>Ga0315906_10010438_pt1 | contig 10912 bp, 7 predicted proteins | sample LakEriMetagenome_4_FD_203526 | JGI IMG/M metagenome (GOLD analysis project Ga0315906, IMG submission 203526) | Freshwater fungal communities from buoy surface, Lake Erie, Ohio, United States - Buoy 2 MA122 | ecosystem: Environmental > Aquatic > Freshwater > Lake > Lake biofilm | place: USA: Lake... | reverse complement strand
ACCTATCACCGGTTATACACAACTACCAAATGAAGTATTTTCTGGTAGACCAAAAAACACCATTTATAATATTGTATCAAAAACTGGGGCAACTACTGGTTACTATCAAGAGTTATATGGTGGATTTTATCAAGGTTTTTATAAGTTATTTGGATATGATTATGAAGTATTTCCAGAACGTGTAAATAAGGGGTGGACGGCCGAAATGGTTCTAAAACCAAGAATTACAAACGAATTTACAATTGATAATTCAACGGAACAATACTTAAATGATATATATCCGGATAACTCCGGAACCTTTTTCTTTTTTGGTACAAGAGCCGAGAACAAATATTATCACCAAGCAAGTGGTACACCAAAATCAGATTCTGGTTATACAAGAAATACGGGAGAATTAACTTGTATTGAAACGTGTGGTTGTTCAAATACTGGTGTTACAAATTCAAATTGTGTCCAAGTTTATCCAAATTCCGGTTATACAACCGTTCACGACGGTTCTTGTGATTGTGGATGTTATGAAACAAAACAAGTACCAAAACCAGAAACGGACCCAAAAATGGATGTTTTATCAAACGCTTTGTCGTTGAGGTTTGATGGTGATCCTTTTAATCCGAGAATATCTATTAAATATTTAAAATTCACTGGGGATTGTGTTACAACCGGAACTTGTGAAACTACGGGTGTTACATATCAAACTGGTTATACAATTACAGAATATAGTACTCCGCCAATTTATTCAATATGTAATTATGGTTCTTTTACATCCACCACCGAGCAATGGGTATATGTGAGTTGTGTTTTTGAAAGATACACAAACATTGAAAATTGTGACTTATTAAATTTGGGTGGGCTTGGCGATATTAGAAAGGAAACCTATCAGTCATCAATTGATGGTCAATCATATAAATTAATTGGTCCTCCTCAAACACATAGTGGTGACACAAAAGAACCAAAAGTTTACCAAATAAATTTAAACAAAAAATGGACCGATGATTTAAAATATAGATTGGGTACCTTAAAAATTTATGTTAATGGTTATTTGTTTTACGTCATTGAGGATTTTGAAGAAATAATCCCAAGAGAATTAAATACAGAAAAAGAAAAACAGGTCGGTGTACCGTTTAATATTTCATTTGGTGGTGGTACACAAGGGTTACATGACCATTTAATTTTTTCTGGTTGTTCAAACCCATTCGGTCCATACACACAAGATCCGGAATTATTTCCAAATAATATTTTAAGTGCAACCACATTAAGCGGATTATCAACTGACATTTTACTAGAACAAAATTTTGGTGGAACTTTTATGGGGGGTATATCTCAATTTAGAATGTACACCGAACCATTAGGGTTTCCACAAGTTCAACATAATTTTAGAATATTAAAAGATAAATTTACATTGTTTGATTATTGGTGTCCTGAATGTTTAAGTCCACCAGTACCAACACCTACTCCAACACCTACTCCGACACCTAGTCCAACCGAAACACCATTACCAACACCAACACCGACTGGAACTCCAGTACCAACACCAACACCAACTGAAACACCGGTACCGACACCAACACCGACAACAACCCCAGAACCAATGTCTGGAATTACTATATTCTATGGTAAATTTTCTGGAAATACAATCACATCAGGTGACGTATCAACGTTTAGTACTTTGGATGTGGATAACGTTGAAAATAATTACTTGTACTATCCTCCAGTATTTGGTTATCTATATATGTTGGTATCTCAAGACATAAACCAACCAGTTGAGGTGCGAAATGATAATATTACCTGTACAGGTTTCATTATTCCATTTAAAACACTTTCACCAGTAACAATTGTTGACAATTATGGTAATAGTGTTATTTATAATGTATATCGCACGTTTGTGAGAACGCATACCTTTGTTGATACGTGGATATGTAGTTAAATCAGTATAATTAAATGAGTAATTTTGCTTTACAAGGTGGTGTAGGAATATTAGGGTTTATTAGCCCAATGGACACTGAGGATACCTATGCGGTAATAGATCCCTTGTATGGTATTGATGGATTACGAAACGTTGACACAATCACAGACTTAAATGATGTAACCGAAGAACGAAGAAGACCGGGAATGATTGTTGGTGTTTCTGGCGGTACCATTTATTATAAATTAAAGAATTTACCTTCCTGGAATTATACCTTGGCTGATTGGGATCAGGTTAATTTCTCAAACACAGCTTTTGTTGATAAGGAAATACCTTCTGGCTCAACCGATGGGGTAAATGTTACATTTATATTATCTAGTATACCAATACCTGGGTCTGAACATTTATACTTAAATGGATTGTTACAAGACGAGGGGGTTACTGAAGATTATACAATCATTAACAATATTATAACCTATAATGAGGCACCTGACCCAAATATGAAATTAAGATGTTCTTATAGAACGACTTAAATTAAATTTAAACTATTTATAAAACAATGGAAACTGAACCTACAACATTTGATACATCTGATTTATACTTAATTGCTTATTTAAAATTACAAGGGTTTAAATATAAAACTTCAAAACATAAAAATAGATTCATTTTTTCTTTTGAAAAAACAGATGAATTTGTTGGTTCTTTAAACCTCTATTATACTGAAAATGCTACGGTTGATCCATTGTTATTTTCCAACACAATCAAAAATATTAAAAATTTTATTCACAATTCTTAACTTTTTCTAAGTTAGTGCATATTTATATAATGTATCGGCAGGGATGCGGGTAACTAGTATCTATATCACATATCCAATATCACATATCACATATCCGTATGCGTATACGTATCCAGAAAAACATGCTGTATAAAGAGATACAGAATAAACTATCATTCTAAAAAAAAGATAAGAAATGGCAGTAACTAAAATTGTATTAAATCGTCAGTCCGACTTATTGCTGACGAACGCAACGATTTTAACTCCATCCGGTTTAACAATTACGGATATCGCGGAGTTAAGTTCAACATTATCTAACGAAGAATCGGGTAGATTGTCTGGTGATGCTTCATTGGATGCGAAAGTATCAAATGAAACATCCAGAGCAACATCAGCTGAAGGTTCATTGGATAGCAAAATTTCATCCGAGATTTCAACTGAAATCTCAAACAGAGTATCAGGTAATGATTCTCTTGAAGCAGACTTATCGTCTGAAGTATCAAGAGCTGAATCGGCTGAAGGCTCATTAACCGACAGGGTATCTGTTGAAGAAAGTGCAAGAGAATCTGCTGACGATTCATTGGATGCAAAAGTTTCAACTGAAACTTCAAGAGCTGAGTCAGCTGAAGATTCATTATCTGCGAGAATTTCAAGTAATGAATCAGGAGATGATTCATTGGAAGCTTTAATTTCTGAAGAAACATCAAGAGCGGAAAGTGCTGAAGGTTCATTGGATTCAAAAGTTTCTAACGAAACGTCAAGAGCAGAAAGTGTGGAAGGTTCATTGGATTCTAGAGTATCAACAGAAGAAAGTAACAGAACATCCGCTGACAGTTCTTTAGATTCAAAAGTTTCTAACGAGACTTCAAGAGCAGAATCTGCTGAAGATTCATTATCTGCTAGAATTTCTCAAAACGAATCTGGTGACGATTCATTGGAAGCTTTAATTTCTCAAGAAGTTAGTAGAGCGGAATCCGCTGAAGGTTCTTTGGATTCAAAAGTTTCTACAGAAACTTCAAACAGAGAATCTGCTGATAGTTCTTTGGATTCAAAAGTTTCTAACGAAACAAGTAGAGCGGAAAGTACTGAAGATTCACTTGAGTCCAGAATTTCAACTGAAGAAAGTAAAAGAGATTCAGCTGAAACTTCATTGGACGCGAAGGTTTCTAACGAAACGTCAAGAGCAGAATCTACTGAAGGTTCTTTGGATTCTAGAATTTCTTCTGACATTTCTACTGAGGTTTCAAACAGAGAATCTGCTGATAGTTCTTTAGACAGTAAAGTATCCACAGAAACTTCAAGAGCAGAAAGTGCTGAAGATTCATTATCTGCTAGAATTTCTCAAAATGAGTCTGGCGATGATTCACTTGAAGCTTTAATTTCTCAAGAAGTTAGTAGAGCAGAATCTGCTGAAGGTTCATTGGACTCAAAAGTTTCAACTGAAACTTCAAGAGCGGAAAGTGCTGAAGGTTCTTTAGATTCAAAAGTATCTAGTGAAGTTTCTAACAGAGAATCTGCTGATAGTTCTTTAGACAGTAAAATTTCATCTGAAACTTCAAGAGCAGAATCTGCTGAGAATTCACTTGACTTGAAAATTGATGGAATGGCAGATCCTGATGGTGTTACAATCATTACAAATGGTGACAACAAAATTGAGTTAAAACAAGTTGTTGCAGCAAATAGTGGTGGTACCAGAACATTTGAAGGTTCAATAGTTCTTGGAACAACTGGTTCAACGGCAAGTGGAACAAATTCAACTGCGTCAGGTTATAATACCGTTGCATCTGGAGATTATTCTCATGCCGAAGGTGATACAACAACGGCATCTGGATATGCTTCCCACACTGAAGGTAGATACACAACGGCATCAGGATTTTATTCTCACGCTGAAGGATACAAAACAATTGCTGAAGGTGATAACTCTCACGCTGAAGGTGGAGATAAAGTTAATGATTTAGCTGGAGGTTATGCAATTGGTGTTGGTTCTCACGCTGAAGGTATTCAAACAACTTCTGTTGGTAATGGTTCTCACGCTGAAGGTTATTTAACAACGGCATCTGGAACTTATTCTCACGCTGAAGGTAGAGAAACTACAGCATCTGGAGATTATTCTCATACTGAAGGATATAAAACAAGGGCATTAGGAAATTATTCACACGCTGAAGGTAATGGCACAAGGGCATCTGGAAATAATTCTCACGCTGAAGGTGGTAATACAACGGCATCAGGAACTTATTCTCACGCTGAGGGTCAATCAACAACGGCGATTGGACAAAGTTCTCACGCTGAAGGTTATTTAACAACAGCATCTGGATTATATTCTCACGCTGAAGGTTATAAAACAATAGCTGAAGGGATTGGTTCACACGCTGAAGGTGGAGATCAAGTTAATGATATAGCTGGAGGTTATGCAATTGGTATTGGTTCTCACGCTGAAGGTAGAACAACAACTTCTGTTGGTGATATGTCTCACGCTGAAGGTTATGGCACAACGGCGATTGGTGCTGGTTCTCACGCTGAAGGTGAAGGAACAATAGCATCTGGAAATTATTCTCACGCTGAAGGTAATGACACAACGGCATTGGGAGATTATTCTCACGCTGAAGGTGTTCAGACAACGGCATTGGGAAGTGGTTCTCACGCTGAAGGTTTTCAGACAACGGCATCTGGAAGTTATTCTCACGCTGAAGGTTATTACACAACGGCATCTGGAAGTTATTCTCACGCTGAAGGTTCATCAACAACGGCATCTGGATATTATTCTCACGCTGAAGGTAGATTAACAACGACATCTGGATATTATTCTCATACTGAAGGATACAAAACAATTGCTGAAGGAATTGGTTCTCACGCTGAAGGTGGAGATCAAACCGGTGACGTACCTGGAGGTTATGCGATTGGTGCTGGTTCTCACGCTGAAGGTGTTCAGACAACTTCTGTTGGAAATTATTCTCACGCCGAAGGTAACGCGACAACGACATCGGGAAATACTTCTCACGCTGAAGGTGATTCTACAATTGCTTTAGGAAATGCTTCTCACGCTGAAGGTGGAAGTACAGTGGCTCTTGGTGAAGGTTCTCATGCTGAGGGATTTGCTACAACGGCCGGATATTATTCTCACGCTGAAGGTAGTTCTACAACTGCAATTGGACAATATTCTCACGCTGAAGGTTATCAAACAACGGCATCTGGAAATTATTCTCACGCTGAAGGACAAGCGACAATAACGTTAGGAAATTATTCTCACGCTGAAGGTTATTCAACAACAGCATCAGGAGTTTATTCTCATGCTGAAGGTGCTTCAACAATAGCTTCTGAAGGTTATTCTCACGCTGAAGGACAAGCGACAACAGCATCTGGATATGGTTCTCACGCTGAAGGTTATCAAACAACAGCATCAGGATATTATTCGCATGCTGAAGGTGAAGGAACAATTGCAGCAGGTAGAGCACAACACGTTCAAGGAACATTTAACGTATCTGGTGACACTCAACTTGCAATTATTGGTAATGGTGCTGACAATGAGAACAGATCAAACCTTGCTGAGTTCTATACAACAGGTTTAACAATGTCTGATAACATTAGATTGACAGCTCAACCATCTGGTTTAACTCAATTTGATGATTTGACATTGGTTACAAAACTTTATGTTGATGATGCGATTTCAAATGTAACAACTGGTGCATTCCAAAGATTGGCCTACTCAGGTGCAGTTGATGGAACAAATAATGTGTTTGAAGTTACAACTGGAACATTAGTTGCAAACAGAGAACAAGTGTTCTTAAATGGTTTACTTCAACAAGATGGAGGTAATGATTATACAATTGTAGGTAATACAATTACATTTAATACCGCGCCGTCTGCTGTTAGTAAATTAATTATCTACGGTGATATTTAATCTTAGATAAAAAAAAGAAAGATGGAGTTCAGAAATGGACTCCATTTTTTTTTGAAAATAATTATATTTAAAACATGAAAATAGGTGTAAGCATATCTCTCAAAGATGTAAATGAATCCATTTGGACAAATGGGTTAAAACTCAACATATTTTATTTTATCCATATGTTGACACATTCAACTAAAAATTATGATGTTTATTTATTGAATGTAAATAAAATTGACGTACCAGAAACACTCCCCAAACATTTTGATGGTGTTAAACTAAGGTATTTTGACGACGCATATTCTGAAATGGATTTGTTAGTTGCGATGGGTTCACAAATGAAATGGGACTTAGTTGAGGAATTTAAAAAGGATAAAAACAAAAAAGTAATTTCTTATAAGTGTGGAAATAACTACATATTAGGTGTTGAGAAGTTTTTATTCCACGAAGGTTTTAAAACCACTGAATATGAAAATGAGGATTTATACGATGAAGTTTGGTATGTCCCCCAACAACACGAGACCTGTCAAGGTTATTTTTCAACACTCCATAGAACAAACGCTTTAGCTGTTCCATTTATATGGCACTATAAGTTTATAAAAAATTCCATACTTGACATTGAGAAAGGTTACAAATCCGGTCATTATAAAAAAGATTTTAGATACCAAATCGGAAAGGAAAAAAAGAACATCGCAATAATGGAACCAAACATTAATGTGGTTAAATTTTGTTTGATTCCAATATTTGTTTGTGAAGAAAGTTATAGATCAGAAGGGAAAGAAAATATTGAGAATGTATATATTTTTGGAGGTGATAAGTTAAACAAAAAACAAAACTTTGTTCAACTTATTAAAAAACTTGATTTGGGTAAGGACAAAATGATAACTGCCGAAAGTAGATATCAAACACCCTATATCTTATCTCAACACGCGGATGTAATTGTATCACACCAATTGTTAAACCCCCTCAATTATTTATATCTGGACGCAGTTTATATGGGTTATCCAATATTACACAATGCACCACTTTGTAAGGATTTGGGTTATTATTACGAAGGTTCCAATACAAAAGAAGGTGGAAAGATGTTAAATTATATTTTAAAACATCATGATGAAAATATTGAGGAATATGACAAAAGAAACGACCAGGTATTAAATAGATACTTTGCCGAAAATGAAGAACTGATAAGTATGTATGATCTATTAATTGAAAACTTATTTAATAACATACCAAATACTTATTTGGAATATAACCCAGAAACAAACCTGTATAAAAATAGTAATGCAAATCAAGATTAATTATAAAACAACTTTACCACTTCAAGGAAACGCACCGGCTTGCGTAATCATTGAAAATGAGCAAAATGAATATTTTATTGAATTCATTGATAACCAAACTTCAGAAATTGTTCATTCACAAACCTTTTATTCAAACGAAAAAGTATATGGTTATAGACAATGGTATTGTGACTGGTTAATTAAAATTTATAAGGACAACGAACTAATCCATACCGATAAGTTTGACCTTACAAACAAATATGTTTTTATAAAAATTGATGGTAGGGCCTTGGGTGATAACTTGGCTTGGATTCCATATGTTGATGAGTTTAGAAAAAAACACAATTGTCATGTTTTATGTTCGGCGTATTTTAATGATATTTTTAAACACGTATATCCGGACATTTTATTTTTAGAACCAAATACACAAGCCCATAATGTGTACGCTCAATATTATATTGGTGCTCACGACAATGACGGTGTTTACTCACCAAAAGATTCAAAAAAAATACCACTTCAACAAACCGCTTGTGATATATTGGGTCTAGAATATACGGAAATAGTTCCGGACTTAATGAAATCAATTGAACATAATCATCGGAGAATATCTGGTAGATATGTTTGTATTTCTGAAAAAGGTAGTGCACCAAAAAAGGAATGGAAGGAACCGAACGGATGGCAAAACGTCGTTAATTATTTAAACTCAAAAGGTATTAAAGTGGTTGTTATATCAAAAGAATCGACAACATTAGAAAATGTAATCAATTTAACCGGCGACTATCCATTAAAAGAACGAATGGTTGATTTGTTTTATTCTGAGTTTTTTATGGGTGTATCATCTGGTCTATCTTGGGTTGCTTGGGGTTGTGGTAAACCGGTCATTATGATAAGTGATTGTACACCACTTGATCACGAATTCCAAACAAATATGATTAGAATCGGAAAAAACAATTTGGAATCGGTTGATTATGAAATTGAAGATTACACCTCAACTGAGGAAGTTATAAAAGTTTTGGAGAAAATCATTTAAAATTTCCGAATTTAAACCATAATTTTTCGTGTAAAAAATAAATAAAAGGTTTAATTGTTAATTCTCCAATTCCGATTAATGATGACACTTCCAAGGACATACCCAAAAAATATGCGGTTAATACGGTTACACAAGTTGCTGTTAATCTATAGGTTATCGTTTTTAAGATGTGACGAATATTCGGATTATCCGGTCTTTTTGTTTTAATGTGAGCAACATTATCTTTAACCTCCAAAACCCCTTCACAAGTAATGTGATATTTGTTTCCCAAATCTTCAATATAATCTTTTGTTGTTCTTGTTTTTGATGTTATAATAATGTCAGAAACCAACGTTTCTTCACCATCACATATTAACCTCCAACTATCATTATCATCTTTTGAATGTGTGTTGTATCTTATTTGGTATGTTTTTTCTTGACTCATACTTTTAAATATTCTATAACATCATTTTGTATTGACTCATCAACCATATTTCTCCAGGTATCATCACTATTTTTGATTGATTCTCTAATTTTTGTTGCAGAAATAAATGCCAAATCTTTTGGTGGAATAAACTCATTAATTTCATAACCTACACCCCTACCAAAGTTAACTGATTCAATATCCGGAATTGACATAACTTTTACGTCGTGTCCTTTTGAATGGTGATATTTTTCAACCATATTGATTGTTTGTTCAGTTGTAAATGGATTTTTTTCGTCCGGTTCAATGTCTCTTACCATAATAAGTGCGGGGACCCCTTCGTTTAACTTTTGTTCAATTAACTGAAAATGACCCAAATGTGGAGGTTGAAAACGGCCTATAAAAATTGCATATTTTTTATCTTTATTATTTGTTGGTTCACCCCCGTGATTGATTTTTTCCCACAAAAAATAAAATGTTATTTTTTTTATTATTTTTTTCGCCAAGTCTTCCGGTGTTGTATTTTCGGTTTTTAACACCATAAAAGGATTTATTGGTTTTTCATAAGGTGAGTCAATCCCGGTAAACATTTTAATTTCACCCGCTCTTGCTTTTTTGTACAACCCTTTTGGGTCCCTTGTTTCACATAATTCCAATGAACTATCAACAAATATTTCAAAAAAATCACTTTCACCAATTATTTCTTTAGCTAACTCCCTATCATTAATAAATGGTGAAATAAATGCCGTTATTGTGATAACACCGGCGTCTGAAAAAAGTTTTGCAGTTTCGGCAATCCTTCTAATGTTCTCTTTTCTGTCATCATCAGAAAATCCTAAATCTTTATTAAGTCCAAGTCTAATATTATCACCATCCAAAATGTACGATAATTTACCCATTTCAAATAATTGCCTTGCTAGTTCATTTGCGATGGTTGATTTTCCTGACCCCGATAAGCCAGTTAACCAAATCACTGGTGACTTTTGTTTTAAAAGATTTTGTCTTTCAAGTTTTGTAACAACTTGTTCGTGTTTTGTTAGATTGTTTTTAGTTGTATCTGAATTCATCGTAGAACCACTTATATTTACTTTTTATATTACTACATACATTGATACCCAAAACTTCTTTATAATCCAATTTTTGTGGTTCAATTTTTTGTTTTATTACGTGATCACCATAAATACCATATACTGAATCATCTTCTTTTGTTACTTGAGCTACGTTATCAAAATCATGTCCTTCATAATAAGGTAATTCAAAATAGTTATATACTCTTTCCATTTGTGTTTTTGGGTCCAAACAAAAGTCCTCAAAACGAATAAATAACATATTTCTTCCGTTACCCTCCTTTAAAATTTGGTACAACCTTTCAATTGCAAGTCCAACTGGTTGGGAACTTGACCAAATATCAATCCTTTTTTCTGTTGTGGTTCCCTTCATTTGTGAATGATTAACAATGCCACTATCAAGGTGCATATTTTTTCTATAGTTCTTCTCCATTGAAGCAAAAATGCCTCTTAGGTCTCTTACCATACATACGACTTTTGCGTTCGGATAAAATGAATTTAACCAATTATAATGGACTCCCCAACCTCTACTTTTATCAACCACATAAGGTTTATCAGTGATACCATTAAAAAA
>Ga0315906_10010437_pt1 | contig 10912 bp, 9 predicted proteins | sample LakEriMetagenome_4_FD_203526 | JGI IMG/M metagenome (GOLD analysis project Ga0315906, IMG submission 203526) | Freshwater fungal communities from buoy surface, Lake Erie, Ohio, United States - Buoy 2 MA122 | ecosystem: Environmental > Aquatic > Freshwater > Lake > Lake biofilm | place: USA: Lake... | reverse complement strand
TCTCCCAGATAGGCGATATAGCCATTGGTCAGCCATGCCGGAATATCCAGTAAGGTTTGGTTTCCTGCCACCTCACCAATATCGTCTCCAAAAAGCAGGTTTCTGCAAATCACATCGGTAATACCTCTTCTGATTTGCCTTCGCAGGTTGGAATGGTCTGCATCAAAGTAAATAGGAAGCTTGTTATTCACCAGCTTGGTAGTGCCACCCGATGCAAGAATGAAATTCTCCAGACCTATATTGCTTTGTTTGTAGTCTGTGTAGCTGTTGTATAATATGATATTTGCCCTTCTCTGCAGTCCATACTCCGAGCGCTCCTCTAGTTGGGGTAATTCTTTTTCTGCGCATTGAGCCACAAACTTTGCCAGCTCCTCGCCGTTTTCATAGTAGTAAACGTTGAAATGATCGGTTTGAAGATATTGCCAGCTGAATTTTCTGAACTGCAGCCTGTTTTTACCGAATTGTACCGAATTTACCTGTGAATAGGTGGTTTGTGCTGCGATGATACAGATAATAACGAGGAGAAATATTCGTGCGCGTTGCATTGACATAAAAGGCCATTATTGAGGCTTAAAATTAGGCCTTTCAGGGGGGATAACTGTAATTTTGAGGTCTTTCACCACAAATTATACCTGATGCTTTCGATCAAATCTTTCACTTTCAATCCCTTTCAAGAGAATACCTATCTGGTCTTTCATGAAAACAAGGAATGTATCATTTTTGATCCCGGTTGCTATGGCGAATCAGAGCAATTGGAGATGGAGAGGTTTATTGAAAGTCAGGGGCTTAAACCGGTCATGCTGGTCAATACGCATTGCCATTTGGATCATGTGTTTGGCAATGCATGGGCAGCTTCACATTTTGGGTTGAAATTGCATTTGAACCGTCATGAATTATCCTTGCTGGAGCATGCTCCGGCAAGTGGTCTGATGTTTGACCTTCCATTTGACAGCTACAGGGGAGAATTCCATTTTCTGGAGGATGGTGAAGTGTTGCGGTTGGGAGGAGAAGAGCTGAAGGTCATCCATACTCCGGGTCACAGTCCGGGTAGCCTCAGTTTTTTTTATTCCCAACAAAACTGGGTCATCAGCGGGGATGCGCTTTTTCATCGCTCCATTGGAAGAACCGATCTTCCGGGGGGTGATTATGACACATTACTGGAAAGCATTAGGAATAAACTTTTCATTTTACCCGATGAGGTGGAGGTGTTCAGTGGTCATGGTCCTTCCACTACCATTGCGGAAGAAAAAAGGTTCAACTCCTTTCTGCAGTAATAATCACTTTTTTTCCTGACATAATTCCACCAAAACGCCGGAAGTGGTTTTTGGATGCAGAAAACATACCCATTTATTATCTGCGCCTTGTTTTGGAGTATCATTTAAAAGGACAAAGCCCGCATCTTTCAGTCTTTTCATTTCAGCATGTATATCTTCTACCTCAAAGGCTATATGGTGCATACCCTCACCCTTCTTCTCAATGAATTTGGCAACCACACCTTCAGGGTCGGTGCTTTCCAATAGTTCAATTTTGGACTCGCCGGTTTGAAAAAAAGCGGTATTGACTTTTTCCGATTCCACTGTTTCAACCTTATAACAAGGTTTTGAAAGCAATTTTTCAAACAATGGAATGGATTCCTGCAGATTTTTTACTGCTACACCTATATGTTCAACCTTCATTTCCTGAAATTTTTAATAATTTTTAACACTAAGTTAGAATTAACAAAATCTAATGCTTCCTTGAATACTATCTCGCCAAGATAACGTCAATTATAGTAATTTTGCATAACGGACATTAAACTCCTTAATTATGTTGAAATTACCCATATATCTCGATAACAACGCCACTACACCTATGGATCCCAGAGTGTTTGAGGCCATGAAGCCTTATTTCCTGGAGCGATTCGGTAATGCTGCCAGTCGAAACCATCCATTTGGCTGGGAGGCCGAGGAAGCAGTGGATTATGCAAGGGAGCAGGTGGCCAAATTGATCGGTGCGGATCCCAAAGAAATTATTTTTACTTCAGGTGCTACCGAATCCGATAATCTTGGCATCAAGGGTATTTTTGAAATGTATGCATCCAAGGGTAATCACATTATCAATATATCTACCGAGCATAAGGCCGTGTTGGACACCTGCCGTCACATTGAAAAACAGGGCGGTGAAGTCACCTATCTTAAGGTCAATAAAGAAGGGTTGGTAGACCTTAAGGAGTTGGAAGCTGCTATGCGACCCACCACTATTCTTGTAGCGATCATGTATGCTAATAACGAAATCGGCGTTGTACAGCCGGTCAGGGAAATTAGCGCCATTGTTCGCAAGCATGGTGCATTATTTTTCTCAGATGCCACCCAGGCGGTAGGAAAAATTCCGGTTGATGTAAATTCCGATGGTATAGACCTTATGGCTTTCACTAGTCATAAAATGTATGGCCCCAAGGGTGTAGGTGCGCTTTATGTTCGCAGGAAGAATCCACGTGTAAAGGTTACCGCTCAGATGGATGGAGGCGGACATGAAAGGGCCATGAGAAGCGGAACGCTTAATGTGCCCGGCATTGTCGGTTTCGGTGCAGCTTGCGAACTTTGTCGACTTGAAATGGATGCGGATACTAAGAGGATTTCTAAACTGCGTGATAAACTTGAATCTGCTCTTTTGTTATTAGAAGAAGCCTATGTAAACGGAAGTCGCGAGCATCGTTTACCACATGTCACCAATATTTCTTTTAAGTATGTGGAAGGAGAAGGTTTGTTGATGGGGTTCAATAAAAATATCGCATTAAGTTCAGGATCTGCATGTACATCCGCTTCGCTTGAGCCAAGTTATGTTTTGAAGGAGTTGGGTCTGGGCGATGATCTGGCACATAGTTCTCTGCGCTTCGGACTGGGGCGCTTCACGACGGAAGAACAAATAGACTATACCATAAAAGCGATCAGCGAAACTGTAATCAAACTCAGGGAAATGTCTCCACTTTGGGAAATGTATAAAGAAGGAATTGACCTGGATACTATTCAATGGGCTGCTCATTAATTAAACAACATTAAAATTTCAAGATCATGGCATATTCAGAAAAAGTGATTGACCACTATCAGAATCCCAAAAATGTGGGTACGCTGGACAAGGCACAGAAAAATGTAGGTACGGGTTTGGTGGGTGCTCCCGAGTGCGGTGATGTGATGCGTTTGCAAATTCAGGTAGATGACACTACCGGAGTCATCACCGATGCCAAATTCAAAACTTTCGGTTGCGGTTCAGCCATTGCTTCCTCTTCGCTGGCAACAGAGTGGCTTAAGGGAAAAAGTGTTGACGAGGCGTTGAAGATCGATAATATGGAAATTGTAGAGGAACTTAATCTTCCTCCTGTAAAAATCCATTGCAGTGTGCTGGCTGAAGATGCTATCAAGGCTGCTATCAACGATTATCGTGTCAAAAACGGAAAGGAGCCCATAAAATTCGAAGACAGCATCGTACATTGATCTGATAGCATGGTAAGCACTGAAAATTCCATATATGTGAGTGACAAAGCGCTGCAAAAGGTGAATCATCTGATGCAGGATGCAGGCATTGCCAACGACCCAGCCTACTTTCTGAGGGTTGGTGTTGTAGGCGGCGGATGCAGCGGGCTCAGTTACAAAATGGATTTCGATAATGAAATCAAGCCCGCTGATCAGGTTTTTGAAGATAAGGGTTTGAAAATCGTGACTGATCTGAAAAGCTTTTTATACTTAGTAAACACCGAACTGGATTTCAGCGACGGACTCAATGGGAAAGGATTCTATTTCAATAATCCCAATGCCAGCCGAAGCTGCGGATGCGGAGAGAGCTTCGCTGTCTGATATAAGCTCCCCAAAATATCAAAAGATTTCCCAGTCAGAAAATTCACTATTGTAGCTAATTGATTTGTTTAGAAAAGATCCTACTTTTCAAAATAGCAGACAGCTTATATAGCTTTAATTGCAGCAAATAAACGTTGCTATTACCTGCGTAAATAATCTTCGAAACTCTTTTGCTGTATCGCCATTCCTCTGCGCAGCATGATTGAGTCAGCGTCCTTATTTTTTTCAATAACCGATCTCCCCACATTATCAAATATGATAACGCCCTCATTTTGTGCGTAACCAAAGCCATTATTAAAACAGAAATAAGCATATGGAATTTCAGGCTCCAGGAGTATATTGTGTGAGAATGGGAAAGCCCCATTGGTGCCTGTCATACTGCAAATAGCAGATGCGATGCCGGTTTGGCTCACAACTCGTGAGATCCTCTCAGGACTATGATTCAATGCGCCACCCAGCAATAAGATGGGAGTTCGGAAATCGTCTGCTTTGCTTCTTGTTTGCGGAAGTCTGTGACCATGATCCCCCGATATTAGTATTATGGTTTCTTTCCACCAGGGCTGCCGACTGCAATAACTGATCAGGTGCTCCACTACACTGTCGGTATAATGCAGGGAGTTCATGAAAAGCGATAGATCGTCTCTCCCTGTTATGGATGCTTCTGCCCCTGTTTCGAAAGGCTCATGACTGGAAAGCGTAAGCCAATGGATAAAGAATGGCCTTCCGGTTGATTGTATATCCTTTTTTATTTTATTCATGACCAAATGGTCATGTGCTCCCCATTTTGAATTTCTTTCCTTGGCTTCAAAGTTCTTCACATCGGTGATTTTGTCAAAGCCGGCTCCAAGCAGATAGGATTTCATATTGGCAAATTCCGTTTCTCCACCGTAATAAAAAGATGTTTGATAACCCTCTTTTTTCAGAAGGAATGGCAGGTGCGGAAGAGTTCTTGTTTTTTCAGGCATCTTCACGATAGAGGTTATCGGTTGTGCAGGGTAACCGCTAAGTATGGCTACGATTCCTTTATCCGTCCGGTCTCCGGAGGCAAATGCATTGTCAAAAAATATACCTTCTTTCAGCCTGCGCTCCAAACAGGGCAATACGCTGACTTCTTCGAATTTTCGATTCAGTGCTTTGGAGGTCAGGCTTTCCCAGGTAATCAACAGGATATTAGGATGGGGAATGGATGAAAATCTTCTTGCCACACTATCTGCCTTGGTTTGCATTAATGCTGACCAGTGGATTTCAGCTTCAGTTTCACTCAGGAATTTAAAAGGGTTTGAATCCAGATTACCCTCGTCAGTAATCGAATTCATGAAATTCCAGGTTGCATTAATTGCGCAAATGTTTGCGAAATGATCGCTGCTGAAATAGACGCTGCTTTGATTCAACGGAGCTAACTGAAGCCCCCCTCTGATGGGAATGATCTGCCCTGCCGTGAATAATATTAATAATATTGCTTCTTGCCATATGGGTACTTCACTGCTCAACAATAATAAATTGCTCCTCCTCAGAAAAACTCCGAAAATCTTATTGATGATCCAATAGGAAATGATCATCACACTAAAAATCAAGGTCAGTGGAAGATGATTTATGGAAGCCCATGCTTCCTTAGGATTATTCAGGTACTTCAACGGACTTTTGTCAAGCCTAAAGCCCCATGCTTCATATGCAGACAGGTCGCTTAAGGTGATCAATATTACAAGTAAAAGAATGATTTGAGTATATATCCGAAAAGGCCTTGAATTCCTCAGAAAGGGAAATAAAAATGACAGACCTAGCAATAGGCAAAAGGGGACTAGGATATAGCTAGCCGTGGCCATATCCATCCTCATGCCATACCAAGCCGAGGCAATCAGCTCCGAAACAGGGGTCGAAGGCGAAAGGGAATGATTATAGGCAATAAATGCGAATCTTGCCAGTGCGAAAATCGCCATCCATATTACCCAGTATCCGGCTGCTAATTTTATTTTTTCAAAAGACCTCACAATCCTCAAAACTATTGATTAAACCCTTCTGTTAAAACTCTGGTATGTTAAAACGATTGCAGCCCTTTTGACGGACTCGTAGTAAATTAGCGCAATTATTGTCCCATGTGGAGTATTTGTCGTAAAGAATGGAGCCAGTTTTTCAGCAATCTGACAGGGTATATCGCTATGGTTCTATTCCTATTGGTCAACGGGCTGGTCCTATTCATTTTGGAAGGAAATATTTTTGAAAATGGGTATGCCAGTCTTGAACTTTTTTTTGATTTGGCTCCTTGGGTACTGGCTTTTCTAATACCGGCTATCAGCATGCGTTCTCTTTCAGAGGAATTCAGATCGGGAACCTATGAAACCTTACAGACCAGACCGGTGGGACGATGGGCAATCGTCATGGGTAAATATCTTGCACTTATCCTCATCCTATTCATGGTGATGATTCCAACACTTTTGTATGTTGTGACCGTTCAATCTCTATCCAACTCCGGACTTGATGTAGGCGGAATGGCAGGCAGCTATCTGGGTTTGTTCCTTTTAGGGTCTGTTTTTGCTTCTATAAGCCTGTTCTGCAGCGGCACTAGTCAAAATGGGGTTTTGGCTTTTCTGATCAGTGCCTGTAGTTGTGTATTGTTATACTTTGGTTTTGGAAGCATCAGCAGACTGCCCTATTTTCTGGGCAATGCTGACTATTATATTGAAATGTTGGGAATAGATTTTCATTACAGAAGTATCAGCAGGGGAGTGCTCGACACCCGTGATCTTTCATATTTTACCAGCATGATTTTTCTTTTTCTTTTCATAACAGTAAAAAGTCTTGCTAAACGGTGATAAGAAAATTCATGCACAAACCGATCAATAAAATATGGCAAGGCAAGTGGGCGGTCCCTGTTCTGGTCGTTCTGCTTATAGTTTTCAACTGGCTTGCTTCGGTTTTCCATTTCCGTATTGATCTGACAGAAGATAAGAAGTTTACTATCAGTGAACCGGCGAGAAAAATTTTACAGGATATTCATTCCCCCATCAAGGTATCAGTTCTGCTAAAGGGCGAATATCCCAGTGGATTCAGGAATCTCTCCCAATCTGCTCAATATTTGCTTGCTGAATTCCGGGAAATCGCAGGTAAAAACTTCAATTACGAGGTCATTTCGCCTGATGATAAAATTCCGGGCACCACTACAACCTATGCAGACTCGGTCACCTCTTTAGGATACTATCCCATAAACCTCACCTCTCAGGTGAAGGAGGGGAATCAGCAGCAGCTTGTCTTCCCGATGGCCGTTATTCATTACAACAATACGATGGCTCCTGTCTATTTATATAAGGGGAAAACTCCTTTTATCAACTTTCAGGAACTCAGTGGTGCAGAATCTTTACTTGAATATCATTTTGCTGAAGGCATCAGAATGCTCACCGACACTTCCCGCTATGTGGTAGGATATGCTACCGGTAACGGAGAGCCTCTGCCATCGGATTATAGAGTGTTTGATCTTTTCCAGAATCTACTCAATCCTAACTACGAAACCTATACTCTGAATCTCCTTACTCAGCCCGTCATTCCGAATGTTTTTGACGTGCTCATGCTGGTGAAACCTTCCTTTCCATTTTCCGATGTGGTCAAGCTCAAGCTGGACCAATATGTCATGAATGGAGGGAAGCTGTTGATTTTCATGGACAGGCTCCATGCCGAGATGGATAGTCTTCAGGTTAAAAATCAGGTGGTAGCGTTTGACAGAGAACTGGGTATCCACGATTTGCTTTTCAGGTATGGTGTTCGCATCAATCCCGATTTAATCATGGATCTGCAATGTGATTTCCTGCCGTTTGATGTGAGCGGTAATGGGCAGTATGAGTTTTTGCCATGGAATTATTTTCCAAAGTTTGAGTCAGATAACCGCCATCCTGTCAACAGGGATCTGGGATATGTATCCGGACGTTTTGCTAACAGCATGGATATTACAGAGTCTGATGATATCAGAAAAACGGTGTTGCTAAGCACTTCAGATCGCACGAGAACACTGGCCTCTCCGGCCATCATCAGCGGAAGTGAAAATGTATACCTGCCTGACGACGAAAAGTATCGTAAAAAAAATCTTCCCGTTGCTGTATTACTGGAAGGAAAGTTCAGTTCCTTTTTCAAAAACAGGCTTTCTTCCGGATTTGCTGATACGCTTCAGCAAATGGGTGCTAAATTCAATGCTGCTTGTATCAAGGAAAATAAGTTGATTGTGGTAAGCGATGGAGATATCGTCTTTAATTCTCTGGCTAATGGTAGTGAACCGATACCTATGGGTCATAATCAATACACTCTTGGTACAAGGCTGGATTTCCCTTACGCTAACAGAGATTTTGTAAAAAACTGTCTTGATTATTTGATGGATGGCTCAGGCATTATCAATTTAAAAAATAAGGATTTCGCCATTCGTTTGCTAGATGCTACAAGAAAAAAGAATGAAAGATTGTATTGGCAGGTATTGAATCTGCTGATGCCTGTTTTGCTGATTATCCTTTTCGGATTTATTTTGCAATGGAGACGTCGCGTTAGTTTCAGAAAATAAACAAAGTATGAGTACAACCCAGATCATTTATCTCGTTTTTGGCATTGTGATTTCTGTCGCATTGATGCTTGATTTGGGTCTGCTTAGTAAGAAGAACAAAGAGATGAGTATGCGAATGGCCACCATCCAGACGGTTTTCTGGGTGACGCTTTCTATTGCCTTCGCAGGCTTTATCTGGTATGAAATAGGCAAGGAAGATAGCGTAAGATACCTCTCCGCATATCTGTTGGAATGGTCTTTATCTGTTGATAATATTTTCGTCTTCATTATCATTTTTTCATTTTTCAGGGTATCAAAGCACAATTATTCCCGGGTATTGCTGATGGGAATTCTAATGGCTATACTTTTTCGAATTCTTTTCATAACAATAGGAAGTGAATTGGTGGCCCGTTTCGGATGGATCATGTATCTGTTCGGCGCTTTCCTGCTTTTCACCGGAATAAAAATGTTTAAATCTGAGGACGAGGAGGCTTTTGATCCCGAACACAGCTGGGCATTCAGACTAATGAAAAAACTTTTCCGCACTACCAACAAGGAACCTGACGGTAAGTTTTTCATCAAAGACGGTGGAAAACTATATCTGACCAAATTGGCTATGGTAGTGATCATGCTGGGACTTGTAGATGTGGTTTTCGCGGTGGATTCTATCCCCGCGGTTTTTTCAATTATTCCTGATCCCAATGATAAGCTGCTGATATACTCTTCAAATATTTTCGCCGTACTAGGATTGCGAAGCTTATTTTTTCTGCTACATGGTGCCTCAAAAAAGTTTGATTATCTGCAGCAGGGTATTGCCATTGTATTGCTTTTTATAGGTGCTAAGATGTTGCTGAAGGAATGGATGCATATACCCGCTTGGGCCGCTCTGATGGTGATCCTGGTTTCCATAGGAGGCTCTGTTATGTATTCCGTTTTTCAAACAGGTGGGCAATCAAAAAAAAATAGCGATTGACAAAGAGTTATCATTTTTCGGAAATTGCCTCAATTCTCGGAGTGAATCCCGTGATGAAGGCATCGAATGTGCTCATAGATACGCTGCTCACAGATAGCCGAAAATTGCTACTGCCCGATTCCACTCTTTTTTTCGCGATCAGCAGCCCTCAAAAGAATGCAAATGATTTCATTCCTGATCTATACCGCAGAGGCGTACGTTGTTTCATTACCGATCAATTCTTCAAGCCATCATCCTTACTGGATTTAGCTGAAGCCAATATAATTGCTGTGGATGATGTAATTGACGCCTTGCAGACGATCACAGGACATCACAGGCATCGTTCTGGCTGCAGAGTAATCGGCATTACCGGCAGTAATGGAAAGACCATAGTGAAGGAATGGCTCTTTCACTTGTTAGCCAACAGGTTCAATACAGTTTGCAGCCCCAAAAGCTATAATTCACAAATAGGTGTTCCATTTAGTTTGTGGCAGATCGATGAGGGGCATGAAATTGCCATCATAGAGGCAGGTATCTCCGAATCAGGGGAGATGGGTCGCCTGCAAAAAATCATTGATCCCGAAATTGGAATCATTACCTGTATTGGAGAGGCGCATGCCTCCGGTTTCGAAAGCAAGCAGCAAAAAGCAAGGGAAAAACTCTCCCTTTTCCGAAGCGCTTCCATTTTGATTTATGGAATGGATGATGCCATGTTGCATCAGGAGGTTAAGCATTTTTGTGAAACGGAGAATCCAAAACTTCGCTTGTTCACTTGGGGAAAGCATGAGAATGCTCAACTCAGGATCAGAGAGGTCCATTTTGAAAAAGGGTTTTCTCAAATCCTCCTTAGCTATGAAGAGAGAGAGATTGCCATAAAAATACCTTTTACCGATGAGGCCTCTGTATTTAACGTGATCATTTGTTGCGCTTTACTGATACAGCTAGGTATCTTACCGGAAGAGATATCAGAAGAATTGATCATGCTGCGCCCGGTTGAGATGCGACTTCAACTCAAAGAAGGCATCAATCAATGTTCAATTATCAATGATAGTTATAGTAATGACCTGAGTTCATTTTCTATCGCTATGGATTTTCTGGATCAGCAAAAGCAGCACAGCAAAAAGACGGTAATATTGAGTGATTTTGCTGAAACGGGCGAGGCCTCAATAACTTATTACAGAAATATCGCCGAAATACTTAAGCAGAGGAAGATACATAGGTTCATTGGGGTAGGAGAAATGATGTGTCGCGAAAAGGCACAGTTTTCCGGAATAAGCAACATCAATTTTTATGAGACAACGGATGCCCTGGTAAAAGAAATTTCCTCCATCAGTTTTTCAAATGAAACGATATTAATTAAAGGTGCCAGACATTTCAGATTTGAGCAGTTAACTAGATTACTGCAACAAAAATTACATGAAACTGTCATGGAGATCGACCTCCAGGCACTGAGGCATAACCTGAAACATTACCGAAAGAACTTGTCTCCCGACACAAGGGTAATGGCCATGGTGAAGGCATTCAGCTACGGCAGCGGAAGTTTTGAGATAGCCAACTTATTGCAACATGCAGGCGTGGAATACCTGGCAGTGGCTTACACTGATGAGGGTGCTG
>Ga0315906_10010430_pt1 | contig 10917 bp, 10 predicted proteins | sample LakEriMetagenome_4_FD_203526 | JGI IMG/M metagenome (GOLD analysis project Ga0315906, IMG submission 203526) | Freshwater fungal communities from buoy surface, Lake Erie, Ohio, United States - Buoy 2 MA122 | ecosystem: Environmental > Aquatic > Freshwater > Lake > Lake biofilm | place: USA... | reverse complement strand
AGGCCGCAGACGGCGATGCGCGGCGCGTGGTCGCCGAGCTTCGTCCGGAGCGAGACCAGCGCGCGCACCGTGCGGCGGATGTCCGCGGCGGCGACGGCGCGGGGGACTTCGGCGAGCGGGATGTGCCAGGTGACGAGGCCGACGGTCAGCCTGCCTCCGGCGAAGGCCATCACAGGTTCGCCGCCCCAGCGCGCGGCGAAGAACTCGGTCTGCCCGGGAAAGGCGTAGCCCACGCCGGCGAGGCCCTGTTTGTTCACCGGGCCGGTCACGACGGCCGCGAAGCGTCCGTCCGTCGCGCCCCGCGCGGCGAGTTCCATCGCTTCGATCGCGATGAGCTGACCGGCTTCGTCGGGCTTGCCGGGACGGCTCAGGAAATCCTTCGGTCCGACGGCGATCCCTCGTCCGAACCGCGCGATCCAGTCCGCCGGTCCGATGGGCACGACCCCGGAGGCCTGGTCCGGATGAGCCTCCAGCCAGCTCGCGACGAGCTCCGGGCCCACTCCGGCCGGATCTCCGCAAGTCACGGCGACGGGCAAAGGGTTCATGCCGGCGAGACGAAGCGGCCGCGTTTGCCGCCGAGGAAGAAGCCCAGGAACTCGCGTGCCTCCGGCGTCTGGTAGCGCCCCTCGGCGAGGGCCTGGCGGGCGAGCGCGGCGCAGTCCCCTTGCGCGGCGTAGACGGCATGATAGGCGCGTTTGATCTCGGCGACCGCCGCCGCGGACACGGCGCGGCGGCGCAGGCCGACGAGGTTGAGTCCGGCGACGACGTTGCGGCCGTGGGCGAGCGCGTTCGGCGGGACGTCCTCCGTGATGACCGCGTTGCCCGAGACAAGCGCGCCCCCGCCGATGCGGCAGAATTGATGCACCGCGACCCCGCCGCTCACGAAGGCCTTGTCCCCTATGGCGACGTGTCCGCCGAGCATGCAGCCGTTGGCGAGGATGACGTGCGCGCCGACGACGCAGTCGTGGGCGACGTGGCTGCCGGCCATGAGCAGGCAATCCGGGCCGACGACCGTATGTTCGCCGGCCCGGGTGGCCCGGTGGACGGTGACGTGCTCGCGGATGACCGTGCGGTCGCCGACGCGCGCGCCCGACTCCGTGGCAGGGTCGAAAGCGAGGTCCTGCGGATCGCCGCCGACGACGGCGAAGTGGTCGACGCGCACGCCGGCGCCGAGTTCGGCGCGGGCCTTGACGACGGCGTGGGCCGCCACCCGGCAGCCGGGGCCGAGCGAGGCGTCCGCTTCGACGACCGCGAAGGCGCCGACCTCGACGTCGGGGGCGAGCCGGGCGGACGGATGGACCTGGGCGGTAGGGTGGATCACTTCGGTGGGTTGGCGGAACCGAACAGTTCGAGCTGGGCGGCCTTCACCATATCGTAGACCCGGAGCAGGCGGAGCAACTGCAAGGTGTCGGATTTCGCATAACTCTGGTTCGATTCGACCGCTTGGACGAGATTCTCGAGGATCGTCCGGAAAGTCAGCACGTGGTCGACGCCGCTCTCGCGCAGCAGCGTGATGCTTTCCGAGCGTTGCGGCTCCGTGGCCGGGATGCCCGGCAGGACGAGGATCTTCGCCAAGGGCTGGCCTTCGGGCGGCGTGAGGTCGGCGAAGGCCTCCTTCGCGGCTTCGACGGCCTCTTTGCGCACGAACTCCAGCAGGTCGCCTTTCCTGATCATCGTCGGCGTGATGGCCTTGGTCGTGTGCCAGGCCTTCACCGCGACGACGGCGGCGGTCAGTCCGGGCAGGTCCGAGCCGAACAGCTGGAAGGGCGTCTCGCCGCCGCGCCGCGGGGAAGGGTTGATCACCAGGAGGTCGCCCTCTTCGTCGGCGCGCTTCCGGCGGGACTGGACGGCGTATTTGCGCGACTGGCGCACGAAGAAGCCGTTCATCTCGAAATATTCGCGGACCAGGCTGTCGTCGAAACCCGCCATTGTCGGCAAGGATGCGGGCGACCGGCCCTCCGGGTCAACCCGCGATGAGCGTCAGAGGACGAAGTCGGCCGGGGCGATCGCCACGGTGAACTCGCCTTTCAGCGAACCGGCTTTCAGGCCGGGGACCAGTTCGGCCAGGGGCGCCGTGCGGATCGTCTCGTGCAGCTTGGTGATTTCGCGGCCGACGCAAACGACGCGCGCCGGGCCGAGGATCTCGAGCATCTCCTCCAGGAAGTCCCCGATGCGGTGGCAGGATTCATGCAGCACCACGGTCTCGTCGGCCGTCGCCAGGCCTTCGAGGAAGCGCCGGCGGGCGGCGGACTTGGGCGCGAGGAAGCCGACGAAGCGGAAAGCGTTGGTCGGCAGGCCCGAGGCGGAGAGCAGGGCGACGATGGCGCACGGACCGGGCAGGGGGGTGACCGTGAGGCCGCGGCGGCGGCACTCGCGCGTCACGCGGAAGCCCGGGTCGCTGATGCCGGGCGTGCCCGCGTCGGTGATCAGGGCGACCTTGGCCCCGGCGGCGACCTTGTCGGCGATGACGACCGCGGCGTCCTTCTCGTTATGCTCGTGGTAGGCGAGCATCGGCTTCGAGACGGCCAGGTGGCGCAGGAGCCCGCCGGTGACGCGGGTGTCCTCGCAGGCCACCCAATCGGACTCCGCGATCGCCTCCCTGGCGCGCGCGGTGATGTCGCCGAGATTGCCCAGCGGCGTGGCCACGACCCAGAGCCGCCCGGCGGAACCTTGCGTTCGGCCGGCGGCGCCTGCGTCAGCCGGAGGCATCAGCGACGATAGCCCGAACCGGGCGTCGAGACGCCCGGAAGGCCGCCCTGCCAGCTGGCCGGCTGGGCCTGCGGGAGCATGGAATCCGACGGCTTCTCGACGGTCTCGCAACCGGTCAGCCCGGCCAGGCCGGTCAGCAGGGCGGAGACGATGAAGAGGCGGGCGGACATCTCAGTTGCTGGCCAGCTTGGTGGAGGGGGTCAGCGACACGGTGCCGGCCTTGGCGATGGCGCTGAGATCGAGTTCCTTGCCGGGCTGGAGCTGGCCGAAGGAAAGGGCTCCCTTGACCGAGGAGATCTTCACCTTGCCGACCTCCCTGCCGTCGACCTTGACGGAGAAGAGGGCGCTTTCCTTGATGCCATTGGCTTCGCCCACCGAAAAGGCGACGATGCCGGAACGGGCGTCCAGGGCCAGGATGTTGGTCGGGATCGTGTCGGTCGCGGCCTCGACGGCGACGGCCAACGAAGATTCGGGAGCGGCGGTTCCTTCTTTCACGGGCTCGGCGAAGGGGTCGCGTTGGAAGCCGCCGGGGGCGGGGGATTCGGAGGCGCGGGAGGCCCAATTATGCAGCGCCGCATACTTGCTGCGCAGCGCGGTGGAGAGCTCCTCGGCCTTGGTGGCCTTGGCTTCGATTTCAGCCAGCTGCTCCTTGGTGTACATGTTGTTCACCTTCTCGGTGGCGCGGACCAGGTCTTCCTTGACGGCGGTGAGTTCGGCGACGGCCCCGTCCTTCTTGCTGTTGGCATCGGTGAGCTGGGCGGAGAGCTCGTCTCGTTTGCGGGTCAGTTCGGCGCGCTCGCCTTCGAGGGTGGCGTTCGCGGCGGTGAGGCCTTCGATCTTCGTCTTCTTGTCGGCGACGTCGGCGGTCAGATCCTTCTTGGCGAGCTCGAGGTCGGCGATGGCCTTGCGCTTGGCGTCCAAGAGGCCCGGCAACGAGGCGAGGGAGGTCATGCGAGCGTCGTAATCCTTGCCGGCCTTCACTTCGGCGTCGTTGACGGCCCAGAGGGTCTTGGTGAGGGCGGCGTCCATCTTGCCTTTCAGCAGGAACGCGAAGACGACCGCGGCGACGGCGGCGATCACGGTCAGGATGCGGAGGAAGGCGTTGAGCTTCTTGTTCATGGGGTGATAAAGGGGTTAAGAATGACGGAAAAAGGTGAGCCCGGGGTCGGGGTTTTCCTGGCGGGAGACAGGACCGGGGTTCGACGAAACGTGCAGAAGGACCTTGAACACCAATTCTTCCCTCCCCTCAAGAGCAATTTCCTCACAGACTTGGGCTGCCGTGAGCGGTTTGCCTCCGGCCTTGGCGAGGGCGGCGAGGGCGGCCGCCCGGATTTTCAAGGTCTCGGTGGCCGCCTTCTTGCCCGCTTCGACGCCCGGCTGGTGGTAGGCGTTGATGCCGAGGAGGTTGGCGTACAGTCCGACGGCTCGTTCGAAGAGCGCGATCAGCATGCCCACCGAGCGGGCGTCCACCTGATCGATGGTGATCGTGATGTTGGCCCGGCCGCTGCCGGAAAGCGCCTCGCGGGTGCCCAGGAGGAAGGCTTGGAGGTAGTCCCCGGAGGTGACCCCGGGTTCGACCTCAAGGGAAGACCCTTCGCGATCCTTGAGGACCTCGATGAAGACGGCGAAGAAATTGTTCACCCCGTCGCGCAATTGCTGGACGTAGGCATGCTGGTCGGTCGACCCCTTGTTGCCGTAGACCGTGAGTCCTTGGAGCACCCGGCGCCCCTCCAGGTCGTGTTCCTTGCCGAGCGACTCCATGACGAGCTGCTGGAGGTAACGGGAGAAGAGGAGCAGCCGGTCCTTGTAGGGAAGCACGACCATCGCCTTGGAGCCCCGCCCGTCGGTGAGGTGATGCCAGGCCAGCGCCATCGCCGCGGCGGGATTCCGGGCGGCGTCGGGGACGCGCGTGAGCGCATCCATGGCCTTCGCGCCCTCGAGCAGGCCGCGGATATCGATGCCCTGCAGCGCGGCCGGCAGAAGGCCGACGGGGCCGAGCTCGCTCGTGCGGCCGCCGACCCAGTCCCACATCGGGAAACGGGCGAGCCACTTCTCGGCGACGGCGACCTGGTCGAGCTGGCTGCCGACACCGGTGACGGCGACGGCGTGAGCCGCGAAGGAGAGGCCGGCCTGCTTCCAGCGGAGCGCGGCCTCGAGCTGGCCGTTGCGCGGCTCGGGCGTGCTGCCGGATTTCGAGGTCACGATCGCGAGGGTGGTCCCGAGGCGGCCGACGAGACCGTCGAAGACGCGGTCGATGCCGTCGGGGTCGGTGTTGTCGATGAAATGCACGCGGAGCTTGTCCGCCTTGCCGCCCAGCGCGTCGGCCACGAACTGCGGCCCGAGGGCCGAGCCCCCGATGCCGACGCAGAGGAGGTCGGTGAACCTGCCGGCGGAGCCTTTGACCTGACCGGCGTGGACCTGCGCGGCGAACTTCACGATGGCTTCGACGGCGGCCTTCACCTCGGCGGCGATCTTCGCGTCGGGCGCGAGTTCCGGCGCGCGCAGCCAGTAGTGGCCGACCATGCGTTTCTCGTCGGGATTGGCGACGGCGCCCTTCTCCAAGGCGGCCATGTCGGCGAAGGCCTTCGCCATGGCCGGGGCCATCTTCTCGGCGAAGCCCGCCGGCGCGGGCGCGCGGCTGAAGTCGAGCGAGACGCCGAGTTCAGGGAAATTGAGGAGCTGCCGGCGGTAGAGGTCGAAGGAGGAGGCCACGATGTCCTGATGCTCTCCCGGCGCCGAGAGGCTTGCAACAAAAAGGGCGGACCGCCGGAGCGTCCGCCCTTTCATTTCCGCTCAGGAAGGCCTCAGTCGCCGTCGGTGATGGCGCCTTCGGAGGCGGACCTCACCTGTTTGGCGTATTTGGCCAGCACGCCGCGCTTCTCCTTGCACGGGGCGGGCCGCCAATCCTTGAGCCGACGGGCGATCTCCTCGTCCGACAGGTCCAGGTTGAGCTCGTTCTTCACCGCGTCGATATGGATGCGGTCGCCGTTCTTCACGATGGCGAGCGGGCCGCCGACGGCGGCTTCGGGGGAGACGTGGCCGACGACGAAGCCGTGGCTGCCGCCGGAGAAGCGACCGTCGGTGATCAGCGCCACCGTCTTGCCCATGCCCTTGCCCATGACGGCGCTGGTGGGTCCGAGCATCTCGCGCATGCCGGGGCCGCCCTTGGGGCCTTCGTTGCGGATGACGATCACGTGGCCGTCCTTCACTTCGCCGTCGAGGATGCCGCGGAGCGAGGCCTCTTCGGATTCGTAGACGATGGCGTGTCCCGTGAAGGAGCTGCCTTCCTTGCCCGTGATCTTGGCGAGCGCGCCGTGCGGGGCGAGGTTGCCGCGGAGCACGCGGAGGTGGCTGTCGGCCTTGATGGGATTGCTCATCGGTCGGACCACGTCCTGGTCGGCGGAGTAGGGGCCCACGTGCGCGAGGTTCTCCGCGACGGTCTTGCCGGTCACGGTCAGGCAGTCCCCGTGGAGCAGCCCGGCGTCCAGCAGCATCTTGAGCAGCGGCTGGAGGCCGCCGATGCGCACGAAGTGGGCCATGTTGTATTTGCCGCTCGGTTTCAGGTCCGCCAGCACGGGGACCTTGCGGCCGATGCGCTCGAAGTCTTCCAGGGTGATCTTGATCCCGGCGGAATGCCCGATGGCGATGAGGTGCAGGACGGCGTTCGTCGAGCCGCCGAGGGCGATGACCGTGACGATCGCGTTCTCGATCGCCTTCTTGGTGATGATGTCCGACGGACGGATGTTCTTCCTCAGCAGCTCAAGCACGGCCTTGCTCGCGCGTTCGCAGTCGGCCAGCTTCTCCTTGGAATTCGCCAGCTGCGCGGAGCTGTCGGGCAGGCTCAGGCCCATGGCTTCGATCGCCGAGGCCATGGTGTTGGCGGTGTACATGCCGCCGCACGAGCCTTCGCCCGGGATGGAGCACTTCTCGATCTCTTTCAGCTCGGCGTCGTCGATCTGCTTCGCGGCGTGCTGGCCGACGGCTTCGAACACGGTGACGATGTCGGCGGCCTTGCCCTTGTGGAGGCCGGGGACGATGGTGCCGCCGTAGACGAAGACGGAAGCACGGTTGAGGCGGGCCATCGCCATCACGCAGCCGGGCATGTTCTTGTCGCAACCCCCGATCGTGACGAGGCCGTCGAAGCCTTCCGCGCCGGTCACGGCTTCGATGGAGTCCGCGATGATCTCGCGGGAGACCAAAGAATAGCGCATGCCCGGCGTGCCCATCGAGATGCCGTCGGACACGGTGATGGTGCCGAAAATCACCGCTTTTCCGCCGGCCGCGTCGGCGCCCTTGGCGGCTTCGTCGGCCAGCCGGTCGATGTGCATGTTGCAAGGGGTCACCATGGACCAGGTCGAGGCGATGCCCACGACGGGCTTCTGGAAGTCGGCGTCATCGAAGCCCACCGCCCGGAGCATCGCTCGGCTGGGGGCGCGGTCCGGTCCGTCGACGACGATGGCGGAGTGTTGGCGGCAGTGGTGGGGCGTGGTCATGGGTTTGTGAAAAGTCTGCGGTTGTCAGTAGGTGCGGCCGCCTCATAAGAGAGGGCATGCGACGGCTATATGTGAACGTGTCCCTCGCTTCCTACAATCCGATTTAAGACTCCCTCTTCCCGTGGAATTCAACCTCAAGAAGATCATCAAGGCCCTGCTGTTCTCGACCTCCGAGCCTGTGTCCATCAAGGACATCCAGAAGGTAGTCCAGCGTTACCACGCCCAGGCGGCCGCCGCGCAGCAGCCGGACCTCCTCGAGGGGGCCGGCGAGCCCGCCGTCGTCCCGCCGCCCGTGCAGGAGGTGATCCAGGACATCATCGACCAGGTCCCGACCTTGCTGACGGCCACCCAGATCCGCGAAGCCGTCGACGCCCTCGAAGCCGAGATGCGCGAGGCCAACGACGCCTGCCGTATCCTGCAGGGGCCCGAAGGCTTCCGCCTCGTGATCTCCCCGGCTTACGCCGACTGGGTGCGTCTGCTCCGCGGCGAACCCCGTCCGCAGCGCCTCAGCCCCGCTTCGCTGGAGACGCTCTCCATCGTCGCCTACCGCCAGCCGGTCACCCGCTCCGAGATGGAAGCCATCCGCGGCGTCTCCGTCGACAGCGCGCTCACCCGCCTGCTCGAGCTCGAGCTCGTCGCCGTGACCGGCCGCGCCGACCTCCCGGGCCGCCCGTTGCAGTACGGCACCACCGACAAGTTCCTGGATTTCACCGGCCTCCGCTCGCTCGGCGAACTGCCCGCCTCCGACGTGCTCTCGCCTGCGCAGATCTCGGAATGGATCGCGCGCGCGACCACGCCGGTCGAGGTCGGCGACGCCGAGGTCGGCCTGCCGCTCGAAGACCAGTCCGCCGCCGCGGTCGCGACCGAGGAACCGCCCGCCGAGGAGAAACCCGCCGAATGAGCCTCGAAGACCATCGCCGCGAGGTCGACCGCATCGACCGGGAGATCCTCCGCCTGCTCGGCGACCGCCTCAAGGTCGCCCGGGCCATCGGCGAGGCCAAGCTGAAGTCAGGCGCGCCGGTCTACGCCCCGCAGCGCGAGGAGCAGCTCCTGCGCGCCATCACCTCGGCCGCCCCCGAAATCCCGGCCTCCGGCCTGCGCGCCGTGTACCGCGAGATCATCTCGCTTTCGATCGGCGCCCAGATGGCCAACCCGGTCGCCTACCTCGGGCCCGAGGGCTCCTTCACCCAGCAGGCTCAGATCCGCGCCTTCGGCACCAGCGTGCCGTCCCTGCCGCTGCGCTCCATCGCCGACATCTTCGCCGCCGTCGAATCCGGCGAGGCGTCCTACGGCGTCGTCCCGGTCGAGAATTCTTCCGAAGGCGTGGTCAGCCATTCGCTCGACCTGCTGGCGGAGTCCGAGCTGAAGGTCGTCGCGCAGGTGACCCTCTCGGTCGAGCAGTGCCTCGTCGGCCATGGCCCGCTCGACCAGGTCAAGCAGGTGCTTTCGAAGGACATCGCCCTTGCCCAGTGCCGCGGCTGGCTTTCCCGGCACCTGCCCGCGGCCGCGCTTGTTGAGACCGAGAGCACCGCGGCCGCGGTCGAACGCGTCGCCCGCGAGCCCCGGGGGCAGGCGGCCGTGGCTTCGGCCACCGCCGCCGAATCCCGTGGCGTCCCCGTCCTCGCCCGCGGCATCCAGGACCGCCGCGACAACGCCACGCGCTTCTTCGTCATCGCGAAGGCCGCCAACGCGGCCGGCACGGCCGACGAGGTCACGAGCGTCGTCCTCACCCTCAAGCACGAGCCCGGAGCCCTCCAAGGCGCGCTCGCCGCGTTCTCAGACCGTGGGATCAACCTGATCCGCATCGAATCCCGTCCGAGCCATCGCCGGGCCTGGGAGTACCTCTTCTTCATCGATTTCCCGGGGCACTGGGACACGGCGGCCGTGCAGGCCGCGATCAACGAATTGAAGGGTCGCTGCGAGGTGGTGAAGTGGCTGGGCAGCTACCCGCAGGCCGCGGGATGAGCCGGCGCGCGCTCGGCGCGGCGCTGATCGCCGTCCTCGGCGCGGTCGCGCTGTGGTCCGTGTTCGCCTGGTGGAGAGCCTGGTCGGCTCCGCTCGTGCGCCTCGTCTTCCGTCCGCCCTTTTCGGTCGAAGGCGTCGCGACCGGCACCCCGGTGCGCGTTCTGGGGGTGACGGTCGGGCAGGTGGCCTCGGTCGGGCTCGACCCCGACGCCGACGGCCGGCTGCGTCCGACCGTCCTGCTCAGCATCGACCCGTCGGCCCTTGCCGACCGCGGTTTCGCCGATCGTCTGCGCGGCGACCGCCTGCGCGCGGAAGTCGCGCGCGGGCTGCGTTGCCGGCTCATCGCCGTCAATCCCTCCTCGGGGCTCCTGCAGGCGGAGCTGATCTGGGATCCGCTCTCGCCGCCTCCGCCCGCCGGCCTGCGCGCGGACGAAGTCCCGCCGGCCGACGGCGCCGCGCGGCGCCGGCTCGAGGATTTCGTGCAGCAGGTCGAACGCCTTTCGCGGACCGACCTCGTCGGCCTCGCCGCCGACCTCGGGCGCGACCTCGACCGCTGGCTGCCCGCCGCCGACCCCGCCCGGGCGGAGCGATTCTCGGCGGAACTGGTCGCCCGCACCGAGGCCGCGAAAGCCGCGACCGGCGACGCCGCCCTCGCGGAACGCGCCGCGCGCGCCGCCGCCGCCTGCGCCCGCTTGCGCGCCGCCGTCGAGGCCGCCGCGCACGCGACCGACGAAGAGACGCTCGCCCTCCTGCAGGTCCGCCTGGCCGACGCCGCCGCCGCGCTCGCTTCCTTCGGCGCGGCGTTGGAAGGTTCCCGGGCCGGCCTCGCATCGTCGGCGCAGGACTTCTCGGGGCTCCTGCGCGCGGTCTCCGAGGGCGCCCGCGCCTGGAAGAAGAAGGCCGCCGGCCTCACGACGGAGCCGCTCCCGCGCTGAGGGAACAGGCTTGCGGCGGACCGCCCGAGCGGGGATAGGTGAGGGACCTCACCCGCCATGGCCGACCCGACCGACAAGATGGAATCCATCATCAACCTGTGCAAGCGCCGCGGGTTCGTCTTTCCCTCCTCCGACATCTACGGCGGCTTCAACGGCTTCTTCGACTACGGACCCCTCGGTGTCGAGCTGAAGAACAACATCAAGCAGGCCTGGTGGCAGGATTTCGTCCACCGCCGCGACGACATCGTCGGCCTCGACTCCTCGATCATCCACCACCCGACGACCTGGAAGGCGTCGGGCCACATCGACAACTTCACGGACCCGCTCGTCGACTGCAAGGAGTCGAAGATGCGCTACCGCGCCGACCAGTTGTTCTTCGCCCCGGTGCGCGTCGCCGGCGAGACGATCGGCTACGTGTCCGTCCTCGAGGACGACGGCATGCAGGCCAAGGCCGACGAGCTCGCCAACGAGCTGAAACGCAAGCTCGCCAAGCAGGGCGCGCTCGAGCCGGTCGTGCTCAAGGATTACACCGAGGCCAGGCCCGAGGAGCACGCGCTCGTGCCTTCGCCCGCCACGGGCAAGCCGGGTTCGCTCACGCCGCCCCGCTCGTTCAACATGATGTTCCAGACGTACGTCGGGGCCATGCAGGACGCTTCGGCCACCGCCTACCTCCGCCCGGAGACCGCGCAGGGGATCTTCATCAACTTCAAGAACGTCGTCGACACGGGCCGCGTGAAGCTGCCTTTCGGCATCGCCCAGGTCGGCAAGGCGTTCCGCAACGAGATCAACCCCCGCAACTTCATCTTCCGCTCCCG
>Ga0315906_10010429_pt1 | contig 10918 bp, 16 predicted proteins | sample LakEriMetagenome_4_FD_203526 | JGI IMG/M metagenome (GOLD analysis project Ga0315906, IMG submission 203526) | Freshwater fungal communities from buoy surface, Lake Erie, Ohio, United States - Buoy 2 MA122 | ecosystem: Environmental > Aquatic > Freshwater > Lake > Lake biofilm | place: USA... | reverse complement strand
ACCCAAGTCAAGAAGGATTTCGTTGCCAAGGTCGAGGATCAGATCAAGAACTCTGATAACCTTCTGGATGCAATGAAGGCACTCTACCTTCTGAACAACCAATGGTCTTTCCTCAATTCCACTTTGATTAGTGGCAAGGTCATGTGGAAAAACATTGAGATCACCGAACCTCGCAAGTCGATCAAGAACCTTTGCCAGAACAATCTCAAATCCTATTGCAAACGAGTATGGGGTCGTGCCAAGTGGAGTGAATCAGAATATGCTTCTCTGGACAGCAATGCTCTCTGGTATGTGGATGACATCAAGCGTGGATCAATCAAACGCACGATTGCTTTCATCAAGTCACACGCCAATTCAAACATCTCGGTGAATCTGGTTGACAATACAGGAATGGTTGCACTCATCAAAGCAGGATTCCCTGCATCTGTATTCATTCCCACTTCGACACTCCCTGCGATTGCCAGTAGCAAAGCATCTTCTGGTAAAGGAAACACCAGACCAAAAGGTATTATCAATCTGTATGAAGTTGGATATGGCTATCGCCAATCATGGGAAGCAGAATCATTCGACCTATCCACAGGAACAGCACCCAAGTATTATATTGTAAAGGACACCAAAGGTTGGGAGTTTGAGAAGATGCAATTAACATCCAAGGATGGAAAGGTTCTTATGACGATTGCTGACAAGAGCAGTCTCATAGACTACTGCAAGTTTGCTGGAATCAATATGTCCGATGATGTTCGCATGGTTTCAAAGAACAATGCACAGCACATTGAAAAACTCGGAAGTGTTCCACTTTCTGATTCTGTCAAGAAAAAGATTGTGGATGTCGATTGGGAAGCAATTCAAATTGTCAAGAACATTTCGACCAGAACCGCACAAGAATTGAAGAAGCACAAGTTGTTTGGTCAACTCTCTGACACAAATCCTTTGAAGATTTTTGTTGACAAGATCATCAATGCAATCAAGGAAAGTGGCAAGTTGGAACAGATCAAAAATTATATTAGAACTGATGAAAAATTTGAGTTGACCTTTCCATCAAATTTGGTAAGGTTAATTTATCTCGGATCTGATAACTGGCAGATCGGAGTAGAGAGTGCGCTAAAGGCGGCACTCGAAATGGACAACCAGTAAAAACAAACCAAATAAGTAGAAAGAATAGTATGAACAATACAACCACACAAACAGCAGTCATCATCACAGGTAGCGGCAAGATCGCCGCTACCATCGACGGAGTGTCTTATACCATCGACACCGATCACCCCAAATACCAGCAAGCGTTGAATGCAATTCGTCAGAAGGATTGGACTGGATTCGTCAACATCGTCAACATCAGCAAACAGGTTCAATCCTACTTCGATGGAACCAATGTTGAAGTCAAGGATGGTAGCATCAACTATCATGGACAGATCATTCACAACACGCTCACAAAGCGTATTCTGAATTTCATGCGTGATGGACTCCCACATGAGCCTCTCTTGAATTTCTTCAAGAACCTCATGGACAATCCAAGCAAACGAGCAGTCGATGAACTCTACGATTTCTTGGAAGCAGGGGAACTCCCTATCACAGAGGATGGACACTTCCTCGCCTTCAAGAATGTTCGTTCTAATTACAAGGACATTCATTCTGGAACCTTCGACAACTCGGTTGGCAAGGTGTGTGAAATGCCTCGCAATGGAGTCGATGAGGACAAGGACAGGACTTGCTCGGCGGGACTCCACTTCTGCTCCATTTCGTATCTTCCATCCTTCATGGATTCCGATGGTGGAAAGACAATGATCGTCAAGATCAATCCGCGTGATGTAGTGGCGATTCCATCCGATTACAATAACGCCAAGGGAAGAACTTGCCGATACGAGGTCGTTGCTGAATACAAGGACGATTGGCGTTCCAAGATTGATCGTGAAGAATCTGGTTGGGATTCCAACCTCTATTCCTCCGATGGTGGAGACTATGAGTTTGACGATGACGATGAGGAATGCTCCTACTCCAACGGATGCGATGAGAACCATTGCTTCTGTGGTGACGAGGATGAACAGAACGGATGGGTGAAGCACAAACGAAACCACGATGAATACGGAGTGAAACCAAATGGTCACAAGTATCACAATGTTCGTGGACAAAACGGAAAGTTCGTCAAGAAGAATTGGTAGTAGTGGTTGGCAAAGGCGGGAGGGGTGGTTCCCTCCCGCCAATCCTTCTGATTTAATAGAACACTATGTTAAAATCCAACACCATGTTTCATTAGGGCGCATATACACACACGCGAGAAAGAAAATGAATAAAGAATCAAATATAGAAGCAGAAGAATGTCTCGGAGAAATCCGAAAAATGATTTCTGGAAATCATCCAGAACTTGAAGAATCAAAATCATTGATTTGTCAAGCACAGAATCTCATTCAAAAATGGATTGAAAAAAACATTCCCATTACTGAATGGAAACACCAAAAAACAAATGCAATCAAAACAATAACACAATGACAAAAAAACAATTCCTTGAAAATCATGGAGAAAAAAGATTGAAAGATATTTCTGGTATCCTTCATATCTATCTGACCTACGATTCGTTTGAAAAACACAACGAACTTGAAAGTCAAATAACAATTCATGGTTCAACAAAGGTAAAAGATGCTCTACCAAAAATTGAACATCTTTTAGAATTTGAACAGGAACAATAAGCAAAAAACAAAATGGAAACAAATAATCAAGAACTACTAACACTCGCAAAGAACTGGATTCCTCCACACAAAAAGCCAAAAGGAAGAAAGAGCAAACTCAATCCATATCTGGACACAATCCGATATATGAGAAGTGCAAGGCATCTTTCATATAAAGACATCCATGCCTTCGTTCTGGAAACAGGGATGAAAGTTTCATACCCAACATTCTTGAACTTCATCAAAAAGAAATTCAAAAAAACAAAACTCCGTTAGACACACACACAAAAAAGGGAGCGGCCTAAAAACCGCTCTCTTTTTTTTGTCCAGATTTAATTGAAGGTATTACCCCCAGCAACAATAGTATTACCATTCAATTGTCAATAAAAACATGAAGGTATTACCCCTTCTCTCAAAGGTATTATAAACAAATTGTAAAGATTATAATGAAGGTATTACCCCCACCCCTCCAAAAAATTTTCTTGCTTGTTTTTTTAATCCAATCTACTTTTCATTCCGAACCAGCCAAACCCATGAAAAAACCAAAAACCAAATTCATATACAAAATCGGATTAGTTTTTTATTTACTTTTGATACTCGGTGTCTTTGCATTCATAGGGTGCAAACAAGTCGAAATATCAAATGAAAAAAAACAAATAGAAAAAGATGCAAAAGAAATCCTCAACTACCCAAATCTAAACAAATGAAAACATATATTGCAAAATGGCCAAATGGAACAATCTCCATTCTAACAGCAGAAGACAAAACAGATTTATTCTGGAAACTTGATTCAGAAGGTGATCCAACTGAATCACAGATATTTGAGGTTCCAACAGACGAAGAAGGTAATATCCATATCACTACAGGATTATTCAAAAAGAAAAATGATTATGTGATTGAATTTCAATCTGGTGAATATGGAGAACAAATCAAACGAGCAAGGTGGCCGAAAGACACAACATTAAAAGCAATGCAACAACTTGTTCCAGATGCCACAGAAGAAAGTGTTAAAAAACTCTGTCCTCAATTTGGAATCACATACAAATAAAAAAACAAATAGAATAAAAAAGAGGGAGGAAAAACCTCCCTCTTTTTTTTGTCAAGGACAAGGGGTAATACCTTCATGAAAAGATTGACACCAAAAAAATAATACCATCCAAACCAGGGGTAATACCTTCATAAAAATATTGACCAATTCAAAATAATACCATTGTGAACCTGGGGGTAATACCTTTAAAAAGAAATTGAAATTACAAACAAAACCAATCCGAAAAAAATTATACCATTAAAAATAAATTCATTTTTTTCTTTGCATTACTAAAAATTCCAAATAGTATGTTTTCCAGTTGAAGGCGACAATAGCTGGAAACTAAAAAACGCAGTTAATAAATCCTATAAAGAAAAACTACTACTATGGCACACATGATTGATGAAAAATATGATCGAGTCTATTCTATCCAAGACGCTGAATGGCATGGACTGGCAATCGTCATTCCAGAAATCGGTGACGATGAATTTGATTCCCTCTCCCATGAGATTAAAGAGGTTCCTCTTAATCCAGTCATCGAAGGCGTTCCTGTTGCATTTGACAACCACAAATTGCTGGTTGCTGATGTAGCAAAGTCCCGCCCCGATATTGTCGAGGCAAATCCCAATGATCGCTTCGTTCCTCTTCACATTCCCAAGGCAAAATATGGAGTCATCTCCAATGCCGAGGTTGTGGAGTGCATGAAAAAATCCTTTAAGGATTTGGGCGTGAAAGTCACCACTGCTGGCACACTCGAAGGATTGAAAAAATTCTTCATCAGCGTGGACATTGGCGATTCACAACAGATCATTAACAAGGATCAATTTGAATGCTATGTCAACTTCATCACCTCCCATGATGGAACCATCAGCATGGATGCCTATGATTCGACAATCCGAATCGTCTGCATGAACACTCTGAACGCAAGCCGCGAAGCCGCTGGAAAAGCAGGATTCAAAGTTTATCATACCAAGAATGCTGCATTGGCAATGGATGGTCTTTCTGAACTATTCAATGCAATCCTGCAAGGTAGGGCTAACTTGCGTGAGGTGATGGAATATCTGGATGGTCACAAGTGCGATGCCAATGATGCATTGGCTATGGCCGCTGGTTACTTCTGCATGGAGACTGATACCGATAAGATTGCAACTCGCTCATTCAACAATGCCCAAGGCATCGTGAATCTCTTCGCCAATGGTCTTGGTAACAATGGTCGCACTCTTTATGACCTCGCCAATGGCGCAACCGAATTCTGGTCGTCAGGTGATGGAGTTGGAAAGAAGACCAATTCAACTGGAGCACAACGGGCATATCGCTCGCAATTCGGATCAGCGGCTTCCCACAAAGAAAAGTTTGTGGCAATGCTGGCGAACGATGATCGCCGAGCCGAGGCCATGTTCATTGGTAAGAAAGCAGTCACCGATTATCTGGCCAAGGCATAAACCAGAAAAGGAATCAGAAAACCTCACTCTTGGAAACGAGAGTGAGGTTTTTCTTTTGTCCACATTCTTCTGAAGGTATTACCCCCTCCCCCATTAATAGTATTACCATTTGATTGTAAAGAATATAGTAAAGGTATTACCCCCTATTCCAAATGGTATTATCCCCCATACCCATACAGGGTAATACCTTTATTTCTTTATCGACAAATTAAAAAAAATACTAACCGAGTTTTAATAAAACATGGTGTTGCATTACTGCAAAAATACAAATGTCGATATTTTTCTGAAGGTATTACCCCAACAGGGAAAAGAATTTAAAACCAGTTCCAGGGGTAATACCTTCAAAAGAAAAAAAGTTTTTATTGTCATTACTAAAAATCTGAATTAGTATGTTCTCATCAATCGGACAACTCTGATTGTAGGAACAAAGCCAGCCTGTTAATAAAATGGCAAGGGGCGGAAAACCCCATTGTAGTATGAACATCCAAAACATCGTTAGTGTCGTTAGCTCCCACAAAGGTTCCAACCTCAAAGCCACATGGGAAAAATCCCTCAAGACCCGTAAGGGTATCACCAGCAACATCACCAAGCGCACGGCTATCGTCGTTCGTGGTGGAGTAGATTATGACAATATCGGACTGGTGCAGGAGAAGCGTGAAAACGGCGAACTCCCATCAGAGAACGCTGGTCTGCCTTGGGGTCAATGGGTCAACTTCCCATACCATATCGAACATAAGGGAACAGACTATGCTCGTTTCTATCCTGCCTCTGGAATCAAATTTGCCCCACAGGTGCAATACTTCCTCGACGGAGTAGAGACAGACAAGGCTACCATCCAGCCACTCTGCCTCGCCAGTGAGTTTCCTGTTCGTGATGAGGAGCCTCTGTGCTTCACCATCAAAGCAGAGAATGTGGTTTCTTTAGGGTAAGGTGATGGAAAAAGGAGGGAGGCTGAAAAGCCTCCCTCTCTTTTTGTCCAGATATAATTGAAGGTATTACCCCTGTCTGTGTTTTAATAAAACATGGTGTCGCATTACAGCGTTTGAAAAAATCAATATCAGAATGAAGGTATTACCCTTAACCGGTAGATAGAAATATTTTGTAATATCAATATCAGAATGAAGGTATTACCCCCAAGTCGGATTTTAAAATTTTTTGGTGGGGGTAATACCTTTATAAAAAACTTCCAATTGGATTTTTCTCTGTCATAGTGGCTCCAGTTCAGCAATTCCGCTGGACGAAACCAAAAAGACATTATGTTCACCATCACCACTAATATCAACATCACCAAGGAACAAGTCTCTGACTTGATCTGCACAGCAATCGAAGGCGGCTCCAACTACTGGTATATGATCGAAGGCTACCAAGAGCCTTCTGTAGTAGACTTCCGTTGCAGTATGTTTGCCAACGACGAGAAACCCCATCGCATCTATGATTGGCCCCTCTGCACAGGAGGCGGCGTGATCATCTCCGCTGTGGAATCAGATAGATGGGCATCATCGAATCCTATCCATCATACTCTCAACCTTGAGTCGATCACCAAGGGGCTGACCCTCATGGGATCGAAATTTCCCGAGCGTCTGGTCAACATCAGCAACGACGACTATGATGCCGAGGACGCTGACATCTTCCTGCAACTCTCCCTGTTCGGAGATGTGATCTTCGGTTGATGGAACCAAGGAGGGGGGCAAGATGCCCCCCTCCTCTTTTGCAATCTTATAATGAAGGTATTACCCCCACCCCCAAATTTTTTTGGGAATGGGTGGTAATACCTTCACTTTAATTGAAGGTATTACCCCCTTTCTGATAATAGTATTACCATTTGATTGTAAAGAATATAATGAAGGTATTACCCCCCGAACACTACCAGGCTCATTCCCAAGGGGTAATACCTTCAAAACAATTGAAATTGCTTTTGACATTAAAAACGAAATGGAATAAATTTTCCTCGTTCAAATGGAACATGGTGTTTCATTCGGACACTTTGTAGCATTAAAACCCATCACCTATATGTCTAAAAATCCACTTCTCGCGGTCGATACAAACGCCAAGACACGCAAAGGCCAAGCCAAGGGCTTCATGACTGGAATTCTTTATTTGGCTCCAGCCAATATCAGCGGAAAGAATCTTTGTCCTCATGCGTCAGTCGGATGCAAAGCAGCTTGTCTTTTCACAGCCGGAAGGGGTGCGATGTCACCTATCAGAAACGCTCGTTTGAAAAAGACAATGGCTTTTCTTTCAGATAGAAAAGCTTTTGCCGAAACTATAAAGGATGAGATTGCCAAGCTTGTAAAAAAGACAAGCAAAAACGGAATGACACCTTGCATTCGTTTAAATGGCACAAGTGACATCCCTTGGCACAAGGTGGAAAACATAATTCAATCGTTCCCTAATGTTCAATTCTATGACTACACGCCTAATCTTTTCCGTATGCTGGAATTCACACAAGGGAAACTCCCAGCAAACTACCACCTGACATTCTCTCGAAAAGAAGACAATGATCAGGCTGTAGATTCCGTCTTGAAAGCTGGCGGAAATGTCGCTGTGGTTTTTAAGACGATTCCCACAAGCTGGAAAGGTTTTCCGGTTGTAGATGGAGACGAAACGGATTTGCGTTTCCTCGACGGGAAAAATGTCATCGTCGGCCTGAAAGCAAAGGGACAAGCTAAAAAAGACACAAGCGGTTTCGTGATATAATCAAGCAAAAAGTGGGAGGCCCAAAAAGCCTCCCACTTTTTTTTACAATCTTATAGTGAAGGTATTACCCCTGATTGGTTAATCATAAAAAAACAAATTGTAAAGAATATAATGAAGGTATTACCCCTGATTGGTAATAGTATTACCATTTGATTGTAAAGAATATAGTGAAGGTATTACCCCCACAACAACCAGGCCCAGGTGGGCTTCGCCCACCGGCTACGCCAAGGGGTAATACCTTCAAGTAAAGATTGACACAGAGAAGATAATACCATTGTGGACTCAGGGGTAATACCTTTACTTTGGTAATATATTTTTCTTTTCATTCCAATTGGATTTTGTATTCTCACTCCATCGCCACCGGATTCGTCTGGTAGGAAATTGCTCTTGGTTCAATTTGATTCTGTCCACTTGTGGGCGTTGTGTAGTGTACATAGGGTGCAGTCCTAATCGCTATTCAGCCGACAACCTGTGGTGTTTCAAATCCCTTTTGATTCTGTTCTTTGACATTCTGGAATGCACTTAAACCTTAAACCAATTAGAAAGAAAATTATGTTAGGAATACTAAAAGTTGCCCAGCGGATGTTAGCCGCTGGGTTGGATGAGAAAGAAGTTGCTGAAGGATTAGTCAACCTCCTCAAAACCAAATACAACCTCACAGAAGGTGAAACCTACCATGACCCACAGGGTCTTGCTGGTGAATCCCAATCGGTTCGTATTGTTTGTAGGAATACAAAATAACAATGTTCTCCCCAGAACATTTTAACCATCAACCATTAAAAACCCTATGCAACTAATTAAAATCGAAACCATTAAAAATCAAAACATTGTCTCTGTCGTGGAAGTGCCCGACATTCAATGTGAAGAACCAAATAGCACTGGTCAAGTTTCCGTTATTAAATACGATAATGGAAAGCCTGTTATGTGTATGCATCGATTCCATAACAAACAGACTGGGAGTCTGGATAGTGTAGAGATTGAATCATATGAAACAGGATACTTTTTCCTGCATTCTGATGAGATGTTGAACAAGCTGAACAAGCTGAATGAAACATTTCTTTTCGTTCAGAACTATTGGGAAGAGGATGATCATGGGGAATATGGTGCTGGTAGCAATGTAGAGAAACAGAACTGCCTAACAATGGTTCTTGATCATGAATGGAGCCGAGAATCTCTAATTCTCCCCACAGAGAAAATCGTTTCGGATATTAAGACCTGCATGAGAGATTCCGATTATGTCGGTTTCTGCATGGAGGAGGAGGAATACAAAGAGGATCAATCCGAGAAAGAGCGTAAGGAATTAGAGAAAGCCGCCTCCGCATTCGCCAGTAAATGTGGACATCCTGTAGGCACACCATCCTATGTGTTAGCTATCCACAAGGCTATCAATGGAGCCTTCGATGACTATGACGAGGATAGGAGCGGAGAGCGTCGAATGGAACGCTGGGCGGCTCACCAGTATTGTGGCTCATCTGATAGCTTCTGGGAAGATGAGGACTATATCAATGGTCAGCACATGAGTCGCATAGATAGCCTTCAGATGGTTCTGACATGGCTAACCAACAATTGTCCTCTTCTCATGTTGAAGATGGACGAGAAGATCAAATCTAATTCAGAATTAGTGGAGGCATAAAAGACACCGGACACCAATCAAATCCAGCACCATGTTTTAATATAGCATGGTGCTGGAATACCAATTTGTTCTCCCCAAAACAAATCAACCTTAAACCAATTAGAAAGAAAACATATGGGAACACGCATTTATCCAACGACACGCAACGCAAACACAATTGAACGCATTGTGGGCGTTCCTGCTGGAACATTTGATTCACTCACCAATATCATTTTGGAGAATGGGAAAGAGTTAGCCAAAGCAGAAGCAGATGGTGTTGATTATTCTGCTATCGATGACCTCAAATACAAACAATGGGAATCGCTTCATGAAAGGGAAGAGGGAATCATAGACAATTTCCTTACCTTTGGGTGGGGAAAGTTTACCTCTGAAGCCTATGAGGTTATCAAAGCAAACATTCCTGCTGGTGAGGATGAGGATTGGCTCTGGAATGGAGGCACAAAGGATGTTGGTCTTATCGACTCCATCATGGAGGCTCAAGGTGTAGACCTTCAGAAACTGGGTGTAACTGCCGAGGATATAGAAGGTTTGTCTTGGGGTTAAACGAGAGACTTGGTGATGGTAAAAATGGGAGGAGTCGAAAGACTTCTCCCATTTTTTTTACAATCTTATAGTGAAGGTATTACCCCCAATTCTAAATAGTATTATCTTCTGGTGGTCAATCTCATAATGAAGGTATTACCCCTTCAACACCAATCAAAAACAGAACATGATGTCGAGATTCAATTGAAGGTATTACCCCCCAACAGATTCCACCGGCTTCGCCTGGGGTAATACCTTCAGGTAAATTCAAAATGGTATTGCCATTTACATGAAAAAATAATACCTTCTTCACCGATGAATAAAACATCACCAACCCGACCAACCCGCAAGGCGGCGAAAGCCGCGAAACCCGTCACTAAATCCGTCAAGGCTACAGCCTCGGCACAACCACTCATGCCTCTCCCATTGGACGCTTCCACTCGCAAGCGTTCCTATGATGGAGGACACAGCCAGATCACCAGCTTCAAGACTGATGGATCAGCCTTGGCCATCATCATGGCTTCAGGGCGGTTCCACACTATGGGAGAAGCAATCAACTTCTGCCTTCGGTCTGTGGTTGTAAACTACAGCCTGTGAATCAGTTCCCCCCAGAACGCTAACCATTAACCATTAGAAAAATATGACAAAAATAAAACCCACAACAGCGGCTTGCATCTGCTCTGCAAGTTACACCATAGCATTGAACAACATCAGCAAGGGATTTGCTGATCTCGAAATTATGATCAGGAAATCCTCTCGGAAAAAATATTTCCGCTCCAGCATCATTCTTGGATCTGGTGGGGAAATGCTGGCGAAGAAGATCCGCCAGTTCATCCAGCGAAATGCTCCAGCCAGAGCCGTCGAAATCATGGAACATACATACAACCTTGTGAAAGGACATATCAAGTGAGCATCACCGAAAGCATCACAGAGAAAA
>Ga0315906_10010428_pt1 | contig 10918 bp, 15 predicted proteins | sample LakEriMetagenome_4_FD_203526 | JGI IMG/M metagenome (GOLD analysis project Ga0315906, IMG submission 203526) | Freshwater fungal communities from buoy surface, Lake Erie, Ohio, United States - Buoy 2 MA122 | ecosystem: Environmental > Aquatic > Freshwater > Lake > Lake biofilm | place: USA... | reverse complement strand
TTGACACCTTTTATCATTTCAAACGCCCATTTTTATATAATGAAAACTATATAAAAATAAATTACAAGAATTATATATGATTTGTTTTTTTTGTGGAGCAAAAATATTAAATTCTGAAATTTATAAAAAACAAAAAATGGCTCATATATCACAATGTTCAAGATTTATATATTTGTTACATTGTAATAAATGTAACAAAAAATTTGATTATAAATATTTACAAAAACACAAAGAATTATTTAAGAACACATTGATATTAATCGGCGTTTGAAATGAGAAAAGGTGGAAAAGTATGGGATTTAAAGGGAACGACGAGTTCCCTTTATCTAAAAACCATCGCGAATGGATTTCCCCGACAAAAACCGCGGTATTCCCTTCTCCGATAATTCTTGATACTTGATTGTCAGCATTTTGCCAACATTTGCCCTCGCATTTTGGAAAAGCGCTTTTCTATGCTCCATCGAACCAATCGGTCTGCAGTCAAATTCATCCCCCGTTTTGGTGGCGCATCGCCAAATGACAGTTCCTGAGTCGCGTCCTTCCGCCTCTTTAAACCCAACAATGACAAATTCGTCCTCCTCAAATTCCTTGTATTTTTGCAAATCGTGGCTGCGATTATTTAGATAAGGTCCCTTCTTGTTGCGCAACATAATTCCCTCATATCCTTCTTGCACATACTCGGTGAATTTGGCCTTGAAATCTTCAACCGTAGTTGCCTCCTCCGTCTTCACAATTTCAAAAGTGGGTGGGAACAACTGACGATTATCCAGAATGAATTGCCGTCTTTCTGCATATCCATTTGGAGAAACAATGTCGTATATGTGAAAATGGACTTGAGCAATACGCGGGTCATCCACCTGCTTGCGTTTAATAAGTCCGACCAACTCTTCAAACGGATATTTATTGGTGTAAAGCTCGCCGTCCAATACAACTTTGGGCCATCTTTCAAAAAATTGAGTTAAACCAGCCTTTATGTGGTCCATGGTTGTAAATATACCGCCTGTCCTAGACTGAGTGACAATTGTTCCGTCGGCTACCATATAAATCAGGCATCGGAGCCCATCCAACTTGGGTTGCACAAAACACGGATACACAATTGGATTTTTTACTTTGGTCTTGGATTTGGGGTCATAAACATGTGCCAACATTGGAAAAGTCTTAGGTTGCGCCCCTTCTTCTTCTTCTTCTTCCGTGTAACACTCCTTTGTCTTTTTGTCAAACCATTTTTTTTTGATTTCATTAGAACACTGTTGTAGGGGCGTAGTTTCATTGGCTTTGCCAATATTTTTACCCTCCTTATAATCTCTGTTTGTTGATTGCAGTTTTCCATCTACTTGGCCGTATTCCACGGTATATCTAGCAATAAAGCCATTGGTATAAATGGCAGCAGACCATTGCTTGGTCTTTCCGGAAGTATCTTTTCCATACAAGGTAGGTAAGGTTTCGTGAAGCTTGAACATTGTATAATTATAATTTTTGGATTTATATAGTTTTAGGAAAAATCAATTTTACTTTATTAAAATGTCCCATTTTAATTCTTCAATGGTTTAAATTATATAATTTTTGCAAATAAGGATTTAAAGTGGTTTTATTTTGTTTTACATATTATAATTAAATATGAGTACATCCGCAACCGCACCCGCATCCGCATCCGCATCCGCAACCGCATCCGCAACAGCAACCGGATCTGAACAATACCGTCTTCCTGATGCTGCAACTTTACAGAATATTAGTAAGATTGCTATTTCTGAAGATAAACCAATTATGTTGGATTATTGGACTGCATCTTTGAACAAAAAAGCTTTAATTGGAGTTCGTGAGAACAATGAAAAATTGCTTGTTAAAAGTGAAGAGGAATATACCAGTCCTATTCAAAAGATTTTTAAAGTAGGTAATGATTTTATTATTATGACCGAGAATTCTATCTACGTTGTTGATAATAAAATTCCAACAAAGCGTATCGCGTAAAGGGAACCAATGTTATTCAGCCCTTTGGGCTTACGCTCTAAGGCGAAGCCGACGGCTTAACGACCCCCTTCCCTTACTCGCATAAATGGTTAAAAATGACCCTTTACACAATTGAAGAGTTATTTTTAATTGAAGGAGGGTTCAAAAGGGAACATTGGTTCCCTTTAAAATTGAAATTTTTTACCAGTTATATATGACTTTACAAAAACCATATATAAAATGACTAATTACGAAGAAGAGACTGATTCTGATAACGAAATGACCGACGACCAAGTAAAATATGAATCAATTGCAACCGAGGAGCGTCTATTTGATACTAACTATTATGCATCTTTGGAACACGACAACACGTATTACATTACGGTTCCTTACAGAATTAACGAAAATTATTTGAAAGACCTGCACATTAGCAGTCGCGGTTTTGCCAACAATTCTCTGCAATCTGTTAAAAATTACATTCGCGAATACACAATTAGTGCTTTGATTGACGAATCAGCGCCAATAGACATAGTGAAGACCAGCTACATACAATTACCGGGTGGATTCACATTATACAACGTAATAATCAAAACATTTTGGCTTAAGATTGTGCAGAGAAGATGGCGAAATGTGCTAAAAAAACGCAAAGAGATTATCCAATGCATTCGCGAATTAATAAAAAATAGAGAATACAGAAACGAGAGATTCCATATTCCACAGCTTAGAGGATGCCTGGCGGACATCAAGGGAACCAAGGTATTCAGATAAACGCCTTATAATCCCTCCTTCCAAAAAAAAATAAAAGGAGGGGGTCGTAGGGGCGGAAGCGTGCTATGCACGCAGGACACGTGGTTCCCTTACAAAAATGCACAATATAAAGGGAAGGGGTTTGGGGGAACCGTAGGTTCTCCCACAAAATAAAAGGAGGGGGGTCGTAGGGGGAACTACGTCCCCCTACAGTTTCTTCAAATTTGAAAAATATGTGGTTGAAACCATTATTTTTCGTTTTCTTAATTTTGTTTTTTTTGGTTCTACAATACCTAGATTCTCTGTTTTCATACAAATATGGGAGTATTCATTTTTCAACATTTTTTTCACAAAATTGTAGACAAATGTCAAAATCTCTTCCGAACAATTTCCAACAATTAAACACCCACCTGTTCTAAAAATCATAAAACTAACTTTGGTATATTTCTTAGAATCAATTAGTTCTTCCACTGTCAAATGACTATCTTCTGGCAAAATGACACCCGTCTGTTTCTCTTCATCAACTCCATTTTTATTGCAAAAATAATACTTGCATTTAACGCCTGGATAACTGCATGCATCATATGTTGTATCAATCTTGTACTTTTCACTTTGTAAAATAGAATGGAGTACATCTCGATTGACATTGTAATTACATTCAAAATTAGAATTAATTAAAACATTTTCACTTGGAATGTCTTTAAATGCAACTGGTTCCACAAAATAAGGCCGCAAAGTGTCTAAAATGAAAACTTTCACTCGATCAAATAAACTAGTATTCAAAACCCCTGGAATTTCCAATTTTCCAGTATTGAATATTTTGACGTGAATTTCATGAAAGTTGTTGGCGTCATTCCGAAAACGAAATGTAAGTGCAATGCAATTAAACATTGCCCCACCTTTGTCTTTGCCTCTATAATTCAACACATTCTTGGTGGAAATGCCCACTGTAACTTTTCTTTCATCTTTGAATTTAATTTTCTTTGCTATTGGATTGTCTATCTGTTTAATAATTCGCTCCGTGTAATAATATGTCTCTTTTAATTTGCGCTGATTTTCTACACATTCTTCTTTTGATTGTGCAGCAACCTTCATTTGTTTTTTAATAACACCCTCGCCTGGCTTCCAGTATTCTACAATTGGAACACTCCAGAAAATATCTGCAACATCTATGTTTGACTGATTTAAATAAAGCAACTTGGTTTTGGTTGAAATGTATAGGTCTTTACATTTGGGTGCTTCGCTAAGTTCATAATCACCTTTGTTAGCTTCAACATTGTTTATGTCTCCTCCATTTAAAAACTTTTCCCATTCGTTATCTAATTCCATTTTATATTTCTTTATGTCTGTTGCTTTAAGTATTAATAAAAAATCAATTTTAGGGAACTACGTTCCCCTTAAAATGATATAAACATTTGTTTATATAATTTGGTAATGAACGAAAATATTCCCTGGACGGAAAAGTATCGCCCTAGCAGTTTTGACAACATTGTCCTTGATCCGAATAACAAGATTCTTTTTATGAATATGATTCAAAACAAATATTTTCCAAATTTATTATTATATGGTCCGCCCGGAACCGGCAAAACGACTACTATTATTAATTTAATTAATGAATATCAACAAATTAGTAAAAAAAAAAGTCTTGTTATTCATTTAAATGCATCTGATGAAAGAGGAATTGATATTATTAGAAACCAGATTTATCAATTTGTAAAAACCAAAAATTTATTTGAAACTGGATATAAATTTGTAGTTTTAGATGAGGTTGATTATATGACAAAAAATGCACAACAGGCGTTAAAGTACTTGCTTCAAACTTGTGGAAATAATGTAAAATTTTTCTTAATTTGCAACTATATAAGCAAGATTGAACTGTCTTTGCAACACGAATTTGTATGCATTCGTTTTAATCAACTTCCAAAACAAAAGATTTGCGAGTTTATTCAAGATATATGTGTTAAAGAGGGGGTCAATTTGAGCGAACATAATATTAATACTATTCAGAATTTGCATAAATCAGATATTCGGAGTATGATTAATTTTATTCAATTAAATCAGAATGTTCCAGTTCAGCAAAGTAATATTATTGATGATACTATTTGGAAACATCTGTACGATTTATTTCAAGCACCAGGAGAGAACAAAAAAACAATAAAAGTTTTTATTAATAAGTTGAGCATTAATTATAATATTGATAAAAAACAAATTATCAAGGATTATTATAATTATTTGATTTTGAAGAATCATTCAATAAACTCAGAAATTATAAAGAAAATGGAAATTGTTCTCCATAATTATGATTGCAATATTGATGTATTAGTTAATTTTTTTATTTTGGAGGAACTAAATGGAACAAAATTATTATTGTAAAAGGAGGGATTTAAAAAGAACTTTAGTTTTTTTTATATAATGAATCAAACTGGTGGATATTTAGAACTTATTTTGGGCCCAATGTTTTCTGGTAAAACCACGCGCTTAATTCAGCACTATAAAGCTTATAAATTCATAAAAAAGAAAATTGTGGTCATCAATTATTCGCTAGATACCCGGTACAGCGAAACCGCATTGACATCACACGATCGTGTAGAGATACCGTGTATTTTTACAAGTGAATTGTCTGATAAATCTTTCTGGATAGACGCAGACGTTATTCTAATTAATGAAGGACAATTCTTTAGTGATCTAATGCCAACTGTTATAGAAATGGTGGACACTCATAATAAAAAAGTGCACATTTGTGGATTGGACGGTGATTTTAGAAGACAAAAATTTGGTTCTTTATTGGATTTAATTCCTTATGCAGACAAAGTTGAGAAGTTGTCCGCGTTTTGCGGAATGTGTAAAGACGGGACTTTAGCAGTTTTCTCTCATCGAGTAAGTGCAGAGTTAAGCCAAGTTGTAATTGGAAGCGACAATTATATGCCATTATGTAGATTGTGTTATAAAAAAATATAATATGTAATTATTATATATAAATGAATAGTTATCCCAAACAAATGATAACAATGCTTTTAGCAAACGCAAAACAAAACCAAATTAAAAGAAGAACTCAAAAAAAAGGTATTTTATCAAGATTGCCAAAATCACCAAGCTCGCCAAGAACACCTATTCAGATTGGCGAAAGACGACTTACTCCAACAATTGCGTGGTGGAAATCACACGGATATATCTATAAAAAAGAAGGAAGGGGGAGAAGGCGCACTATGAAAAAAAATAAATGATTACCTTACTTGATTTCTAAAATTATATTCAAATGTTATTCGAAACGCCAAATCGCCAAAACAAAAGAATACATTATTTGCCATCAGTATTGCAGAATTGAAATTATTTTCTATTTTGGATATCATTATCACCAATAATACAAACAATGTAGTTTGGATTATATAACTCAAATACAGATGCATCTCTATGTTATCTGGCTCTTGTTTTGAATTTAAGATAATGCAACCATTGAAAAGCATTTTACAAAAATAAGATATCAATAATATTTTTGATATAATATTTGCATTAGTATTATGATAATCATCGGAAATAGTAGAGATATTGATAATATTCAATACTGAATTTGATAAAATATGGAAAAACAAAATACATCTGAAATTTTTGGGTTGTTCTTGTATCAACAATTCATAAGTTGTTTTGCAATGAGGACAAAAGTTTTTATTTTGTCCAGATTGTAATAATTGTATTATGCAAACAATATGATACACTGAATTTGTGCATTCACAAGGAAGTTTAACTATTTTTTGCGATTCTATATCAACCGATTCTAGACAAATTAAGCATTCTTTTTCTAATACAAAATTTTTATCCGGTTTTTTGAATTTTTGTAATATTGCATCCATTTTTATTATTGTAAGATTATTGTTTGTAAAAAATCAATTTTATAATTGTTCCAAATCTTCTCTTGAACAAACTGTTTTATTGTACAAAAGACGAGTATTATCAACAGTTTTTGAAGTATAAAGATCATAAGGATAATCTTGTTCTAATCTTCCATACGTTTTGCGAAAAACAAAAATCAAATCAAATATAGATATTTGTTTAGATTGAGAAATATGTGTATCCGGAGTTTCGCCAAAGCAGAATAATGTTTCTTTATTTTTAATTGTCCCTAAATAGTAGCCAAGCATTTTAAATGTCTTTTCTTCCCAAAATATTATGTATTTATCTCCAATTGTCATATTCTCTGGAATGAGAGAACGCTCAAAATAATAAGAATCCATTGTATAAAAATAAGAATATTTTTTTTATTTTTATAATATTGTAATGGGCCATTTACACCCTTGAAGATTTATAAGAGAAGCTTCGCTTTACTGAATACCTTGGTTTCTTTTATCTGCATCCAAATCATTGTATTGCACCTTGCCTTTCAAATATGCACTATATAAAATATTCTTCTCTGTTTTTACAGTTGAATAAACATCTGCCATTTTGGTAATCATGAAAAGAACCGATGTAATAAAGGTAGAAGTTGTCTTGTCATCCAAATAATATTTATAAACAACAAATCCAGAGAGAATTGTATTGACTACAAAACAAGTTAATGCAAAATACCCCGTCTTTTGGTAAAGGCCATCGTAAAACAAAATTGTTATTTTCCTTTGTTCAGGAAGTCTTGCCAAAACCTCTCCTACCGAGTCATTGTCGGTTTTACATTTGGGATTTACATCCAAATATGCAATTAATTTTCCTTCTCTCTTGATTTCCGCAAAATACATTGCCAAAAAAGCAATCAGCGTAATGCAATTAAAAGAGAAACCGGCATTATACAATGGGTCGCCACCCGTTTGTGCATTTTCGGAAATTGAGCAAATGTGGTCTCCACACGTTTGAGGTACAAAAAGAATTAGAAAAGACGCAATTAAAACACGATACAATTCGAGCAACACAGTAATTGTGACACCGGCCTTTTGATTAAAATCCTGATTATCTTGAATTTGTACATTTGTACTAGTACTAGGCGAAGGAGTATTTATCTCAATATCAACAAGCGAATCGTTTGAATTTGGAGTATCCATTATTTGCTATATATTTTATAAAGACTTTTACGAATACTGGCTTCCTAAAAAAAATAATACCGTTTTGGTTCGTTTTCTTTTTTCTGTATTGTGTTCAAATTTTTGCGAAATATTTTGGAATCAATTTCATATGATTTATAGCAAATTCCATCCTCTTTATCTGCATATTTATCCAAATTCTTTTTATAAAATTCAACTGTGGATCCATCTAAAATCCAGTGACGTTGTTTAATTCCTAAATAACGATAATCTTTGTAAATTCTGCAGAGACGAAATAAGTAAAAAAACATCTCTGTTATGTAATTTACATATTCAACGGTTTCTTCTTTGTTCTCTGCATTAATTGTGTAAACAAGCTCATTATATTTATCAAGTTTAAATAAAACATCTTCATTCTTTTGTATTGGTGTAAAGTATATTTTTTCAAATGTTGCCGCATAAAGTTCCCACGATTTTGCCGATTTATAATTTATTTCGGCCTTCTCTTTTAATTTGAAAAATGTGTTAATAATGGAGAGAACAAAAGTTGTCAATAACACATAAAACAATTGACTTTCAGTTAAAAATGCAGAACCAGAACCAGTTTGGCCAGTAGAAAATGCGGTAAGCAACGTAATTGTAAAATTAATGGGCGTTGAAATATAATTCCAGAAACCCGCGTTAAAATATTTTTTCTTGAGTTGGATTCCAATTTGCAAATTAAGGTTGTCTTGCACAGTTAGCATTATTCCCCACAATGGAGAGAGATTGTCAATTATATAATCATTGGTTAAACCTTCGGAACTAATAATAGACAAGTTTTCTTCTATATCTATATGTGGTTTTTCTTCTTCCATTTTTTCTGAACTAACTCCAAAATTCTCTGAATTTTCCATTTATAATAACTAAATAATATTGTGTTAAAGTATTTTTTTATAATAAGTTAATTTGAGCCATTTGCTGTTAAATTGATACTGGGAATAATCTGGTAGGTCGTTGCTATTCCAAGAATCTACCACATAAATCGGCAATTCTCCTTCTGTATAATGCATCAACGCATCAATAAACGGGCTTCTTAAAACAATCGGAACACATCTTAAATACATGGCTTCCCACAACCGATGTGTATCTACACCATTTCCTTCCGGACAAATGCACCATTTATATTTAGCTAAGCGGTTTATATTTTGAGCAACATGAACCATTGGTAAAAATTCCAGCGCTTTAAATGCATTAAAACACGGCTCTCTTTTCTCTCTATTTGTGTAAATATTAAAGTTGAAATAAATATTTTCCGATTTTTTTGTCGAATCAATCATGAAATTCTCTATTTTACCGTGATCCCACATTGTGTTGGCCAATCCAATTGGCAAAAACCGCATTTTTTCATGAATAAAACAGAGATTTTGTCCCCACCAACAAACCAGTTTATTAAAACTTAGTATTTTTTGGATAACTGGGTCCGATTCAAGTAAATTAAAATCTGAATTATGAGTAATCAATGTAAATGGATTCTTTAAGTGTTGCAACTTTTTGGAAAACGGTTCGAGCAAATGGGCATATAGAAAAAGGGTTGGTGGATTATCAAAGGGTGCATCAATATCATCCAGAATCTGGTGTTTTTCTATTTGTTCAAAAATGTGGGGATTGTAGAGAAAATCACCGGCTGTTCCCAAATACATATCGGCCATTTCTTGGAAACGTTCTCCATTGATATATTCAGAATGAATCATTTAGTCCTTACTATCGTTTATTTTTTATATTTAATTTTAAATGATAGAATAATAATGTTCTCTCTTGTTTTAGTTTGTTTAGAGAATTTTCAGGAATACATTTTGACAAATATTGCACAACTGCTGCGCCTTGAATATACCGAGATTTATGTTTTGACAAATGAATATTTGATTAACGAATTTGAGCCTTTTGCACCTTTTTTAAAAATAGTGGCTGTAGAGACATTGGATGATCCATTCAAATTTAAAGATACATCAACTTTGGATAAAAGTTTCCGTGGCGGATTCTGGTACCACACTTCCGCAAGATTTTTTGTAATTCATTCATTTATGTTGAAATATAGTATCCAAAATGTCATCCATATAGAGAATGATGTCCTTCTTTATTACAATGCAGAGAAAGAATTAACTTTTGATAAAAAACTTTATATACCATTTGATACATATGAAAGAAACATAGCTAGTATTTTGTATATCCCTGATGATGACATTTTTGGACAAATCCTGGAACACTATGATTTTTCAAAAAATGATATGTATAATTTCAGTGAAATTCGAAAACGGACAGGACTTATTCAGAATTTGCCGATATTTGTGACCCAAACGGATACGGAAGAACGGTCCTTTGTTACAAGTGGATTCCAAAAATACATATTTGATGCGGCGGCTATTGGCCAACTTATTGGAGGTGTGGATCCGCGGAATATGGGTGGAGATACGCGCGGTTTTGTCAACGAAACCTGCGTGATAAAATACAAAGATGAAGGAATTATAATTTGGAAAATGAATAAACCGTTTATCAAGATTCATGATAATTTTATACCTATTTTCAATCTGCATATTCATTGCAAAGACCTTGCAAGTTATTGCTAAGTTTAATAATCATAATACAGAATATGTATGTACAATATACATAATGAGTTTTTACGTATATTTGCTTTATGCATCCGCATCATCGGGACAACAAACATATGTAGGCGCAACCGTAGATTTAGACCATCGGTTAAGACAACACAACAAAGAAATAAAAGGCGGTGCCAAAGCCACCAGCATCCAAGTAGAGAGAGGTGAAACGTGGGAACGTGTTTGTCACGTAGAAGGATTTCCAACGTGGCAAGCAGCATTGCAATTTGAATGGCGATTCAAACAAATAACGCGCAAATTGCCTTCACAAATGGACCCGCTAGAACGACGAATGTCGGCACTTAAAACATTGATTTCTTTAGAGAGATCAACATCAAAAGCGGTGCCCTACGCAGAATGGTCAAGTCCATTGCAAGTTATTGTAGAATCAGACAAAGTTTGGTATATGACTACGATGGACACGCCTTACTTTTTTAGCGGAAATATGCCATAACATTTCCCCTAAAATTGAACTATTTTTTTGCATTTTTTACAAATGCATAAAACAACATTACTTACTCAAACTCAAAACTCAAAACAATGGCATTTAAACGAACTGTAACTCAGAAACCCCTTTTTGAGCTC
>Ga0315906_10010426_pt1 | contig 10919 bp, 8 predicted proteins | sample LakEriMetagenome_4_FD_203526 | JGI IMG/M metagenome (GOLD analysis project Ga0315906, IMG submission 203526) | Freshwater fungal communities from buoy surface, Lake Erie, Ohio, United States - Buoy 2 MA122 | ecosystem: Environmental > Aquatic > Freshwater > Lake > Lake biofilm | place: USA: Lake... | reverse complement strand
CAACGCCTACCTGCTGGAGCGCGGCCTGAAGACGCTCGCCCTGCGGATGGAGCGGCACAACGCCAACGGCCTCGCCGTGGCCCGCTTCCTGGAGAACCACCCGCGGATCGAGCGGGTCTTCTACCCCGGACTCGAGAGCCATCCCTACCACGCCGTGGCGGCCCGCTCGATGCGCGGCTACGGCGGCCTGGTCACCTTCCTCGTCAAGGACGCCGACTGGCGGGCCACGGCCGACGTCGTCGACGCCGTGCGGATCCCGCGGATCGGGCCCAGCCTCGGGGGCGTGGAGTCGCTCATCGAGCAGCCGCTGGTGATGAGCTACTGGAACTATTCGCCCGCCGAGCGGGCCGCGTTCCGCATCCCCGACAACATGATCCGCATGGCCTGCGGCATCGAGGACTCGGCCGACCTGATCGCCGACCTCGCCCAGGCACTGGGCTGACCGCGGAAGAACGCTCTGGGGCGATCGGTCGCAGCCGGACGCCGGCGAAACGCGATCGACAGACTCGCCGGGGGCTTCTGGTGACCGCCAGGCCCGGATGGCCGGGTTGACTGTGAGCGGGCGGAGGCCCGCCAAGTGAATCGCAGCCCGATGCCGCGGACATCACCCCGTCATGCTACGGTGTGTCACATCAACCAGGTCGAGGAGCCACACATGCAGTTCCGCACCCGCGCGATCCACGTCGGCCAGGACCGCGATCCCGCCACGGGCGCCGTCGTGCCGCCGATCCACGTCGCCAGCACGTTCGTCCAGCCCGACGCCTCGATGTCGACGGCCTACGACTACGCCCGCACCGGCAGCCCCACGCGGCACGCCTTCGAGCGGACGCTCGCCGACCTCGACGGCGGCGTGCGGGCGTTGGCCTTCGCCTCGGGCATGGCCGCCACGCACTGCGTCACGCAGTTGCTCGTCCCCGGCGACCGGATCGTCACCGGCACCGACATCTACGGCGGCACCTGGCGGCTGTTCAATCGCGTGCTCGCCGCGCAGGGCATCGTGGTCACCGCCGTCGATACGTCCGACACCGCGGCCGTCGCGGCGGCCGTCGTGCCCGGCACGAAGCTCGTGTGGATCGAGTCCCCGGGGAACCCGCTGCTCTCGATCACCGACATCGCCGCCTGCGCGGACATCGCCCACGCTGCCGGGGCCTTGCTCGCCTGCGACGCCACGCTCGCCACGCCCGCCCTCACGCGGCCGCTCGAGCACGGGGCCGACATCGTGATGCACTCGGCGACGAAGTCGATCGGCGGCCACAGCGACCTGCTCGGCGGGGCGCTCGTCGTCCGCGACGCGGAGCTCGGCACCCGGCTCCACTGGCTGCAAAACGCCACCGGCGCCGTCATGGGACCGCTGGAAGCCTTCCTCTGCTCGCGGGGGCTGAAGACGCTCGAGCTGCGGGTGCAGGCCCAGTCGGCCACCGCGCTGCAGCTCGCCGAGTGGCTGGCCCTGCAGCCACAGGTGCGCCGCGTCCTCTACCCCGGCCTTGCCGGTCACCCTGGCCACGCCCTGGCAATGCGGCAAATGAGCGGCGGCTTCGGCACGATCGTCAGCTTCGAGATCGACGGCGGCGTGGAGCAGGCCCGCCGCGTCGTGGAAGCGACCCGGCTCTTTCAGTTGGCGGTGAGCCTGGGCGCCGTGGAGAGCCTGATCGAGATCCCCGCGCTTATGTCGCACGGCTCCTACGACCCGGCGGCCCGCAAGGCCGTGGGCATCGCCGACGGCCTCATCCGCCTGGCCGTGGGCCTCGAAGCCTTCGCAGACCTCCGCGACGACCTGGCTTCCGTCCTCCAGGAACCCCGACCACGATGACCTGGCAAGCCAGGGTGTTTCTGCGGATCGCGATGATTTTGGCGGAAGTTCCGGAGGTGCGGATGCCGATAAGCCTTCCGATTGCAGAGTCTCTGCCGCGCCACACCGGCGCGAGGAGCATCGGTTCGGAGGTGATGCCATGACCGTCCACGCCTGTTCGCAGCACTTGATCGCGGGCCTCGCTGCCGCCGCATTCGCGGTGTCGGCCACGTTCGCCGCCGACCAGGTCAGCCAGACCGGAGGGCAGGCACAGCTCAAGTGGACGCCGCATCGCTCGGCCGCCAAGACCACCGCCGCGGCCGATCCGGCCCCGCTCACCACCACCACCACCACCACCACCGAGTCCCCGGCCACGCTGACACCGGCCGCCACCACTCCCGTGGGTCCGCCGGCATCGGTGACGCTCCCCGACGGCGTGCCCGCCGCCGCGCCGGCCATCCGTCGGCCGCAGCCCCCCGCGGCCTACGCGCCGCTGCGCCCGCGCAGCCAGCCCCGCGGCGATTACGCGAGTCCCAATCGCATCTCCGGCGCGATGCGCCAGGCTTTCGACCCGAACAACCCCGACGGCATCCTCGGTCTGAACGTCATGCGTTCGCCCCAGGGCGAGGTCGGCCGCCCGATGCTCGCCCCGGAGGGCCGGCAGGTCGCGGCCATGGAGCGCACGGCCGGACGCGCGACGAGTCGGGCCCAGGCCTCGCGGCTCGGCGGCGGACTCGCGCCGCGGTACGTGCCGGCCGGCGGCCGCCCCGAGCGGCTGGCGATGAACGCCGAAGGCATCCCCTCCGTCATGACCCGGGCGCCTTCCGTGGGCGGACTCGACGACGCCGGTGTTCCAGGCCGCACGCCGCCGGGCGCCGGGGTGACCGAGACCCTGCCCACGCCCGCCCCGGCCGGCGACGGCGCGGGCCCGACGATCATCGAGACCATGCCCGACGACGCGCTGCCCGACATGTCTGGCGCGATGCCCGGCGAATACGACCTCGGCATGATGACGATGCCCGGCGATGACGGCCTGCTGATGGGAGAATATCCGTCCGAACTGCACGTCGAGTCGTTCTACGACGACCCGTACGCGGACGAAGACGAGTGCGAACTGTGCCTGCCGCACGGCCGCATTTGCGCCTGGCTGCGGCGGTTCGGCAAGCCTTATTACGGCTGGAGGTGGTACCGCGACTTCACGGCCAGCGCCGGCATCACTTCGTTCACCAACTCCAGCGACCTGGGCATCAACGGCAACTTCGGCACCAACGAATACCTGAACTGGGCGATGCCCTTCTGGAACGCCTTCGGCGTCGGCTGGCAGGTCGGCTGGCGGGGCACGCAGACCAACTTCCAGCCGGCCAGCGTGGAGGTGGGGGCGACGACGTTCGAGAAGAACGCCCGCACGCAGAACTTCATCACCACCGGTTTCTTCACCCGGGCTTTCGAGGGCCGCGGACTGCAGGGCGGAGCGGTGTACGACTACCTGAGCGACAACTGGTTCGACAACGTCGACGTGTCCCAGATTCGGGCCGAGATCAGCTACGTCTGGGGCTATCACGAGGTCGGCTTCTGGGGTGCGGCCAACCTCGGCGACCAGCTGGGCCTCTTCAGCCCGATCACGAGGTCCAACGGCCTGGCCAGCACCCTCGACCTGTACACCGGCTTCTACCGGCTGCAGTTCGGCGACGCCAACGAGTGGAAGGTGTGGGGCGGTGCCACGAGCGAGAACGACGGCATCGTCGGCACGCTGGTGCGGGCCCCGATGGGCCGATCACTCGCCCTCGAGGGAACTTTCACCTACGTGATCCCGGGCAAGACGCAGACGATCGACGTCCTGCCTGGCGGCGCGGTGTCACAGTTTTCCCCGTCGGCCTGGAACCTGGGCGTGAACGTCGTCTACTACCCGGCCGGCCGCTCGCGGCGGAGCCTGGCGAGCCCCTACCGGCCGCTGTTCGAAGTGGCCGACAACGGCAGCCTGATCCGCACGCTGACCGGCTCGCGGTGAGCCCCCGCCCCGCAGGAAACACCGTGACCTGACGAATCCGGAGCGATTGTTGTATCCTTCCGGGAGATCTGGACCGGCAGCCCGACGGCCGCCATGTGTCCCCGTCCTGGAAGCCAATCATGTCGGACCACGACCCCCACGATCCCTGGGCGTCGCTCGCCGAGTCGCTCGGCGCGTCGCCCGCCTCCGAACCGTCGCCGCCTCGTCCCGCCCAGCCCCCGAAGCCGGCCCCGCGGCCGCGGTCGGAGTCCAAGCCGCGGCCCGCCCCCGCGGACGGTGGCGACTGGGACGCCCTCGCATCGGATCTCGGCATCGGCGGACCCGCCGTGGAATCGCCCCGTCCGGCCCCGCGTCCCACCGCCCCTCCGCCCCGTCAGGATCGCGAGACAGGCGACCGCGCCCCGCGGATCGAACGCCACCACGACGAAATGCACTCCCGGGACGAGATCGCCCAGCGGGCGCCGCGTGCCGAGGACGCCGAGCGACGCGATCATGATCGCGGTGAGTCCCGAGCCGTGGATCGCGGCGAAGACCGCGGCGAAGACGGCGGCGAGAGGCGTGGCCGACGGCGGCGTGGCAGACGCGGAGGACGCGGCCGGGGCCGGCGCGAAGGCGATCGCGCACCGGCTGGCGAGGACCGCGGCGCCGGCGCCCGGGAGCCGGGCGACCGCGAGTTCGACGACCGGCCGCGCGGGAGAGCGGACGGTGAGCCACGGCCCCAGCGACAGTACGACGATGAGTTTGAACCGCGGCGCGCCACACGGTCGGAGCAGGAGCCTATCGAGGCCGAGCTGTTCGCGCCGGCCGACGACGCAGCCGCTGGCCAAGAGACTCCGAGCCGCGATGGGCCGCGTGACGAAGAAGACCGGCCCCGGCGCCGCCGCCGGCGCGGTCGCCGCGGCGGTCGCGGTCGTGCCCGCAGCGATCGCGAGCCCGGCGGGCAGGAGTCCGGCGAGCGTCGTGAGCCTCCTGTCCGGGCCGGCGACGAACACGACGACGAGCCCCTTCCCGCCGGTTACGGCGTGCGGCCGGCCGCACGGCCTGATGCCGCCCCGCGCGGCGAAGGCGAAACCGCCCGCACGGGCGATGACGAAGGCGAAGGCCGCGGCCGGCGGCGCCGGCGGCGCCGCCGCGGCGAAGGCCGGTCGGGAAGCGGTCGCGACGCCGGCGGGACATCCGGCTCCAGCCGCTCCATGCAGGGCCGCCGCGGCCGACGTTCGGACGGGGAACTGCGGTCATCCTCCTCGACGCTCTCGCGGGGCCGCCGCGCCGACTTCGCGCCGGTCGCCGGAGGCTACGACGAGGACGACGAGGGGCTGGAGTTTCTCGGGATCGAGGAAGCCGGCCGTGAGTCAGCGCGGCGGGAATCCCGGCCGGAGGACGACGAGATCCTCGCCGAGAGCGGGCTCGACAGCGTCCGCGACGTGCCCAGCTGGGTCGAGGCGATCGGCATCGTGATCGCCGGCAACCTCGACGCCCGCAGCAAGCCACGCAGCGAAGGCGGCCGCCGGTAGCAGTTACTTCAGCGCGATCGTGCGGGCGAGGGGCCGCAGGATCTGCTCGACCACGCAATTGTCGACCACGTCACGGGCGAGCTGGGCAAGCCGGTCCATTGCGTCCACGTAGGTCGTGTCGGGCTCCAGGCTGCCGTACTGCCGCGCGGTGACGTACACGCTCAACTGTTCTTCGTTGAACTCGCCGGTTCGCACCTGAAAGGCGTTGGTGCGGGTTTCCGTGCTGATCCGCACCTGGATCCGGCAGTCCTCGTCGAGCGCCACCGTCAGCGAAGGCTCGTAATTGATGACCCGGGCCCCCGGGGCGTCACCGAGGCGGTCGAAGGCCGGCCCTACGCCGAGCGCCTCGGCGAGCAGGGCGTTGTGGTTGCCCCGATAGGCAAAATCAAAGCCGAAAAGCACGTCGAGCGCCTCGCAATCCAGCGGACTGACCGACAGAAACGCGGGAGCCAGATCGAGCACCAACCGGTGCTGCTCGAGCACCGCCTCTAGGGAGGGCGGATTCACCTGTCCCGAGCAGAGCCGCTTCGACTCCACGGCCGCCCACCGATACCGTCCCTGGTCCTTGTCTTCCTCCAGGACGTAGTCGCGCTTGTCGCGGCAGTAGAACTTCCGCATCGAGGGGAACTTCTTCTGCACCCGCTCGAAGTAGTGGAGGATCGTCTCCCGCTGGGACGGCAGTTCCATCTCCGTCGCCAGGTTCATGTTGACGTAGAAGTCGTCGGCGAGCGACGCATACTGCGTCATGCGGGAACTCCGAAGAAAGTGGGCACGAGAGTCCATAAGTATAGAAATGCCCGTGCCTCGGTGTCAAAACACCCGGGCACCTGCGGCTGGAATCCGACACGTCCACGGAACATAATCCGTGTTTGCGGCGGGCGTCCGCCGACCCCGGCTGGCCGACGCGGCCGGTCACCCGATCAAGCGATTTGCATGCCCGGCGCTTCGGAACCCGCGCGGATACCCGACGAGCGGCTCTCCATCGAGCAGCGCAAGGACGGCACGCTCGTAGTCTGCGTGCAGTCGGAAGAGCACGGCGGCGTCCGCCTCCCCGACGCGAAGTTCTCGTTCCGCTGCGGCGACCCGCAGTATGCCTACTGGCTGGACCGGCTGCGCACGCTCGGCCCCGCAGGCCGCCGCTGACGCCTATTCGTCGCGGGAGCTGGCGATCAGCGAGATGAACTCGCGGTTGCTCTTGAACTTTGCCAGCTGCTTCGTGAGCTGCTCCATCGCATCGACGTGATGCATGCTCGACAGCGTCCGCCGCAGCATGTTGCAGGCGTGCAGGGTGTTGGGGTCGAGAAGCTTCTCCTCGCGGCGGGTGCCCGACTGCGAGATGTCGATCGCCGGCCAGACACGCCGGTCGGCCAGCTTGCGGTCGAGCACGAGCTCCATGTTGCCCGTGCCCTTGAACTCCTGAAAAATCAACTCGTCCATCCGGCTGCCGGTGTCGATCAGCGCCGTGGCGACGATCGTCAGCGAGCCCCCCTCTTCGAACACGCGGGCCGTGGCGAACAGCTTCTTGGGGATGTCGAGGGCCTTGATGTCCACGCCGCCGCTCATCGTGCGGCCGGTGTTGCCGACCCACTTGTTGAAGGCACGGGCCATGCGGGTGATCGAGTCCATGAGCAGGAACACGTCCTTGCCCGTCTCGGCCATCCGCTTGCACCGCTCGATGACGAGCTGGGACAGCCGCACGTGACTCTCGACATCGCAATCGAGGCTGCTGGCCAGCACATCCCCCTTCACCGTCCGCCGCATGTCGGTCACTTCCTCGGGCCGCTCGTCGATGAGCAGCATCACGAGCGACAGATCGGGATGGTTTGTGGAGACGGCCTGCGAGATCTGCTGCAGCATCACGGTCTTGCCGGTCCGCGGCGGAGCGACGATCAGGGCCCGCTGCCCCTTCCCGAGCGGAGTGAGCAGATCCATCACCCGGGTCGTGATCGGCTGCTGGCCGGTCTCCAGCCGCAGCCAAGTCTCGGGATTGATCGGTGTCAGTTGATCGAACGTCTTGACGTTCGGGTAGAGATCGGGGGCCATGCCCTCGACCTCCTGAATCTCGCGCACCCGCGGCCCCTGCTGCCGCCGACCGGGCTGCACGAGCGCCTTGATCGCGACGCCCTCGCGGAGGCGATACCGCTCGATCATCGTGGCGGGCACGAAGGGATCGGTCCGCTCCCGGGTGTAATTCGTGTCGGGACTGCGGAGAAATCCGTATCCATTGGGGTGCATCTCCAGCACACCGCAGCCCGGCTCCAGCGGAATCGGTTCACCGTTCTCGGCAACCTCCGGCTCAGGTTCGGGCGGACGCATGCCCTCACTGTCCATGCCGACCGCACCGGCTCCGGCCGGCACCGGGCCCCCACCTCCGCCGCCACCGCGGCGATAGCGGCCGCGGCGTCGGCCACCGTACCCGCCGCCTTGATATCCGCCGCCCCCCGGCCCTTGGGCACCGGGCTGAAAACCGCCTTGGCCGGGCTGGCCGCCGAATCCCTGACGGCCCCGCGAACGCCTCCGCTTCGACATGGATAGACCACCACTCCAAAGTGAAAGATCAACCCGATACCGCCCGCACGCTGCGGACGAGATCCGTCGGCGAGCGACGGACTACGGGCCCGTCCTGGAACGAACCCCGGTGGGATTTCAGATTCCAGGACGGCCTACAGACGGCGGAGACACGGGGCGCGGAACCTGCGGGAGACCCCTACGGCGGACGAACCGCCAGCGGCGAACGACCCGTGATGCTTCCGCTTCCAGCCGCGGTCCGCCTCGAAAATCCTTGAGGCGAGTACGAGCGACGAAAACTACTGAAGAAGCCTTCCGGAACCTCGTGAGCGGTTCGCGGAGTCGGTTGAATGACGACCAGAAGAGTATCCGGCGGGCCCAGGAAATTGTCAAGTCGGCGGGAAAACGGGTGGTTCGGGCAAGCCCGCTTGCTTCCCCTGGCAGCAGTCCACGGGACTGGCGGCAAACGGGGCAAGGAAGGCGACCTACGCGCGGCATTTTCCTTGCGATTCCTCCGACCGTTTCGACCGATAGAGAGGGAAGGGGCGTTTCGTCGGGGCCAGTGGCATCCGGCCGCCCCGTCCCGCAAAGAGGCAGTCCGATGCTCCTGCAAACGCTCTCCAGGGTCGCCCGGTCCTCGCCAGCTATCGCCGCGTGCCTGGCATTCGCCTGCTCCTGCCCGACCTTTGCCGCCCCCGCCTCCCCCTGGCACGCCGATCTGGCGACGGCCCGCGCGGCAGCGGCCGTCAGCAGCCGGCCCGTGCTGGCCTTGTTCGTCGCTTCGTGGCACGAACCGAGTCGCCAGACCGCGGCCGCCCTCCAGGCCGACGCCGACGTCAACGCCCTTCTCTCCGCCTGCTTCGAGCCCGTGACGCTCGACGTGGAGAGCGACCCCGACCTCGCACGCCGGCTGGAAGTTTCCCACGTGCCCACGGCCGTCGTCCTCGACGCCGGCGATCATAAAATTGCCGCCTTCGAGTGCCCGAACGCCGCCTCGGCTTTCATCGCCACCGCGGCCCGGACGGCCCGCGACATCGCAGCCCAAACGGCCGCGGCAGCGGCCGCGACCGACGCGGGCTCCGCCGCGTCCCTGGCAGCGGCTCCCCATGACGCGCCCGCCCGCGGATCGATCTCGATGCTCACCGCGAAGGTCAGGCAGCTTTCGAACTTCGCCGCCGACGGGGCAACGCCGGCCGGTTCGGTCGCCGCGGCCCGACCGATCGACCTCCACGAGTCTTTCGCCAGCGAAACGGCGCCGGCCGTTCATGAGCCGATGCTGCCCCAGGTGCCGCCCGCGTGGAACACAGAACGGCCGACGGCACCGCTCGCATTGACGGCGACGCCCCCCACCACCACCTCGCGGCCCACGATCGAGCCGGTCGCGCACGGGGCAGCCGCCGCACCACAGACCACCGGCGCATCGCCCACGTGGCTGGCGCCAGCGGGCACGGGCGTGCAAGAGTCATCGGCCAGCATCTCCGACATGCCGCCCACGGCCGCCACTCCCGGAGCAACCGCCACGGCGAAGCCCGCCAGCGGGCTCATGGCGGCGATCCAAAAGCCGTTCGCCGGTCTGGTGCGCAAGCCCGAGACTGCCGCGGTGGCCAAGCCCGAACCGCCCCCCACCATGCCCCCGGCCCGGCCGCAGTGGCCCGGCACCCTCGCCGGTTCTGCCCCGCCCGCGCCGCCCGCGGCACCCGCGGCCACGCCGGCCGTTCCCGGACCGGCTGCCGAGGGAACCATGCCGCTCGGACTCGAGGGCTACTGCCCGGTGACGCTCGTCGAGAAGCAGGTCTGGACCGAAGGTCGCCCGCAGTATGGCGCCCGCCACCGCGGCCGCACCTACCTGTTTGCCGGCCCCGAGCAGCAGCGGACGTTCCTCGCCGATCCCGACCGCTACGCCCCGGCCCTGTCAGGCGACGATCCCGTGCTCGCTTTCGAACAAGGAAAGAGCATGCCCGGCCAACGCCGCTATGGCGTGGTCTGCCAGTCCCGCATGTACCTCTTCACCTCGCCGGCCACGCGGGATGCCTTCGCCGCGAATCCGGATAAGTACGCCGGCCGGGTGGCCTTGGCCGAGCAGAACACGACCGCGGCCACGCGGACGTATTGACCGCGGCATCAGCGGCCAGCGCGGGCCCAGCCCCTGCTCCGCTCCACCGCGTCGCGCCACAGCGCCCGCAGGCGGGCCCGGGCGGCGGCCTCCATCCGGGGCGTGAACGATCGCTCCACGCGCCGCGCGTCGGCCACGGCGGTCGCGTCGGCATAGAAGCCCACCGCCATGCCCGCCAGCAGGGCGACGCCCAGGGCCGTCGTCTCCCGCACCGCCGGCCGGTCGACGGAGAGCCCGAGCACGTCGGCCTGGATCTGAAGCAGCAGGTCGTTGGCGGAGGCGCCGCCATCGACCCGCAGCCGTTCGAGCGGCACGCCGGCATCCTCCTGCATGCAGTCGACGACGTCGGCGACCGACAGTGCGATCGCCTCGAGCGCCGCCCGCGCGATGTGGGCCCGGTGCGTGGCCCGCGACAGCCCGATGATCATTCCCCGGGCGTGCGGATCCCAGTGCGGGGCTCCGAGGCCGGTCAGCGCCGGCACCACCACCACGCCCGCGCTCGACTCGACGCCCCGCGCCAGGGCCTCGATGTCGGCGGCCCGTTCGATGAGCCCCAGCCCATCGCGCAGCCAGCCCACGAGGGCCCCCGCGACGAACACCGAGCCCTCCAGGCAGTAGGCCTGCGTGTCGGCGCCGGCCGGCCGGCAGGCGGGGGTGGTGAGCAGCCCGTGACGACTCGCCACCGGGCGGTCGCCGGTGGCGAACATCAAAAACGCGCCGGTGCCGTAGGTGCACTTCGCCGCGCCTTCCCGCACGCAGCCCTGGCCGAAGGCGGCCGCTTCCTGGTCACCGGCGCAGCCCGTGATCGGAACCGCTGCCCCCAGCAGCGCCGGGTCCACGGCGCCGAACCCGCCCCCCGAAGGCCGCACCTCCGGCAGCATCGCCCGCGGCACGCCCAGCATCCGACAGAGATCGTCGCTCCAGGCCAACTCGTGAATGTCGAAGAGCAGCGTGCGGCTGGCGTTGGTCACGTCGGTGGCGTGCACC
>Ga0315906_10010425_pt1 | contig 10920 bp, 8 predicted proteins | sample LakEriMetagenome_4_FD_203526 | JGI IMG/M metagenome (GOLD analysis project Ga0315906, IMG submission 203526) | Freshwater fungal communities from buoy surface, Lake Erie, Ohio, United States - Buoy 2 MA122 | ecosystem: Environmental > Aquatic > Freshwater > Lake > Lake biofilm | place: USA: Lake... | reverse complement strand
CGCGATCGAACTTCAGGATGCGCACCTCGACCTCATCGCCCACCTTGACGACTTCCGAGGGGTGCTTGACGCGCTTCCACGCCATGTCGGTGATGTGCAGCAGGCCGTCGATGCCGCCGAGGTCGACGAACGCACCGTAATCGGTGAGGTTCTTGACTGAGCCGCGTACGACCGCGCCTTCCTGCAGGTTGTCCATAAGCGCCGTGCGCTCGGCCGAGAACTCCTGTTCCACGACGGCACGACGCGAGACGACAACGTTGTTGCGCTTCTGGTCGAGCTTGATGACCTTGAACTCGAGCGGCTTGTTCTCAAGGTAGGCAGTGTCTCGAACCGGCCGCACATCGACGAGCGAACCGGGGAGGAACGCGCGGACGTGTTCGATCTCGACTGTGAAACCGCCCTTGACGCGACCGGTGATGATGCCGACGACGATCTCGGCTTTGGAGAACGCATCTTCGAGGCGGGTCCAGGTGCGGGCGCGCTTGGCCTTCTCTCGCGACAGGCGGGTTTCGCCGGTGCCGTCCTCGACGGAGTCGAGGGCCACTTCAACCATGTCGCCGGCCTTGACTTCGATCTCGCCGCGCTCGTTCTTGAACTGCTCGACTGGGATGACCGCTTCGGACTTCAGGCCAACGTTGACGATGACCATGTCATCGCCGACATCCACCACGAGACCCGAGAGAATTTGCCCGGGGCGAATCCGCTGGCTCGCCAGGCTCTGCTCGAACAGTTGCGCAAAACTTTCAGTCATGTTGTCACTCATGCGGTGCAAAGGGCACCGCGCCGTAAATCCGAGCCGCCACGCTCCGTGGACACCCGGGGTTGCCAAACAAGCCACGCATCCTTGCGCAGCCACCTGAAAAACGGATCGACTGATTTCGTAGGGTTCAGCGCCACAAGGCGCGCGCGCGTCCGAGTTCGATCACCCGTTCGACCACCGCCTCAACCGGCACACCGGTCGAATCGATGACGAACGCGTCGGACGCAGGCCTGAGCGGTGCCACACTGCGGGTTGAATCCCGCAGGTCTCGCTCGGCGATCTCCCGCGAAAGGGCGGCAAGACTAACAGCGGGATCCTTATCTTTCAACTGCTTATAACGCCTCAGAGCCCTCTCCTCCGCGCTTGCGGTGAGGAATACCTTGAGTGGTGCGTCGGTGAAAACCACGGTTCCCATATCCCGCCCATCGGCGATCAGGCCCGGGGACTCGGCGAATCGCCGCTGTCGGTCGAACAGGGCCTCGCGCACCGCAGGCCAGGCGGCGACCCGCGAAGCGCCCTGTCCCGTGCGCTCGTCGCGAACCCCCGCCGTGACGTCCACACCGGCGAGCAGGATGCACTCGCCGCCATCCGCGGCGACCGTAAATGCGACATCCATCGAGCGGGCGAGGCCCGCGTGACCTTCGACGTCCTCGGACGAGAGCCCTGCTCGCTGCCCGGCCAAGGCCACTAGGCGATAGAGCGCACCACTATCGAGCAAATGCCAACCGAGAGTTTGCGCGAGACGGCGGCACACGGTGCCCTTGCCGGACCCGGAAGGACCATCCACCGCCACCACCGGGGCGGCGGGGCCTAGATCCGTCAAGATTCCTCCAACTCGAAGCCGCAACTGCGGGCGAGTTCGGCAAAACCCGGGAAGGAGGTGGCGACGTTGGCCGTGTTCAACACCTCGATCGGACCCGAGGACTGCAGCGAAGCCATGGCAAAGGCCATGGCGACCCGATGATCACCCCCGCTATCGACGGTGCCGCCCGAGAACACGGGCCCGTCAGCCTTACGGCCTTCGATCAACATTCCATCGGGCAATGCACGGTGCCGCACGCCGAGCGCGGCCAGACCACGCGACATCACGTCGATGTGGTCTGTCTCCTTGACGCGCAGCTCTTCGGCGCCGCGCAGGATCGAGGGACCCTCCGCGCAAGCCGCGGCGACAAAGAACGCCGGAAATTCGTCGATGGCGCGCGGCACAAGCTCGAGGGGCACCTCGATGCCACGCAGTGAACTCGGCCGAACCACAAGGTCCGCCACCGGCTCAGGACCATGGGTCGACAGGCCCTCGACGGCAATGTCCGCGCCCATGGCGCTCAAAATCTCGAGCAGCCCGGTGCGCGTCGGATTCATGCCGACATTGCGCAGCCGCAGAGTACCGGAGCGCGCGATGCTGCCGCCCACCAAGAAAAACGCGGCCGACGAGAAGTCAGCGGGGACGTCGATGCGCGTGCCGCGCAGCCGCTGCACCGGCTTGACCGCAATCGTCGTGCCGTCGTGGCGCAGCGGCACCCCGAAGGCCTTGAGCATGCGCTCCGTGTGATCCCGCGAGGTGGACGGTTCGGTGATGCGTGTCTCGCCGCCGGCCCGCAAGCCCGCGAGCAATAACGCCGACTTGACCTGTGCACTCGCCATCGGGCTCTTGTACGGAATGCCGCGCAGGCGATCCCAGCCGCGCACAATCACGGGCGGCGTCCCCTCACGTGTCTCGATGCGGGCGCCCATCATGCGCAGTGGCAAGGCGACGCGCTCCATCGGCCGTTTCATTAAAGATGCATCGCCGACCAGCGTCGCCTCAAACTTTTGCCAGGACAGCAAGCCGATGAGCAGGCGCATTGCCGTGCCCGAGTTGCCGAGATCGAGCGGCGCACTCGGCGCCTGCAAAGAAAACAAGCCGCCACCGCGCACACGAACCGACTGTTCGCCCTCCTGCTGTATGCGCACGCCCATGCTACGCAGCGCCTCGAGGGTACGAAGACAGTCCTCGCTCTCCAAGAAACCTTCGATTTCGGTGAGGCCCTCGGCGATGGCCCCCAACAGCAGTGCCCGATGGGAGATCGACTTGTCGCCCGGTACGGTAACTTCGCCCTCGACGGCGTCGACGGGCGACACTCGCCAGCGGGCGGGGATTTCAGTTTCGGAGGCAGGGCCGGCCATGATCGCGAAGGAGTTTACAGAACTGCGCGGGGATAGGAACCCAGCACCCTATAAAGGGAGGCCCGGGTCTTCAACCGAGCCAGGGCTTTGGCGACCGGGGGGTCATCGATATGACCCTCGAGGTCGATGAAAAACACGTAGTCCCACTTGCGCCGCTGGGAGGGCCGCGACTCGATCCGCGACAGGCTGACGTTATTGCGAGCCAGGGGCTCGAGCAGCCGATGCAACGCCCCGGGCGCCTCGGTGTGCCCCGTCGACACCAGCAGGGTCGTCCGGTCGTTACCGCTCGGGCCAAACATCCGTCGCCCGATGACCAAGAAACGGGTCGTGTTGTCCGGGCGGTCTTCAATATCCGCACACAGGACGGTCAGGCCATAGACCTCGGCCGCCGTCTCACCGGCAATGGCGGCGGTCCCCTTCTCGTCCCGGGCCCGCCGGGCGGCCTCTGCGTTGCTCGACTCGGGAATGAGCTCAACGTCAGGCAGGTTCGCCTGCAACCACTGCCGGCACTGGGCCAGCGACTGGGGATGACTGCAGACTCGCTTGATCTCCCGCAGCGATTTCAGCTTGCCCATTAGGTTCTGGCGGATGCGCAGCTCCACCTCACCACAGATATGCAAGGGCGAGGACAGGAACCGATCAAGGGTGTGGTTGACGCTGCCCTCGGTGGAATTTTCGATGGGCACTACCCCGAAATCTGCATTGCCCGCCTCGACCTCGTGGAAGACCTCGTCGATGGTCGACAACGGCAACGCACGTGCCGAATGCCCGAAATGTTTGTAGACGGCCGATTGCGAAAAGGTGCCCTCGGGTCCAAGAAAACCGATCTTCAGGGGCTCTTCCTGCGCCAGACAGGCCGACATGATCTCGCGGAAAAGGCGCACGATTTCTTCGTCACGCAGCGCAGCGCCGCTCGCGGTCGGCTCTCGTGCCGAGGCCCGACCGGCAGCCCGCGCCTTCGCGTTGCGCTCGAGCGCCATGCGCAGCACCTGCGCCTCGCGCTCCGGGCGATAGAAATCGACCAGGCGCCCCTGCTTGCTCTTGGAAATGCCGACTTGACGCGCCAGGGCCGCCCGCTCGTTGAGCAGCGTGTGCAACTGCCGATCGACCGCATCGATGCGACCGCGCAAGTCGGCGATCGGCGGTGCTGCCACGGCGCGAGCTTTGCCCCGAGCCGTCTTTTTACTGGATTTTCTGCTGGCCACCCCTACCCCCTTCACGACACTCGAGCGGAGAGTACGCGATCGATCACGCGAATTCGACCGGGTAGACTCAGATCAACCAAACTACACGTGACTTGGATGCGACAGCGCACGCGCACGACTCAGCCGTGGCGTTGCTGGAAGTCGCGCATGAACGCGACCAGCGCCTCGACGCCTTGCAACGGCATGGCGTTGTAAATCGAAGCACGCATGCCGCCCACCAGACGATGCCCTTCGAGGTTGGCGAGACCCGCAGCAAGGGCCTCACTGCAAAACATCTTCTCCAGCGCCGGATCGGGAATGGTGAACGGCACGTTCATCCAGGAGCGCGCGTTGCGCGCGACTGGACTGCGGTAATAGCCCGACGCGTCGATGAAGTCGTAGAGCAGCGCTGCCTTGCGACGATTACGCTCGCCGATTACTTCGAGGCCGCCCTCACGCTTCAGCCACTCGAAGATCAGTCCCGCGATGTAAATGCCGAAAGTCGGCGGGGTGTTGAGCATCGACCCCTCCTTGGCCATCACCGCGTAATCCCAAATCGGCGGCGTCTGCGGCCTCGCCCGCCCCAAGAGATCCTCGCGCACGATCACGAGCACGAGACCCGATGGACCGATGTTCTTTTGGGCACCGGCGTAGATGAGCCCAAAACGACTGACGTCGATGGGGCGCGACAAGATCGTCGAAGACATGTCGGCAACGAGCGGCACCGAACCTGTGTCGGGAACGTAATCGAACTCCACGCCGCCGATGGTTTCGTTCGGCGTGTAATGCACGTAGGTCGACCCAGAACTGACCGTCCAGCTGCCCGCAGCGGGCACCGTGCTGTAGCGGCTCGCGGCCTCATCGGCCACTACGTTTACTGTGCAGTAGCGTCGTGCTTCAGCTATTGCTTTTTCCGACCAAGTACCGGTGTTGAGGTAGTCCACCACGGCGCCCGGTGCCGAGAGATTGAGCGGAATTGCGGTGAACTGCCCCGTCGCGCCGCCCTGCAGAAACAATACTTTGTAGTTCGACGGGATCCGCATCAACTCGCGCAGATCCTGCTCCGCCTGCTCGACCACGGCCACGAAGGCCTTGCTGCGATGGCTGATCTCCATCACTGACATCCCGCTACCTTGCCAATCGGTCATTTCACGACTGGCTTGCTCGAGCACTGGTAGCGGCAGAGTCGCTGGGCCCGCAGCAAAATTGAATACGCGCATGTGAACGTCCAACCCTGAGAGCGGCGACAACGGGTGCAGCGGCGGCTAGTGAGGCAGCGGCTCACCCGAGTCGGTTCGCGGCGTCTCCGCCGGAGATTCTGCGGGAGTCTCGCCCATCCCCTCGCCCGTCTCGTCCGTCTCGCCCGCCAACAAACCGATGCCCTCAACGCCCGCGAGTCGTTCGCCGTCATCGAGACGGATCAGTCGCACACCCTGGGTGTTGCGACCCACGATCGACACCTGCGCCACCGGCGTGCGCACCAGGGTGCCGCTTGAGCTGATGAGCATGATCTCCTGATCGGTGGTCACCTGCAGTGCGGCGACCGTCGAGCCATTGCGCTCGGTGGTCTGCAGCGCGATCACGCCTTGCCCCCCGCGCCCGTGCAACGGAAAATCTTCGAGCGGCGTGAGCTTGCCGTAACCGTTCTCGGAGGCGGTGAGAATGAGCCCTTCGCCGACGACGACGAGCGAAATGACTTCCTGACCCTCGGCGAGCTTGATGCCGCGTACGCCCGTGGCATCGCGCCCCATCGGGCGAACCTCGGACTCGTTGAAGCGAATGGCCTTGCCGCCGTTCGAACAGAGGATGATGTCGTGCGTACCGTCGGTCAGCCCCACACCGACCAGACGATCGCCGTCGCGCAGATCCACCGCGATGATGCCCGAGGGGCGCGGACGCGAGTACGCCGAGAGCGGCGTCTTCTTGACCGTGCCGTGACTCGTGGCCATAAACACGAAGTGCTCATCGTCGAATTGTTTGACCGCGAGCACCGCGTTGATCTTCTCGCCCTCTTCAAGCGGCATCAGATTCACGAGCGGCTTGCCGCGTGCATTGCGGCCGGCTTGTGGCAACTCGAACACACGAAGCCAATAGACACGGCCGCGATTCGAGAAACACAGCAGCGTGTCGTGGGTATGTGCGACGAAGAGCTTCTCGACGAAATCCTCGTCCTTGACGGCTGTGGCCGCCTTGCCACGTCCGCCGCGCCGCTGCGTCTGGTACTCGGTGAGCGGCTGGCTTTTCGCGTAGCCGGAATGGGAAATCGTCACGACCACATCCTGCGGCTCGATCAGATCCTCGGTGGCCAGATCGATGTGGTCGCGGTTGATTTCCGTGCGCCGCGCATCGCCGTACTCGTCGCGAACGGCGAGCAGCTCGGTGCGCACGACCTCGGTGAGCCGCTCGTCACGCGCGAGGATGTCGGAGAGGTCGATGATCTCCGACAGCAAGGTCGCGTACTCACCGACGATCTTGTCCTGTTCGAGTCCTGTCAGCCGGTTAAGCCGCATGTCGAGGATGGCCTGCGCCTGCACCTCGCTCAGCCGATAGCCGCTGCCATCGCTCTGCAAACCGACCGCCGCAGCCAGATCCTTCGGGCGAGTGGACACATTATTGGCGCGCGCGAGCATTTCGGGCACAGCGCCCGAGGACCACGCACGTTCGACGAGCGCCACCTTCGCCTCGGCCGGCGTCGGCGAGCGCTTGATGAGCGCGATGACCTCATCGATGTTGGCCAGTGCCACCGCAAGGCCTTCGAGCACGTGGGCCCGATCGCGCGCCTTGGCCAGATCGAACACGGTGCGGCGAGTGACCACCTCACGCCGATGGCGGAGGAAAGCCTCGAGCATTTCCTTGAGCGACAGGAGGCGTGGCTGCCCGTCGACCAAGGCCACCATGTTGATGCCGAACACGGTCTCGAGCGGGGTCTGCGCGTAGAGGTTGTTGAGCACGACCTCGGCGTTCTCGCCTCGACGCAACTCGATGACGATGCGCATGCCGTCCTTGTCGGACTCGTCACGAAGACCGTCGTTGGCGATCCCTTCGATCTGCTTCTCGCGTACCAGATCGGCGATGCGCTCGATCAGCCGTGCCTTGTTGACCTGATACGGCAGCTCGGTGACCACGATGGCCTGGCGATCACCGCGACCCACGTCCTCGAAATGCGTGCGCGCACGGATCGACAAGCGACCACGCCCGGACTTGTAGGCCGAGACGATTTCCTGCGCGCCGTTGATGATGCCTGAGGTCGGAAAGTCGGGGCCGGGCACGTGTTGCATCAATCCGGCGAGCGTGATGTCCGGATCTTCGATGACGGCAAGGCAGGCGTTGACGATCTCCGTCAGGTTGTGAGGCGGGATGTTGGTGGCCATGCCCACCGCGATGCCCGAGGAACCGTTGACGAGCAGGTTCGGGATGCGCGAGGGCATCACCGCAGGCTCGGTCAACGATTCGTCGTAGTTCGGGACAAAGTCGACGGTTTCCCGATCGATGTCGGCGAGCAGCTCGCCCGCCATCTTCGACATGCGCACTTCGGTGTAACGCATGGCCGCCGGCATGTCGCCGTCGACCGAGCCGAAGTTGCCTTGGCCGTCGACCAGCAGGTAGCGCATGGAGAACGGCTGGGCCATACGCACGATGGCGTCGTAAACCGCCGAATCACCGTGCGGGTGGTATTTACCGATGACGTCGCCGACGACGCGCGCGGATTTTTTGTAGGGTTTGTTGTAGTCGTTGCCGAGTTCGCGCATCGCGAAGAGAACGCGGCGGTGCACCGGTTTCAGGCCGTCGCGGACATCGGGGAGGGCTCGACCGACGATCACGCTCATCGCGTAATCGAGGTACGACTGACGCATCTCGTCTTCGAGATTGACTGGCAGTACTTCGCGTGCGATTTCGCTCATTCGGCAGGTCGATTCCGCAGTCGAAACTAAGAAGGAAATAGTACCATAGACCCCCGCTTCCGGCCCGAGTCCCGACGCCATGCTGCACGCCACCACCGACCCTGCAGAACTCGCCAAATTCGATGCGATCGCCCATCGCTTCTGGGACGAGCAGGGCGAGTTTCGGCCGCTGCATATCCTGAACCCCGTGCGAACGGCTTTCGTCGCCGAACGCTGTCAGCTCGCTGGCGCCACCGTCGTGGATGTCGGCTGTGGAGGCGGCCTGCTGGCCGAAAGCCTCGCCCACGCAGGCGCGCGGGTCACGGCCATCGACCTCGCCCCCACCATGATCGACGTCGCGCGGCTGCATGCAGCGGGCGCCGGTCTCGACATCGACTACCGTTTGCAGTCGGTCGAGGCGCTGGCCGCCGAGCGCGAGGGCAGTTTCGACGTCGTCACCTGCATGGAGATGCTCGAACATCTGCCCGAGCCCGCCGGCGCTGTCGATGCCCTGGCCCGTCTGCTGCGGCCCGGCGGGTCGCTCTTCGTGTCGACCATCAATCGCAATCTGCGCTCTTTCGTCGTGGCGATCGTGGGCGCCGAGTACGTGACCCGCCTCGTGCCAGCGGGAACGCACGAGTACGAGCGACTGATCCGCCCCTCGGAGCTGACGGCCTGGGCGCGCAGCGCCGGGCTTGAGGCGCAGGAGATTGCCGGGCTCGAGTTCAACCCGGTCACCTCGCTCTGCCGACTCACCGCGGACCCTTCGGTCAATTACCTGCTGCACCTGCGCAAGCCTGCAGTGCCGTGATTGCGCTCGATCGCGAGCTCGTGCAGCGGTTCGCGCCGTCGCCGCAGCGCCCTGCTCTGGCCGCCCTGCTCAGCATCGAGAAAGAAGTGCTCGATACGCTGCGACCGGGGCTGGAGCACGCCGTGAGCCACGCCAAGCTCGGCTGGTGGACCGAAGAGCTTCAGCGGCTGGCCGTCGATGAGCCCAGACATCCCGCGGCTGCTACATTGAGTCGTACGGCACGCGAGCGTCGCCGCAGTGCGCCGGATCTTCGGGCCCTCGCTGAGCACGCGAGCGAAGCGCTCGCCTGCCTCGCTTTCGCCGATCATGCGGAGCTCGACACCCATGTGCGACTGTGGTCGAGCAGCGTGTTTCGCGAACTTGCCGTGTCGTGCGCAGCGCAGATCGAAGCACCCTTGGCGCCAGCCGAGCGCTTTGCTGAACGCGCTGGCCCGGCGATTCGTGAGGTCGAGCTGCTCTGCAATTTCGAGGTCCACGCCTGGGCGGGACGCGTGTACACGCCGCTCGACCCCGAGCAGACCTCGCTCTGGACGGCGCAGCCCATGGCTCACGCGCAGCGACTTCAGCTGAACGAACGACTGACGCACCTTGAAGCGCAGCTCGATGCCGCCGTGGCCGACGTCCCTGCCGAATCGCGTGCCGCACTCTCGAGCGCCATCGTCTGGACGCGGCTCGCCCAACGAACGGCCCGCCTCGCCCGGCGCACGACCCAGTTGCGCGGCGAACTCGGACGCACGGAGCCGCTGCGTCGTACCATTCGCGCATGGCAGGTCGCCGTCCGCGCCTTGCAGGGAGCCGCATGAACGACATCAGTTTCGATCCACGACGGATCGCGTTGGAGCCCGATGAACTCGCGGGCCGGGTCATCGCCATCACAGGGCCAACGAGCGGCATAGGCCGGGCGCTGGCACTCGAATGCGCACGCCGCGGCGCCGAGGTGCTGCTGCTCGGTCGCAACGTCAAGAAGCTCGAGGTTGTCTACGACGAGATCGTTGCGCTGCGCCGATCTGACGGCAGCGCGGTGGCTGAGCCGCTCATTGCGCCGCTCGATCTCGAAAAGGCGGTCGCCGGTGACTACGACGCCATCGCCTCGGCCATCGAGCAGCGTTGGGGTCGACTCGACGGACTGGTGCACAACGCGGGACTCCTCGGCATTCTGAGCCCGATCGAGCACTTCGATGTGCCCACCTGGGTCAAGGTCATGCACGTCAACGTCACGGCGATGTTCGCCCTGACGCAGGTGCTGCTGCCGGCGCTACGCGCCTCGAGCGATGCCTCCGTGATCTGCACCTCGAGCGGCGTCGGCCGACGCGGCCGTGCGTACTGGGGCGCCTACTCGGTATCGAAGTTCGCGCTCGAAGGATTCGTTCAGGTGCTCGCAGACGAACTCGAGAAGACGTCCGTGCGGGTGAATTCGGTCGACCCCGGTCGCTGCCGCACCCCGATGCGCCGTCAGGCCTACCCGTCGGAAAATCCCGATACGCTGCCCGCTCCCGAAGCCATCGTCGGCCCCTTCGTCGCGCTGCTCGGGCCTCGTTCGCGAGGCGTCAGCGGTCGGGCGTTTTCGGCGCAGTAGCGACCCGTTTCGAGCTGCGCAGCAGCGCGGCTTCCTCTGAGGTGAGTGCCCGGAACTGACCGCGATTCAGATCGCGCGTCAGCGCCAGAGGCCCGAGGGCCGTGCGCTGCACGCGACTCACGAGCGCTCCTTGACGCTCGAACAACTGCCGGACGTCCTTGCCGCTCGCGCCCGTGATACGAACGCGATACCAACGATTGCTGATCTCGGCCTCTTCCTCCGAACCCTCGAGAGATTCGACAGCCAGCGCGCGACCATCGTCGAGTTCGCCGCGAAGAATCGCAGCCTGATGCGGCTCATCGAGTTCACCGCGGATGCGCACCAGAAACTCTACCGGCCACTCGCGCACCAAGCGTTGCAGGCGCGCTGCCAGCGCCCCATCACTCGTCATCAGCTCAAGCCCACCGTCGATACGCGGCATGGGCGAAATCGCAAGGAAACGCTTTCCGGCGCGCCGTGGCAGGCGCGGCACCAGCTCCTCGGCGAGCGACTGGCCGGTGGATCTGTGGCAGAGAAAGACGGTGTCTTCGGCGCCGAGTTTACTG
>Ga0315906_10010419_pt1 | contig 10923 bp, 9 predicted proteins | sample LakEriMetagenome_4_FD_203526 | JGI IMG/M metagenome (GOLD analysis project Ga0315906, IMG submission 203526) | Freshwater fungal communities from buoy surface, Lake Erie, Ohio, United States - Buoy 2 MA122 | ecosystem: Environmental > Aquatic > Freshwater > Lake > Lake biofilm | place: USA: Lake... | reverse complement strand
GAGTTTTTCAACTTGAAATCAACAGAGGGCCAGTCATCGTATTCAGTTTTAATGTATTTTGCTGTAATTTCAATTTTTGAAATCTCTTCCAACTTAGAAACAATTAATTTCAATGTTTCTTCATTATTTTTAGATATTTCAAAATCATCAACATGAATATAAGTACAATCACTTACCATACTATCACTATCATAATTTTCAATGAAAGTTTTAACTTCGTCCATTTTCTTTGACTTGGCAATAGTTTTGATAAAATAATTATTTCATTTTTTTATTATTTTTGTTTTAATTAAAACAAAAATATTTTTTAATAATCAAAAAGACCAAAAACATGAGTATTCAGTCTTTTTGAGCGTCCTATGTATCAAGCTACAATTTCAACAAACCAATATAAATTAGACCGGCTGTCATATACTGTATAGACTACACCAGTTTTATTTGAGTTTTTCAACTTGAATTCAATACAAGGGCTATATTCGCTCTCATCATTTAATATTGATGTAATTTCAATTTTAGAAATCTCTTCCAACTTTGAAACCATTAATTCAAATGGTTCGTCATCATTAACAAGAATATATGAACAATCACTGACAACACTATCACGATCATAATTTTCAATGAAAGTTTTAACCTCGTCCATTTTCTTTGACTTGACAATAGTTATAATCAAACTATTATTTCATTTTTTTATTATTTTTATTAATATTGATACATATTTATTTAATATTTGGATATTCATTTTCAAATAATAATCTATCTAATTTTCGTTGAAATAATTGCCAGTTTTCAGGTAATTCATTAGTTTCTGTTAAATGTAATACATCTTGTTTATCTAATGATAATAATGATCTCCCTGTTAACATACAAGTTAATATAAATTTTTTGTCTTTATATTCTGGTTTATCTAATTCAGTATGTGCAAATGATTCAAATTTTCTAATTATATCATTTACAGTAAAACAATAACTAATATGCCATCCACAATTTTTAATGTAATTTACAAAATTTAATCTAGTATGACTATATGATAATTTTGATGTTCCAATATCAGTTATTATAAATGGATGATACCACATATTGGATTGTTTCCATTTAAAATTATATAATAAAGAAATCATTTCAATATGTACACCATTATGTAAATTATTATATTCTGAACTTATATTTGGAATAAAATTTTTATTTGGTATTTCATCAACATCACATACAAAAATTATTAAAGGTTGTTTAAATCTTTCTAAAATTATTTCTTGAGCATAATTTCTATTATAAGTTTCTCTTAACCATGAATCACTTATATTTTCTGGTATTTCTTCTTTAAAAACACGTTTTATTTCATCAATATCATTATATCTATCTGGAAATTTTTCAAGAATTATTACTATTAATTTATCTTTATATTTATCAAAAATAGTTTTATTAATATTATAATAAAGTTCTGGTTTTTTTATTCCTGAATGTGTATACCATGATTCAATTAAAACATAATAATCAACTGAAGAATTTAAATAATCTAATCTAAATTCAACAATTGGTTCACCATTATATAAAAAATAATCAATTATCAATGGTTTTGACATTATTAATAATTATAAATATTTATAATCATTAATAATTAACGAATATATAAATACCAAAAATGATTGGCATTTTCTTTTATATTAAAATTGAACTGGAAATAGATTAACAAGCCACATATTTGATCCATTATTATTCATAACTTCACAAATACAGCCTTTTCTGTTTAAATAATCAAATACAACAACACCCAATTCATCATTAATATCAGTTATAACAATACCTTTTAAACTCTCATTCAATTTCCGAACTATGTGAGAGTTCATTGAAACATGACCACCAACATAATGTTCTTCATCGTCTTTATCTTGAAGAAAATAATTGTATTTTGGTAGTATAGTATAACGATTAACCTTGATATATTTGCACAGATTGTTCATTTTCCGATAATTAATCTAATAATAGGAAAAAATCATATTTTTATATTTTTAGTTTAAAAATTAAACAAAATAAAAAAATGATATAAATATTATAATTTATATTCACAATATGACTACTGAAACTGATAAAAAATATAAAAAACATGAACTTAGAACTCATATTTATAGTCGTCCATCAATGTATATTGGAACAATTGATCCATTTACAATTGATACATATATAATTGATGATAATGATAAAATTATTAAATCTAATATAACTTATATTCCTGGATTATTTAAGATTTTTGATGAAGCTATTGTTAATGCGATTGATCATTCAGTAAGAACACGAACTGATGAAAATCAATCCAATATCGTTAAAAATATTAAAGTAAATATTGATAAAGAAACTGGAATTATTGAAATTTATAATGATGGAATGGGAATTGAAATCATTAAACATAATGAATATGATATATTCATACCAGAATTAATTTTTGGTGAATTATTGACATCTTCAAATTATAATGATGATGAAGTTAGAATTGTTGGTGGAGTAAATGGATTAGGAATTAAATTAACTAACATTTTCTCTAAATCATTTACAATTGAAACAATTGATAGTAGTCGTAAAAAGATTTATAAACAGTTATTTAGTGAGAATTTAACTATTAAAGAAGTACCTGAAATTAAGAGTTGTGCTAAAAAATCATATACAAAAATTACATTTAAACCAGATTATGAAAAATTTGGTTTATCTAATATTACTGATGATATCTATAAATTATTTAAACGTAGGGTTTATGATGTTTCAGCATGTACTGATCCCGCTGTTAGTGTCTATTTTAATGATAAAAAAATTAATATCAAAGATTTTGAAAAATATTGTGATTTATTCTTAGATACCAAAACTATTCAGCCACGTTGTTATGAAAAGGTTAATGATAGATGGGAAATAACAGTTGCTGTTAGTAAAACAGGTAATTATGAACAGATATCATTTGTAAATGGTATTAATACTATTAGAGGTGGTCGTCATGTTGAATATATAACAAATGCTATTACTAAAAAATTAGTTGATATGACATTAGCAAAAAAGAAAAAGACAATTAAACCACAACATATTAAAGAAAATTTATTTATCTTTGTGAAATCAACAATTGAAAATCCAACATTTGACAGTCAAACAAAAGAGACATTAACAACATTAACAACTAAATTTGGATCTAAATGTGAATTATCTGAAAAATTTTATGAAAAATTATATAAATCTGGAATAATTGAATTAGCATTATCGGCAACAGAAGTTGTTGAACAGAAAAAATTAGTAAAAACAGATGGAAAGAAAGTAAATAAAATTATTGTTCCAAAATTAGATGATGCTAATTTAGCTGGCACTAAAGATAGTAAAAATTGTACCCTTATTTTAACTGAAGGAGATTCAGCTAAAACAATGGCTATTTCTGGTTTAAGTGTAGTAGGAAGAGATAAATATGGTGTATATCCATTAAAAGGGAAAATTATTAATGTTAAAGATATTACTTTACAGAAAATTTCAGATAATGCTGAAATTACTAATCTTAAGAAAATTTTAGGATTAGAACAAAATAAAGATTATTCAAAAGGAATTGATTCTCTCAGATATGGAAAAATTATGATTATGACAGATCAGGATCATGATGGAAGTCATATTAAAGGTTTATTATTTAATGTATTTCAAACTTTATGGAATTCATTATATAAATATGAAGGGTTTTTAACGTCAATGCTAACACCAATTATTAAAGCAACTAATACTACAACAAAAGAAATTATTTCATTTTACAATATGAGCGATTATGAAACATGGATTGAAACAGTTGATAAAAAATCATCATGGAAAATTAAATATTATAAAGGACTTGGAACATCAACTGATCAAGAAGCTAAAGAATATTTTAAAGAAATGAAACAAATTACATATAAATGTACAGATGAATCTGATATTTCTATTGATTTAGCTTTCAATAAAAAGAGAGCAGACGATAGAAAAAAATGGTTATCAACTTATGATAAATTTGATGTATTAGATTATACCCAAAATACCATTTCATATGAAACATTTATTAATAAAGATCTAATTCATTTTAGTAATAGAAATTTAGAAAGGGCTATTCCTCATATTTGTGATGGTCTTAAGGAAAGTACGAGAAAGATATTATTTGCTTGTTTAAAAAGAAATCTTTATAATAATGAAATTAAAGTTGCTCAATTAGCAGGAAATGTTAGTGAGGTTACGGCATATCATCATGGAGAAAATTCATTACAAGAAGCAATTATTGGAATGGCACAAATTTTCGTAGGAACAAATAATATCAATCTACTTGAACCTAAAGGACAGATGGGCACAAGAATTAGTGGTGGTCAAGATTCATCATCACCGAGATATATATATACTTTACTTTCAAAATTAACTAAATTAATTTTTAAGGAAGAAGATAATAACGTATTGAATTATTTGAATGAAGATGGATTATCAATTGAACCTGAATATTATATACCAATTATTCCTATGATACTTGTTAATGGTGGTATCGGTATTGGTACTGGTTATTCAACTAATATTCCTCAATTTAATCCAACTGAAATTATTAATATTTATCTAAATATTATTATTGCTACTATTGATAAAAATATTGGAAAAGTTATTACATTAGATGATATTGATAAAAGTTTAAAATTAATTGAAGAATTAGAAATTGAAGAATTGATCCCTTATTATTTAGGATTTAAAGGTGATATTATTAAAAATGATAAGGGAAATTATATAAGTAATGGTATTTATAAATGGATAAATGATACAACTGTTGAAATTACTGAACTTCCAGTTGGAACATGGACGGAAAATTATAAGGAATATTTAGAACAATTGATTATTAATAATAATAAATATTTGAAATCATTTGAAAATCATTATACAGCTAAAAATGTTAAATTTATATTAAAAATAAATGATGATTGTAAAAATGATTTAGAAAGTAAATTTGCTAGTGAATTTAATTTAACATCACCTAAAAATCTTAGTTTAAATAATATGCATCTATTTTCAGTAAAAGGAGCAATTAAGAAATATAATACAACAACTGAAATTATTAAGGAATGGACAATTACAAGAATTTATAAATATTATGAAAGAAAAGAAAAACAATTAATTATTTTAACAGAGGATTATAATATTATGTCTGCTAAAATTAAATTTATTACTGATATTATTAATGGTAATATTATTATTATGAATATTAAAATGAAAGAAATTGAAGAACAATTAGAAAAAGCAGAGTATTATAAATATAATGATAATTATGATTATTTATTAAAAATGCCTATTTCACAATTAACATTAGAGAAAAAAGAAAATTTAGAAAAAGAAGTATTGAAACTTAAAAATAAGATTGATGAATTGAAGGATATGTCTATTATTAAAATTTGGGAAATTGAACTCCAAGAATTATTAATTGAATGGAATAATCATAAGACAATTATTGAAGATGATTATTTGAATGATTTGAAAGGTGATGTTGTTAATAAAACTAGTTCTGCTAAAAAAGGCGTCCAAAAGAAAAAGTAATTAAATCATCAATTGCCCATTTATTAAAATTAGTTCCATAATATTTCCATTTAAATGGTAATATCAAACTTTGATATTTTTTTAATTTTATTATTATTATATTGTCTTCAGCTGTTGGATTTGTTCTTTTTGTTTCTGCTTTATAAATAATAATTTCAGTATCTTTATTAGCATTTATAAACAGATATTTATGATTATTTTGCATCCAATCATTATCAATATTTTCATCTTCTTTTTTAATATTATATTTAAACCAACTATCAATTAAATTTGTTGGATCTTGTAATAAATCAGTTATGACAATTGGTTGTCTTAATGATAATGAAGTTAATTTGAATTTATCTATTTCTGTCTGAAGTATTGATATTTCAGTAGGAAATATATAATAACAATATGTATATATTATTATACAGCATATAATTATAATTAATAATTTCATTTATTTATATTAAATAGAAAAATATGAGAAAAATAAAAGCAGGACGAAGGATAAAAAAAACAGGTGGTGATGATATTGATATAATAGCTCCTTATTTACCAGAATCATTATATAAATTAGCATATAGTCAACCTGAAAAACAAAGATTGGAAAAACTTAAAAATCTTTATGATGTTAATTATACTAAAATTCAAGATAAAATTAATTCATTAAAAAAAGATGAAAAAATACTTCAAACGGCATATGATAATGAAGAATTAAGAAACATCAAACTAGCTGAATTAGATGAACGTAAAAAAAATAATGCTAAAAATTTTTATTTAAAATTATCAGGATATGTAGCAAAGTTTATATATACAATTGGTATAAGTTTTTTTAATATATTAGGATATATAATTGCACGCAGTTCCTATTTAATTGTTGAATTTTTTAAACTTGGACAAGGTATTATACCTAAATCTATAATTTTTATATTATTCATATTATTAATATTTGGAATTGGTGTTGCTTTATTTATGTCAAATCGTACAAATGGTGATATTATTCGTAGTAGTGATATCAGTAAAAAAATTATAACAAATGATACAGAAAATTATTTATCATTATCAAATCCTTTTTCATTTATGACTAAAATTACAAATGGTTTGAATGATATTATACCAAATGATTTTAAATATAAATATACATCATTAACAAATTCACTTAATTATATAACAACAGGAAAAAATCAATATCAGGATTATTTAGAACCACGAAAAACATTAGAAACAGGAAGAAGTGATAATATATTTCATATGAATTTTGATATTTCTGGTTCTGAATATTCTAAAGAAAAAACATATTGTACATTAAAACCTAAACCTATAGTTTTTAATTTTAATAGTAATTTATATCAGTCATCTGATTATAATAGATTAAATGAAAATTTGCGAAATGATATTCAATATCCAAATAAATATACAATAGATATAACTTCAACATCTAGTTCATCTGGACGTTATGTATTAAATGTTGAAAATTCTAAGTATTATATTAATAATACTGCGATTGAAGATACAACTATAAAATTACCTAAATTATTCAAAATAAATAAAAATGAAGTATTATTAAATAATTACAACAGTATATCATTTAATGAAAATGTTGGTTTAATAGGTCTATATGGAGTAAAATTATTAAATAAGAATTATAGAGATAATATTTTAGTTATAACAGCTTTTAATAAAGATAGACAAAATAATGAATATAGAAAAATTTATTATATTAATAATAAATTAATTTATTATAATAGCAAAAATGAAGAACAAGAACTTAAATTTACTGATTATCCTTATTATAATGTTGAAATGTTATTAGATCAATCTGGAAATAATCGTCATTTTATTTTTAAGCAAAATGATAATAAATATAGACCTGTTTTAATAGTAGATGAATATGGAAATTATGCTATTCGTTTTCAATCAAGAAGTATTTTATATCAAAATGTACCTATTAAATTTCCAAAAATGACAATAAAATCAACTATTAAAGTTAATAAAACCAAAGATAATAACCATTATAATAAACTTGAGGGATATATTGATTTTTTGGGATCTTATACATCTTCAGTAATTAAATTATTAATTCCTAATAAAACTTCTAGTTCTACTCCTCCTGATAAATATACTGTAGTACCATATAATGATATACCATATTATGGTAATAATGAAGAATTAACTAAAACTGAATTTTATACTGATAGAGTTGATACAATAGTTATTGATCTAAATACAACTGATAGAGGTATTGAAACAATTGGTTGTGTTCATGATCCGAGAACAGATATTCAAAAAGCAGGAGATTATAAACAAGAAACACATTTAAATAATATGATAGCTAAAAATAATTTTGTAGGTGATTTATATGATTTATATATATATGATAGAACAAAAATAAATTAAATTGATTTAATCATAAATGTTTGATTTAATTCATATCCAAATTTTCTATAATAATTTCTTACACCTGTTCCTGCTATAATAGCAATTTTATTAAAACCTTTTGATTTTGCTATTTCTTCAGCTTTTTCTAATAATCTTTTTCCATATCCTTTATGTTGTAAAGAATATTCATTTTTATCTCCAACATTTGATAATGTTGAATATACATGTAATTCTCTAATTAGTGCGGCTTTTTCTAAAACAGGAAGAATTCTAGTTGAAGTATCATAATTTAATCTTAATCTAATAAATCCAATTAAATATGATCCACTCTCAAATGATATATAATATTCAGTTCCTCCACTTGCTTCATATTCCATTATTTCTAATTCTGCTACTGTAATCTTATTTCCCTTAATTTCTCTACATCTAATACATTTACATGACCAATTATTTTCTTTCATATCTTCTAATAATTTTTGTCTAATACTTGCGAATTGTTGAGAATATCCACCAATAATATAATGTCCAGAAATATCTCTAATAATACGATTAATTCTAAATTGTTTTGTAATATTCATTTTAAATTGTTTTATTAATTCATATAAATATGAATCATCATATGGTTTATAAATACCTTCTTCGTATAATTCTTTAATTTTTGTAAATGGAACTATGGCACAAGGATATATTTTTAATTGATCTAATTGTAATTCTGGATTTGTCAATATTTGATTTAACATTTCTCTATCTTTTTCAACAGAACTTCCATAAAGATTTAACATTAAATGACCATCAATTTTATAATTATTATTTTTGAGCATTTTAATTGCTCTTTTAGTTTTTTCTACTGTTTCTCCTCTATTATTCATTTTTAAAACTTCATTATCAATATGTTGAATACCTAATTGAACTCTAGTACAATTAAATCTTCTTAATCTTTCAATTTCATAAATGCTAATACTATCAGAACGCATTTCTAATGTCAAACCAATAATATGAACTTTAGCAGATTCATTCAATTCAATTTCTTCTTCTAAAGTTAAAATTTCATCTCTCTTATCATAATATGTATTAGCAGCATAATATAATTTAGTAATGAATTCTTCTTGATATTCTTTTGGATATTCTGACCAAGTACCACCTAATACCAATAATTCTATTTTATCAATTTCATGTCCCATTTTTTCCAATGATGAAATACGAGAATTCATTTGTTTAATTGGGTCAAAATCATTTTGATTTGCTCGTAAAACAGCTGGTTCAGTATATAAATAACTTTTAGGCTGTTGTGTCCAATTATTATCAACAGATGGTTTTTCATTTGGACAAAATGAGCAATTATGTAAGCAACTAAAAGTGCCTTTAACTCTTACGCCATCTTTATTAGTATATTCAGGAGTTCCAGAAGTTAGAACAGTAATACTAATAATTCCTGATTGTGATTTTTGAATTTTCTTAATTAATTTTTTTTTCAATTCATAAGTTTTATATTCTTCATCAAGAGAATTATAAATTTTAATTAAATCAATCTTTGAACAACTAAATTTATAATTCCTTTGAATATCTTTTATTAAAATAAAAGTATTATCAAACTCATTCTTAATTAATTCATCTTTTAAGATAGCTATTTGATCAATTGTTAGTTCTTGTTTATTTGAAATTTTGTATGTAAGATCTTCAATATCCATTTTTCAATAATGAAAATAAATATAATAAAAAATCATTTTTTAATATTATTATCAAAAAGTTATTTAAAGAAATTGTTATATAATCCTTAAATCAATAATTTTTAATTATCAAATGTTTTGTATTGATTTCATCTCCAATTCGACTATCATATAATTTAAATTTATATTTTTTGTCATATTCATCTACAATATATCCATTATATAATTCTTCAATAAATTTTGTTTTTCCAATTATCATCAAACATTTTATTTGTGTAGTTTTAAAAAGTGATGCTAATTTCTTATGTTCTTCTTTACCAAATTGACAATAACCATAATCAGTAAATTCACTATCATATGGAGGATCTAAAAACATAAAATTATTTTCATCATTATAATTTTCAAATATATATTCAAATTCTTTATTTAATATTTCTGTTCTTCCTAATAATATTTCATAATCTTTATTTAATAAATCACTATAATTAATAGTTTTATATTTTCCAAATGGTATATTAAATTTACCATTTTTATTATATCTTAACATACCTCTAAAACAGGTTTTTCGTTGATAATAAAATCTTTTAGCACTATCTAATTCATTCTTTATTTCCATAGCATCTCTAATTTTATAATATGTATTTTCATCATTTGGTGATTTGGTCATAAAATCATATATTTCTTCTCCTTTTCCATTTCCTATATTTTTATATAAATGAATTAATTCTGAATGAATATCACTAATAACAGCATTAATAGGATTTAAATAAAAATATACTGAACCACCACCAATAAATGGTTCAATATATATATTATAATTTTGTGGAAAATATTTTTCAAACATTTTAATTTCATCACTCTTTCCACCACTCCATTTAATTAATGGTTTTAAATGTTTTATTATGTTTTTATCTATAATTTTAGTTCCTACTATTAAATTAATCAATGCTTCCTTATTTTTAGATTTATATTTTGTAAGTCCAAGTTCTTCACATTTTTCTAAAAGTTCTGATTTAGATAATTTAGTTAATTCCATGTCTTTAATATTATTCATATTATTTAATTCAATTTTTTTATTATTATCAAAAAAGTTATTTAAAGACATTGTTAAATAATCCTTAAATAAAAAATGATATTTGTTTAATAATTTTAAAATTCATATTATGGATATAATATTTATAATCATTAATTTCATAAAATTAACACTGCTAATATTGAAATTAAGTTATGGTTTACCATTTGAATTAATTTCAATAATGATTGAAGGATTTGAAATAATTTTAAATTTAAAAAATAATATTTAATTTAATAGTATTTATAATAACTTTAAAAAGTTTATCATAACTAT
>Ga0315906_10010418_pt1 | contig 10923 bp, 9 predicted proteins | sample LakEriMetagenome_4_FD_203526 | JGI IMG/M metagenome (GOLD analysis project Ga0315906, IMG submission 203526) | Freshwater fungal communities from buoy surface, Lake Erie, Ohio, United States - Buoy 2 MA122 | ecosystem: Environmental > Aquatic > Freshwater > Lake > Lake biofilm | place: USA: Lake... | reverse complement strand
ACGTAATCGGCGAGCACGCCATTATTTTTGGCGAACTGCACCGAGTTCAGGTGCATGTTGACGAGCGCGTCGTTCATTTGGTGCGGATAGGGTTGCGTATCCTTGAGCGTGCGGATGGCCATGGCGACCGCCTCGCCCAAGATCTTCTCGCGTCCTTCGAACCCGCTGGAGGTCGCGAGCATCGCCGCCATACTTTGCGGTGCACCGCCGCCCGCCAGCATGGCCTTGACCCAAGGGGGTGGGCCGCCGCCAGAGCCGGGTGCGCCGCCGCCGGCACTCGCCATCATCTTTTTCATCGCCCAGGAAATGAGCTTCGCCTTCAAGCCTTGCTTGGCTGCGGCGGGCGGCGTTGCGGCGCGTTCGGCAGTGACGGACATGGTGGACCCTCCTCAGAAGGCTGGTTATACCCCTAGTTGCCGCCGTCGTACACGAGTTCAAACTCCTCGATCCAGAACGGCATGTCGGGCGACACCTCAAGCCCGAAGGGCTGCAAGTGGGTGTTCCAGTACAGCGTGTGCAGCGGCACCCAGGTTGCAGGATCGCGCACTGGCGAACCATCGATCACCGTGTGCTCGGCCCGGACGGCACCAAAGATGGCGCTGTCGACGCGCACCACCCGAGTCAGCAGCACCGGCTTGCCGCTCATATCGATGAGCACCAGCAGACGACCGACGGCCGGCACGGGCGAGCCGGTACGTTCGACGATCCAGGGCAGGGTGAAGGTGCCGCGTTTGTCGCCCGCGCGGATCAGCTCGAAGATCTGCAGGGTGCTGTCGGCATCGAGCCCGATCCAGCGCACCTCGACGTTGTCGGCGATCAATTCGAGGGATGGCTTGGCCTGTTGAGCCCGGGCGCAAAACGCTTGGATGCTCTCGGCGGAGGGCGCGATGGCGGGCGCTGGCAGATACACGACGGGACCTCCAAAGGGTGAACGGCAGACGATTCGACATCCCGAATGTAGCAAGTCCTGCTGGTATCCCGCAGCCTTCCTACGCACAATCATTGACTACTTCGACACGGGGGTCTGACAGATGAGCTCATGGCAACGACGGTTGGCGGGTGTTCTGTGCGCTGCGCTCTTGGCTGCGTTGACGGTGCGGGCCTCGGCCGGGCCGGTGCACGATCCCTCGCGGCAGGAACTCGAATCGGTACTCGCCGATCTCATCGCTTGGTTGCCGGGCGGTTGGGACTCCTACCCTCAGGTGCATTTTGAACGACGCTACCGCATGCCCGCCGAGGGCGAGCACGAGCACTGGCACCATATCTTCGAGCGCATCGATGCGCCGCAGATTGGCGAGGTTGTGTTCTACGGCCAGATCAATCCGGGCGGGCGTGACGCGCCGATGATGCACCGCTCGCAAATCCTCTACAAAGTCTGGATCGACGAGCAGCGCGGCGTAGTGGTGATCAACGGGCAGGGCCCCGCAGATCCGGACAAGTACGTCGATCTGCACGAGCGCCCCGAGTTGTGGTCCGAGGTCCGCATGCGCGATCCGGAGAAGATCAACTGCGATTTCATCTGGCGACGCGATGGCGAGCAGATCGTCGGCGTGCTGGATGGCAAGACGGCGGCCGGCCGCACCCAGGGACCGGGCACTTGCACGTACATGGTCAACAACACCGACGTGCGTTTCATCGCCGATGCCGAGTGGGTGCTCTCGCCCGAGGTATTCTGGGACTACGATCTCAACGAAATGGCCGGACACCAGTTCGTCGGGCGCAAGGATCGAACCCACATCAAGATGTATCGGGCGCGTGGATACGATTGTCGCGTGCGCGATGCGCAGGGCGAGCGTCGCTGGCAGGCCTACGATCGCGGCGCGAAACTGGCTGTGCAGACCGCCTCGGGTCCGCGTCAGCTGATGCTGTTGCGCGCGCCGATGCCCGACGCCGCAGGTCGTGGCTTGCATGACAAGTTGCGCTTGCTGCTGCAGAAACCTGGCGAAGAAGCGCCGGCCCATGAATCTGAGGCGGAGCCGCGGGCTGCGGCGATCGCGCTCGCGCACGATGGGGTGAATGTGCAGTGCTCGCTCGCGCCGTCACTGCCGCGCATGCACAAGGCTGGCGCTTCAGCTGCCCGCTGAATTCGGCGTCATTCCGCGTAAGCGGCGTTGCAGGTAGGGCTGTGCGAAGACTACGGCGAGGATCAATGCGACCCCGAGGTAAAACCGCGGCGTGAGTTCGGTGTATTCCCGAAACAGCAGGGCTGCGAGGATGATCGCGTAGACCGGCTCGAGATTGAGTGCGAGCTGGGTCGTGAACGCAGTGATATGACGCAGCGCGCGTAGGAAGAGCAAGAACGGCAGCAGCGTGCAGACGAGCGCGAGCAGCAGCAACCAGCCGAAATCGCTCATGCTTGGTTGCTGTAGCGTCGCCTCGACGCCCAAGGTCAGTGAGCCGATGAGCGCAAGGAACAGGCCCCCGCTCGCCATCTGCACGAACGTGATGGACGCAGGGTCACCACGGGTCACATATCGCTTGTTGAGCGCGGCGAAGAGCGCCGTGAGGAAGGCGGCGGCAGTACCGATGAGTACTCCGACCTGCATCCCCGTCGGCACACCGCCGACCAGCAACCAGACGCCCGGGATGGCGAGCACGCCCAAGGCCAGCTCGTCCCACTGGTGCCGACGTCCCGTCAGCGTTGGCTCGATGATGGCTGCAAAGATTGAACTCAGCGCGAGACAGGCTACAGCCACCGAAGCGTTTGCGATCTTGATGGCGGCAAAGAACGCGAGCCAGTGCACGGCGATGACGCAACTGATGGCGGCGAAGAGGGCGATGTTGCGTGCGCCGAGCGCGCGCAGTTCGCGCCAGACGCTAGGTACGATGGCGAGCGAGACGGCCACGATGCCGACCCGCCAGATCACGAGCGCCATCGCGGGCAGTGCGATCAGCTTGCCGAGAATCGCCGTGAAGCCCCACAGCAGTACGCAGGTGTGGATTTGCCACAGCGCCTTGCGCTCCGCTGCGCTGCTTGCAGAGATCGACATGCGAGGGTGTGGTGGGTTGCGGGGAGGGCGCGTCAGGGCGCGTTAGGACGGACCGAAGTGCATCGGGGCGGATCAGGGACCGGCGGGCTGCTGCAGTCGGCGAATTTCGGCCATGTCGCGCGGCGGGTCACGCCATAGCGCCGCCTCGTTCTGCACGTAGTCGCGGATGCTTTGCGGCAAATCCTCGAAGCGATCGACCCGCCACGACACCATGTGCATGACGCCCTTGCCGAGCCCGGCAGGCAGATCACCGAAGCGCAACCAGCTGATCTGATACGGATGCTTGAGGCCCTTGGCGGCCGACTGATCAAAAAAATCATAATGCTCGAAGGTCTGACTGCGGGTGCCGTCACGCAGCGGGAAGTCGAGGAACAGAGGCGCTGAAAAGGCCAGAGTCCCACCGATGCGGCGCGCCATGATGTCGGTGCCCGGGCCGATGCGCTGCACTCGCGCACCGGCACCTTGCTCGACCCAGCTCTCGACGCCGCTGCCGCGCAGTTCGTAGGTGATGTACTGATAGGGGTAGCTGATCGGCGGCAGCGGCTTGCCCTGCCACTCGCGCAGGATCGCGTTGCTCTGCACGTCGCGATACACGAAGGTCTTGCGTGAGAGCTGATGCGCCTTGACCGGGGTGGACAGGGTGGTGTCGAGCCGGGCTGCATCGATGCCCTCCATGCGCATCAACGGCTGCCCGCTCGGTGAACTGTAGACCGTGCCGACCGCGTACCAATACACGGGGGTACCGGAGCCGACCCGCATCTGCACCCAATCACGAAACACCTCGGGGTTGAAGCCGCGATCGGGCGTCGCCGGCTGCGCCAAGACCGTCCCGGCCAGGCCGAGGCTGACGCATAGCAGGGCAAGACGACGTGCCGCAACACGAGCGACGGCGACGTTAAAAACGGCGGCGGGGAGGGAGGATCGGCGCATGGGAATCTCCTACTCGGGGAGGGTGTACGAACCGGTGGGGGCGAGGCTACACTGCGCGCCCCGGAACACCATCGAGTGTAGTCGACGACACCCATGCTGCCCGCATTCCTGCAACGTCCTGCCCGAGCCTTGGTGGTCGGCCTCATCGCCCTCGCGGCCGTTGCGGCTGCGCGTCCCGTGGCGGCCGAGACGCAGGAAGAGCAGGGCGTTGTGCAGGGGCTGCAGTTGGCCTTGTCGGCGCAGGCCGTGGTCATGCAGGGGGTGGTGGATCGCGCGCTCGGCTACATCGGCATCCCGTACCGCTTCGGTGGCAGCCATCCCGACAAGGGCTTCGACTGCAGTGGCCTCGTCAACCATGTGTTTCGCGAGACGCTCGGCGTGACCTTGCCGCGAACCTCGCGGCAGTTGGCGGCAGTCGGCGTCGAAGTGGCGCGTGAAGACATGCGACCCGGCGATCTCGTGTTCTTCAATACGCGCGGTTCGCCGAATTCGCATGTTGGCATTTATCTGGGCGATGGGCGGTTCGTGCACGCCCCAAGAGCCCGCACGCTCGTGCGTATCGATCAGCTCGACGACGTGGGCTATCGGGGCCGATTCACGGGTGCTCGGCGGATTGATCCGCTGACCTTCGTCGTCGCGACCGTCGACCCGGCGAGCTAACCGCTCAACCTGCGAGCGACAAATACCGCGACTGGTGCGAGTGTCCGGGGTGGTCGACCCAGCCTCGGACGCGGCGGGCTACCAATCGATGCGAGTTGCCGGCCCACAGCGGAATCAACGGCACATCGCGCAACAACAAGGCTTCGGCCTCGCCATATCCCGCGTAGCGTGCCGCCAAGGTCAACTGGCGCTCCGCTGCCGTGACCACGCGGTCGAAGGCGACATTACGGTAGCGGGTGACGTTCTCGGCGGAGTCGGAGACGAAGCGCAGCAGGAAGTTGGATGCCGAGGGCACGACGGCGAAGGCCGCGTAGCTGAAGAGGTCATAGTCCCCGCGCTGCAGGGCTGCGCTATAGGCGCGACCGTCGAGCGGCAGCAGCTCGAGATCAACTCCGATCGGCTTCCACATCGCGGCAACGGCCAGATACATCTTGCGGCCGGTCGGACTGGTCGGAAAGCCGATACCGAGACGCAGCCGGGAGGATCCCACGCTTTGGCGCACGAGCTCGCGCGCGGTGGCGATGCGCTGGGCGGCAGCGGTGCCGCTGTCGCCGCTCTTGCGCAAGGCCGGGTAGCCCGGTATGCCCGGGGGCAGCACGCTGTACCACGGCTGCTCGCCGAGTCCGCGTACTTTGCCGACGAGCACGTCGCGATCCACTGCGAGCGAGAGCGCACGGCGCAGATCCGGTTTATCGAGCGGCGCGCGCGCAATGTTGATACCGATGGCGCCGAGCGAACACTCGGGCGAGCTGCGCAGCGCGGTGCCGAGTTCGCGCCGTGCCGCGGCGTAATTGCCCATGTCTTCGATCGAGGCGACGTCGGCCTGGCCCAATCTGAAAAGACGTAGACGGGTGCTGTCGTCGTAGCCGGTGAGCCACTCGATGCGCTCGATGGCGACATCCGCTGCGGCGTAAAAGCGCGGATTACGTCGCAGCTTCAAATCTTTGGCGCCCGCTGCCCAGGACTCGAGCCGATACGGCCCGTTGCTGACGATCAGTGTCGGTTTCGCCCATTCGCGACCATGAACCGAGATCACGTGCTCGGGGACGCAGTAGGCCGTGACGAGATTAACTGGCAATTCCACGTCGGGATGTTGCAGGCGAATGACGAGGGTCGAGGGGTCTGGCGCGCTCACGCCCAGCGTCGAGGGCGGTTTGCGCCCGAAGCGCACGTCTACCGCACCGATGATGGAGTCGAGGCGCGCGGCTTGTGCGGCGCCCGTCTCAGGTTGCAGGTAACGTCGTAGGGTATAGACGAAATCACGGGCCGTGAGCGGCTTGCCGTCAGACCAACTGAGATTGCGCCGCAGTCGAAAGGTCCAGGTCAGTCCGTCGGCACTCGTCGACCACGATTCGGCGCAACCCGGCACCACTTTGCCTGCGGCATCGGTAACGGCGAGACCGGCGAAGAGTTCCGCCGCCATCTCCGCGGTGACCTGACCTGTCGGACGCTGCGGGTCGAGCGAGGTCAGCTCGCTCGATACGACGCGGCGCAATACGGTCGGCGTCTGTGCGGTCGTCGGGGCGACCGCGCACAGCGAAGCCGCCGATCCGGCGATGAGAAAATCCCTGCGTTGCATGGTCCTCAGTGCTCGATGAGCCAATGGTAAACGCCGTGCGGTGCACGGATGACCGCGGCGCGAAACGCCGAATCCCCGACCTGCAAGGACTGCGGTTCACTCGCGATCTCGATGCCGGCGCTGCGGCAGCGCGTCACGAGCGACTCGAGTCCGCTGACCCGCAGGCGCACGCCAATGATACCGCGATTGGGCGGCCGCGCTCGCTCGCGCAAGTCCGCGTAGCTGCCCTCGGGTAGACCATAGTGAATGATGCCGAGCATCACGTCTTCAATCACGCGGCCGTAATTGTTGGCGCGGATGTGCAGCGTCTGGCTGACGCCGACCATGCGCGAGAAAGATTCGCTGGCGAACTCGTAGCGCAAGCCGAGCGGCACGCCGAGCACGTCCTCGTAGAAGCGGCGTACCGGTTCGAAGTCGCTCACCGGGCCTGAACTGCTCTGCACCTCGCTGAAAACCCGATCGGTCAGCGTGACGAACTGCGCGGCATCCACGTTTTGCGGTTCGATCGCAGCGATCATCACGCCATCCGGACCTTTGGCGTGGGCCTCGAGAAAGCGCGAACCATCCGGCAGGTCGACGTTGGCGCCTTCAGAGACGATCTCGAAACCGTGCGCCCGCAGACGCGCCACGGCCGCCGGGCGATCCGCGGTGAAGAAGTCGATCATCTTGAGGGCATTGCAGGCGACGCCGACGCCACCCTCGCGGATGACGACGGGTGAACCCGGCGAGAACTGCACGAGCCACACGCCGAGCTCCGAGCCCGGCGTGACAAGACGCATGAGTTGCGCCGTCTGCCCGGGCACCGCAAAGAGCGCCTGGGTGACGGTGGCGTCCAGCGCGGTCTCGCCCACGATTTGCATGCCGATGACATCGGCGAACAGCTCGCGCTGGCGGTGCAGATCCGCCGTACTGATGATGGGCCCGTCGATAGACTCGACGCGGCCGCTCAAGCGAGCGGGACCCGAGCGAGTCGCTTGCCTGCGAGGTAGCTCATCAGCACCGTGAGCACGACGGCGGCACCGAAATAGAGTTCCTTGCCCTCGGACCAGGCATCGAGGTTCGGCAACGTGAGTTTGGCTAAGGCAAATGCGGCGATCAGCAGGCTGACGCTGCCGACGGCGAGACTCATCACCCGCGAGGCGATTCGGGCGAGTTCATCGGCTCGGGCGATCAGCCTAGAGATCCACACGCCATTGATGCCGTCGGTGACGAGCATGCCCGCGGTGAACAGGGCGCCGAGCATCACGGCGTGACCGAGCCCGCCGAATTGCTGCGCCGTGAGCGAGAACAGGGCCGCTTGGCTGATGGTGTCGAAGGAGAGCGCAAAGAGCGCGCCGACGAAGGCGATCAAGCCCGGTGATCCGGCTCGGCCAAGTCTGCCGAGCAAGCGTGCCTTCAGGCCAACCGGCGCCACGATTTCATCAGCCGGTGCCGTGACGGCGGCATGGACGTTGGCAACGCCGAGGGCCGCAAGGAAGGTGATCGAAATCCACACCCCGCTCGTCTGCAGCCACGTGGGTGTTTGCCACTGCCCAGAAATCAGGCTCACGATCACGGCGATGGCCATCACCACCACGCCATGCCCGAGAGAGAACAGGGCTCCGCAATAGGGCGCGAAGGCCTTGCGACTGCGGGTGTTGACGCGCGTCAGGCCGTCGATGGTGGCAAGGTGATCGGCGTCGAAACCGTGCTTCACGCCGAGCAGGAAGACGACCGCGGCAAGCGCAGTCCAACTGGTGGGTAGTGCATCCATATCGTCAAAGGGTAGGGAGTCCGCAGGGCGGTAGACAAGGGAGGTGCGGGCCGTGCCCGTACCGCGGTAGGCTGCGCCGTATGGGGGCGTGGCACATGAGTCAGTCGTGGCGGACGTGGGGCGTAGGGCTCGCGGCGACGGTGTTGGTGGTGTCTTGCGGCGGTGGTGGGGGCGGCGGATCGTCCTCAGGTTCGAGTGCGCCACCGACCTCGGGCGGTTCGACCACCCCGGTGGCCACTTCACCCATCGAGCAGTCGCAGGGCACGCTGCTGCAGCGGCCTGTGTTTCAGTGCGGCACGTCTGCGGACAACGTGACGGCCGACACGGCGGCCAACAGCGTGACCGTATTCGAGAGTGGTCCGGTTCGCCCCCTCGCGCTGTCTGCTGACGGGCAGCGGTTGTATGTCGCCAACGCGCCCGCGCACTGCCTAGAGATCTATGCCATCGAAGGCGACACGTTGCGCCTCGCGAGTACGGTAGCGGTCGGGCTCGAGCCCGTGGCTGTGGCCGAGCGCAACGCCAACGAGGTGTGGGTAGTCAATCACCTCTCGGACTCGGTGAGCGTGGTGCGTCTCGACGGCACGCCGCGGGTGCTGCGTACACTGCAGGTCGGCGATGAGCCACGCGATGTGGTGTTTGCCGGCACCAACCGTGACCGCGCGTTCATCAGCGCCGCATTTCGCGGGCAAAACCGGCCGGGCTTCACATCCTCGTCTCTGACCACGCCTGCCACAGGACGCGCGGATGTATGGGTGTTTGATGCCGCGCAACTCGATGAGTCTTTGAATGGCAAGCCGGTCACGACGCTGGCTCTGCCGGCCGATGTGCCGCGGGCTCTGGCCGTCAGTAACGACGGGCGCAGCGTGTACGCGGCCGTATTCATGTCGGGCAATCGCAGCACCGTGCTGCATCGCGATGCGCTCAACACGCCAAAGGCCGGTTTATCGACCAGCACTGATGGAGTGCAAGCACCTTCCACGGGACTCATAGTTCGTAATGACGGTACCGCGTGGCGTGACGAGGCGCGTAACGATTGGTCTTCGCGCGTGAAATTCACACTGCCGGACGAAGACGTGTTCGTGCTTGACGCCGCCGCGGCGACGCCGACGATCACGCAGCGCATCAGTGGCGTCGGCACCATCCTGTTTAACATGGCAGTAGCCCCCGATGGGCGTCTCATCGTGAGCAACACCGAGGCTTTCAACGAGGTGCGCTTCGAGGGCTCCGGCCGGCGCGGCAACAGCACGGTGCGAGGGCGTATTGCCGAGAGTCGATTGTCGATGGTGACTCCCGGAACCGGCGCGGTGTCGGCCGTGCACCTGAACAAGCACGTTAACTTCGCCCTGCCGCAGGGCGCGAGCCTGCCGGCCGCGGAGAAGGCCAAAAGTCTCGCGCAACCGACGGCGCTCACCCTCAGCCCGAGTGGGGACACGCTCTACGTCGCGGCCTTTGGTTCGGCCAAGGTGGCGGCGCTACCGATGTCGAGTTTGACGGCGAGTGGGTTCGAACCGGATGCGAGTCGGCACATCACGGTGCCGGCCGGGCCCGCAGGGCTCGCGGTCAACGCAGCCGGGTCGCGGCTGTACGTCTATTCGCGCATCGCTCACAGCGTCAGCGTCGTCGATACGGCGCAGCGCAGCGTGCTCTCGACGCGCAATCTGTTCTCGCCCGAGAGCACGGCGGTCAAGACCGGGCGGCAATTCCTCTACGATGCGAACTTGAGCTCGGCAAATGGCTCGGTGTCCTGCGCCAGTTGCCACGTCTTCGGTGATCTCGATCACCTGGCCTGGGATCTCGGCAACCCCGACGATGCGACGCAACTGAACCCGAACGCCTACGTCTCCAACAGCCCGCGTACGACGCCGCGCTTTCATCCGCTCAAAGGCCCCATGACCACGCAGACGCTGCGCGGCATGCGCGGGAACGGTCCCTTGCATTGGCGGGGCGATCGTACGGGCACCAATCGGCAGACGGTGCGCGGGGCGGTGGAAACACTCGAGGAGGCGGCATTCAAAGAATTCAACGGTGCGTTCATTGGTCTGCTCGGTCGAGAGGCCGTGCTGACGTCGGCGCAAATGCAGGCGTTCACGGATTTCGCCATGCGCCTCGCGATGCCACCCAACCCGATCCGCGCGCTGGATGGCTCCTTGACGACGGACGAGGCCGCGGGCCGTAACATTTACTTGAACGTGCCCACGACTTTGCTCGGCAGCTGCGATAACTGCCACCGTTTGCGACCGGCGGAGGGCAAGTTCGGCACTGGCGGACTCATGTCTTTCGAGGGCGGCCGGATCACCGAAAACTTCAAGGTGCCGCAACTGCGCAACATGTACACGAAGGCTGGCATGTTCGGCTTCAGTGCCGATGGCGGCGGCAATACGGGCGCGCAGATCCGCGGTTACGGGTTTAGCCATGATGGCGCGATCGACACGCTCGACAACTTCTTTCGCGACCCGGTGTTCTTCTTCCCAGCACCGGCCGATCAGAGCCGTCGGCAGGTCATCTCGTTCGTACTGGCCTTCGACAGCGATTTGGCGCCGGTCGTGGGGCAGCAGGTGACTTGGCGACCTGGTTCACCTGAAGCCGTCGAGTCGCGGCTGGCGTTGTTGCGTGGTCAGGCGACCGCGCCGGGCGGTGCGGTCTGCGATCTCGTCGCGCGCGGCAATATCAACGGCGTGGCCTACAGTGCATTGTTGCAGCCTGACGGCAGCTGGTCGATGCGGGGCGGCGGCACACGGACCGACTCTGCGCTCAGGGAATTGGCGACGGCCGCACAGCCGCTGACGTTTACCTGCCTGCCTCCCGGAAACGGACGGCGCGCCGCGCTCGATTTGTAAACGCGGCCCGTGTGTTTTTATCGGGGTGCTTGAAGCAACTCGATCAGATATCCATCCGGGTCGCGTACGTGGAATACCTTGCCACGCAGCGGCGAGCCATCAGGTGCCGTTTTCTTTGAGGTATACACCTGCGGCGGCTCGATGATCTTCGCGCCGGCCCGCTGCATCGTGGCA
>Ga0315906_10010416_pt1 | contig 10923 bp, 7 predicted proteins | sample LakEriMetagenome_4_FD_203526 | JGI IMG/M metagenome (GOLD analysis project Ga0315906, IMG submission 203526) | Freshwater fungal communities from buoy surface, Lake Erie, Ohio, United States - Buoy 2 MA122 | ecosystem: Environmental > Aquatic > Freshwater > Lake > Lake biofilm | place: USA: Lake... | reverse complement strand
ATGAATATCACTTCCATTATTCAGACTCCGCATTTGGAATATGTCTTGCCTTCCATGAAGTCATGCCAATTGAAAAACCTATCACGGTAAGTGAACTTACCGGCATGAGTATCGCCGTGAACAGTGGCGTTAGTAATCCCATTAATGCCAATGTCAATCCAATTGCATTATACATCACCGATATGATGAATGCACCGATGATGATGTTTGAACCGGATTGAGCATACTTCTTGAGGATGTCAAAATGTGGCAATACTTTTGAACTCATCACTATATCACAACCGGGCGTGAATGATGAGATATGTTCTGTAACAGCAATTCCGACATTGCTTTTTTTCAATGCACCTGCGTCGTTGATTCCATCGCCTACCATTACAATCACTTCATCATCGGTTTGTGCATGTAGTACATCAATGAATTGTGCTTTTTGTTCAGGGCTTTGATGAAATCGCAATGAATGTTCTCCTTCGAAACCTGATTCATAATGATATGCATGTCTATCATCATCGCCGGACAATAAATAGGTTCTGATTTTGACATCATCCTTTAATCGTTTGAGCATTGGAAGGATACCTTTGCGAGGTCCTTCATGAATCATGAATCTACCATATTGAATTCCATCGATACTCAGGAACACGCCACTCTCTTTTGTTTGCTTGATGAATTCCGATGAGCCAATTTGTATTTCATGTCCACGAAAATGTGATATCCAACCACTGCCCGGTATTTCTTTGAACATATCACAACGAATTCCATCAAGATTACCTATATCATTTCTCTTCGACAGCCAAGCAGCTATCATTCTACTTTTTGGATGAGTTGATGCAAGGCATCCGGAAATGATCATTTCAATATCATCTCTAAGCAATATATTTCCTTCATATTCAACTTGACCTTCCAGACTTGAAGTCAATGTCCCGGTTTTATCAAACACGATTGAACTCCCCGATCCAAACTCCATGACCGTTTCAGGATTCTTGAAGTATACGCCTTTCTTAGCGGAAAGACGCATAATATTACCAAGCGTGAACGGTCCGGCCAATGTCAAAGCACATGGACAAGCAATGATGAGCACAGCTGTGAATACATTTATTGCGGAAGATATGTCGGGTAAATATGTCATACCACCAAGAATGGCAAGTCCAATAGTAAATACGGTGAAATATTTAGCGAAGACTGCTGAAACAAGCAAGAGTCTGGATTCGGATTTTGACTCTGGTTCTGAATTCCACATGCGAAGCAATGCACTTCTTGAAACTTCACTTTTTACTTCCACTTTAAGTGTTGGTCCAAGCACTCGTGCTCCGGCATAGATCATCCCGCCTTTTATCAATTCAACGGGAGTTGATTCACCCGTGATGAAACTATAGTCTATGTGACCGATTACGGAAAGCAATTTGGAATCAGCAGGAATGATTTCTTGATTATGGATACTTAGTGCATCACCAATGTTGATTGATGAAACGGGTTTGCTTATTTCTTTTTCGCCTTCTAGAACAGTGCATTGCAGTGGAATGAAGGAAGAATGATCTCTGTCAAACTCCAATGCATCGAAGGATTTCTTTTGAAATAGTCTGCCGATAAGTAAAAAGAAGACGAGCCCTGTGAATGAATCCATGAAGCCGGGTCCGCTATTGGAGAAAATCTCATAGAGACTTCTTCCATACAGTGCGATGATACCCATGGCAATCGGAATATCGAGATTCATTGTTTTACTGCGTACACCGGCGAACGCATTCTTGAAGAATGGTAGTGCGCTATAGAGTATGACAGGCAAAGAAAAGAGAAGATTCAAACCCGAGAATAATAAGGAAAAGTGTGAAGCCATGAGATTCATACCTTCATCAAAATATCCCGGCAAACTAAAGAGCATTGTATTGCCAAATGCAAATCCCGCAATGGCGAGTCTGATATACATTATTCTATTACTATTGACTTGTCCCTCTTTTTGTACGGTTGCCATTGAGAGTTCTGGTTCATAACCAAGCATGGTCAATAATTCAACAATCGATCTTAGTGATGTTTTCTCTTTGTCATAGTAGATCGTGATACTTTTCCCTGCGAGTTGCAATCTAGATCGAATGATTCCGGAATTGATGAATGGGAGTTTTTCGAGCAGCCATACGCATGAAGCACAATGCACGGATGGTAATTTCAAAGTCAATTGTGCTTTCCCATCTAAGTTATATTCGAGTAAAGAATCCACGATTTCTGAATCATCCAAAAATGCGAATCGTTCCATACTTTTGTGCGCGAGATGTTTCAGTGATATCACCTCCGGATCATCCATGGAATAGTATCCACAGAGATCATGTTCTGAAAGTAAATCATACACTGTTTTACAACCTTCACAACAGAAGTATAAATCATTTGTAACAATATGATCCCTATCGCATTGTTCACCGCAATGGGCGCATTGTATTCCTTGAGTGATTGAATCTGGTTTCATGATATTGTCTTTGTATTGCCCTACTAAATTCATCGTTATATGTCAATCATACTATGATATTTGTCATGCGATGGATCCACTTTACTATATTGCATGAGTCAAAAGGAGATATCATTCATGCTTATTACAATAGTACAATCTTTTCCGAAATATGCAGATACTGCATCTAACCTAGATTTCATACATAGAACAATCGACACCGTTGAAACGGATCTTTTGGTATTCCCGGAACTTGCCACAAGTGGATATTTCTTTACGGAGAAGTCGCAAATCCTGCCGCATGCATTAACATGGAATGTATCGATCGAGTTAAAAGATATTCAAGAGAAAGCCACGAAGTCCGATACAGTAATAGTAATAGGATTTCCTGAAAAAGAAGGGGACTTACTCTATAATTCTGCTGGCATATTCATGCCGGATGCCACCAAATCAAGAGTGTATCGTAAAACACATCTCTTTTATAAAGAGCATCTCATTTTTGAACAGGGAAATACAGGATTCTTTTGTGTGTATGATGTCAAACATGATTGTAAGATCGGCATCATGATTTGTTATGATTGGCGATTCCCCGAAGCCGCAAGAACTATTGCGCTTCAAGGAGCTGATATAATAGTATGTCCTTCAAATCTCGTCACCACACTTTCCGGTAAAGTCTTCCCCGCACGAGCTATTGAAAATAGAGTCTATGTTGCAGTCGCAAATCGCGTTGGAGAAGAATCACTTGACGGCGAAACATTGCTCTTCCGAGGAGAATCCGCAATCTATGACTATCTCGGCGAGCGCATTGGAATGGCATCATTCGGCAATGAAGAAATCATTCATGCTGAAATCAATCCCCAAGAAACACGCAATAAAGCATTCAATTCGGTGAATGATATTTTCAAAGATAGAAAACCCGAAATGTATTATGATTGATTAGATGGAGCGACATCATAATAACACGCCGCCATCGCACCCCCGCCTACGGGCACCCCGAGCGAAGCCGAGGAGTGTATCCCGAGCGATGCCGAGGGGTGGCGTATGTGTCCCCATTGGAGTTCTCGTCTCGGCTTCGCTCGACGAACAGTTTATGAGCGATGTCGAGTGCTCAACGCGTGAAGTCGAGGGGAATAATCCCAATAGCCCCAGAGGGGCGACATCACAATAACACGCCGCCATCCCACCCCCGCCTACGGCGACCCCTCGTCCGAGGGGAATAATACAAATAGCCCCAGAGGGGCGACATCGTTCTTAGACTATCATGGATAAAAAGCACAAAAAAAGGGAAGCATCATGATGCTTCCCTTTGATTTTTGTTGATCGATATCATTGACCAAAGCTATATCTCGGACCACCTGAATTGAAAATTGCACGCATACGGTTTTTTTGTTCGATCGTGAACATATACATGCAAGCATCATTGGTATAGTCCATATAGTTCATCGTCATTTCAACTGGAGAACCGGAACAAGTACTATAATGAGGGAATGTTGGGCATCCATAATTAGCTGTATTATGACTTGGCGTATCACTTACCAAATCACTTCCACATGTTGCATCACCCCAGATATGACGAAGATTCATCCAATGTCCCACCTCATGAGTTGCAGTTCTTCCTTTATTATACGGTGCTTGTACTGTTCCAATATTACCGAATGCATTATCATCAACAACAATGCCATCTGTACTTGAATTGCCACCAGGGAATTGTGCATAGCCTAAAATTCCACCACTTATATTACAAACCCAAATATTGAGTTTGGTTGTGGGTAAAGTTGGATTCAGTCCACCCTTTGAAGTTCTTTTGACAGAGTTATCAATTCTCCAACTACTCTTTGTGGTCGCCTTTCGATTAATGGTTTCAAGTACAAAAACAATCTTTGTATTACCTGATCTTACAGATTGAAACTGTGCAGGTGTTTGATTATAATCAGAATTTAATGCCTGAAAATCTTTATTTAGTACATCAATCTGCGACTGAATTTGTGCTGCTGAAATATTTTGTGCAGAGGTTTTGTATAATACATTGACAACTATCGGAATCACTATGCTATCACCTGAACGATATAATGCTCTAGGAGATTTGTCATTTAATATACTTTGTGTGAAATCTTCAATTTGTTGCATTCTATAGGCAAGCATTGGATCTGCCAATAATTGCTCTTGTAAATGTTCATGTGAATAGCATCTTCGTACTTCTGTGATTTCGTCTTCATTCATGATGACTGAATTTTCAATAGTATTCTCTGAGCATCCCCAGAGACCGAATAAGAGTGTAAAAAGCAGTGCGTATTTCATGACTTAGTCCTGAATAGTATGATATTGAGCAAAAATAGTAAAATACTCGAGCGAGAGAATCATTGATATCATTATTCATCATTTCATTCCACTATGTATTTGGAACGAAGTCGAGGAGTATTCCCCGAGCTAAGCCGAGGAGTGTACCCCGAGCGATGCCGAGGGGTGGAGGCGTATGTGTCACCATTGGAGTTCTCGTCTCGGCTTCGCTCGACGAACAGTTTATGAGCGGAGTCGAGGGGTGGAGGCGTATGTGTCCCCATTGGAGTTCTCGTCTCGGCTTCGCTCGACGAACAGTTTATGGACGAAGCCGAGGAGTGTACCCCGAGCGATGCCGAGGGGTGGAGGCGTATGTGTCCCCATTGGAGTTCTCGTCTCGGCTTCGCTCGACGAACAGTTTATGGACGAAGCCGAGGAGTGTACACCGAGCGAAGTCGAGGGGTGGAGGTATAAACATTGGAGTTCTCGTCTCGTCTTCGCTCTATGAACAGTTTATGAGCGGAGCCGAGTAACATTACTTCAACATCTCTTCCACCGCCACGCGTATCTGTTTATCGATTCCATTCGCATAATCTTCAGGTAGATTCATGACTTTGATATCTGGTTCGAGTTGATTATTCTCGAGATATTTTCCATCATTGCCGATTGTGCCAACTTGTGGAATACCGAAATAGATTGTGGGATCGATTTGTGTTTCCCACCATACTGCTGTTGCAGTTCCGGGAACGGGCATGCCGATGAGCGGACCGATATTTAATTGCTTATATGTCCAAGGGAAAAAATGTGCATCGGAATAATTGCTTTCATTCATCAATACAACTGATTTTCCCTGCCATTTGTTTTGTGGTTCAGAACCAATCAATTGTCCGCGGGGAACGAGCTTCACATATTGTTTTCCGGAGAGCAAGGTTGCAAGATCATCATGCAACCAACCACCACCATTGAAACGCGTATCGATGATGATTCCAACTTTGTCTGCATGTCTGCCGAGCACTTCGGAATATGCTTCGCGGAAACTTTCGCTATTCATTCCTCGCACATGAACATAACCTACTTTACCTTTGGAAAGTGAATCAACCATTTTTCGACAATTCAATACCCATCTGCGATAGAGTAATTCTTCCTGCATGCCGAATGAAATTGCTTTTATGCTTTCATCGAAGCGTTTATTCTTCTCAGGATCGAATACTGAAATCAATACTGTTTTATCCGCTTTACGATTCATCATCATATCAAGATTGGAATTACTAATCGGCATGCCATCAATCTTCTCAATGATCATTCCCGGCTTATAGATTTTCTTTGGATGATCCAGAGGTGATTTCGCAATGATTTCAAGAATCTTGATACCCGGTCCTTGATACTGTTCATCCCAGAATGCACCAAACACAGCAGTTTGATCACGAATCTCATCTGAATATTGCGCTCTATATCCACTTCCCGTATGTGATGCATTCAATTCACCCAATAATTCACTGAGCAATTCAGCAAAATCATAATTGTTGTCGATGGAAGATAAGAATGGCTCATAAGCCTCGCGATAAAAATTCCAATCCACACCATGCAGATCTGTCACATAAAATTTCTCGCGCGCCTGTCTCCAAGAATGATCAAACATATATGCTCTTTCAGCCGGTGCATTTAGTTCCATCTCCGCTTTGAATGCAATCGCTTTCTGAGTTCCATTGCTCGTATCAATGCGAGTGATCTTCCCATCGGAAATCACATATAGAAATCGACCATCCGGACTTTGTTCCAGTGCTCCCGAACCCGCTCCCAATTTGGCGAGGAGTTTGGTTTCTTTTTCACGGAATTTTTGAACCCAGATATCATATCCCTTTTCAAAACGAGATAGATAATAGAGTCTTTCACCATCGGGTGACAAAACATAATCCGCAAGGTTCGAAGAGTGAATAGTAAATCGCATCGTGCGTTCTTCCAATCTGTCAAAATCAATTGTGATTGGTTCAGAAACTTCAACACTTACATTACCTTTTTTTCTCTCCTTTTCAAGTGAGTCCTTCTTTCTTTGTTCATCAAAAGACAATTCCTCATCCTTCTCTCTCATCTTCAATAATTCAAATTCATCTTTGCTGAGTTTGAATCGTTCGAATGCTTCTTGCGTGAGAAATGTACCATAGACATCACTTTCGGCACCCCAAGAGCCATGACTTCTGAATCCGGATTTATCACTAGAATAAATAAAGAGCTTTCCATTTTTGGACCATTTGGGCTGATTGTCACTATAACCACTTTGTGTCACATTTTGTATCGGACCTTTGCCTTGCGCATCGATAACACCTACTTCATCCACCCAGCGATCTTTGTCAATGATTGAAACAAGAAACCATTTGCCATCGGGCGACCATTCATACCATTGATCCCCATCACTATAGGAATAATTATATGTGCTATCTACAATCAGTCGGACAGCATTCCCGGCAAGATTCTTCACTTTTAAGACAACACGGTTTTCCAGGAAGGCGACTTCTTTGCCATCAGGTGAATAACGCGGTTGAAATTCATCCTTTGCAGTTTCTACAATTGCTTTTTCTTCTAATACCGTGGAACGATAAAAGAATGGTTCACTCTTGCGTGTCAGACTTGTCTGATAAACATTCCATGAGCCATTTCTCTCACCGGCATAGAGCAAAGATTTACCATCCGGAGAAAAACTCACGGAGCGTTCTTGTCCCGGCGTATTCGTGATCCGCTTAGTAACATCATGATCAACCGCAGTTACAAATATCTCGCCTCGAATCACAAATGCGACTTCCTTACCACTCGGTGACAATGCCATCTCTGTCGCACCTTGATTCATCATTTTATATGCTATGTCATTTCTTCGAGAATCATTGATGATATCAATCGAAACTTGAATGGGTTGTGCGCCTTGAGTCTTGGTATCAAAAGTATAAATTCCACCATGATAATTGAAACACAAATTACCCTGATTATCTCCGCTCAAAAAGCGAATTGGATGCTTCATGAATGTGGTCAATTGTTTCACATTGGAAGGATTATCAATCGTGAAAGACCATACATTGAATGAGCCGGATCGTTCTGATAAGAAATAGCATGTTTTTCCATCAGCAGAGATAATAGGTTCACGATCTTCCGCAGGATGCTCTATCAATGACTTATGTGTTTTGTCTTTGAGATTCACCATCCAAATATCGCGCGCGATGGATGATGTGTGATGTTTTCTCCAATAATTTTCTCCGCCTCTTTTATCTTGATAGACAAGGAAATTACCCTTGGGATCCACTGCAATTTCTTCCGCCGGTGTTGTGAATACTTGCGACCTTTTTCCATCCTTTACAGATATTGAATAAAGCTCGCCCATGCCACCGGATGGAAATTGACTATTCTTTGGAGAATCTTGAATATGTGTCGAAACATAGATGGAAGATCCATCATGAGAAAATGCAGATGGCACTTCATTTGATGAATGGAAAGTGAGTCTTCGTGGAGTGCCACCCTTGCTCGACATGATGAAGATATCCATATTGCCATGTCTGTCAGATGCGAAAGCAATATTCTTTCCATCGGGTGACCAAACAGGTGATACATCATAGGCATCATTATTTGTTATACGATCTGCCTTTCCGCCTTTTGCGGATACAACCCACAAATCTCCCTGAAATGCAAATGCAATCATGGAGCCATCAGGAGAAATTGCGGAATATCGCATCCATAAAGCTTGTTGAGCGGTAGATATGGATAATGAAGCAATAAGAATTGTCAATACGGATATGAAGCGAATCATGATTTACTCGGGGTTTTTTGCGTGTAATTTACGAAGAAGAATTGGTGTCAGGATTTCAATGTTTTCAACATCTTTTTTACTTCTGATTTCTTGATTGTCTGTACCACTTCAGCAAGATGCATATAGTCTTTGAATCTATTGAATACCTGCACGGAAATGCGAATCCATATTTTTCCTTGAAAGGGTATCACGGGGATTTCTATCTTATGTTCATTCCATAGAATATCGTGCAAAGCTTGTGCATAGAGCAATGCATCTTCACCATCATATTGCAGATGTTTGGGTGCTTCGATGGAAGCAAGTGAACCAATCATGGAATTAGGTGATGGAATTGGTGTTTTCCATGCCTCTGCTATCATATTGCGCATCGCAATTACTTTTGCATGAAAAGCCTGCATGAGAAATTCCGAGCCCATGGCATTATGTAAGGCCATTCCGAATGGAGCACAAATATAAGCGCTGTGATCCTTGGTACCTGTCCAATCAAATTCCTGCTTATAGCCCTGCAAATACCCATGTGAAATCACTGTTGGATGCATCATGTGCTGATGCTTCGGATGTGTCCAAAGTATTGCACATCCTTTTGGTGCATAGAGCCATTTATGACAATTTCCAGTATACCAATCAGCATCGAGTTCATTCAAATTCAAAGGTATCATGCCGGGTGCATGAGCACCATCCACAAATACGGGAATTCCTCTTTTCTTACACTCATGGATCATTGCTTCAATCGGAAAGATGATTCCCGTTGGTGAAGTGATATGATCAATAACCAAAAGCTTCGTTTTCTTATTGAGATGTCGAATGATTGCATTCACGCATTCTTGTTCATCCTGAAGTGGAAATGGAATATGCGCTTCGATGAGTTTTGCACCAATGATTGATGTGGCATGCTGAAGCGTTGTTCGTACGGCACCATATACATGATTAGTGGTGAGAATTTCATCGCCTTTCTTCCATGAATGCATCAGCGATTGAATAACCGTATTCGCACCTGTTGTGGCATTGTCCACAAATGCCAAATCATCCGCATTCGCACCGAGAAATGGGGCAATCTTTTGAAGAGATTCTCTGAGTAAAACAGGCAATTGTTGCACCACGAAATTCACGGGTTGCGATTCCATGCGTTGACGAATGGCATCCTGATATTCCAGTACAATAGCCGGTGTTGCGCCAAATGATCCATTATTCAGAAATGTGATATTCTTGTCGATCAAAAAAAGATTGCGAATCTCTTTTGAGCCGAAGTCTGGGTATTTGATTGATGAGGGTATTTTCGGGGTTTTGATTGCTTTCATGATTTCCTCAAGAAGTCTGCAAACAGTCTCGCGTTTGCATTGATTGTTGGTATATTTGCAGTGCAATATTACTTGGCAAAACTACAATTTACTCACCGTTTGTATTGACATCCCATGAATTTTCTTGAGATTACTGAACATGAGCGCATTGCTACTGTTCGTTTGAATCGACCTGAAAAGCGCAATGCATTGAGTCCTGCACTTTTGACTGAGATCCATGATGCTTTTGTGTCTTTGGGTGCCAGACAAGACATTTCCGTGATCATTCTTGAGGGTAATGGTAAAGCATTTTGCGCGGGAGCCGATCTGGAATATCTCGAACATCTGTCAGGATTTTCCATTCAAGAGAATTATCAAGATTCTTTGCATCTCAAGAATGCATTTCATGCTGTGTATACATGTCCAAAACCCGTCATTGCAAAAGTACATGGTCCGGCAATCGCAGGTGGTTGTGGACTCGCAACGGTATGCGATTTCGTGATTGCAGGTGAATCGGCAATTTTTGGATATTCCGAAGTGAAGATAGGTTTCATACCTGCAATTGTGATGGTCTATCTCCTGAGAAAAATCGGTGATACTAAAGCGAGGAGACTTCTTCTTTCTGCCGAGAATATCTCCGCTCAGGAAGCCGAAACATTGGGATTGATCACCAAATGCGTACCCGATGGCGAATTGCAGAATGCCGTTGACCAACTCGCACAAACACTGCAGAATAATAGTGCATCCTCTATGGCATTGACAAAAGACATGCTGGCGAATCTGCATGGAATGTCGCTCGAAGTCGGACTCAATTATGCCGCATCGATGAATGCATTTACCCGCATGACAGATGATTGCAAAAACGGCATACAATCCTTTCTCAAGAAATAATCGAGGTTAATGATGAACAGTATCCTGATCGCCTTTCTGACCATACTCAGCTTTTCTATGGTCAATGCTCAAGAAACAACCGTATTACTCAAAGGTATCGTAACAGATCGTTTGACAGGAAAACCTGTCGGCGTGAACTATGAAATCTCCGATATGCAAGGCATGAAAGTAGCCGATGCAAAATCAAATCCAAAAACAGGTGAATATTCTTCGGCTGTCAAACCCGGTGCAGAGTATACCATGTTTTTTTATGGCTTTGA
>Ga0315906_10010415_pt1 | contig 10924 bp, 8 predicted proteins | sample LakEriMetagenome_4_FD_203526 | JGI IMG/M metagenome (GOLD analysis project Ga0315906, IMG submission 203526) | Freshwater fungal communities from buoy surface, Lake Erie, Ohio, United States - Buoy 2 MA122 | ecosystem: Environmental > Aquatic > Freshwater > Lake > Lake biofilm | place: USA: Lake... | reverse complement strand
CCTATGATGCTAGAACAAACTGGCTCACAATCTATGACACTAGCAGCCTTAAGCCTGCCTGCCTGCCTACTGCCAATATTGATAGTACCCTTTTTAAAACTCGGCACTTCAGCCAACCCACTAGATGAATTTCCAACCACTCCATCAACCTGAGCAATACAAGATAAATAGCGCTGCTGCCCCAGTGAGGCATAGACTTTTACATGCTGACGGCATTTGGAAAACTCCTGAATCATTTCAATAAGGCGGCGGCTACCTGTATCAGCATTAGGGAGAGTTAGTATGAGATGGGTATCACTTAAACTATCCAAAGCATTCAACAGCTCTTTTAACTGTCCGGGAGCAGTATCTCTCTCCAATGTGACTGGATGAAAAGTAATTAAAAGATTTTTCCTGCCAAATCTAAAACCAAGAGCTTCTTCTAGCTCCTCACGATTTAGAAGGTTGATTTTATGAATAGAATCCACACCCAAGCCTCCCGTTAAGAAAACCCTTTCGGGAGACTCACCAAGCTGAATTACCCGATCTCGATATGGTTTTGCGGCAACAAAATGAAGATGCGCCATTTTAGTAATTGCATGGCGTATTGAGTCATCATAAGCTCCTTCGGTTATTTCACCGCCGTGCAAATGCGCAATTGGCAAGCCAGCAATTAATGCGGCTGTTGCAGCAGCTAGCACCTCAAAACGGTCCCCCAAAATAACTACCACATCAGGACTCAAGTCAGCAAAAGCATCAGCAAAAGCAATCGTACCTCGGCCAATCGCTTTAGTAACTCCTGTGGCCGTATCATCCGAGGTCAAAATATCAAGCTTAGCATTTATTAAGAAGCCGTCAGCCTCGATTTCATGATAAGTTAAACCAAAGTCATCTAATAGGTGGGTCCCTGTAGCGAGCACCTGAAGTTGCAATTCCGCATCACAACGCACGATATCCATCACCCATTGCAACAGACCATAATCAGCTCTAGTTCCAGTAACAACGCAAATTTTTCTCATAGGCTGATGTGTTCATCCACTAGAAAATCGCGCGTCGCTATACTACCAATGACATCATCCCAGCGCATAGGAGAAATCCCAGAACATGGTCGCTTAGCAACTATATTATCGGTAGTAAATTTTTCGCCCGCTTTGATTGGTTTTGCAGCCACAATGGATCGGCGTGCAATTAATAGATTTCCCATCTCACTTGGGCTTGGCTTCTTTATGGGGCTCCCCAAGGCGCGCTCTATATTACGAATAGCATTCACCATCATTAGGAATTGATCTGGCTCCAAGCTTGCCTTATGATCGGGCCCGGGAAGGCTGCGATCTAGCGTTAGATGCTTCTCAATAACAGATGCTCCTAACGCAACGGCAGCCACCGCAACCTCAAGCCCATCAGTGTGATCAGAGTATCCGACAGCAACATCAAAGGTTTTTCCTATGGCATTCATAGCATGAAGATTAACGTCTTCCATGGGAGTAGGATACTCAGTGTTGCAATGTAAAACTATGATCTGCTTCCTAGACAAGCCTTGGTCCTCTAAAACTGCAATAGCATCTCCAATTTCATGCATGTATGACATGCCCGTGGAGAGGATTACCGGTTTACCGTACCGACCCATCATACGAAGATACGGGAGGTTGGTAATTTCACCCGAAGGAACCTTGTGATATGACTGTCCGAGTCTGTCTAGAAAATCAAGGCTAACCATGTCAAAAGCAGAGGAGAAAAACACAATTCCCCTACTTTCACAGCGCAACTTTAAACCCTCATAAACATCAAGCGGGAAATGAATTCGGCCAATCATTTCAAGCTGCGACTCTTCTGCATTTGTAGTTTGTGCTTGGTAATTGGCCTTTTCAGCCCGTGCCGTTGCCACTAACTCAGGAATTGCTGTTTGAAATTTGATTGCATCAGCTCCTGCAGCTACAGCAGCATCAATAAGACGATAAGCCATATTTAAATCAGCATTATGATTCACACCCACTTCAGCAATAATAAAAGTTTTATTCATATTTTTAATCCATTAATAGACTTAAAGATACCTATTATTAAGGATCATATTTAGACCAAGATGAATATCAACTAAGGGCCTCCATTTCAGAACTTCAGCGGCGAATTCGCTATCAAGTGAATACATTACTTTAGGCTGATAATTTGGTGTAGCTTGGCCGTTAATTGAAATCCGCCCCTTACCAGCAACATCTATACATGCTTGAGCCAAATCCTTTATGGATATAGGGCAAGCTGAGGATAAATTAAATGTATCCCATTTGCTATTTTTTAGCACTAAAACAACTGCCCTAGCAACATCAGCAGCATGTATAAGGTCAACTCGGTCGTCTATAGGGGTAGAAAGCTCAATAACCCTACCACTAATAGCCAGTCCCAAAAAGCGTTGTACAAGCTTTTCTTTACTTAGATTCTTTCCATATATTGACGTAGGGCGGAGGATTGCAATCTTCAATCCTTGCTGACGCAAACGAAGCATCACATCTTCAGCTAACAGCTTAGAAAAACCATAAAATCCGCCTAAACCCTTCCAGCCAGTCTCGGCAGATTCTCGCTGCAGGAGGGCGTATGAATCTTTATAAACAATCGCTCCGGAAATAAATATTATAGGAATATTACGAGCAAGCGCCCACTGCCCAAGATTGAGACAAGCGCGCACATTAGCATCAAATGTGTAAGCATCTCTTACATCTCCAGACAAATTGACAGCAGCACCAGCGTGTACTACGGCGTCCACCTCGGGGAAAATTGCATCAAACTCATCATGCGTTAACCATTCACATAAGTCCCATTTGGAAAAGCCATCACGAGAAGTCCTTGATGAAGCAAAAATTTCAATCCCCGCGGATTTAAATGCGGCATAGATATGCCCGCCAAGCATTCCCGTAGCCCCTGTTAAGCCAATTCTCCCTAAAACCATGGCACTACAATTCCTTGATGAATACTAGGCTTCAAGATTTCAGAAGTCACACCCTCAATAAAAACTTCCTCGTGATAGCGCATTGCTATTCCAGAGCGAATTATGGGTAGAGGAATTTTCTCATTGTAAAAAAAACTCTGTAGCGCCATAGTCGGCTCATTAAAACCAAAGTGGGCTCGGACAGCAGTTGTTCCAGAAAAGCGCGAATTTAACTCAAATGGAACAGCGCCTTCTGATGTCAGCATTAATTGAATATTTAAAGAGCCAGAAAAATCCAATGCCTTCGCAATCGCCAACAGAGTTTCATTTAGCACATCAAATTCAGCTACTTCTATATGCCAGGATGTGCCACCGCGGACTGTGCGACGGGCTGTAAAGGGTCCGATCAGCTCTCCTCTAGCATCCTTGAATACACTACATGTATATTCGCAACCCAAGTCGTTAGAAGGGGCGTCAATCATGCGCTGCAACATAGGGACCGGAGTATCAAGGTATAGTTTTCTAAGACTTTCACGATCCTTGATGATATAAACATGTCGGGAAGATGTGCCACGACGAGTCTTCAGAACAACTGGATACCCCCACTGATCAGCACACTTAATTGCATCGTCTAAATTATCAGGTAAATAAGCTTGCGCATATGGCAAGTTATTCATGCGCAAAAACTCCGCAGTCAGCCATTTATCATTAGCAATAGCGACAGTAGCCGGAGGGGAAACAATTACTTCAGCGCCAGAGCGATCTTTAATTTCTTTTTTATTTATTGAGAAGAACTCAAGATCAAATTCTGAGCCAACCATTACAACATCAATTCGATATTGATCCAACATCTCAATGATTAAATCTAAGGCATTAGCATCCTCCACGCGCGGAATGATAAGAGCCTCATCCGCACGATAAAGTGCAACATTCATTGAAGATATATCCGCAACTACTATAGTTACAGGTAATCCAGAAATTCTTAACGCCTTAATAATTCCTTGGCCAACCCCGCTACCAGCACCAGTTACCAATACACGACATGGCTTACGCATTACCAAACTCCCTATCTAACTGACGCATGATTGCACCTACCTCCGTAAGCTTATGAGCATTTGATCCAAACGATATTTTGGCATTCAATTCTTTACACCAATTCACCATTTGCGATGCGTTAGGGTGGTAATGAGAATTAACCTCAACAGCAACATTAAATGATGCCGCCCGTGCAATCAACTTGCGAATCATTTCGTCTGGAGGAGTCTTACCAAATCGGCGATAGCTCATGCCAAACATGTGTCCCAGAATATCAACTTGTGGGTTAGCTAAAACTGCCCAGGTTAATTCGTATTCAAGATTAACAGCTTGGCTGGGATCAGTATCAGCAAACTGAATAGTATTATCATTCGGATCTATAAAGCGATGAACGCTAGCCATAATGAAATCACATTGATCGCTAATCACAGGCGAAGTATCAATGTCTCCCGATCGACTTTCAACCTTCACTTCAGTCCCGACATATGCGCGGCAAGGCTTTATAGGCAGCCCTCGAACTTGATTTGCAAATTTTTCAAACCAGTCAGAGCTTGTTTTTCTGCTATGCTCACTGAAAAGAATATTTTTTAAACCACATTCAACTGCAGCAGAATATACTTCAGCAACACTCGCCTCCCCATCGGTCCACGAGGTATGTAAATGGCAATCTGTTTTTGGAAAATTCTTTAAGTCTAAAGATTTTGCATCGAATATTAAACCAGATGCCTTTTCAGGTTTTGACTCAGCCACCATTGATCTATCCTTATGTATTTTTCACCAGAGATGCACTACTTGGCAAATTAATCAATTGCAACTCAAGCAAATCAGTAACCGGTAATGACGCACGCGAGCAGTTAATATAGGGTTTTAATTTATGCATGGGCGTCCAAATTGGCCGGCACATATACCCAGCAGCAATTGTAGCCTCTAATATTGAGTTGCGAAATGCCAAATCACCAATATCAAGTTGTAAAGTTTGCAGCCAAAAATTACTTTTGCAGCCGGCGGGTTCGTCGACAATATGCACCCCTGGAATATCAGTAAAAGAATCTTTATATCGACCATACAACTTGCGCTTATTCTCAAGAAACGCTGGCAGCTGCTCTAACTGAGCACACCCGAGTGCGGCATTAAGATTTGGCAAACGATAGTTGTACCCGACTTCATCATGCTCATAAGACCAAGGGTGCTGGATCTTAGCTGTAGTAGTCAAGTGCTTGGCTTTTTTTGCTAGAGCCTCATCGTTAGTAAGAATTGCACCTCCACCGCCAGTGGTAATTGTCTTATTACCATTAAAGCTTAAAGTGCCCACAAGGCCGATAGTGCCGGTATGGCGACCATAATAGTAACTCCCCAAAGATTCTGCTGCATCTTCAATGAGGGTTAGTTTAAAATCTTTTGCTACTCTCAAGAGCTCATCCATTTTCACTGGATGTCCAAATGTATGCATTGGTATGATTGCGCGAATTCTTCTCCCAGTTTGACGATTGAAGCATGCATCACTCCGAATCTCAGCAATAGTATTTAGATGCTCTCGCAATGGCTCGGGTGCCAAACCTAGTGTTGCCATTTCACAATCAATAAAATGAGGTTCAGCACCACAGTATCGGACTGCATTAGCGGTCGCCACAAATGTCAAGGAGGGCATCAACACCTCCTCATCGCGCTGAACGCCAGCAAGGAGAAGTGCAATATGAAGGGCAGCCGTTCCATTCACCACAGCTACTGCGTACTTGGCGCCCGTATAGCTTGCTAAATCAGACTCAAAGCGATCGACAAACTTCCCAACTGACGAAACAAAGGTTGAGTCCAAGCAGCTCTTAATATACTCCCACTCATTACCAGAAAAACTAGGCTCATGAAGGGCTGCCGGAATATTGCCAATGGTAGACGCCACTGCCGATACTATTTTCTGTGCAACCACTGAGCCGTTCAAAGCATTGTGAGGATAATCAAAATTCATAGATTAAAAATATTGACCTTATATCGCTGTAGATTTTGATCCTTTAGAAACCAACCCACCGTCTCTTGAATCCCTCGCCTGAATCCGTCGAGACCTGCATATGCAGGCTGCCATCCAAAAAGCGCCCTGGCTTTAGCATTAGATGCCCATAAGCGCTCAACCTCTGATTTTTCAGGTCGAAAACGAGCCTCATCGGAAACAATCTCAATTTTGCTTCCCATTACGTCTGCAATTAGCTGTGCAGTTTCCCCAACTGAAATTTCAAAATTACTTCCAAAATTGACCACCTCACCAAGACCTTTATCCGAGTGGAGTGCTGCAATAAATCCACCAACTGTATCCGTAACATAATTAAAATCACGGGTTGGAGATACCGCGCCCAATTTGATCCGATTCATTCCACCTGCAATCTGAGTAATGATAGTAGGGATGACAGCACGTGCGGACTGACGTGGGCCATACGTGTTGAAGGGCCGTGCAATAACTATTGGCAAACCAAAAGACGAATAAAAAGAGTAAGCCAGTTGATCGGCTGCAATTTTAGTAGCTGAATATGGAGATTGACCCTGTAACGGGTGCTCCTCAGTGATAGGCACAAACTTAGCCGTGCCATATACCTCGCTGGTTGATGTGTGAATTATGCGGTCAACGCCTAATTCTCGAGCTGCCTGTAATACGTTAAGTGTCCCATTGATATTTGTAGCAACGTAAGTATTGGGGGAATGATAGGAGTAGGGAATGGCGATCAAGGCAGCCAAATTTAATACTGCGTCACACCCCTTCATCGCCTCCTTAACCCCATGCGGATCTCGAATATCTCCAGAAAATACCTCAAACCTACCCTCAATTTCTGGACTGCATTGATCAAGCCAACCCCATGAATTAAAGGAGTTGTACAATACAAAGGCTCTGACTTCATAACCCTGACGTACCAAGCTCTCCGTAAGATGCGACCCAATAAATCCATCGGCGCCGGTCACTAATATTTTCTTGAAATTTTTCATTTATTTAGAAGTCATTGCTTTAAATGTTGCATTTGTAAGATTAAGCTCATCATAAGTTCCATAAGCCTCAATTTCACCTTTATTAAGCAGGTAAATACAATCGCATTCACTCACAGTACTTAAGCGGTGCGCGATTAAAATTATAGTAATTTCATTCTTTAAATTTTTTATCGCTTCTATTACAGCCTGTTCAGTTACATTATCAAGAGCGCTGGTTGCCTCATCCAAAATTAGTACCTCAGGACTATGGTAGAGCGCGCGAGATATGCCAATACGTTGGCGCTGCCCTCCAGACAGGCGAACGCCACGCTCACCAACAGTAGTTTTATATCCAAGTGGCAAATCATTCGCAATGAAGTTGTGTAGGTTTGCGATCTTAGCAGCGCGCTCTACGGCTACCATATCAATCTCTGATGAATCTACGCCAAAAGCAATGTTGGCAGCAATGGTATCGTCAGTTAAGAAGATTTGCTGGGGAACATAGCCTAATTTTCGTTGCCACTGTGCACGATTCAACTTATTTATTGCAACTCCATCCACCCTTAGAAAGCCTTTTTCTGGCTCTAACAGCCCGAGCAATAAATCTATCATGGTCGTTTTTCCGCTACCAGTTGATCCCACGATCCCAATCTTGCTACATGCTGGTATTGAGAGGGAAATGCCATTCAAAACAGGCTGCTCAGTATTGGGGTAATAAAATTTAACATTTTCTAAGCTAACTGCATGCTTAAAATCTATCGAGTTTTCCAAATAATTTTTGGGTCTGTAAATAGTAAGTCCAGAAAGATCTCGATGCAAAGAATTTAGTGCAGGCTCAACATAACGTAGCTGTGCAAACGCTCCATAAATTTGTTGAAGGGCTGGCATTAGGCGGTAACCTGCAAATACATATAGCGCTATAACCGGTATGGCATCAGCAAAACCGCCACTTTGTACAATTAAATACAATACAACCAATAGCATACCCCCAAAAGCAATACCCTCAAGCGCAAAACGGGGGGTTTGTGAAATAATCTGGGCAGTTGCATGACCTCTTGCATAGATTTCAGCTGACTTAGAGAAGCGATCAATATAAAAATTTTCAAGGCCAGCCAGCTTTACTTCCTTAGAGGCCGAAAAAGCCTCGCTAACAGTATTAAAACGAGCTTGATTTGCCAGTATTCGCTCCTTGCCTAGATGTAAAAGCCAGTTACTAGTTAACTTAATTATTACGAAATATGACAAAGCAAGTACTGATCCTACAGTTAATGCAAGCCTCGTATCAACAAAGAGTAATAAGATTAGTAACGCAATTGCTACAGCACTTTGAGCCACTAGATTCATTAGAGGTATCATTCCGCCATTAATCACAGCACTAACCTCAGAGAGGATGGTTTTGCCCAAATCGGAACTATGATGGTCAAGAAACCATACATATGGCTGATGCAGATAACCCTCTATAAGTCGCCTACCAATACTGTACTCACGCATGAGGGCAAAACGAAGCTGCGCATAAGTTGTAAGCCCTTTAAAGGCAATTGAAACCAGCAGCAAGAAAAAAACCATAGAGCCTAGAGCAAAAAGAAAATCCTGTTGATTTTTAAAATCTAAGTAATGATATATTTTTGCAAAAAAAACATTACTTTGAAATAAGTCAGGGTTTGCTAAGGCGGCCACAAAAGGCATGACAGATGCTATCCCCACCATATCTAATAGCGCCATGATAATCATCATTCCCATTAGCAGTCTTGCACGCTTTCGCTCAGGAACAGTAAAAAGATCAAATAGCTTTCTTATTATGGCCAATAACTGCTGACTGCTATTTGTTGCATCTTTTTTCATTTAGGAAGCCACGAATTAAAATATTAAACATCAGCATAAATGTATTAGGAAATCTTTGGTTTTTCGCAATACCAAAAATACTCGATCAAACTTGTATTACTTTTGTTATTACATATCTCTTTAAAATTTCTTCATATTTAGCAAGTCAGTATTAACAATAAACTACAAAAAATTGCTCGCACAATCTGTCCGAAAGCACTGTACATTTTTATAGGTGTAACCCTAAGATATCACAGGCATAAATGTGCGCCATTAAGCGCCAAACCTCATAATAGATTTACGCCCCACTTAGATAGTGCAAATTTAATAGATTTAGTGATTGAAGCGTCTATATTTACCCACTTTGCGCCACTTCTAACCAGCACCGCCAAAAAACCGTTAGGTGGGGGGGAACATGAAATCAAAAGGGGTGGCTCCTCATTATTGATGCCCATGGGAAAAGCATTGCTTTTAGCAGCACTAATTTGCACCATGGAAATTAGGGCTCTCGCCACGCATCGCGTGGGTGACAACTAAAGCCGCCCCTATCGTTGCGGCCATGCTTATGCTTTGTAAGCACCTTTGAGAAGGCTCAGGATGTATAGAGGTGGAATTCATGCTTATCATTTGTAACGCCTATATTTTTCCTGCTGCGCCTGAAGTTGACTCATTTAATTAGTTAGTTGCTTTTTTATATTACGAGTATTTTTTAAAATAAAATTACCTGAGAAAGTTTAGAAAATATTTTTCATTATTTTCAGAGCATCTTGATAAGTCATTTTTAACCCTTCATGTAAAGTAATCTTAGATTGCCACCCTAACTCAATCAAGCGACTGGAATCCATCCACTTCCTTGGCGCCCCATCCGGTTTACTTACATCAAAACTAATTGATCCTTTGTAGCCAACGGCCTGACCTACCGCTACAGCCAGTTCTGCAATGGTGACATCACTACCAAAACCCAAATTAATATGGCTTTGCATTTGATCGGTTTGCTGATCGTAGATGTCCTTGTCTAGCCCCATCACAAATACCGAAGCAGCGGCCATATCGTCAACGTAAAGAAACTCCCTCCTAGGCGTTCCCGTGCCCCAGATAACCACTTCCGGCAGTTTATTGACTTTAGCTTCATGAAAGCGTCGAATTAAAGCCGGTATGACATGACTATTTTCAGGATGGTAATTATCGCCGGGGCCATACAGGTTCGTTGGCATCACGGAGCGGTAATCGAGGCCATGAGAATCTCCGTACTGGCGGTTATAGCTCTCACACATTTTTATTCCTGCAATTTTTGCAATTGCATAGGGCTCATTGGTAGACTCGAGCTTGCCGGTTAGCAAGGCGTCTTCGCTCATGGGCTGCGGTGCAAGCTTGGGGTAAATGCAGCTTGAGCCCAAGAAAAGAAGTTTTTTAACGCCGCTGGCAAATGCTTGATGAATCACATTATTTTGAACCATCAAATTCTCGTATATAAACTCTGCTGGATAAGTATTGTTTGCATAAATGCCGCCTACCTTTGCGGCAGCCAAATAGACTTGCTCCGGTTTTTCAGTCTCAAAGAATACTTGCACAGCAGCCTGGTTAGTCAGGTCTAGCTCAGCATGAGAGCGAGTAACAATATTCGTAAATCCCTTTGACTCTAAATTGCGCACAATGGCTGAGCCCACCATACCGCGGTGACCTGCGACATAGATCTTGGTATTTAAATCGGTAGCCATGTTCGTGGTCTGCTTTTCTTTAGAATTACTCATTGCGCTTTTATGGTTTTTGATTTGCTTGGCTTAATTCTCTTTACCCACTGCTACCGAGTAACCATGCTTTTTAAGTAAGGCATGTTGCTTAGCCTGATCCAAATCGTTATCTACCATCTCTTCAATCATTTGATCAAGCGTAATCTCTGGAACCCAGCCTAACTTTTCTTTAGCTTTTGTAGGATCACCCAAGAGAGTCTCCACCTCGGTTGGGCGATAGTAGCGGGGATCAATTTGCACGATCACATCACCTACTTTTAAAGCCGGGGCTTTATCGCCATCGATCTTAGTAATAATGGCTTTCTCATTCTCGGCAGCGCCTTCAAACTTTAAGCTAATACCAAGTTGCTTAGCGCTGCGAGTAATAAAATCGCGTACCGTAAACTGCAGGCCCGTGGCAATTACAAAGTCTTCAGGATTGTCTTGCTGGAGCATCAGCCACTGCATGCGCACGTAGTCTTTAGCATGCCCCCAA
>Ga0315906_10010413_pt1 | contig 10924 bp, 5 predicted proteins | sample LakEriMetagenome_4_FD_203526 | JGI IMG/M metagenome (GOLD analysis project Ga0315906, IMG submission 203526) | Freshwater fungal communities from buoy surface, Lake Erie, Ohio, United States - Buoy 2 MA122 | ecosystem: Environmental > Aquatic > Freshwater > Lake > Lake biofilm | place: USA: Lake... | reverse complement strand
TGTTTCTCACCTCCGATCATGGAGTATCGCATGCTACAGGATTTCTGGGCGAGCATCATCTTTCCTCAGGAAATCTGCGTTTGAAATCCCTGGTCAAGGATTTGAATGACAGCTGCAATAAGAAATTCGGGGTGGAGCCAGTGTTGAATATCATGCATTATCAGATTTATCTGGATGAAGAAAAGGTAAAGCGTTCAGGCAATGACATCAATCTGGTTGAAAAGCATATCATTCAAATCATGAAACAGAAGGATGCGGTGATGCAGGCTTTTTCCTATCGTGAATTTGAAAAAGTGATCATGCCAATGGAAGTGAAAAGAATGTTTGCCAATGGATATGTGGCGGGCCGCAGTGGTGACATACAGATTGTCCTGAAGCCGGGATATACTGACAGGTTTTCTCAGGGAGGAGATCATGCTTCCTGGTATAATTATGATACCAAGATTCCGGTGTTGTTTTATGGATGGCATATCCCGGCAGGAAGATCTTTTCGAAGGGTAAGCATTACGGATATAGCTCCTACTATTTCGGCTTTGTTAGGGATTCAGCCGCCTAACGCTGCTACGGGCGAGGTGCTGGAGGAGGTGGTTCGGTGACGTTTAACGGTTCAATGGTTGAAGCGTTTAATGGTTCAATGGTTGAAGCGTTTAATGGTATAAGGTTTTAATGAATTTTTTCTTATCATCCTCCTCATTTGCAAGAGTAGCTGATGATTTGATTTTACCAGGAGTGAAATGAATCTTGCACTTTCCAGGTTCCTGAAGTGCTTACTGAGGTTCTCGAAGGGAGCGAGCCGAATTACACTCATTTTCCAACTCACTGAAGCAAGCTTCGTTCGTTGTCAAATAAAAATGCCCCGGCTTGTGCCAAGGCTTTTTATTTGTTGGGTTACTAGGATTAGCTGCGCTGATCCTTCTTTGGGGGGAGTCAAACAAAAAGCCTTATGTTGCCTCAGGCAACAGGGTTCATTTTCATTTTCCAACTCACTGAAGCAAGCTTCGTTCGTTGTCAAATAAAAATGCCCCGGCTTGCGCCAAGGCTTTTTATTTGTTGGGTTACTAGGATTCGAACCTAGACAGACAGAATCAAAATCTGTAGTGCTGCCGTTACACCATAACCCAATCATTCCCCTTTCGGGGCTGCAAAAATAATGAAATTAGGCGAAAAGCAAAGAATCCGTCCTAGAACTTCACGTGATACTTGACTCCGTTGATAACCTGCAGCATCTGACCGCTTTTCAGCCGACCACGGACATCTCTCAGGTCATGAGAAGAATGGTAAATGTACTGAGCGCTTCCAATGCCCTTCAACTTTCCACGGAAACCCTCGTCTTCGAAACTGGAGTAGAAGCTGATGGGGGTGGAACCTATAGACTTTATCTTTCCTTTGAAAGCATCATTGTCATAGGTGCTGTACCAAACTAAATTTTGAGTGCCTGTCTTTTTCATCAGGCCGCGAAAAGCTTCGTTGTCGGTATTCAGATAATATTCAAATTTATTAGGGCCGATGGATTTCACCTTGCCGGCCCATTCTTCTCTGTCAAAAGAAGCATAGTAGGTGATGTTGATTCCACCTATGGATCTTACTTTACCTCGGAAGGCCTCGTTTTCACTTTCATTATAATATTCAACTCTGCCTCCGTAAGGATCCAGCAGGCCGGGCTTGGTTTCAAATCCTCTTCCCGCATAACGGTCGATCCCCCAGTCCATCACTCTTCCATCCTTGGATACATTTAGAATTACATTTTCTTTCAGCCCGAATCCAAGTTTCTCCAGTTCGCCGGTTTGTGTCATTGTTACACGACTCAGATTTTGAGATAGGGAAATCAGGCCGGTCATCAGGATTCCTAAGAGGATAAATAGTCTTTTCATGAGCTGCAATTTGTCCGGAAAGTTACTTAAAAAATAAAAAGCGGTCATCAGGCCCTATCAGGATCTTTATCTTTGTGATATGAATAAGCTGGCAGGCTGGGATGATACTATTGTGGCTATTGCAACTCCTTCAGGATCAGGGGCTATTGCCGTGATTAGACTCAGTGGGCAAAACGCTTTTTTCATCATCAATGAGCTTTTTACCTCCAAAAACCTGTTGGAACAGGCCTCCCATACCTTGCATGTAGGTTATCTGAAGGAAGAGGGCAGGGATCTGGATGAGGTGGTGGTTTCCCTTTTCAAAGGCCCTGCCAGTTATACAGGGGAGGATGTGATAGAGATCAGCTGTCATGGCAGCGAACAAGTGCAGCAAACGATATTAGCCGCTTGTATCAAAAAGGGGGCCAGGCTTGCCAGGGCTGGGGAGTTTACCCAAAGGGCTTTTCTGAATGGCAAAATGGATCTCGCCCAGGCTGAGGCTGTGGGAGAGCTGATTGCTTCTCATACCGAAGCAGCGCGAAAAACGGCATTACATAAAATGCGGGGAGGATTTTCTCTGGAATTGAAAGCAATGCGCGAGCAGTTGATCCAATTTTCAGCTCTCATAGAACTGGAGCTGGACTTTGCCACCGATGATGTGGAATTTGCAGACAGGACTGCCCTGATTCAGCTGGTCAATAATATAACAGCAACGGCTACACGATTGGCCGACTCCTTTCGTCTGGGCAATGTGATCAAGCACGGTATAAGCATAGCTATTATTGGCAAACCAAATGCGGGTAAATCGACGTTGTTGAATCAGTTGCTGAATGAGAATCGCGCTATTGTCAGTGAAGTGGCCGGAACCACCAGAGATACTATTGAAGAGGTGATCAATATCAACGGAGTCTTGTTCCGTTTGATCGATACCGCTGGCATCCGGGAGCACACGGAAGACAGCATTGAAAAAATAGGGATTGAAAAGAGCCTGGAGAAAATGCATGCAGCTGATCTGGTTCTATATCTGTTTGATGTTAATACGGAGTCAGAGGCGGATCTTGCCAATCAAGTGCAGCTGATGATCGAGGCTTCGGTGAAATTTTTGTTGATCGGAAATAAGGCCGATGGAGGCGCTATTAAGGATGTATTTCCCGGGCAACCCGCTATCCACTATATTTCCGCCAAAGAAAACAGGGGTCTTGAGGTTTTGAAAGCGGAGATTTTCCGGAATACAGTAGGGGATGAGCTACAGGCCGATACGACCATCGTGACCAATGCCTTGCACTATGAAGCCTTGCAGGAAATGTTGCGTTCGCTCAATACCGTTAGTAATGGATTAAGGGCGAATATTCCGGGCGATTTATTGGCTGCCGATATCAGGCAATGTCTTTTCCATATCGGTACCATTACGGGTGAGGTTAGCAATGAGGACAGGCTGGATTATATTTTTTCGAAGTTCTGTATCGGCAAATAGCGTAACTAATTGAATATCAAATAAATAGATTAAATAGAATTCCTAATATGCATATTTAAAAGTGCATAAAATAATTAAAAATGCATTTCATAACGTGCAAATAATTATTAAATTGCACAAAAGAATGTGCATATGAATACACTGATTGAACAATCCGAATATTTGTTAAGTAATACAACGCTCGATTTTAAACGCTTTCTGTTTAACGAAATAAAGTGGAATAATCGCTTAATTGGAATTAAGGGAGCCAGGGGAACCGGTAAAACAACTTTATCATTACAATGGTTGAAACAACAAGATTTACCGGTATCAAAAGCTGCCTATTTTTCATTGGATGATCTCTATTTTACAAATCACAGTTTAAAAGAAACGATTGCTCAGTTTCATAAACAAGGAGGTAAAATTCTTGTATTGGATGAAGTACACAAATACAAAAACTGGTCTACCGAAATAAAAAATATCTATGACATTTATACAGGGATAAAAATAATTTTTACCGGCTCCTCAATTATTGATATCAGCAGACAAGAAGGAGATTTGAGTAGAAGGGCTATTGTTTACGAATTACCTGGTTTATCATACCGTGAGTTTCTTTCGTTAAAATATAATTTACAGCTACCCGTATTTTCTTTGAATGAAATTTTGAAAGATGCTTCCGCTTTAAAGAAACAGCTGCCGAATTCTTTTCGTCCCTTAGAATATTTTAATGAGTATTTACAAACAGGTTATTATCCTTTTATGATGGAGGATAAAGAAACTGTTCATCAAAAAATAAATCAATTAATTAGAACAATTGTTGAATATGATATGGCAGAGTTGAAGGACTTTGATATTCGTAATGCAAAAAAAATATTGCAATTGATGTATGTGATATCACAGCAGGTACCTTTTAAACCAAATCTGGTTATGCTAGCAGAAAAAACAAACATACACAGAAACTCGCTCAATAATTATCTTCATTATTTGGAACAGGCAAAACTGATTTTATTGTTGCAGCCAGCAGGTAAAAGCACTGCAGTTTTACAGAAGCCAGAAAAGATTTATTTAAACAACACAAATCTATTATATGCTTTGGCTGAACAACAAGTAGATAAAGGTAATTTAAGAGAAACATTTTTCCTATCGCAATTAAATGCAGTGAGTAAAATTGCTATGCCAAAAAAGGGTGACTTTTTCGTTGATAATAAATATACTTTTGAAGTGGGAGGTAAGGATAAATCAATAAAACAGATTGCTGGAATAAAAAATGCGTGGGTGGTTAAAGATGATTTGGAATTTCCTATTGGAAATGAATTGCCTTTGTGGATGTTTGGCTGCTTATATTGATATTTTCGAACTGTAAAGGATTCATTGATAGTTGAATTTTAGTAGTCAAAAAATATAATTCATAAACCTACATTCCTTACTTTTTATCCTTGTATCCCATTTGTACCTTGCCCCTGAAAACCTTTACCTGTAAGGGTTTTAAAGTTTTGTATCGGCAAATAAATCGGACAATAATACTAATCGTGTCGTCCAAAAAATCAATAAATATTGTTTGGTTAAAAAGAGATATTCGATCTCAGGATCACTTGCCGTTGTATTTGGCTAATCAGAGCGATTTACCTTATTTAATCATATTTATTTTTGAGCCTTCGGTTATTTCATATCCTGATACGAGTTTAAGACATCTGCAATTTCAGTTTCAATCTCTTTTACAATTAGATCAAAAACTGAAACTATTCAATAAAAAAGTGGAGATATTTCATGCTGAAGCGCTCTCCGTATTTCAGGATATTAGCGAGCAATATATAATCCGGAATATTTTTAGTTACCAGGAAAGCGGCATACAATTAACCTATGACCGAGATAAGAGAATTTCGAAGTTTTGTAAAGAGCGCCATATTCAATGGCATGAATGCCAAAGAGATGGCATACAACGAGGCATTGCTAATCGCAATGGCTGGGACAAGCAGTGGTATTCGGTCATGCACTCGCCCATTATTAAGAATGAATTTACTGAGACAGAAGAATTATTATTTGACAATCATTTTCCTGTCACAGAAGAGCTACAAGTTCAACTCGAAAATTATCCTGAATATTTACAGCCTGCGGGAGAAGATGTTGCATGGCGCTATTTAAAGTCATTTGTCACTGAACGCGGGAAGAATTACAATAAGCATATCAGTAAACCCTTGGAAAGTAGGTTGAGTTGTGGCAGGATTTCCCCTTATTTAAGCTGGGGTAATATCAGTGTCAGACAAGCTTATCAATATGTATACAGTCATTCCAAAAGTACAGCTGCTAAATATCCTTTTACAAGCTTTCTTACCAGACTAAAGTGGCATTGTCATTTCATACAAAAGTTTGAAGTGGAGTGCAGGTATGAGGTTGCTTGCATCAATAATGGATATGAATTGTTGGAGCATCCCAAAAACGAAGTATATATCGAGGCGTGGAAAAATGGAAATACAGGATATCCATTAGTGGATGCATGTATGAGATGTTTAATTGAAACGGGTTGGTTGAACTTCAGAATGAGAGCCATGCTGGTCAGTTTTTTGTGTCATCATTTATATCAGGATTGGAGAGCCGGGGTTTATCATTTGGCTAATCAATTTTTGGATTATGAGCCGGGTATTCATTACCCTCAATTTCAGATGCAAGCGGGCACAACGGGTGTCAATACAATCAGAATATACAATCCGGTCAAACAAAGCCAGGAGCACGACCCACAAGGAGAATTCATAAAAAAATGGTTGTCTCAATTAAATCATATACCCGTTGAATTTATTCATGAGCCTTATAAAATGAGCGAGATGGAACAGAAAATATACAAAGTAGTTATTGGTAAAGATTATCCCAGGCCAATTGTTGATTTAGATGTTTCAGGTAAAGTCGCCAGAAAAAACATTTGGGGTCATAGAATAAATGAAATAGTTCGGAAAGAAAATAATAGGATTCTAATGACACATACCAGAAGAAAAGAAAATGATAAGCAACCATGAATCATTAACTTCCTGTAAATGATCGATAAATATTAGTTGAAAAATAAATTTGTGAATTACTAGAAAACAATATGAATTAATTCTCTCATGAAATATTTGAAGGGTGAATAAAAGTGAGAATAATTATCCGCAATTCTTTAACTTTCTTCCAAATAATTCTCTATTTTCATCTTCCCTTGGCAAGCTGCACTTTAATCCCACCTTTGGCCTGTTCATAATATATTTTATTTAAACCGTCAACATGAGAAGGAGCCTACCGGTAATACTGCTGATTATTCTTACTTTGCTGTGCTTCAGTACATTGTCCTACTCCCAGACAGGAAAAGTCTGGGTAACTATTCCCAGTGATGTGGATACTCCTTATCTCGGCACTGATGGTCGCTGGAAAGCAAACGATTCCGCCTTCAATGCACAAATCAATTTGCTTGAAATCTCTTCATCAGGCAAGGCTTTGCCTGCTTCCAGAAATGCCACTCTGCAAAGAGTATATGAGCTAACCTGCAATTGCCTCCAAGCGGAGTTGGAAGACAGGCTCTCTACCAATGTATCTGTAGTCAGCGGAGTGCAGCGGGCTCCTGTATATGATACGCTACATACGCCAAACGATTATAATATCCAGCCCGGAATGAATAACTATGCGCTGAATCTCATTAATGCACAAACTGCCTGGGACATCACCACCGGAGATACCAATGTGGTCATCGGTATCAGCGACCAGGGTTATTCCCCTACGCATTCCGAATTGGTGGGGAAGTATGTGTACCTGAATTCAGGCAGCAACTTCACTACCCATGGTAATGCCGTATCCATATTGGCTGCAGGCCGCACTAACAACAACAACGGACTCAGCTCCATCGGATATGATTGCAAACTCTGGTTAGGGAATATGAATTACAGTTCGATGCTGGCAGCCGCCTATGCGGGGATCAGGGTTATCAATTTGAGCTGGGCATCAGGATGCTACTACAATATTTACGAACAACAGGCTGTCAATGAAGCCTATGCAGCCGGTGCGTTTATCGTGGCTGCCGCCGGCAATGGTAATACCTGCGGCAATGGTAATTCAGGTGCCTACGTTTATCCTGCAGCCTACAACAATGTGTTTTCTGTAACCAGTATCGGTCCTAATGACAATCACATGCGCATACCCAATGATACTACCTCCACCCATCAGCATAATAATCAAGTGGATTTATCGGCACCTGGTTATGATGTGGCAGTCAATCCGTTCGAAGGCTGGTACATTCAATCCAGCGGAACAAGTTTTGCCGCGCCTTATGTGTCAGGTACCATTGGCCTGATGCTGAGTCAGAATCCTTGTTTAAGCAGAAAAGACATTGATACCATCCTGCGAATAACTTCAGTCAATATTGATACACTCAATCCACTGTATGCAGGAAAGTTGGGCGCCGGCAGACTGAATGCCCAGGCTGCTGTGCAACTGGCATCAGGGTGGGCAACCAATCCCATGGCTGTCACTTTGCAGCCGGTTGGAACCTCGGCCACTGTTGGCTCTACCATCCAATTAACGTCGGCCTCAACCAGCAGTTTCCCTGTATACCAGTGGCAAATTGATTCCAGTGGAATTTTTGTCAATCTGAATAACAATGCCACCTATTCCGGTGTCAAAACAGCGACCCTGACCATCTCCGGAGTGAGTCTGTTGCTGAACAATAAATCTTACCGATGTGTCATGACATCAGGGTATTGCCAGGCAATTTCGGATCCGGCTACTTTGTCAGTCTCTGTTGGTAATATACCCGGAGATGTGGAAACCATTTATGGTGATACCACACTTTGCGTGGGTGCCATCTCCAGTTTTTGGATCAACTCTGTTCCCGGTGCTACTTCATATAATTGGACAATCAGCGGCGTGAGTTCCATTGTTTCAGGGCAAGGAACAGACAGTATTCAGGTTGCCGTCTATGATAGTTCCGTCATCATTACAGTAACACCGGTTAATGTTACCGGGAACGGTGGAGCCGCCACTCTTACGGTTTATACAGTTCCTGTGGCCACGGCACTTCTTTCAGGAAGTACAACTATTTGCGCTGGTGATTCTGCCTTGCTTACAATTAATTTCACAGGTCAGGGGCCATGGTCAGGATCAATCAACCAAAACATACCATTTACCTGCAATACCAATCCCTGTTATGTGGCAGTTCATCCTTCGGTGACCACTGATTACTCGATCACAGAGCTTCAGACCGATAGTTGTTTTTCAGGTGCTGATGCCTTGTCCGGTAATGTTACCGTTACGGTGATTCCGGCTGTATTTGATACAATCACGCATACGGTATGCCCAGGTCAGCTTCCGTATGTTTGGAATGGTAACTCCTATTTCAGCGCAGGTAATTTTAATGATACCCTTACCGGCGTTGCGGGTTGTGACTCGATTGTTACGCTCATACTTACAGTTGTCAATAATGTGATCCCCAACGCACCTGCATCCATCACCCAAGTATTGGTCAGTAATGTTTGTAACAGCAGAATTTATCGTTTTACCGCTGCCCTGACTGCCAATTCGGTTGGATATAGCTGGATGATACCTTCTGGCTGTGGTGGTGTAGCCGGAGTAACGGTGGATTCTGGCAATATCAATTCTTCCAGGATTATCAAACTAAAGTTCACCAGCAATAATGCGGCCTTGCTGACAGACAGTATCAGGGTGAGGGCCTTTAACGCTTGTGGTATGGGGCCTTTCAGGGCAGCCAAACTTAACAACACGGCCCTGAATGTGCCGGTTTTGCCTGCTTCCATTACCGTAACTCCGATACTGACAAATGTCTGCGGTGAGAGAAAATACAGATACAAGGCTCCTAATCTTCCTTCTGCAACCGCATCAAATACAGCTGCTACAGGGTATCTGTGGTCCTTTTCAAGTCCATTGCCCCTGCAGGTCCAGCTGGATTCAGGTACATTTAATTCCCAGACCATCGTAGTAAAATATGTAAGCAATGCTGCAGCCGCTCCCGGTGACAGCATTTATGTTCAATATGCATCTGCCTGCGGTTATAGTGCCAAGCGAGCTTCGAAGATCAATGTAGCCGCACTTAATCCACCCGCAGCTCCTGTATCCATAACCATGACTACGCTGACTGCCTCAATTTGCGGAGAGAGACGATATCGTTTCAGTATGCCCCTTACGCCCGGTTCCACAGTAAGTACAGCTGCTGCTAACGGTTATGAATGGGTGCTGATTGGCAACCTTGCTGCCTACGGGGTGGTGGACTCCGGTTCCCTCAATTCCAGGGTGGTGGTAATAAAATATACCAATGACAATGCAACCATAGTGGGCGATAGTATCAAAGCCCGATATCTGAGCGATTGTGGTCCGGGAGCATTCAGGGCTTTCAAATTCACTGTTCCGAAATTGAATCCGCCGCTTGCGCCTGCTTCCATCAGTATTACAGCCGTTTCCACCAATATCTGTGGCGCCAGGAAATACCGATACAGGGCCCCAACCTTACCGGCTGCTACCGTCAATTATGCTGCTGCCACGGGTTACTCATGGGATTTTACAGGCATTCTGGGAGCAGACGCGGTGGTAGATTCCGGCAGTCTGACCTCTCAAACCCTGCGTGTTATTTTTTCTTCTAATGCCGCTGCTCAGATCGGTGACAGCGTGAGGGTACTTTATACCTCAGCTTGTGGTAACAGTCCGCGCAGGTCGGTCAAACTGACGAACACGCTTTTGTTACCCCCGGCAGCACCAACCTCCATTGGTATCGAGCTCAAACAGGACGTATGCAATGCCAGGAAATATCGCTATATCGCTCCGGCAACTTTGCCTGCCGCAACAGCTTCAAGAGGAGCGGGCTCCGGTTACCTGTGGTCAATGCCAATCGGTTCATTAGGAATAACAGGAGTACTGGATTCAGGTACCTTGAATAGCCAGAAGATTGTAATCGTATATTCATCCAATGCCGCTGCGGCTACAGGAGATTCCATTCATTTGAGGTATACCTCGGCATGCGGCAATGGTGATGTACGTGCCCGTAAGCTCACGAATACATTTAAATTCGGATGTCAGCAGATAACCGGTAAGATGCCATACACGGGTGATGAGGCTGCTAATCAACCGAACTCCCTGCAGTTGCAGGTTACTCCTAATCCCTCGCGGACCGATTTCAGATTATTGGTGAATAGCAAATATGCTGAAGCGATTATTGTAAGGGTTTTTGATATGCAGGGAAGACTGCTCATTCCCATGCGCATTGCAGCAGGAAATGCTCTTTCTATCGGAGGTCAGTTGCCCCCCGGCACTTATATCCTGGAAGTCAGGCAAGGCAAGGAAATAAGATCCATGAAGCTATTGAAATATTGAGTTTATCGGAATTAAAGTGGAATGGTTATGAATTGAAAGAAAAATATCATCTCTTGAAAAGCATGATTTTTTTAAACTTCAAGATGGGAAATCGGAATAGGATAATTGCATTGTTTTTCCTTTTACTCTTAGCCATATCTTTATTGGTGTTATTGAACTTATATGCTAGCATACCCGATGTTTCCGGCTTCAGGAATTGAGTAAAGATGAAATATCTCGATATTCATACCCACGTTGATCGGGCCGATCCGGATATAGTATCCATTTTCAATAAATCAGATCGATT
>Ga0315906_10010412_pt1 | contig 10925 bp, 8 predicted proteins | sample LakEriMetagenome_4_FD_203526 | JGI IMG/M metagenome (GOLD analysis project Ga0315906, IMG submission 203526) | Freshwater fungal communities from buoy surface, Lake Erie, Ohio, United States - Buoy 2 MA122 | ecosystem: Environmental > Aquatic > Freshwater > Lake > Lake biofilm | place: USA: Lake... | reverse complement strand
CTTGAGCGCGACGTGACGAGGCTGCTCGGGCGAGCCCAGCAACGCGTCGACGGCCAGCGCCACGGTGCCGGTCAGGCCACGACCGACGACCCGGTCGATGCGCCATCGTCCCAGCACGATCGCGCCCGGGACGAGATCGCCCGGCAGGTCGCCTTCCGGAATCCCGAAGCCGAGCGCAGCGGCCATGAAGTCATCGGCGAGCATGGGGTGCGCTGCTGCAAGATGCTGCGCCGCCTCCAGCGGCTCGCCGCCATCACGAATTGCGCTGGCAATGCAGGCTTCGGCAGCCGCCAGCGTCGCCATCGGTCGGTCGCGAGCCGAGCCGACGACGGCCGCCCAGCGCTGCAGCATCCGCGCCGGTGCCATCCCGTCAAGACCACGAGCATCGAGCTCGATGGCGAGCGCGAGTTCCTCGTCGGTCGATGCGCTACCGGGCTGGAACGGCGTGGGCATGGTTGGCCATCATTGTCGGAGGGAGTGAGCGGAATGGCAATCGACAACCCGCAAGCTGCGCGCATGTAGCGCTCAATCCTGCGCGGTCAGCACCCGCTTCTTCTGGGCGTATAGGGTCTCCATCGTGGCCTTGCCATCCCACGCGATGGGCCTGGCGAGGATGGACGCCGCGACCAGCAGCATGGCGGCAAGGCTCGAGCAGTCGTCGATCGAGACGAACTCGGGCCCCATGCGCGCCGGGCCCGAGCCTGCCTCGACGCGCTCGAGCCGTTCCATGTTGTGGTAGTTCCCCAGCGGCAGGCAGAGGCATACGCTGCGATAGCCGTAGCAGCCGAAGGCGGTCGTCTCGCACCAACCGCCGGGCATGAGCTTGCGTTGGCAACGGAAGTCCGGATCGGCCTTGGCGAGCCGCCCGAACTCGGCCGAGAGCGCATTCACGATGCCCGCATCGAAGACCGTGGCTCGGTCGCCGATGCGCAGGATCGCACCGGCGCCGATGGGCGAGTCATGCGGGTAGCTGCGCGAGTTCTCAAGGTTCAGGAGCAGCGCGCGCTTGGGAAGGAAGCCGTTGCGCGCGGCATGGATCGCACCGATGAAGCCCACTTCCTCGGCCACGGTCAGCACGAGGCCCAGGTGCGCCATGTCCTTGCGGGCGAGCGTGGCATCGAGCACCGCCAGCGCGATCGCCGCCGCCGCCAGGTCATCGCAGGCGTGTGTGCGCAGGACCGATGCCCGCCGCGTGCGCCCACCCGGCACCAGCGCGGGCAGGGCGTGCGTGGCCACATGCGCCCGCTCGGCTCCGCGCGAACCTGACCAGCGCCAGCGGGCGATGTCGCCCACGGCGAGATCCTGCAGCGCGCGTGCCTTGGCAGCCGCGGTGCCCGTGGGCACGGCGATCACGGTCTTGAAGGGCGTGGCCTTGAGGTCAGCACGCTCGATGCGCAGCGCATGGTGTGCATCGCCCGCATCGATCGCATCGAGCCGTGCTCCGGCGAAGTAGGCATCGAGCACCCCGCCCCGGAACTCCAAGTGCACGCGCCCTCGCTCGATGCGCGTGATCACGAACGCCGGATGATCCAGATGCGCCGTCATGAGCACCTGCTGCCCTCCGCGTGGCAGATCGCGCCGCGTGATCAGGTAATTGCCTGCATCGTCACGCGCGACGGCGAGCCGGTCGGCGCGCGCGGCGAGCCACTGGTCGAGCCATGCCATGACGCGGTGCTCACGACCTGCGGCGGTAGGCAGGTCGGTGAGTTCCAGTAACCAGCGCAGCATCATGGCGCGTTGCGATGGGGTGAGCTTGGGCGCGCGCGTGGCGACCGCGGGCTTCGTGGTCCGCTTCGACGTGCTGGATCGGGTGCTGGTGCGACGGGCTGGCATGGGCATGACGCGATCGTACGACGCTCGCGGCTACGCTTTCCCTCCCATGCCGCTCAGCCCCATCCCCGAGATCCTCGACGAACTCCGCGCAGGCCGCATCGTGGTCATGGTGGACGACGAGAACCGGGAGAACGAGGGCGACTTCGTGTGTGCGGCCGAGTCCCTGACGGTCGAGCAGGTGAACTTCATGACCCGTGTGGGCGCCGGCTACCTGTGCGTGGCGCTCGACGGTGCATCGTGCGAGCGGCTGGACCTGGTGCCGCAGGCGGCGATCAACACGAGCCTGCGTGCGACGCCCTTCACCGTCAGCGTGGATGGTCACCCGCGGCACGGCGTGGGCACGGGCATCAGCGCGCGCGACCGCGTCAAGACGATCCACTTGATGTGCGACCCAGCCTCGCGGCCGGATGACTTCGTGCGACCGGGCCACATCAACCCGCTGCGCGCGCGCGACGGCGGCGTGCTCGTGCGCACCGGCCAGACCGAGGGCAGCGTGGACCTGTGCCGGCTCGCCGGCCTGCGGCCCGCGGCGTGCATCATCGAGGTCGTGCGCGAGGATGGCGAGATGGCCCGCGTGCCGGACCTTGAGCTGCTCTGCGCGCAGCACGGGCTCAAGATGTGCTCGGTCGAGCAGGTGATCGAATGGCGCCTGCGCCGCGAGAGCCTGGTGCGCCGCATCGAGCCCGTCACGGGTGAACGCGTGATGACGCCCGAGGGCGAGTTCACGGTGCTCGCCTGGCACAGCACGATCGATCCGCAGCCGCATCTGGCGCTGACCTATGGCGGCGTCGGGATCCCCGGCGCCGACGGCACCGTGACACCGATCGACGAGGCCGTGCTCGTGCGCATGCATCGCCGCGACGTGCTCGGTGACATCTTCGGTGCCGCTGCAGCGGGTGATCGCAGCGGGCAGGAGACGATCCGCGCGTCGCTGCGCGCGATCCGCGCGGCCGGGCGCGGTGCGCTCGTCTACCTGCGCCCCGAGGAGACCGATGACAGCCTTCGATCGCGCCTGCACGCGATTCGCCGCGCTGCCGGCGATGACGTGAACGCACCCGACCTCACTCGGCCATCGGGGATCGGCGGCAAGGCGCAGCCCATGGGCGAACGCGAGTACGGCATCGGTGGGCAGATCCTGCGTGACCTTGGCCTGTCGAGACTGCGCCTGCTCACGGATCATCCGCGCGCCTTGCCCGGGCTGCACGGCTTCGGTCTTGAGATCGTGGGTCACCAGGCGCTGGCACCCTGACGGGTGCATCCGGTGCGTGCGCGCACCCATCGAATCGCCGCCACCGTGGGCGACGATCCCCGCGATTCACGCGGATGCATCGATCCTGCCCAAGAGCGCTCCGTATGATCCGACGATCCCTCGGAGGCTTGCATGCGCACCCTGATCGTCGCTTCATCGTTGATCGCCATTCCGTTGCTTGCGGCTGCATCGCGGCCCATGTGGAGCGCTCCGGCGAACCCCGAGGCGGTGCGTGTGCAACCTGCCGCCGCGGGCGAGCTCACGCTCGATCCCGTCCACAGCATGGCGCTCTTCCGGATTCAGCATCTGGAGGCCGGGCAGTTCTGGGGCCGCATCAATGCGCTCTCGGGCAGCGTGGCGTGGCCGATGGATGACTCGGCCGCGCCCGTGATCAAGGCCGTGGCCGAGCTCAAGAACATCGACACCGGCAGCGAGAAGCTCGACAACAACCTGAAGGGCCCGAACTTCTTTAACGAGAAGGAGTTTCCGTCGATCACGTTCAGCTCGACCGGCGGCACGCGCGTGGCCGAGCGCCACTGGACGCTGACCGGCGACCTGTCGCTGCATGGCGTGACCAAGCCCGTGCAGGTCGATTGCGTGGTCACCGGCGTGGGCAAGGGACCGACGGGCAAGAAGGTCGGCTTCGAGTGCCAGGTCACGATCAAGCGCAGCGACTTCGGCATGACGTGGGGCATCGAGAAGCCGCCGAAGGCGCTTGGTGACGAGGTGCGCCTGGTGATCGGGCTCGAGGCCGACGAGACGAAGGCCGAGTGAGGCATGCTGCTTGAGACTGCGCTCTATCTCCTGACCGTGCTCCTGCTGCCGGCGATCGCCGGGATGGCGGTGGGCGGCTTCGGCGTGGTGATGGTGGCGCGACGAGCCGAAGCCGATCGCCAGCAGGCCGTCCGCAGAGCGCAGGTCGGCCAGGCCATCGCGGCGCCGATCGCCCTCATCGCGAGCTTCCTGCTCGAGACGGGCCCGGTGGGTCTTCCGCTCGCTGAGCGCTGGCATGTGCTGCCGTACGCGGTCGCGGTCGCGGCGATCGTGGGTGCGATCGTGTCGCGGATGCGCTCGCCGTGGTGGGTGCAGTGGTCGATCGTGGCCGCGATCCTGGGTGGCTTGGGGTGGAAGTTCGTGGTGTTCGCCGCGAGCAACCCGTACATCCAGACGGGGCTCTTCGGGTCAATCGTCCTGGTGGGGCTGCTCTGGTCAGCCGTGGCGCGCGATGCGTGCAGCGTGGGCATGGCGATGATGGCCGCGATCGTCTTTGCAGGGCTCGGCGTGCTCATGATCCTGGCGAACTTCGCGAGCCTGGGCGTGATGGCATTTGCCGTGGCCGCAGCGCTCGCGGGGCTCGGCATGGTGAGCGGCGTACTCAACCTGCGTGAGGTGGCTCGGTTGCGCGCTGCTGCATCGGCGCAACCGGTTGCGGTCAGCGCAGATCCCGCCGGCGCGGCCTGCCCGGCCGAAGCGGCGTGCGAACTCGTACCGTGGACCGCGGCCGCCGCGACCACGCTGGCGGCGATCGCCTGCGTGCTCGCCCTGTGCGGCCATGCGTACAACTACGGCGAGGTGCGCCCAGTGCACTGGGCAGCGATCCTGCTGTCCCCGTTCTTTGCGCTGCTGGTCTGCAAGCCGTGCCTGCGCGGCGCCAAGCCCATCGTCGGCGTGGCCTGGCGCGCGGGGCTCTGCCTGGTGGTGGTCTTGGCCACGATCATCAACGCCGTGGGGCGCGGCAGCGCTGCCGAGGAGGCGAGCGACGGCGCGGCGGGCAGCGATCCGATGATGGAGATGCTCGAGGAGTCCAAGTGACGATGCACGCGCTTGCGGTGCTGGCGCTGGCCGTGGCGTGCTCGGCGCGGCAGGATGTGCCGCAGGTACCGGCCGCAGCCCCGGAACGCGGGGAGCAACACGCGGCACCGGTACCACCTGCCACCAGTGGCACGCTCGCCGAGCCAGCGCCCACGGGCACAGCACGCGAGAGCATCGAGAGCATCCTGGATGCAGCCGAAGCGGCGGGCGCGCGGCTCGACGCGATGGCGTGCACCGTGATCATCGAGAAGCGTGATGCGCTCACCGATGAGGTCGAGCGTCGTCGAGGCCGCCTCGTCCTGCAGGGATCCGCGGGGCCCGCGCGACGGATCGCCTTGCGCATCGATCAGTTCATCGACGGTTCCGGCCGCGCAAGCGAGGACCGCCGGCTCTTTCTCTACCGCGACGGATGGCTGATCGAGCGCGACGATGCGCGCAAGCAGCAGATCGAGCGGCAGCTCGTGGCCGAGGGCACCAGCATGGATCCGCTGCAGCCGGGCGAGGGTCCGCTGGCCCTGCCGGTGGGCGCTCGCCGCCGCGAGGTGCTCGCGAACTACATCGTCACGTCGACCACGCTTCCCGAGAGCCCGCTCTGGAAGGACCTGCCGGCGAGCGACGTGCTCTGCCTGGTGCCGCGTCCCTCGACGCCTGCGGCGCGCGATGCCAAGCAGCTCATCGTGGCGTGGGACCGCGCGACATCGCTGCCGATCGCCGTGGTGCGCGACTCGACCGAGGGCGATCGCACCATCGCGCGACTGCGCGCGGTCGAGGTCGGGCCGCTCAACGATGCTGACCGGGCGCTCGTCGAGCTGCCTGCACCACCGCAAGGATGGACGGTCGATCGCCGTCCGCTCAAGCCATGACGCGAGACTGCATCGTGATCCGATCGGTCGTCGTGATTGGTGCAGCGTTGCTGCTGGCTGCGCTCATCGTGACCACGGCTGTGCATGCCCAGGATGCGGTGCCCCAGGCGCGTCGCCCGGATCCGACCATGATCCCGCGCTCGGCAGCGAGTCGAGCCGCGCTCGATTCGAAGTCGGCCACACCCGAGGCGCTCAAGGACCTGCGTGTGCGCTACGGCGCGTGGGAGCAGGGCGATCTGGACACGCCGCTGCGCGCGGCCGAGGCGGCCGTGTGGGCATGGCGCTGGGATGAGCCCGCGCTCGCCGATCCATCGGTGCCCGCGGTGATCCGTGCTCGCGCGCTCGTGCAGCAAGGTGCATGGGATCGCGCACTCGAGGCCCTTGCCCAGGATGCCACGCCGCGCGCGACGGCGCTCAAGGGGCTTGCGCTCGCGGGTGCGGGCAAGCTGGCCGAATCACGCGCTGCGCTCGAGCCGCTCATGGCCGAGCCGATGCCGGCGGTCGTGCGCACACCGGGGCAGCGCGACCTTGTGCTGGCGAAGGCCGAGGCGCTTGAGGCCTGGTCGATGACCGGTCGTGTGGCGCCGCAGCTGTACGAAGCCGTGATCGAGGCGCTCGGTGCAGCACGGGCGCTCGACCGGACCGACTGGGAAGCGATGCTGCTTGAAGCGCGCATCCTCGCCGCCCGCCACAACCGCGCCGATGCCTGGAAGGCGCTGGCCGATGCGCTCGCGCAGCACCCGCGCTTGGCGGAGGCCTGGCGCATGCGCGGTGAACTCAGCGCGGGCGCGCTCGAACGCGCCGATGCGTTGGCCATCGCCGATGCGATCGATGCGTTCTCGCCCGCGTGTGCGGCAGCTGCGCTCCTGCGTGCGCGCACGGCGCTGATGCAGGACGACGCCGACGGCGCCGAACCGATGCTGCGGCAGGTGCTCGCGCGTGCACCCACGCATCCCGATGCCCTCGCGTACCTGGCCGCGATGCATGCCGTGCGCTTTCGCCCCGAGGCGATGGAGCAGGCCCTCGCCGATGCCGATCGTGCCGCCCCCGGCAGCCCGCACGCACCGCTCGAGGTGGGCCGCATGCTGTCGCGGCGCCGTCAGTACGAGGACGCTGCGGTGCTCCTGAAGCGGGCCTGGGACCGTGCGCCGGAGTGGAGCGAGCCCCCGATGGAGCTGGGCCTGATGGACATGCAGTCGGGCGAGGATGCGCGCGCGCTCGAAGCGCTTCGGGCAGCCGTCGAACGCGATCCCTTCAACATCGGGGCCACGCTGAGCCTTCGACTGCTCGAGGACATGGCGCCGTGGCCGGTACGTGAGGGCCGCCACTTCACGCTGCGTTCGCAGCCGGGCATCGATGATGCGATGGCCGATGGCATGCTTGCGCAGCTGGATGCGATGCATGAGGAGGTCTGCGCGCGGCTCGGCCACGAGCCGTCGCGGCGCACGCGCATCGAGCTCATGCCCGACCACGAGTGGTTCGGGGTGCGGCTCACCGGCTTGCCGGCGATCCACACGATCGCCGCGTGCACGGGTCCGGTGATCGCGATGGAAGTCCCGCGCGAGGGCAGCCGCAAGAAGCACCTGGGCCTCTTCGACTGGCTCGACGTGGTCCGCCACGAGTACGTGCACACGGTCACGCTTTCGCAGACCCGCAACCGCATCCCGCACTGGATGACCGAGGCGATCGCCGTCGACCTGCAGCACAAGCGGCGCGAGTACAAGGATTGCCAGATGCTCGCGGCGGCGCTCGAGGGCGGCACGCTCTTCGATTTCGATTCGATCCTGCTGGCGTTCGTGCGGCCTGCGAAGCCGACCGACCGGGCCCAGGCGTATGCCCAGGGCCACTGGTGGGTCGAGTTCATCCGCGAGACGTGGGGCGACGAGGCCCTTCGCCGCATGCTCGCGCTCTATGCCGAGGGATCGACCGAGTCGCAGGTGCTTGCGCAGGTGCTCGAGGTCTCGAAGGAGGAGTTCCTGCAGCGCTTCACGCCGTGGGCGCGCGCGCAGGTCAAGGCGTGGGGGCTCGCGCCCGAGCCGCCGGCGGATGCGCTGCTGGGCAAGGACCGGGTCGAGCCGGTGAGCGACAAGGAACTCGATCTGCTGCTGCGCACGCATCCGGACCACCCGGATCTGCTCGAGCTTGCCGTGCGCCGTCGCACCGAGCGTGGCGAGGGCGATGCGCCCGAGGTGATCGCGCTGCTCGAGCGCTACTGCCGCGCGCGCCCGGTGGATCCCTTCCCGCATCGCAAGCTGGCCGAAGTGGCGCTCATTGCAGGCCGCGATGCCGATGCCGCGCCGCACCTGGAGCGACTCGATGCCGTCACCGACCGCGAGAACTCCTACGCGATCGAGCTGGCGCGCATCGCCCGTGCCGCCGGTGACGGTGCCCGCGCCGGCGTCCACATCGAGCGCGCCGTGCGCATCAATCCCTTCGATCCATCGCTGCGGGAACTCGCCGCGGCCACGCAGCTCGAGGCCGGCAATCTTGCTGCGGCGCGGGTGCATGTGGTGGCGCTGGGGATCCTCGAACCAGCTCGCGAGCAGCATCGCCGCCGGCTGGCTCGACTGGACGAACTGATCGCGAACGCCCGCTGAGAAGCCGGCGATCCGCACGAGTGCCGTGTGCTCACGAGCGGCTCCGCGTGCCGCATCGGCAGATTCAGCCGCCGCGCATCCACGGAAGCCCATCAAGATCGACGTTGCCTCCACAGAGCACCACGCCCGTGGGAACGGGCTCTCGCGCGCGGAACGACTCCTGCACCGCAACCGCCACGCCCACCGCGCTGCTCGGCTCGATCACGATCTTCATGCGTTCCCAGACCAGGCGCATGGCGGCAATGATCTCGTCCTCGGTCACGGTGATGACCTCGTCGACCAGATCACGCACGACCGGCAGGGTGAGCTCTCCGAGCGGCGTCCGCAGCCCGTCGGCGATCGTCCGCGTGGGCGGCACGGGCTCGATGCGGCCCGTTCGCTTGGCGATGGCCGCATCGCCGGCGTTGAGCGGTTCTGCGGCGATCACGTGCAGTTCAGGACGCAGCGCCTTCATGGCGATGGCGATCCCGCTGATCAGGCCTCCGCCGCCGATCGGCACGATGACCGCGCCGAGTCCAGGGCACTGCTCCAGGAACTCCAGCGCCACCGTGCCTTGGCCCGCGATGATGTGCGGATGGTCAAAGGGCGGGATCAGCGTGGCGCCCGTGTCGGCGACCACGCGCTCGGCCGCGGCGGCGCGGGCCGCAGCGTTGGGCTCGCATTCGACGATGGTGGCGCCGTGCGATCGCACCGCGTCCTTCTTCACGCGTGCGGAGTCGTGCGGCATCACGACCGTGCAGGGGATGCCGCGCAGTCGTGCTGCGAGTGCCAGCGCCTGGCCGTGGTTGCCGCTGGAATGGGTGACCACGCCGCGGGCGGCGCGATCGTCGGGCAGGCGGAGCACGGCGTTCGTCGCGCCCCGCAGCTTGAACGAACCAGTGCGCTGCATCGATTCGCACTTGAAGTGCAGGGGGCGGCCAGAGAGGGCATCCATCGTGCGGCACGTCATGACCGGCGTGCAGTGCACGAACGGTGCGATGCGCTCCAAGGCGCCTTGAATGTCGCTCAGGCTGGCAGCATGCATGCCGCGCAGGCTAGCTGCGTGCCATCACTCCTCGTCGGCGCCGCACCAGACGAACGATTCCTTGAGGATCGCGTGGTACGGGCAGAGCTCGACTGCAGCGATGCCCGGCAGGGCGGTCACGCGATCGGCAAGCGCCTGCAGCGCCTGGCCATGGGCCGCGCTGCACTCCATGGCGAGCGGGCTCGGGCCCGACACCATCGCGATGTAGCTGGGGTTGGCCACGGCCTTGGCGGCTTCAAGCGCTTGGCCGGTGGCGATGCGCGAACGCACGAACAGCAGTCCAGTGGCACGCAATCCGACGCGCGATGGCTCGGGGAAGGCCAACATCCTGATCAGTTGATCGTCGATGAGGTGACGAAAGCGCTCGGCCGCCGCTGTCGAGGAAATGCCGGCCACCTCACCCAGCGTGGCGAACGTGGCACGGCCGTCGCGCTGCAGTTCACGGATGATGGCGCGGTTCACGCGATCAAGCGGGCGGCCACCGCGCCAGTGGTGGCGGTGGGCATCGGTGGTCGCTTGCGTGCCAAAGTTGTCCAGGACCATTCGTGCATCCACGACCGTCGTGTCGGGATCCGTACGGAGGTCACGGTCGAGCAGGGCACGGAACGCCGTGCCGTTGGCAGCCGAGCCGTGCAGGACCAGCGCATTGGCCGGGCCGTCGAGCGGTCCCGTCGTGGCGATGAAGTGAATCCATTCGTGCGCGGCAAGGCGTTGGCCGAGCGCCACAGGATCGGGGCTCTCGACGATCATGATCGCGCTGGCCGAAAGCCCAGCGCGGTCGAGCGACATGAACGCGCGGATGCGAACCGCGTGTTCAGCGACGAGCCGATTCAGGCGGCGGCTGATGTTCGCTTCGGAGCAGTCGAGCGCCTTGGCGAGATCGCGGCCCGACGCACGCGGGTCAGCCACGAGGCGATCGACCAAGGCACGGTCGGCCGGCTCCAGATCGGGCAGGCCGCCTTCGTTGAAGATCGTGCGGGTCAGCATGAGGCTGCCTTGCACGATCCGGATTGCCCCCGGAGACCCCCGGACATCGTTCGTTCGATGCCCATGTGTGCTCCTTTGAGTGGACCGACTCGGCGATGCTAGCGGTCTCGCCTATGCTCTGTTGGTCGCTCGGGGCGTCCTTCGGGACTGAGAAGCACCCGCTGAACCTGATCCGGATCATGCCGGCGTAGGAATGCGACAGGGCGCTTGGGCGCCTTCAGCGGGGCCCCGTCGACCGAGGTTCCGCCCATGATCACTGCTGCCAACGCCAATCTGACCCGTCCTGAACTGCCTTTGAACGGCGCCCGCAACCCGTCGTCACAGGCCCAAGGGACGAATCCCGGCTGCTTCGCCAACGCACCCGACATCGGCGGTCCGCTGTCGTTCAGCAGCCCCGACACGCCCGGCATGCCGGGCCCGAGCGGCAAGACGGCGTGGGACTTCCTCCCCGATGGATGGTCGGTCGTCACGCTGGCGCAGGCTCCTGCCGGGCCGGCCTGCGTGAACTGCTGCGGCGATGGCCATTCGGTCGTCGAGTTCCAGACCGCGCGTGGCCAGTG
>Ga0315906_10010403_pt1 | contig 10931 bp, 16 predicted proteins | sample LakEriMetagenome_4_FD_203526 | JGI IMG/M metagenome (GOLD analysis project Ga0315906, IMG submission 203526) | Freshwater fungal communities from buoy surface, Lake Erie, Ohio, United States - Buoy 2 MA122 | ecosystem: Environmental > Aquatic > Freshwater > Lake > Lake biofilm | place: USA... | reverse complement strand
CTTGAAATAGAAATCAATGAGTTGATAACTTTTCTAGAATCCCATCCTTCTGATTCTTTGAAGAATTTCTCAAGAACCAATTTGATGTTTACCTCGTCATCGAATTTCTTATCAACAGATTCGATAGCATCCTGTGGGAAACCAGCATTTTTTAGAATCTCCTTGTATGTACTTCCCATACTAGAGATTGATCTATTCGGACGGTTATATGCTGCGTAGATCTTTCCATTAGGCTCTACTGTCATACCAATCAGAGATAAATCATCGGTAACTGGAAGATTGAAGTTGAATGCGTTTACCTGTACACGTCCTCCGGAATAGTTCCAGAAGTGATTTGATGAAGAAACTATACACCAAGAAGCATCTCCGCAGAGTTTTTTGATTGCATCTTGTGAGCGGGTTGAGAAAATGAAATACCCATCTTTATAATAAAGAACTCCAACTTGAGATCCAAGCTCCTGGATCTTATTGAACAATTCTTCAAATCCCTTGCCATATTGGCTAACGAATTCGGTTGCTGCGTCAATCAGGGCATCAAGATTTTTGTATCTTGAAATAGATTTAACGAACATTTTAAAAGCTTCCGGACCCTTTGCTTCAAACTGGTTAGCTATTTCCGTCAATTGATCGAGCTGTTCAGCTGTTGCCTTATCGAAAAGAGCTTTTTGATCAGCCGTCATTTCATTATAAAACTTCTTGAGTTTTTGCTTTCTCTCAAGAATGATCAAATCGTCGGCTAGTCTTTCCCATCCTGGTCTTTTATCATCGCTGTCTTTTTTGTCAACGATCTTAGAATAAGCTTCAACTGGCTGTGGAAGGTTACCGAGGATCTGCCTTTTGGACATAAGATCATCGAACAATTCCTGAAGCTGGGCGAGACTGGCGTTCTCTAAAAAGTGGAATCTGGTGAAAGCCAGTGTCCATCCTGGATTCTTAGCTAACATCTTCTTGATAGCTTCGAAGTCTGGATGTCTTAAAGCTCTTTCCTTTTCTTCGTTGCTCAATTCCGAAGCTGTCTTCTTAGACATTTCAGATTGCATTTTTAACATGAAGTCTTTGGCTGCTTGCACGTTCTCAAAAATAATTCCTTGTTGCCAGGATAAAAAATCTTGTACCTTCATTCTAATATAATTTTATTAATAACCAAAAATGGTCAATTTTGCTAGTGATATATATCTAAAAAGAAAGTCTATATGAAAAGAATAATGACTATGAACGAGTTTGTTGCTGCTGGACAGCCTGCTCCACAGAAGGATTCTCCAAAACCTACCGTGGATCCAGGAACTAAGCCACAGACTCCATCTCGTCCAACCCCCATTAGAAGAAGCAAACCAGGTGTTGCACCTAAGCCAATGGCTCAGGCAGAAGACGTTGTTGAAAAATACATGAAAGTTCTAAAGTCTTCAAAGCAGCCTCTAGGTATGAGTGTTAAACCTATTATGAAGAGATATGAAAGTAAATAGTAATTTTTTGACATGGCTGCAAGAAGCCACTCTGAAAGACAATCCTGCAATCCCTGGCGAAGGCAGTGATGATATCGGTAAGAAATATCTTGAAGGTGTAGAGAAAAGAGCTCAAGAAAAATTGAGAGATCTTTCTGCTCGCCTTGGAGCGGATATCCCAAGATTTATGGGGTTGGTTCGTGAAGCTAAAACATTACAGGATCCTCATAAAAAAGACCTTGAAAAGTTAGCAGAGACCGTTATTCGTGACGCATACAAGAACATTCTTGAAAATACCATCCTAGATATTAAATTCCCAGAGGAGCAGGAAATCCCAGATATGATGTCTGAAGTACCTGATGAAATGGATATGCCTGCTTTCAAAGCTTTAGAGGACAAGGAAGTCATTTCAAAGATCCAAAGACGTAAGATAGCAAACAACATCACACAAGGTGAAGCTAAGAATGCCAAGAAGGTTTTGAATAGCGAAGTTTCTACCGAAGGGATTATCAAAATCATGGGTCAGCAAAATGGTGCTAGATACATCGAGCTTTTGAACAAAATTACGGATATCGCAGATTTCTTCGACTGGTCAGTTCCTATGGAAATCCAGAAGGAAATGTGGCAAAGAGATAAAAGTGGTTTCTCAGGTTCGGTTAAAGTTGATTGGGAGGATGAGGAAGAAGATGACAAAGAGGAAAACCAAAAAGACGCTTTAGATATTTTGAAAGATCTGGAAGATTCACAAGACTTCGATTTGGATAAACTCGAGGACTTAATGGATGAAGGAAAGACCAAAATCACTGCAAGAGGAATGGATTATGCCATGCTTCTTCACGAGTCAATCAAAGGAATCTACCAATTGATCATGGCTGCTACCATCCCAGAGGATGAGGAAACAGCGGAGATTGTTGTTATGAATACAGATACACTGGCTGATGAAATCGAGGATCTTAGATATGGCCCTTACATCGCTCAGGATTTGAGAGACTTCATCAACACTTTCCCAGAAAGCGATACAGTTGAAAATCTCCGTGAATATGTTTGCGGATATTTAGTAGACGAGAATAACTATTCTGCTGAAGAGTTTTTGAAGTTAATGAATGACATTCTCTTAGGAATGCCATTGCTCATGAACCCTAATGCTGAAGTTGAAGAGCAATATAAAGATCAAATCCTGGCTGCAGCAAATCGTGCTAAGAAAGAAATGGGAACAATCGTAAAAGAGATTGCCCAGATGATCGGTGATTACGAAAGATCTATCGCCGGAATGGAAGAGCCAGAAGTTGAAACCCCAGGCAGACCACAAGATTCAGACATGGATATGTCGAATAAGGCGGATCTTATGACTATGATTGATATAGCTCTCGATAAAGGAGATTTTGCTGAGGCTAAGAGACTTTCTGACCTTTTGAATAAATTATGATGAGATGGTGGATCATTATCTTTCTCAGTCTAGCCTCTTGTAATCCTCAGATTATAACGCAGATTAAAGAGATAGTGATCCACGACTCAATTTTCAACACCGATATTATTTACAGAGACACTTTTCTAGAAATCGAAAGTGTCAATCCCAAGCGTGTAGAGAGTGGATCCCGGACAGAAGCAAGGATTGTTGTCAAGAGGGAAACCAACACGGTCGTAAAAACTGTTTACGGTGAACCAGGTATGCTCCTTTACGACATACCAGATTCTATGATCTTATCTAAACTCTACACAATTAAGGTAAGGATTCAAAAGCAGGTTTCATCTATTAGCAAGGATGGCACACGGAAATCTGTTCAGGCTCCTATTCAGACTTCCAGAAATATGGAAGTTGATCTATCCGATCCAGACCCTGAAGGTGCTTTCAAGATATCGAAGGTTAATTCCAATCAGCAAATTGTTGAAAGCGATTACTACACGGAATGGATCTTTAATGTGATCCCAACCAAATCAGGCAATCGTTCTCTGAATCTGGTCGTGAGCATTATCTCGAATGACGGGGTTAAGCAAATTGTCCACGAGGATATCATCTTCGTCAAAAACAAGATATCAGTTAAAATAGAATCATTTTGGGAAAAACACTGGCAATGGGTTTTTACTACCATTCTTATCCCAATCTTCATTTACATCTGGAAAAAGAAGCAACAAAAATCTAAAGCTTCCGAATAAATCCGGAATAAAGTCCTACTCTGATTATAAAAAGAGGAAGGAAAATTCATGAAAACATTACGACTCTCAGATACCAGGGAAATAGCTATTCCGAGGATCATCAATGAATACGGCTGTCAGGCAGGGGCTGAGATTGGTGTATTTAAAGGTGTGTTTAGCAGGACGCTCCTGGAAAAATGGTCTGGAACATTATGGATGATAGATCCATGGAGACCTTTTGGAGATGACGAGGGATACATTGACTCGTCAAACCACAGGAATCACGAAACCGCATATTTACAGGCTATGCAGAATCTAGGGGGATTTGAGCAGAGATCATTTATGTTAAGAGGATTAAGTTCAGATCTGGTTGGAAGATTCGCTAACGAAGAATTGGACTTTGTCTATATTGATGGGAATCACGCCTACGATTTTGTTAAATTTGATATAAGTGCGTGGTGGCAAAAAGTGAAGCCTGGAGGCTGGCTTATGGGACACGACTACCTTGACATGTCTGATTGGTATTTCTCAGAATTCAGCGAGAATGGAAAAGATAAACACGTTTGGCTGATTGGTCCCAATCCGGGAGACGAATATGAATATGCTGGGATATTCGGTGTAAACACTGCTGTTGACGAGTTCGTTAAAGAAAACGATTTAGAACTGTCGGTAACTTCCGAATGGCTGGGATCATGGATCATTAGAAAACCTCTTATTTAATTTATTTTATCGTTTTTAATAGGTACTTTTGCTGACGAAGAAAGACATGATAAAAAACAAATTATTTAGATCAGAGGTTGAGGTTATCAAATTACGCGACAGTTACTTAATTTTGAGTAAAGAATGGCCTATTACTATCGGAGACGATGTTATTAATATCGATTCCTATGAGAACGGTCATGGAGACGTTGAATGGAAGTGTGAAGATGCGGATACCGAATTGCATATGAACCAGCCAAACACTTCATATCGCAAGGTGATTTGGACATCGGATCGGGTATCATATCTCTTTAACGATGGTCCGCCACACGATCATAACTACGATTACCCTGGAGGTTTTATCGAGCCAATGTTGAAGGACAACTTCGAAAGGATCATAGAAAGCGAAGGAATCTGCCAGGTAGAAGCTGAAATCGACGAATTTGGAATCACTGTTGGTCCAAAATTAGCTTTCGGTGACGGAATAGTTTTTTATACACCAATACTATGATATACATTTCGATCGATACCGAAACCACAGGTCTTAATCCTGAAAATTGCCAGCTTCTTTCATTTGGAGCAATCGTGGAGGATACGAATAAAAAACTACCATTCGACCAAATTCCTAAATTTCACTGCGCTGTTCTGAGAGGAGAAAGAGACATCCTTCAAGGAGAACTCTATGCTCTGAATATGAACAAGGATCTGATTGAAAAAATCACTTATTATTCAACAGCAAGAACCCAGGACGAAAAGAACGACTTGGTTCAGATGACTGGAATGAAATTTCTAAGAGAGGAAGAAGTTGTTAAGGCTTTCTTTCACTTCTTGATTGATGCTGGAGCAATTACTCCAGAATTCGATCCATCAAAGACAGTAGAAATAATAAACGGGAAGACGTACCCAATGCTGACAACTAAGATGAAACCGTTTCATTTAAACGTTGCAGGCAAGAATTTTCACTCGGGTGATCAGACTTACATTGAAAGACTTCCCAGATGGAAGCAGGTTTTCAGAATCCGGAATAGACACATAGATCCTTCACTTCTATTTACTGACTGGAGCAACGACACGGCTTTGCCAACACTTGGATTATGCAAGGAAAGAGCTAAGATCGACGGGATCGTTACCCACGATGCTTTGGATGATGCATGGGACGTTGTCCAGTTATTGAGAACTCAATATTGAAAAGATGATCGTAAAAATATACACGTATATTCTCGTAATAGTCTCGATCGTCGTATTTTTGATTTTCGTAATTACCCCTCTGATAAAGTCAGGTAGAAAATTTATAAGAGAATCTATGGGTAAGACAGAGAATTATTTGATAGAGATAATCAGTGATATCGAAAACGGCCAACCACATTGGATCGTTTCAGTTAAATACATCTTACACGTGATCATCGCTATATTGCTCGGTCTCTTCGTTGGAGTTCTATGGCCAGCTTTAGCAATAATGTTCATTCTGAGTGTTATCTCCTACATAAGAGAAGATTAGATGTAAGGGATGTTCAACTTGGGATCGTTGATCATCCACATCACATGATCATTGAGAATCTTGTTCAGATTTTTTTCATTAGCTGTTACCTTCCAGAAGGGGGTTTTTCGTTCGTTCAAAACTACATTATACCCTGAAAGTCCGATATGCTTTTTGATTGATTCTAATGAAGGTGATATCTTAGCTAGTTTCGGATTTCTGGAATTGTCCCAGCCAACTCCATAAAATTCAGGGTAGAGGGTTACCATATTTGCGGGAATCCCTGGGGCACCTCCTGCTTTAGTCCTGGCCAGATTTTGAAGGTATTTAATAGGTGCAACGAAAAGATAGCTTTTACCGTCTTTTTCAGGTTTGCCTAGTAAAAATACCCAGCCGCCTTGTTGCCACTTAACATTCTCATTCATGTCTTCCATATTAAATGAATTTGCTTTTTGTTTTGGATAACAATGATAAAGTTTCCTTTATTTTTTCTTCATTCTCACCAGATTCATCCACAATACGAGATTTGTAATCATCAGGTAAACTATCCCACATATCGGCCAGATAAGATGGATATTCCTTATAGATTTTTCCAGCATTTCCTTTTTCAGAAAACCACGGAAGAGTCAGTAGTAAGGATTTACCTTTATCCTCTGATTTGGTATATGATTCAAGCCATCCTTCTGGATCCCACTCACCACTGCGAATTCTTTGTATCCCATCCGCTGAGAAAAACCCTCCAACCTCTTCTGGTGCTCCTTCTAGAGTCTCCAGGGGATTAGAAGATACTGAATAGCTTCCTTTCACAATTTTAGGCCCTCCGACAAGATTTTTAAAATCGTTTAGATCTGCATCAAAATCATCCCCTACATACTCGGGAAAGCCTTCCATCGAAGTCAACTTGTTACCCCAGATCTTAAAACCTTTATCAGCTTTTTTAAATTTGATCCCCTTAAAATTTCCTACATTTTTCTGGGGCATGAAGACAGTCGTTTTTGCTGTTATCTTATTGTCGTCAGTGAATTCCCAATCGGAAATAGATTTAGATATTAAATCTATTTCTTCTGGTGAGATCCCTGTCTTATTGGACATAAGATCAACAATCTCTTTACTGGCTTTCTTAAGAATTTCTTTTTCCTGATCAACATCAATCTCATCGATTAAATCACTGAGAAATTGGAAATGCTTCCCATTCATTTCAAACAATTGAAAGCTTTTTAGATTTTTCATTAGACTATATATTTAGTTATAAACCATCTCTATTTTTTATATCTCTGGTAATTATTATATTTGCAAGGATGGAGAAAGAAAAACCTACAATTGGTGGTATTTATCAGACAAATGTCTTAGGTGGCGGGGATATGTGGCAGAGAGTCAAAATTTTGAAGTATCCTTTGCCTATCCACTATCAATACTACGGAATAAAGGTAGACGGATCTGCTATAGTTGATCTGATAGATCGGGAAAGTTCTCCTTTTATTGTTGAGCTAAAAAACATAAAAAGAATATGAATATTAAATTGAGTAAAAGGGATCAGAAGATGCATGATGCCATGATGGAATGCTACGTTAGACTGTTTGCGAACTCTACACCTCCTGGCGATTTCAATAAAATGCTGGATGAAGCAGAATTGAACGCCCAAGGTAGAAAGATCATACCTTTTATGGATTATGAGATCGAAGAGGAACCGATGAATCAAATAATCGAAGACGTTGCTAAGGAATTTAAAATCAAGAAAATCGATTTTACACCCTTTAGAAATGGAATTTTAATGGGGTGCTCACCTAAAACAAAATACATCAAATAAAGATATGCCAGATTTTACAGCCGATATAGAAATAGACGTAGAAGAATTTTGGGAAAATTGCTCTAGATCCGAGAAAAATGAAATGATCAATATGCTTGAGGAGGAGGGATGGGTCAGAAGGGTAATCCCGGATGGTAAGAATCCAGGTAGATATAATCAGCCTTCGCTAATGGATAATGAATGGGAAACCATGGTTAGAAATCTTTATGATTTGCGTCAGAGGGTAACTCTAGAGGAAGAGGAGATAATAAAGAAAATAGTTAGTAGATACGTGTAGAGGCTTTCATCCATCGGTAGAAATTCTCTTTGTTCTCCCCGTGAGCTTTAGCAATTGATTCCTGTATTTCGGGATCTAGATCGTTCCAAAGGTCAGCAACAGTTTCTTTGTACTTTTCTACAATTTTTTTGTAATAGATCTCGCCGTCACTATGTAGTGATTCTAAAAGTGTAGATTGTGGAATAGGATTATCGTCAAAATTATATACTTTAAACGATGATGGACTTAAACCCTGCAAAGTTATAAGTCTGCATTGATAAGCATAAATGGTTGTAAAGTAACAATAAGGATCGATTCCGGCAAAAGATGTGATCTGATTATACGAAATGCCGAACGTCCCAGATGCTCGAGATTTAAGGTCTCTCACAGTTTTTATATCATTGCGGTTAAGATTTATTACATGGGCAGCAGTCGGGATTCCCGAGATTGACTCCAAACCGCACGAATTGATTCTGAAGTCCCCATAACATTTTCCAAACTTAACGGGCAATTCCTTCAAAGGTTTATCAGTTATTCCAAAACTGCTAAATAAATTTACAAGACCGGTTTTTTCATCTATCTCCCATTCCGATCCTTCTTCCTGATGCTCTTCTATGAATTTCACCTGAGATGGAGTAAGCTGGTTGGAGCTTTCGTTGATGAATCTTTCCCAGGATAGAACTTTTTGCATATTTTATATATCCGGTACTCATTGGATCGAAATAAGCTAATCTGGTAAATCTATAAAATATGGTATGCAAGAAAAGCAAGAAAAATTCAAGATCGGTGATAGGGCTTTTAAGCCAAAGGGTTACAAATTCCCGTGCACCGTGGTATCTATTTTCACAACAACTACGGGAGATGTTAGGATAGTTGGAGAGATGGACGATAATGGTATGCTTCACATTTTTAACGAAAATCAATTAGAACACTATGGATCTACTGGCAACACACCCGGTTAGAAAAATGGACCTGGGATTCCACGGCAATTTATTCGGCGGAAATCTTTTGTCATGGTTGGATTCAGCTGTGGCTGCTTATGCTATGGAGAAATGTCACAGCAAAGCGATGATTACCGTGGCTATTGACAAATGTGTATTTGAAAAACCAGCGAAGGAGGGTAACCTAGTTAAGATCTGGGCAAGAGTTGAAAGGATAGGTAATACCTCAGCAACGTTCGCTGTCGAGGCACGATCCTACAACGTTTTTAGAGGTGATGAAAAATTGATTCTATCAACCAAAATGACTTTTGTTAGGGTAGATGAGGAGGGAGAACCAATTAGGATTTCGGAGCAGGTCCGCAGGGAGTTTTACGAATCTCCAGGCACAGAAGAGGAGAAGAAAAAATAGATCTTTCCGGAGGGATATTAATAAAATCTAGACTTAGATCTAAGTAATCGGGAAAATCTCTCGGATGTTTTTATCTTGCTTTTGTCCGCTTCGATATCATCCCAGATATCTGCCAGACCCGACTCTTCTTCTGGAGTTAGGTCTCTATCATTATAGTAACTTAGTAATAATTCCTTCCCCAATATATTATTGTAGCCCTTTAGATATTCCATTCTCGATTCATGGTTCCAACCAATATCGAACCGTTCGGTCATAACTTTTCCGATATTTTCATGGAGTCCATCAAGTGATGTGATCCCGGTACTGATTATGGAAAGTGTGCCACCAATAAAATCTGGGATCCCTTCCAGTGAAGATAAAGAGTAATTTCTATCGAGATAGAAACTTCCCAGAATTGTTCTGGGAGATCCTATCAAATTGGTAAGCTCGTTGCTTTCAGCATACATTCCCTCCACTCTTTTTGGTGAACCTTTCAGTGATTTCAGCTTATTATAAAAGCATGTATAGACTCCTTCTACAAATCTAGGTCCACCTTCTAAGCTAACTAATTTATTTCCTGAGCAATCGAAATACTCCCCAACTTTTTCTGGACACCCTTCCAATGATGTGAATCCAACATCCCTAATATTAAAACTGCCAGTCACTTCATTGAACTTCATAGGCATCCTATCCATCCTATTTTCTATTTCGCCCCTCTTTATCGCATCTTTGAAATGCCAAGAATAAATCCTTACATCACCCTTTACGTTGTATTTGCCGTTCACCATCTCATACTGTCCATCGATTGACAAACTTTGGAGACTATCATTAAATTCTTCGAATAGAAAAAGTCTTTTCATAATTATTTTGATCGGGATAATTTTAGTGCATGATTCATATCTTCGACGCCGAATTTCTTTGCTTGTCCTAGATAGCACTTATCATCGAATTTATCAGGGTCTGATTGAACCATTTTATTCCATCCGTTATATTGATTGCTGTATTTCCATATTTGGTCGGTGTCTGAAAGTGAAGGATTAGGTTTCTTTTTGAATAGGTACCCGCCAACAGCTCCACCCGTCCTATCAGCTCCATGTGCGCAATGAACTAAACAATTTCCAGAGGAAAGGAGTGAGTTGATTTTTTCCTGGTCCACTGGATCATCGGATGAGAGTTTGTAAAATTCTATCCCTAAATTGATTGCTGCGTCACGCTCATCTGAAATTGATACCGGTGATTGGTTTTCGTGATGTTTGCCATCTTCTCCATCCCAGTTTAGTCTGATAACTTTATCAATCCCGTGATTCTTCCACACAAGCGGGCAAAGATCGATCGGAAGCTGAGCACATCTGTAGTTATTCTTATTATCTGGGATTTTATGAAAATTAAATTTCTTTTCTATATCGATATCCAAAGCGGATTCAAGAACAGAGAAACTTTGAAAATCGAGAAGGTTGAACATAAAATTATATATCAAGAAAGCCGATGGAAGCTACAAAAACACCGGCTGAATGATCTCCCTGTTTCCCTGGCGTAGCTCTTCTTCGGATTTTGTGAAAGAGGGAAAAATTCAATAAATCTTTCTTATATATCGGGTTTCAAACGGTGATATACCTTTATTTAGTAGAATATATAACGCCATGCAGGATGCAACCGAAATTGACGCCGTTGAATTGGAAGTTGACGGTTATTTGGTCGAAAAGACCAAAACTTTTATCACTGAATTAGGTCAAGTTTACATAGGTCTTTTTTTCAGAGGATGCTGGATGAACGTTCACAGCTCGACTA
>Ga0315906_10010402_pt1 | contig 10932 bp, 11 predicted proteins | sample LakEriMetagenome_4_FD_203526 | JGI IMG/M metagenome (GOLD analysis project Ga0315906, IMG submission 203526) | Freshwater fungal communities from buoy surface, Lake Erie, Ohio, United States - Buoy 2 MA122 | ecosystem: Environmental > Aquatic > Freshwater > Lake > Lake biofilm | place: USA... | reverse complement strand
TTCGTGAATTAAAAAATAGAATTAGAGTAGTTCAAGGTGGCACGAATGCGGGAAAAACGTATGCTATTATTCCTATTCTAATTGATAAAGCAACAAAGACCCCACGATTAAAAATAACAGTTGTAGCAGAAACAATTCCAGCCGTTAAAGATGGAGCAGTTGACATTTTTAAAAATGTAATGTTAGATACAAATCGTTGGAGGGAAAGTGGTTGGATAGCAAACCCGATGGAGTACACTTTTAGTAATGGTTCTAAAATTCAATTTAAAGCCTTTGATAGTGACGGTAAAGCAAAAGCAAGTGGTAAACGTGATATTCTATTTTTAAACGAAGCAAATCATATTCCTTTTATTATTGCAGATGCTTTAATGATTAGGTCAAATGAAACCTATATTGACTTTAATCCCGATGAAGAATTTTGGGTACATACTGAAATAATACCACAACCAAATTCAGATTTTTTATTATTGACTTACAAGGATAATGAAGCGGTAAGTAAACAAACCTTAGAAGATTTGTATATTAAAAAATCAAAGGCTTTTTTTAACCCCGATTTACCCGATGATGAATTAATAAGAAACGATAATATAAAATCTAACTATTGGAGTAATTGGTACAAAGTTTATGGTTTAGGAATGGTTGGAAGCCTTGATGGAGTTGTATTTACCAACTGGAAAACTATCGACACTTTACCAATTGACGCAAGGTTATTAGGAGTCGGATTAGACTTCGGATATACTAACGACCCGACTTCAGCAGTTGCTGTTTATAAGTGGAATGACAAACGAATTATCAAAGAACTGTTTTATAAAACAGGAATGCTTAACGGCGATATTGCGAACGCTTTGCCGAAAGATACTTTGATTTATGCAGATAGTGCCGAACCGAAATCGATTGAAGAAATACGGCGTAGAGGTTTACAAATTTATCCTGCAACAAAAGGCAAAGATTCAATTAATTACGGAATTGATTTGATGCAACAGCAAGAATACTTAGTGACTTCTGATAGTGTTAACCTAATTAAAGAACTTAGAGGTTATTGTTGGGACGTCGATAAGACTGGCAAAAAGCTGAATAAACCTCAAGGTGGAAAAGACCACGCTATTGACGCATTACGTTACCACGAAATGGAATCTATAAGCACAAATAAAGGCGTGTATAACATTTATTAGACTTTGTAGTTTAATAGATATGAAAGTTGAAATAACAGTACCAACATCTATTGCCGAAATACCTTTACAAGCGTATCAGAAATTTGTTAATGCTTCAAAAAACAGCGAAGATGAATTATTTTTAATGGAGCAAATGGTTCAATCATTTTGCGGTATCGAGCTAAGGTCAATCGCTAAAATGAAAATGAACGACCTAACTGAAATTATTATTTCACTTACTGAAACATTAAAAAGCGAAGGTAAATTTCACGAAAGATTTAAGATTAAAGATTTGGAGTTTGGGTTTATTCCAAACTTAGAAGATATTAGCTTTGGCGAATATGTTGACTTAGAAAACTACTTACAAGACGTTTCTAGTTTTCACAAAGCTATGGCTGTTATGTACCGACCGATTAAAGAAACTAAGGGTGAACGATACACAATTCACGAATACAAAGGAAGTGACGAATACAGCGATTTAATGAAGTTTGCACCTTTGGAAATAGTAAAGGGAGCGAATGTTTTTTTTTGGAGTTTAGAAAAAGAATTATTGACAGCTACCCTCAAATTTTTGGAGAGGGAAATGACAGCGGAAATGAAAGCGCACTTAGTGAAAGAGCTCAATTTGCAAAACAGTGGGGGTGGTATGGAAGCCTATATGTACTCGCTTCAAACGACATTACAAAATTTGATGAAGTCACCAAATTGGGACTTAGAAAGTGCCTCACTTTTCTCACGTTTACAAAACAGAGCGATGAAATTCAGAAGCGCGAATTTGACCGAATTACAAAACGACAATGAGTAAAGACCCAAGATCAGAAGCACTTCAAAAGTTCGTTGACGGAGTTGTTAAACAAGCGAGAACGAATTTAACTAGACGTCAAAAAAACGCTTCTAAGAAACTTTACAATTCAATTAAAGGAGATAGCAAGGTTTATCCAAATTCTATTCGTATCGGTTTCGCTATGGAAGATTACGGCTTTTTTCAGGACCAAGGAGTTAAAGGTGCAAACCCTAGTAAAGTTTCAAAGAATGCAAAGATTAGAGGACAACAAGCACCGAACAGTCGTTTTAAATTTGGCTCAGGGAATTACGCAGGTACGTGGCAAAGTTTTGTTTCGAACATTGAAGTTTGGGCAAAGCGAAAAAACATAAGACTTCGCGACGAACAAGGCAAATATAAAAAAGGTAACTATCGAACAATAGCGCAAATTATAGCAGGGAACATTTACAACCGTGGTATTAAACCAACGATGTTTTTTAGTGATGCTTTAGAAACGAAATTAAAGAAGTTACCAACAGAATTAATAAACCCTTATGTATTAACCGTCAGTAATATTATTGACATAGCAATAAAAGAAAATGTACGCAAGAACGCCGTTTACAACCCAAGTAAGTGAAGCAGGTCAAACTGGTGGAAAAATAGAGTTGTTTATTAGCAACACTTCAACGTTCCATGCTACTCCTACTTACATACTTGAAAAGAACAACCCTAGTGCAACGAATAACGTTATTAGATTCAATTTAACGCCGTTTGTTCGTGAGTTTATAAGTAACACGTATCAGAATATTAGAACGTTACCAAGCCCAGCAACAGCAACGCCAAACAGTCACAGCGCATACGTTCAAATTAAGCGATATAAGAACGTTTCAGGAACTTACACTTTGTTGGATACAAGAACTTACAGAGCTTTTGATGGATATAGAAGTTTCACAGATTCAGGTTCGCTAAGTATATTACCTTGGAGCAATGAGGTAACAACTTTTGATAGTGCTTTTCCACTTTGGAATTACCCAACGGGAATGACATTTTATTATGTTGGTTCAAGTGCCGCAAGTACTCCAAGTGGATTACTTTCTCCAGGATATATGACTGTTTATTTAAGTGAAGATTGTTACGTTAAGTATGTTTCATTAGCAAATCCTGCGAATACTGTTACAACGAACATAGACAGCGTAAACCAACGCTATGTAGATATTCCCGTGATCTATCAAAGCGCAAGTTTTCCAAACACAAATTATTTTGCAGGTGGTAACACGTTAGAGTTTTACAACAGTTCAGATGTATTGCTTCAATCGTTTACGTTTAAGCCTTTAAGAGAATGTCGATATACTCCTATTCCTGTTGATTTTGTTAATAAATTAGGAGGGTGGCAACGTGTTTTTTTCTTCAAAGCATCACAAGATAAACTAAGTTTTTCAAGTGAAGATTATAACTTTTTAACAAGCGTTCCAAGTGTTAATCAATGGACGGTTTCAGACGGTCAAACAAGGCAGATGAATCGAAATGCACGTAGGAAAATAACTGTAAATTCTGGAAGCGTTGATGAAAACTTCAAATTGATTTTAGAGCAGTTGTTATTGTCCGAGCGTGTAATGGTTAACGGATTGCCTGCAAAGATTTTAACCAACGATATTGAACTTTTTAAAATAGTAAACAAGAAAGACTTGAACTATACAATAGATTTTGAATTTGCTTATGACGAAGTTTCGACTATTTATTGAGGGGGTTGAAGTTGACTTGTTCAAAGATGAAGTTGTAACGGTTAATAGTTCGGTTGCAAACGTTCAGGATATTAGCAAGGTATTCAGCGACTTTTCACAATCGTTTTTAGTTCCTGCAACGCCAAGAAACAACCGTATCTTTCAGCATTGGTATGAAAGCGATGTAAATCCTACTATTGACCACAATTTAAGACGTGACGCTTTTATAGAAATCGAAATGCAATCGTTCAGAAGTGGTAAGATTCAATTGAATGAAGCTGTAATTAAAGACGGTCAGGTAGTAAGTTATTCTGTTAATTTCTTTGGTGCTTTGGTTTCGCTAAAAGATAGGTTTGGGGAGTTGACTTTAAAAGATTTAGATTATTCAAGTATTTCGTTTGTTTACAATGGTACAAATGTTTACAATAGATTGACTGACGGTGTCACAAGTTATGATATTAGATTTCCTTTGGTAGCATCGGATAGGTTATGGACTTTCGGAACAAGTGGAGAAGATATATCTACAAATGCAAAGGCGGTTGTTTGGGATAAGTTATTTCCTGCGGTTCGTGTAAATGCTATTTTTAATATTATTGAAACGCAATTTGGAGTTAACTTTACTAGCTTGTTTTTTCAAACAGCAAAATGGACAGATTTATATGTGCGCTATCAAAACACTGAAGTGTCACAAGTTATAGGTGAAAATCAAATTGTTGATTTATCAAGTAATTCTTTAACAGGAACGTGGGTAAACCCTCCTATTTATAACCTTGTTGAAAATAGCGTTACGATACCGTATCAAGCGCCAGATTTACTACCTTATTTAATTGGAGTTTCTACATTTTTTTACGATGATCCAACAGCTATCGTTTACTGCGATGTGTATCTAAACAATGTTTTATTTTCGAGCACTAAAATGATTAATTCAGCAACATTTTCTTTTTGTGGAGAAGTGCCGAATAACCCGGGAACTTCACAAAAATTAAATTTTTTTTTCAGGTCAACTAAAACAGTGAATTTTGATTATACAATAATAATTTCAGACTATTTATTTACCATTAATAATAAGCGTACAAGAATTATAGGAAACGCAACATCAATTGTAAACATTAATGCTTCATTGTTTGCACCATCTGTAAAAATTTATGATTTTGTTTCAGCTATTTTTAAAGCCTTTAATTTAGTTTGTGAAGGTATTGACGAAACTAATTTTAGAATTGAGCCTTTACAAGATTGGTATTCGTTAGGTAGTGAAAAAGACTTAACGAAATATGTAATTAATTCAAACGGCGTTAAAAGATTACCACTTTATAAACAGATAGCTTTTAAATACAAAGAAAGTAAATCTTTCATTAATAAAGAATTTTTATCAACTTTTAATCGTAGCTACGGAGACTTAGATTATTCCTTCCCTTATGATGGTTCTGAATTTAAAATGGAGTTACTTTTTGAAAATATCCAATTTACAGAATTAAAATACGGAACGACTGATAGTGATTTATTCGTGGCTTTTACTTTAGATGAAAATTTTTCACCGTACGTTCCCGAATTAGCATTGATGTATTTAAATGGTGAAGCAACGTCAAATCCTGCTTTTAAATTCTTTGATGGATCTTCAAATTTAAACGTAACAGATTACGCACTATTTAATTCAGTTAATACGACTGGTTTTTCACTTTGTTTCGGCAATGAATTTAACATCGTAACGCAAGAAACAGAACCAAACAGTTTGTACCAAACGTATTACGCTAATCAATTAGGTAATTTATACGACCTACAACAACGTTTATTTTCCTTTACAGCTTATTTACCAACTGGCGTGTTAAGTGCGCTTAAATTGAACGATAAGATAATAATTAAGGATAAAAGATATTTGATAAACGATATTTCAAGTACTTTGAACAATGGCGAAGTAAAAATGAATTTAATACTTGATTTGGTAACTATTCCAATGAGTTGTGATTGTATTCGTGTAACCTATCAATTAGAAGGTGAAGAACCCGTAACTGTGGAGGTAGGTATTTCTACTTTTGAACCAATAGTTAACGGAAAAAATAGATATGATTTTAATGTTGTAGAAGGAGTAAATGGTGCCTTAACTTGGAATCCAGATTTAGGAGTAGGCGCGTCTTGGTATTATTCAGATGGTGATAATATTGCTTACCTATCCGAAGACACAGACTGCCCTTTTGGAACTTACACAATCGAGGAGGGAAGTATCTTTGAAGCGTTTAGCGTAACTAATTGTTAAAATTATGAAAATACAAAACATTATAAACCTACTGAAAACACAAAAATTTTACGGTGTTTCAAAAGAAGTAGATATTGCAAAGGGTGTTAACGAATTAACGCCAAACATAAAACGAATTATTGACCAAGAAAATAGAAAGTATCATGGCAGAAAAAAAGGTTATTGAAATAGAAATTCAGGACAATTCTAAAACGCTCAAGCAACAATACAAGGAAGCAGTTTTAGAAGTTCAGAAGTTGGCAGATGCTTTCGGTGCGACATCGGTCGAAGTTCAAAACGCTTCAAAACGTGCGGCGGAATTAAAAGATCAAATCGAAGACGTAAACGACGCGATCCAATCGCAAAAAGGCGAAGGTGCATTTATTGCTTTGGGTAAATCAATTAGTGCGGTTGCGAATGGTTTTAGTGCTGTTCAGGGTGCTATGGGTTTAGTAGGTGTTGAGAGTGAGGAGGTGCAACAAGCGATGTTACGTGTTCAAAGTGCAATGGCTTTGGCGCAAGGTTTGGAGGGATTAGAAGATGCAGGAAGAGCGTTTAAGCAGTTAGGAGCGGTTGTTAAATCAACTACTATTTTTACGACTGCTTACAACTTTGTTATGGGTATTTCCAACAAAGAAACAGCGACAAATGTAGGATTGACCGAAGCTGATACGGTTGCAAAAACTGGGTTAAGTGCGTCAACTGTTGGACTTACAACTGCAACTGGTGGAGCAACAACAGCAATGAAATTATTTAGACTTGCGTTAATTGCAACGGGAATAGGTGCAATAATTGTTTTAGTTGGTTTACTAATTGCAAACTTTGATAAGGTTACAAAAGTAGTTGTTAAACTTTCAGGATACATAATCAAGGCTTATGACTATTTTGACCAATTAGGAACGGGAATAAAAGTGTTAATAGGTATCTTTTTTCCTATGATTGGTGTTATTTACGGTGCTATAAAAGCACTTGAATACTTTGATATTATCGACACGAAGAACGAGCGTAATATGTCAGCAAGGCACGAAGCTAATATGCGCAGAGTTGATAAAGAACTAGCAAAAAGGGAAAAGCAACGAGAAGCAAGAAAAAAGGCATACGATGAAGAAACTGGAAATATTAATCGACAAATCAAGCTACTAGAAGCGCAAGGAAAATCAACTGAAGCACTTGAAAAATTACAGCTTAAAAGATCGTTAGCGAATCAACGTGAATTGATTAAAGAAGCACGTTTGAACTTGCAGATTTTAAGAGCAACGAATATCGGTGGCGTTAACGATGAAATGATTGAGGAAACGAAAACCGCAATTGCTGAAATGAAACAAACTATTTTAAACACTGAAACGGATATACAAATCGCAAGGATTGAAACGGGAAAAAAAGCCGTTGACACTGCTAAAAAAACTAACGAAGAACTTTATATAATTGACGATTCCGAAATGAAACGTCGCGAGGCTCAAAGAAAAATGGACGAGGAAAATTTAGCTTTGTATTTAGGTGATATGACTAAAGCCGAAACACAAAGCGCAAAAGACGGAATCGCACAATTAGTAGCAACAAGAACAACGGAATTAGAAATTGAAAAAAATACAGCGGATAAAAAGTTAGCTATTGAAAAAGCATTGCAAGAACATAAAGCAGAATTAAGACAAAAAGATTTTGATTTAGCGTTACAAGGAATAGGGGTTATTAAATCTATTTTTGAAAAGTCTAAGGGAGTACAGAAAGCGGCGGTTATTGCTGAAAGTGCAATTGGTATCGCTAAAATTATCACTTCAACACAAGCGGCAAATGCGGCGGCTATTGCAAAGTATTCTTTAATTCCAGGAGGGCAAGCATTTTCAGCAGCGGAAATAGCACGTAATAGAATTGGAGCAGGAATAGGAATAGCGGCGAATTTAACTGCAACAGCAAAGGCGTTACAAGCATTAGGAGGTGGAAGCGCACCAAGTGGAGGTGGAGATTTAGGTGGTGCAACTGGTGGGGGTGTTATTGCACCTAATCTTAACGTTGTTGGAAATACTGGAATTAACCAATTAGCAACCTTACAACAGCAACCCGTTAAAGCATACGTAGTAAGTAACGACATCACAAGCGCACAGCAGTTTGACTTGAAAGTGCAACAAACAGCGAGTTTGTAGTTTATAAGATATGGAAGTTTACGAATTAGTAATTAAAGACGAAAAGAAAGATGGTGTTTTCGCAGTTTCTTTAGTCGAAAAACCCGCTATCGAAGAAAACTTTATTGCACTTTCAGAACACGAAATCGAGCTTAAAGCAATTGATGAAAAGCGAATTGTTTTAGGTGCGGCGTTAATTCCAAACAAGCGAATTTACAGAAAGGATAAAGACAAAGAATTTGAAATATTCTTTTCTAAGGAAACGGTAAAACGTGCAAGCGAGTTGGTATTTATGCGCGGTCAACATCAGAACACAACGGAAAATCACGCTGTAAAAGTTGACGGAATGACAATAGTTGAATCGTGGATAATTGAAGATAGCAAGAAAGATAAAAGCGCATTTTACGAAATGAGTTTGCCCGTAGGTACGTGGATGATCGCAATGAAAGTTGACAACGATGAAACGTGGGAAAAAGTAAAGAAAGGCGAGTTCAAAGGTTTCTCAATCGAGGGGTACTTTGCTGAAAAATACGAAATGTCAGCACGTGAGAAAGTTGCTGAATTATTACGTAAAGAATTGAACTTAGAAAGTTATACCGACTATCCACAACAAGCAACGGAAAACGCAAAAATAGCACTTAGATACGCAGAAGAAAACGGTTGGGGTTCGTGTGGAACGCCAGTTGGAAAAGCACGTGCAAATCAATTAGCGAATAGAGAACCAATAAGCGAGGACACGATTTCACGAATGGCAAGTTTTGAACGCCACCGAGAAAATTCACAAAAGGAATTAGGTGACGGGTGCGGTCGTTTAATGTGGCTTGCTTGGGGAGGCGATGCAGGTATCGAGTGGGCGCAAAGAAAATTAGAACAAATTAAAAAAGATAAAAAATGAAAAGTTTAGAGATTATCAACAAAATTGAAAGTAAAAAAGTTGAATTAGAATCGCAAAAAGTGGAATTAGGGTCAGCACAAGAAGTAGATGCAGAATCTAAAAGAATGACTGAAAAATTTTTACAATTAACAAAAGCAATTAACGACTACAATGCGAAAGCAAAAATTGTACAAGAATTATCAAGAAATTTAAGGTCAAGTATAAAAGGTAGTATCAATATTTTTGCAGATTTTGAGAAAAAAGTAAAAGAACTTGGTTTAGAATTACCCAATGATTTTAAATCAAAAAGAAAATCAATTGAGAACTTAAATAAAATGGCTGAAAAATTAAGTTTAAGACCTTTTGAGGTTTCTACTAATCCTGGTTCTTACTAATATGTCAACAAGAACTACATCACCAAAAGGCGGTAAGCGTGGTTGTTTATGCAAGGACAACAAGTACCGTAAAGAATGTTGCGAGGGGGAACTTTCACAGCAGGGAATCGGTTCAACTGTTAACGGTGGATCACAAACAGTCATAAGACCTGCTACAAATACAGTAGTAATAATTCGCTAAAGTGCAACAGAACAAAAACAACATAGTTTAATAAAAAAACAGTTATGAATTACAAAGAAATAGTAAACAAAATTTGTGTCGCTTTGAATATCGAAGTGAAATTGGAACAAATGAAATTAAACGACGGTGTAACGGTAATCGAAGCGGATAGCTTTGAAGCAAACAACGAAGTGTTTATAATTACCGAAGATGAGCAACGAATTCCTTTGCCAGTTGGAGAATACGTAGTTGAAAACGGAATGCTTTTAGTAGTAACGCAAGAAGGTGTAATCGCAGAAGTTAAAGAACAAGAAGCACCAGCAGAAGAAGAAGCACCCGAAGCACCCGAAGAAGAAGAAATGAAAAAAGACGATAAAATGATTGAGAAAGCACAAGTTAAAAAAACGGTGGAATCAATGGTTAAAGAAACGTTCTTTTCTGAAATGGAATCTTTGAAAGAGGAAAACGAAAGATTGAAAACGGAACTTGCACAAATGCAAGAGCCGAAACCAATCGTTCACAATCCAGAAAGTACAGTTGCAAGCGAACCAAAAGCGCCGAAGTCAACAATGGATTTAGTATTAAAATTTATAAACAAGTAATAAAATGAGTACAACTTATTTAGCAGTAACCAACGATGTTGAACGTCAGTTGGCAAACGTAGAAGCCGTAACAGGCGCAGTAACATTGACCGCTGAGGATAGTGGCAAAGTATTAATTTTAAAAGCATCAGCAGGGGCGCAAATCACACTTCCAGCGGTGGCAACATCAGCAGGATTGAGATTTAAGTTTATTGTTGGTCAACTTTTCGCTACAACAGATTGGACAGTTAAAGCCCTTTCAAATGTTATCGAGGGATCAGTTTTGGTTGCAGGAGCACACGTTGCAGGAGTTGACGAAAACACGATTTCGTTTGTAGCAAGTGCAGAATCAATTGGTGACTTCGCAGAATTAGTTTGTGACGGTACAAATTGGTATGTTAACGGTTCAGGTGTTTCAGCAGGTTCAATCACTTTAACAGCAGTATAATAATTAAAAAACTATAAAAAAATGAGTACAAGTACATCAATAACAACTACTTACGCAGGCGAGTTCGCAGGTAAGTACATTGCGGCGGCTTTATTGCCAGCACCAACTTTGGCTAATAACTTAATCACAATTAAGCCAAACGTAAAATTCAAAGAAGTAATGAAAAGACTTGCAACTGATAAGTTGTTAAGTAATGCTTCTTGTGACTTCAATCCAACTGGAACAATTACATTAACTGAAAGAATTTTACAGCCGAAAGAGTTACAAGTTAACCGTCAGTTGTGTAAATCAACTTTCAGAAATGATTGGGACGCTTTGGAAATGGGATATTCAGCATTTGACGTAATGCCAAAATCATTTACAGATTTCTTATTAGCACAATACGCTGAAAAAGTAGCATCTGAAAATGAGGTTAACATTTGGAGAGGTAACGCATCAAATTCAGGAGAGTTTGACGGATTCACTACTTTGTTAGCTTTAGACCCTGCA
>Ga0315906_10010400_pt1 | contig 10935 bp, 2 predicted proteins | sample LakEriMetagenome_4_FD_203526 | JGI IMG/M metagenome (GOLD analysis project Ga0315906, IMG submission 203526) | Freshwater fungal communities from buoy surface, Lake Erie, Ohio, United States - Buoy 2 MA122 | ecosystem: Environmental > Aquatic > Freshwater > Lake > Lake biofilm | place: USA: Lake... | reverse complement strand
TTGCAGGTTGCGGTTGCTCAGAACAAAACCGTTTCCGGTAAGGTCACTGATGGTAAAGACGGATCGCCTGTTGCAGGTGCTTCTGTTGCTGCCAAGGGAACCACTACTGGAACATCAACTGCTGCTGATGGATCTTTCCAACTCAGCGTTCCATCCAATGCACGGGTGTTGGTTGTTTCTTCTGTTGGCTTCGGTACACTCGAAGTAAACATTACAGACAACATGAACATCGTTCTTGCTTCCACTGGCTCCAACCTCAATGAAGTTGTTGTTGTGGGTTATGGTTCTGCAAGGAAGAAAGATCAAACTGGTGCAGTTGCACAAGTGAAGGCCAAGGATTTCAACAAAGGTGTGCTTACTGCAGCCGATCAGTTGATCCAAGGTAAAGTAGCTGGTGTGCAGGTTGTAAACAACTCAGGTGCTCCAGGTGGTGGAACAACCGTTCGTATCCGTGGTAATGCATCCATCCGCTCCAGTAACCAGCCCTTGTTTGTGGTAGACGGAGTTCCCTTGGATGGAGGTAATGCCCGTCCAGGTTTGGGTAACAACTTGGGTGGTATCCCAGGTGCAAACCCACTGAACTTTATCAACCCGAACGATATCGCATCCATGGAGATCCTGAAGGACGCTTCTGCTGCTGCGATTTATGGTTCTCGTGGTGCAAATGGTGTGATCTTGATCACAACTAAAAAAGGTCAGTCTGGTGCTCCTAAAGTAGAATTCAATGCTGGTGTTGGTGTTGCCAACATTATGAAGCGTTTTGAAGTTATGGACGGAAATGAATACCGCGCTGCTCTTGCCAAGTACAATCAAAGCTCTGGTAACTATGGTGGTAATGTAGATGCGTTGGATGCAATCCTTCGTTCTGCAATTACTCAAAACTATAATGCATCTGTGAGTGGTGGTAATGAAGCAGGAAAGTACCGTCTTTCTGTGGGATGGCTCGATCAACAAGGTATCATTAAAGAATCCGGAATGAAGCGTGCAACTGCAAGCTTGAGCGGATCCTATAAATTCTTGGACAGCAAAAAACTGGGATTGGACTTCAATCTCTTCACTGCTCAAACCCGTGAAGATGTTGCGCCGATCTCCAATGACGCAGGTTTCCAAGGTAGCTTGATTGGTCATGCTTTACAATGGAACCCAACTCATCCGTTTAGAAAAACAGATGGTACACTTTGGATCGAACCTCAGTTCGGTAATACCAGTGTGAATCCGTTGGCGATGCTTGAGGCGTATGATGATAATGTCAATACCACTGAAGTTCTTGCCAGTGTTTCTCCTTACTATCGTTTCAATAATAATTTCGAATACCGTATGTTGTATTCCGTTCGTCGCGGTAACGGTGTTCGTAAAAATGAAATCAAGCGTTTCCTCAACTTGCAGGGTAACCTCGGTTCAGCTTCTGTTGGACTTGCAGAGCAAAATACCCAGCAGTTGACTCATACATTAACGTACAACAATCAGATCACCAATGATATCAATCTGAATGCTGTTGTAGGTTATGAGTACATGAAGTACGACAACCTTTCTTATGGAATGGGTGGTTCAGACTACACTGACTTCCCTGGATTGTCTTATTATAATTATCTCCAGAATGCGCCCGGTAACCGTCGCGGTATCGGATCTGGTGCTGGTCCTATCGTAGAGCTTCAGTCTTATTTTGCTCGCGCGGTTATCAACTGGCAAGATCGTTTGGTGTTGACCGGTACAGTTCGTGCTGACGGATCATCCAAATTTGGTGCTAACAACCGTTACGGTGTTTTCCCTTCATTCGCTTTGGCGTGGAATGCATCTAACGAAAAGTTCCTGGCTAACAACAAGTTCATCAGCAACTTGAAAGTACGTGCAGGATGGGGTAGAACAGGTAACCAAGAATTCCCTGCTGGTGCTTCTCTGAACCGCTACCAGATCAATGGTCCTAATGACGTAACCCGTTCTAACTTCGGTAATGCCGATCTTACTTGGGAGCAGTCAGATATGATCAATGCGGGTGTTGACTTCGGATTATTCGAAGACCGCGTTTGGGGTTCAATCGATTGGTTCCAAAAACTTTCTTCTAAAGTATTGTTCGAGCAGATCGTAGCACAGCCTGGTCCTCCCGGTTCTGCAAAATACTGGATCAACCTTCCCGGTAACATCTTGAATACCGGTGTGGAATTGGCAGTTAATGCAGCGGTTGTTCGTGGCAAAGATTTCTCTTGGAATGTAGGTGTTAACGCTTCTTTCTTGAAGAATGAACTCCGTGACTTTGGAAACCAGTTCTTTGAGACTGGTTCACTCAGTGGTCAAGGTATCTCTGGTGCACGTGCTCAGCGTCTGGCTTCTGGTCAGCCAATCAACGTGTTCTATCTGCGTGACTTCCAAGGCATCGACAAGGCAACTGGTCAGAGCATTTATGCAAATGACGGTAACAAATTGTTCTACTCTGGAAATCCAAACCCAACAACTTTGTTAGGTTTCACTACCGATTTGAACTATAAGAAGTTTTCTGCTGTTATCAATATGAATGGTGCGTTCGGACATGTTATTTATAACAATACCCTGAATACTGTTCTTCCCATTGGTAACCTCGGAACACGTAACATTGCCAAGTCACTTGTGAAGGACGGTCAGCCGTTAGAAGCAATCTCTAACCCAATCGCACCTTCTACTCGTTACCTGGAAAGTGGCAACTACCTGAAATTGGCGAATGCTACAGTTTCTTACAACGTGGGTAACCTCGGTAAGACCTTCCGTAACGTGAACATTTCACTGACTGGACAGAACCTGTTCGTGATCACTAAGTTCTCCGGTTTCGATCCAGAGGTGAACGTAGACAAGCAAGTGGATGGAATTCCTTCATTCGGTATCGAATACATTCCTTATCCAACTGCTAGAACCATTCTCCTTGGCGTATCATTCGGACTCTAAAAAAATAAAAAAACACGATTATGAATATCAAACAACTTCTGTTCATCTTCTTTGGAGCCGCAGTGCTTGCATCTTGCTCCAAACTGGAAGAAAAATATAGGGGTGGTGTAGAAGCGGTTGCAGAAAGCGGCGTAAACGTTGCTGACGTACTGCAGGGCGCCTACAATGCATTGAATAACCCCTTCCAGGATCAATCCAGGTTCTGGGCTGCTTCTCAGCACACTACGGATGAGACCATCGGCCCAACTCGCGGTCCGGACTGGGATGATAACGGTGTATGGCGTGTACTTCACAGCCACAACTGGGATGCAGATCACCTGTTCCTTCGCGACACTTATCGTGAATTGTTGCAAGCACAGTATGCTGCTTCCAACGTTCTCGCACTGAATCCTTCTGCTCAGCAAGCTGCTGAAGCTAAATTCATCCGTGCACTTTCTATGTGGTGTATCCTGGATGGTTGGGATCAAGTTCCAGTGAGAAAAGATCTCGATAAGGTTACTGTACTTCCTGAGGTATTGAAGGGTAAGGCTGCTTACGATTTCATTATGAAAGATCTTACTGAAGCTATTGCTGGGTTGCCTAACGGCCCCGCCATCAAGGCCAATAAGAACGCTGCTCGCGCTCTCATGATGAAGCTCTACCTCAACAAAGGGGTGTATGCAGGAAGCAGAAAGACTCCAACGTTCGATGCAGCTGATATGAACCAAGTTATTAGCTTGGCTGATCAGATCATCGGAAGTGGATATGCACTTGACGATAACTATTTCGATGCTTTCGGTCCTGATAACTCAGCGAAGTCTAAGGAAATGATCTATGCATTGGAAAATACTAACGGTCTGCGTGGTGGTAACAACCAATCTCGCTGGTATTGCACACTTCACTACAATCAGCGTCCTAGCGGATGGAACGGTTTCACAACTGTTGCAGAAACCTATGATCGTTTTGAAGCTGCTGATAAGCGCCGCACTGCAGATTATCCTGGTGTAACCAATGTATCCGGTTTGAAAGTGGGTATGCTCTTCGGTCAGCAATTTGACCAGAATGGTAATGCACTTAAAGATAGGAAGAACAATAACCTTTCTTATACCAAGACAGTAAAATTGAAAGAAATTGGAAACGACCTCGAGATCACTGGTATCCGCGTTGTCAAGTATCCACCTGATTACGCTAAGGAATTCCCAGCTGAGAACGAATACGTGATCTTCCGTTTTGCTGACGTGTTGCTGATGAAAGCAGAAGCATTGGTTAGAACTGGAAAAGCTGGTGATGGTCTTACAATTGTAAACAGCATTCGTACCAAGCGCGGTGCTACGCCTTTCACTTCACTGACCCTCGACAACCTCTTGGATGAAAGAAGCCGTGAGTTGTACTGGGAAGGATGGAGAAGGAATGACCTGGTTCGTTTCGGTAAGTTCCTTGGTGCATGGACTGAAAAGCCTGCATCTGGTGACGAGCGCTTGCTCTTCGCAATCCCTTCAGAGCAGTTGGCGGTTAACCCCAACCTCTCTCAGAATCCTGGTTACTAATCGCACTCAGTGTTCTATATTCAAGAAAGGCCGTTCTCAACAACGGCCTTTCTTCATTGTTATCCCTACACAATGTCGACTTGATTTATCTTTGCGCCCATGTTAAGAATGCTCGTTATTGCACTGATTTTTTTGGTCTCGTGCTCCTCGCCGGAACCTCAGCTATTGCAAGAGATGAAGGGTACAGGAATTGATTTCGAGAATAAAACGGTCAATACTAAAGAGTTCAACATCTTCAGCTACCGCAATTTTTACAACGGTGGTGGAGTAGCTATTGGCGACATCAACAATGATGGCCTTTCGGATGTATTCTTCACAGCTAATATGGGTTCCAATAAACTTTACCTCAATAAGGGAAATTGGAAGTTTGAAGATATTTCTGTTGCAGCCGGGTTCACCGATAAAAAGAAATGGAGCACCGGGGTGGCGTTGGTCGACATCAACAACGACGGCTTCCTGGATATCTATGTATGCAATGCAGGTAATCAACCGGGTGTAGATACTGAAAATGAATTGTGGATCAACGACGGAAAACTTCATTTTACAGAACAGGCAGCCGACTACGGTCTTAATGATTCTGGATTCACTACTCACGCTGCGTTCTTTGACTACGATGCTGACGGTGATCTGGATTGCTACATTCTCAATAATAGTTTTATTCCGGTCAACACACTCAATTATTCAAATAAACGGGAACTGAGAGCAAAAGATTGGCCGGTAGCTGATGTATTGAAGGGAGGTGGCGATAAACTCTTGCGAAATGATGGAAATAGATTCACCGATGTCAGCGAAGCGGCCGGCATATACGGCAGTCTGATTGGATTTGGATTGGGCGTTACGGTTGGCGATGTGAATGGTGATCTTCGACCTGATATTTATGTGAGCAACGATTTTTTTGAACGGGATTACCTCTATATCAACAAAGGCGACGGCACATTCAGCGAAGAGCTTACGCAACGCGTACAGCACTTGAGTCACTCTTCTATGGGTGCCGACATGGCTGATATGAATAACGATGGATGGAATGAGATTTTTGTAACTGAAATGTTGCCCGACGACGACAAGCGCTTGAAGATGACCACCACATTTGAAACCTTTGATGTTTTCAAATACAAGATCAAGTCCGATTTCTATTATCAGTTCATGCAGAATACCCTGCAAAAAAATAATGGTAAAGGCCTCTTTAGCGATGTGGCTCACTATTCCGGTGTCTCCGCATCCGACTGGAGTTGGGGAGCTTTGTTATTCGACGCTGATAATGATGGATTGAACGATATCTACGTATGCAATGGCATCTATCACGATTTGACCGATCAAGACTTCATCGATTTCTTTGCTGATGAAGTGGTACAACGCATGGTGGTGACTGGAGAAAAGGAAGAAGTAGAAGAGGTCATCAAGAAAATGCCGTCCCGACCGATAAAAAATAAATTTTATCTCAATAAAGGCAATTTCCAATTTGCTGATGCAGGTGATTCATCCGGTGTGGCGACTGCATCATTTTCAAATGGTGCAGCGTATGGCGATTTGGATAATGATGGCGACCTCGATCTCATTGTCAACAACCTCAACCAACCTGCATTTGTCTATCGCAACAACAGCCGTGAGCTTACTGGTAATCATTATTTCGGAATTCAATTGTCTTCAGTCGCTCCCAATGTTTTCGCCATAGGATCTCGAGTAGAACTTTATCAAAACGGAACGGTGCAATCGCGTGAATTGATCCCAAACAGAGGATTTCAGTCTTCGGTCGACCTTAAACTTATTTTTGGATTAGGAAAAAATCCTACAATCGACTCGCTGCGTATTTGCTGGCCAAATCGAACCTGCACCACGCTTACTTCACTCAAGGCAGATTCTACCTATCGTATTGCTCAGCCTACAAATGGATCTCCATTGGTCCTACCGACTTCTGCTCCAACTCTGTTAGCAGAACATGCATCCATTCAACTGGATATGCACGAAGAAGATAATTATGTAGATATTTATCAGGAGCGGAATATACCGCGACTCATTTCACGCGAAGGTCCGCGTGCTGCTGTAGGAGATGTGAATGGTGATGGAAAAGAGGATGTATTCATTGGAGGAGCAACTTCTCATCCTGCTGCGATGTACATCCAAACGGCGACTGGATTTAAAAAGTCCAATGAATCATTGTTCATGGCTGAACGTGAACCTGAAGATGCTGCAGCACTATTGATTGATGTGGATGGAGATGGTGATCGTGATTTGCTTGTAGGTAGTGGTGGCAATAATCGCCCTACACTTTCCAAACCCATGCTGCATCGACTCTACCTCAACGATGGAAAAGGTAACTTTTCAAAAAAGGAAAATGCATTTCCGCCCGCTGTGGGTAATACCAATGTAATGTTGGCCCATGATTTTGATGGGGATGGCGACCAAGACCTGTTTACTGCCAGCTGCTCTGTGCCCGTTCAATATGGCATACTTCCAGCTCCTTCTTTTTATTTGAATAATGGTAAAGGTAATTTTACTGAAACCCGCGATGCAGTTGGCGAAATACCTGTAGGAATGTATACGGCAGGACTACTTTCTGATCTCGATCAAGATGGCAAAGACGAATTGATTCTTGTTGGTGAGTGGATGGCACCATCCATCTATGGATTTCAGAATGGCCAATTCAAAAAACTAACTTCTTCACTTGAGAACAAACTCGGATGGTGGCATTCTGTGGCATCTGCCGATTTGGATAATGATGGAGATTTGGATCTTGTATTCGGAAACACTGGCCGTAATAATTATCTACGTCCGGATTCTACGCATCCAGTTAAGATGTGGGTCAATCAATACAATCCTTCTGAAAGTCGACAAGTCATCTTTACACGAACCGTAAATGGAAAAGATTTTCCTGTCTTTTTGAAAAAAGAACTGACTGATCAAATTCCCACTTTAAAAAAACAAAATCTTCGTCATGATGCCTATGCTGAAAAATCGATTCAGGAGCTTTTTTCTCCTGAACTGATTGCTTCTAGCAGTGTGAGTGTTTATAATTATGCCAACTCGGTGGTTGCATGGAACAACGGTAATGGGTCGTTTACCATTCAAGAACTTCCGCTTGATGCTCAGCTTTCCTCTGTGATGGCCATACACATAAGTGATGTGAACGGCGATAACAGGCCAGATTTACTGCTCGGCTTTAATCAATACGATTGGTTGCCACAGTTTTCACGTATGGATGCAGGATATGGAGGTGTTATTCTCAATCAGGGGAATCGAAAGCTCGATTGGCTTCCTTACTATCAGTCCGGCATTCGCATTGTAGGTGAAACGCGAGATATCAAGTCGGTTATGATAAACGGTCGACTTCATTATCTGTTTGTGCAATCCGGTAGTCGTCCTATACTCTATCTAAAGACAGATCGTCCATGAGAGTGCTTCTTTTTTTTATCGCAACGCTATGCGCGCTTCTATTAAGCTGTGGCAAAAAAGAAAAGCCTTTGTTTGAGCTTTTGGATGAAAAGCAAACCGGATTAGATTTTGTAAATGCGCTGCGCCCCACTTCGAAAGTGAACATGCTCACCTACATGTATTTCTACAATGGAGCTGGAGTGGCCACAGGCGATTTCAATAACGATGGTAAGTATGATTTGTTCTTCTCTTCTAATCAAGGGCAGAATCGGATCTACTTGAATGAGGGCGATATGAAATTCAAGGATGTAACAGTTGAGGCAAAGCTTCCAAACGATGGGGGTTGGTCGACTGGCGTATCGGTGGTAGACATCAACAACGATGGTCTACTCGATTTCTATGTGAGTCGGGTTGGAAACTATGAAAACCTCCAGCAGGGAAATCAGTTACTCGTCTGCAAAGGACTTTCCACAAATGGCATTCCTTATTATTTAGATGAAGCAGCAGCATATGGAGTTTCGTTTAAAGGGTTTAGCACTCAATCGGCTTTTTTTGATCAGGATCTGGATGGTGATCTCGACATGTATTTATTGAATCACTCCCTTCGCTACAATAGCACATTCAACTCCCGGGATACGTATTTTAATACTTATGATAGTTTGTCGGGCGACCGGTTTTTTCGAAATGAAGGAGGCAGATTTGTTGATCAAACACGCGAATCAGGAATCAACTCCTCCATCATCGGTTATGGTTTGGGTATTGTAGTATCGGATATCAATCGCGATGGATACCCCGACCTCTATATTGGAAATGATTTCCATGAGAATGATTATCTCTACATCAACGATCGACAAGGAGGATTCAAAGAAAACTTGGAGCAATCCATTGCACATACTTCTCAGTTTTCCATGGGTGTAGATGCTGCTGATGCAAATAATGATGGTTGGCCTGAAATCGTTTCTATGGACATGTTACCCGAGGATCCTTATATTTTAAAACGGTCCTTAGGTGAGGATGAGTACAATCTTTTCAACATGAAACTTCGTTACGGGTACAATCACCAGTACGCCCGTAACAATCTACAATTCAACAGGGGAAATGGGACGTTCAGTGAAATTGGTGTCTATGCCGGTGTTCATGCCACCGACTGGTCCTGGGCTCCATTATGGACCGATTTCAACAATGATGGTTGGAAAGACTTATTTGTTAGTAATGGAATTCCTCGCCGACTCAATGACATCGACTACGTGAATTTTATTTCAAATGACGATATACAGGCCCGCATCCGTTCCGGTCAAATGAGTGAAAAGGAGATGGAGATCATCGAACAGTTTCCGCAAATAAAATTGCGTAACAAGTTTTATGTAAATGCGGGAGAGATGAGATTCGATGATGCTGCACCTCGGATTTTAAATGATCGAGAAACGTTTTCCAATGGAGCTGCTTATGCTGACTTCGACAATGATGGTGATTTGGATATCGTGGTGAATAACATCGATGATCATCCCTATATCTATAGAAATCAATCCAACCAAGAAGAGGGCAGAGGAATTGCCTTGCAATTAAAGGGACCAGTTTCTAATCCCCGTGCAATTGGAGCACAGGTAATGATTCATCAGTCGACTCAAATACGCCATGCCGATAAGTATCCAGTGAGGGGATTTCAATCATCTATGGAAACTGATCTGCTGATGGGTGTTGGCAAAGATCCCATTGATTCCATTGTGGTGATCTGGCCTGACCAAACGGTTTCAGTTATTGATACGGGTCTCACTGCTCCTTTTATGCAAGTGACCTATCAATCAGGACTTCCCAAACGCGAATTGAATAGTTCTAGAGGGATTCTGCAGTCGAGTTTGATGAATTTTAATGAACGGGTTATTCCAGAATGGACGCACGAAGAAAATCGTTTCAATGAATTTGATCGAGAGCCCCTATTGTTGAAGATGCTATCGACTGAAGGTCCCGCTGCTGCCGTTGGAGACATGAACAAGGATGGAAAAGCAGATTTGTTTTTGGGAGCATCCAAAGGATTTAAATCCCGAATTGTACTGAATGCAGCTGAACAATTTCGGCCAACTCCTTTTTCGGCTTTGGATATGGATAGCACATTTGAGGATGTAGATGCCGTATGGACTGATGTGAATAACGATGGATGGCAAGATTTGATCGTTGTGTCGGGTGGAAACGAGTACTATGGTGAAACACCTTATCTCACACCGCGTTTATATATGAATCAGAATGGGACATCTTTCGTTCGCAGGCACGATGCATTTCCCACAAGTGACATTACCCTTTCGTGTGTGAGGACAATTGATATCAATCGCGATGGGTTTGTAGATCTTTTTTTGGGAGGACGAGCGCAGCCTTTCGGATATGGTAAACCAGTTTCTTCTTTTCTGTTAATCAATGATGGAACGGGTAAGTTCATCGATAAGACCTCTCAGATTGCGCCTGCGTTGAAGGAATGTGGTATGGTGACCGATGCTCAATGGATTGATGTAAATGCTGATTCATACCCTGATCTCGTCTTAGCAAAAGAATGGGATAAGGTTACAGTTTTACATGCATCGCCTTCCGGTACACTCGGATCACCAGAACCAGTTGGCGAAAGTGGGTGGTGGAACGTGTTGATTCCGGTGGACTGGGATAACGATGGAGATATGGATTGGGTTGCAGGGAATAGCGGTGCTAATCAGCGGTTGAATGCAAGCAGGCAGTCGCCTGTCCGAATGTATTGCAACGATTTTGATGGCAATGCAGTTGGAGAACAAGTGGTTACCTATATAGTGGATGGAAAAGAGATTTGTTTTGCAGTGAAATCGGATCTCGAACGACAAATGCCGGTATTGAAAAAGAAATTCTTGTACGCAGGTGATTTTGCAAAGGCAACGCTCAATGAAATTTTTGATGCAAAAAAAATGGCAAATGCGATAAGCTGGACAGTAACGGAATGCCGCTCTATGCTGTTCATCAATGATGGGTCGAAGGGCATACGTTCAATTGCATTGCCATGGCAATTCCAATTAGCGCCAATTCGTGCTGGCAATGTAGTGGATGCGAACGGTGATGGTCGCATGGATGTTCTATTGGCAGGTAATTATTATGAAAACAACGTGCAATTGGG
>Ga0315906_10010399_pt1 | contig 10935 bp, 11 predicted proteins | sample LakEriMetagenome_4_FD_203526 | JGI IMG/M metagenome (GOLD analysis project Ga0315906, IMG submission 203526) | Freshwater fungal communities from buoy surface, Lake Erie, Ohio, United States - Buoy 2 MA122 | ecosystem: Environmental > Aquatic > Freshwater > Lake > Lake biofilm | place: USA... | reverse complement strand
GTCGCTGAGATCATCTGCCTTGTTCGAGAACCGTGATCTTATGCCGACAGTCGACTCACGGCAGGTCTTCAAAGGCCTGCTGCGCGATCAGCTTGGCTGGGCGCAGAAGGATCTCGATACGACCGTCTTCCACGACAGCGCAAAAGTGGTGGCGCTGAGCGGACTGGTTTAAGCGGTGCTGTGAGACTGGCGCTATCCGGTCCCTGGAAAGGCCGTGGCGATTGGCCTCCCAGGGAGCCCAATACCGCTATCGCAGCGCTGGCGCCTTGACTAACGGCTGCAGTAAACTCGCGCTGCGTCTTGACGTGGATCAGGCGAAGGTCACGCGAACGATTGTTCCAATCGGTTGTCCGTGGCCCATCCCCCCAACCCTGGGCCATGGATGGAAGGGGGCGCCGGGCAACTGGCCCCCCTGACGGCTTCGGACGGTGCGGCCCGTCCTTCGACAGTCCGTCACCTCATCGTTGAAGTACGGCGGCCAAGCGCCAGACGGGCAAGCCATTGCCGCCGCCAGGTTTGTCGTTTGAGTTTTCGATCATGACGCTTCGATGTGCTCAGGCCGCCTCTCGGGGCAGTAGCACGACTGTATCGTCTGGCGCGGGTCGCTGAAGCTCCAGCGCTTTGGCCATCGGCGCTGTCAGCCAGGTCTGTGCATCCGCAGGCGCGATGATCACCGGCATGGCCTTGGGATGGATCGGCGCAACGACCGCGTTAGGCTCGGTCGTGAGAAACGAGAAGAGCAGGTGCGGACCCTTGACCGGCTTCGACTTTGGCCCGCGGTCACCGTCCCATTCACGCCAGATGCCGGCGAAGAACAGCGGCGCGCCGTCCGCCCGCCCGAACCAGCGCTCGGCGCGAGGCTTCGGCTTTTCCGGATCCGGTTCGGCGAACTGGGCGACGGGCACGAGGCAACGATGCGCCTCCTTCAGCCACGGCTTCCAGAACCCCGACTTGGTGTTGCGCACATCGGTGACATAGACGGCGTTCGCGGCTGGCGGTGGCGGGAAGCCCCAGCGCATCGCCTCGATCGCAGGCTTGCCGTCCTGCAGCCGGATCACGAGACCTTCGCGGTCTGGGTAGATGTCCTGCGCCATGTTGTGGAAGCGTAGCGGGACCTTGATCTCCGAGAACTGGTCGATCGACCAGCCGGGGACTGTCTCGCCCTTGAGGATGGCCTGCCGGTAGTGATTGCACATCAGCTGTGTTCCCAGAGAGACCAGGCCTGCACACGATGCACGGCCCGCAGGATTGTCGCCACCTGCTGGCCGAACGGGGTCACCTTGCCGGCCGACAGGCAGCTATGGCGCTCAAGCGTGCGCAGGTGTGCGATGTCCTGCCTGAGTAGAGCCAGCCGGGGATCATCGACAAAGGCGACGAGGATGGCCGTAGGGCAGGCGAAGGTGTCATCCATAAGCACCCGGGCGATGCGCCGGGCGTCCGTCACGGACACCATTGCGGCTTGGGCATGGTAGCCCGCTTCCCGTTGAAGACGTAGGGCCGCAGATGCCCGGCCGCGATGCCCGCGCTGCCCACATCCGTGCCGTCGGCGGTGATGGTCGCCACGCGCCGACCGAAGTCGTCCACTTCACCATTGAAGATGATGATGACGGTCTTGCCCTTTGTCATGGTCGCGATGAAAGCCCTGGCCGCATAGCCGAGCTCCCGCTCGCGCTCGCATTTTGCACCGCCGCGCGAGCCGACGCCGCCAGTCTCAGGTGCATCGACGTCGGCAAGGCGAAACGCGACGCCGTCCGCGCGGCCGCTGTCCCCGTCGGACCAGTCGAGCGACGTCACGGGATCCGCAGCGCTGGGCTGCGGCGATGCACAGACGGCGATGACGAGCGCTGAAAGCAGAAGGGGGAGGCGCATTCCTTCAGCGGACCCTCACGCCGCGCTCGCGTCAAGGGTGGGTGAGCCATTCGATCGCCACCGCCCACCCCCACACGGCCGCTGCAAGCGCCAGCCGGAGCATGCTCCACGTGCTCGCCGGCGCGTCACTGCGAAGCTGCGTGGGCAAGAGTGACTTTAGCGCAGCGTACTGCGCTGCCTACGTCAATCGACGCCACGGCTCGCGCAAGCACGGCAGGGTTCAATGACCTGCGTCATGCGGCCCCCCCGAGCCCGCACCACAGCAAAAGAGCGCCCCGCGATGAACGAGGCGCCCTTCGTGTGCTGTCCCTTGGGTCGGGAGGGGACCGGCCAGCAAGTGAGTTGTACGGCGCAGCGTCGTGCGCGCCAGTATGCCGGACGGCCTATGCCGCCGGCATGCGACGGGCATCCACTGTCGATTGCGTGTGAACAGGAGTGGCTCAAGGGCGCCGACAGGCGCGCTATGCAAGTGTTGTCATGGCAAGCTTCGGGGGGGCTTGTGGCGCCGGCTCACAGCCATGCTTCCCTTTCGTGTATTCGACTTGACGTTGATCAAGGCGAACATCTCGCGCGCTCTGGGTAACTTCGGATGCGTCAGCCAATGCCAGACCAAGGGAGTTGCGTGAAATGTACTCGAGCATGGCCCAGAACCTGGGAATGTCTTCGCTCATGGTCGCTGCGACGGTGACCATCCATTTCTTTGGCCTGCTGACGCTTCTGTCGTTGCTTCGACGGCATAGTGGCCGTTTCCGCGCGCACGAGAGTATCGCCGGCCAGGGCGCGCTGATCATGTCCGTGATCTTCGGCCTGTTCGCCATTCACACCGTGCAGATCTGGCTCTATGCGTTCGCCTACCTGCTCCTTGGCGCCGTGGCGGATTTCGAGTCCGCGCTCTACTTTTCGACTGTGACGTTTGCATCGCTCGGTTATGGGGACATCGTCCTGTCGCGTGACTGGAGGCTGTTCGGCTCCATCGAAGCAGCCAACGGCGTGATCCTGTTTGCCTGGTCAACCGCCTTCCTGTTGTCGGTCATGGCGCGCCTGAAATCGCTGGAGCATGACTGGCTGCAGCGGTGAGCCGCGGCCGCCTGGTTCGCGCGACCCGTGCGACGGCTCCTGAAGATCCAGCGTGTCGCGCCGGTGATCATCGCTACAGATGACAGTTCCGTCCTATCCCTCCACGGCAAACGAAAGGCCCGCGCGCGCCGGCAGGCGCTGCAGGAGTGCTTCGCCCATTGCAGAGGCAGGGGTCCAGCATCCGCCAGCGACCTGTTCGCGTGGGATGTCGCGGATCAGACAGATCGCGCACTCGGCGATGATCTTGGATGTGGAACCGTAACCCGGATCGCGGTCGCCTTTGACCGATGCGCGCAATGTGCGACCATCGGGATACTCGGCGATGAAGAGCAGATCGTAGAATCCGGCGTCACGCTCTTCCCTGGTCGGGCCCTCGCCGGGTTTCAGGCGCCCGCCGAACGAAAATCCGGCGGGGGGCGCGGCACCCGGTCCGCTGGCCATCGACATTTCATCATAGACAAAGTCCTTGCCCCAGGCGTGCCCAAGCAGGAAATTCGAGCGGTGGACGGCTTTCGTGTTTATCGCCGACATCATGAAGGGCGACACCCACGAGCCCGTCACGCTGTCTTCGTACGTTGCGGTGAGGTCGGGTTGCGCGGGGCCGGTGAAGCCCGGCGTCAGGGCGAACGGATTGGCGAGCAGGGCGGCGATGGAGGGGTCCTTCTGCATCGCTGCGGCCGTTGCGGTTCCAGAAGCCATCGTGCCACCTGAGAGCCCGCCATTGATCGCGCGCACCCGCCCTCGGACACGCGGCGCATACGCGCCGAACGTCTTCCTGGCTTCGTTCTGCACGAACAGGACGCCGAGATCGAAGGGAACGGAATCGAAGCCGCATGAGAAGACCAGCCGCGCACCGCTCTGTTTCGCGCCAGCTTCATGCTCCACGATCATCTTTGCGATCCAGTTGGACTCGCCGGTGAGGTCGACATAGTCGGTTCCTGCCTTGACGCAGGCGGCGACCAGCTTGTCGCCATAGAGCTGATATGGACCGGCAGTTGTGAGCACGACCGCAGCTCTTTGCGCCATGCTGGCCAGCGCAGCATCATCGTCGGCGTCAGCGACGACCAGGGTGGTGTCGGCCTTCGCGCCGATGAGGTCACGGATCTCGGCAAGCTTGGCCGCGCTCCGGCCGGCCATGGCCCATTTCACATCGCCACCATTTGCGACGAGATATTCCGCGACGAGCCGGCCTGTGTAACCGCTGGCGCCGTACACCACGATATCGAATTCACGCGTCACTTGCCTGTTCCTTCTGTGTGGTGTCTGCCTGTCAATGCAGGCAGTTTGCCGGCCGCTGCAGGCCGGGCTGCGTTCTGGTCATGAAGCCTTGCACGGCGGCGCTGAGATCGTCAGCACGCAACAGCGTATCGGGCGATCGGCCTCCAGGGCCAGTGCACTGTGCACCGTGTCCTCGGCCATATCGACCATCAGCGCTGTCGCCGCCCATTCTAGCGTCCGTCAAACCGCGGCGCGCGTTTCTCGACGAAGGCGACCGCGGCTGCCTTGTGGTCGGCAGTCTCGAAGGTGCGGATCATGTGAACCGCCTCCGCATCGAGCACATCTGACAACGAAAGGCGAAGGCCTGCGTTGAGGTTGCGCTTCATGTACCCGATTGCAATCGTGGGCAGCGCCGCCAGCTCGGCAGCCCATGCCTGCGCCGCTTCGGGAAGTTGTGCGGCCGGTACAGCGCGGTGAACCAGGCCGATGCGCAGGGCTTCGGCGCCGTCGATCACCTGTCCGCTGAAGTACATCTCGCGCGCCCTGGCTGCGCCGACGATATGGTTGAGAAAGTAGCTGCCGCCAAAATCGCCGGACAATGCGATCCTGGAGAATGCAGTGGTGAGCTTGGCGCCGTCCGCAGCAATGCGCAGGTCGCAGGCGAGCGCGAGCGACAGGCCGGCGCCCGCCGCAGGGCCGGGGATCACCGCCAGCGTCGGTTTGGGCATTTCGTGGAGCCAGCGGCTGACTTCCATGCGCATCCGCAGATCCGTTACGCGATGGTCAAATGTGGTCTCCGCTGTCTCTCCGTCAGCTCTCCGCGCGAAGCCCTTTACGTCGCCGCCCGAGCAGAAGGCTGAACCGGCGCCCGTGAGAACCACCAGTCGAACCGAAGGGTCGTTGGCGAGGCGCGGCAAGGCCTCGGACAGTCCGTCGAACATTTCAGCCGAAAGCGCGTTGCGGGCTTCGGGACGGTTCATGGTCAGCGTAGCGATGCCGCCTTCGATGCTTTCGAGCAGGTCCTGGTTCATGGGTAGCTCCCGTGGGTGGCGGTGGATGGCCGTGGATGGCTTGGGTTGTGTTGTACTGTTCGCAGGTGCGCCACGACAGTAAATGCCTGATCTGGACTTTGGGGCGCTTTGCCTTCCCCGACCAGACGCACAACACCCGCGACATGGGTGAAGCATGGCGTGCGATGTGCGATTGCGGTGGGGAATTCTGTGCCGGGATCAGCTGTTCTCGAGCATCTCCTCGACCTGCCCGAGGCGTTCCTTTCCGAAGAACATCTCAGGGCCGACAAAAAAGGTCGGAATGCCGAATACGCCGCGTTCGACCGCCCTCTCGGTGTTGTCGATCAGGGTCTGCTTGATCACCGCGTCCTGCGTTCTGGCGTGAAGGGTTTCGGCGTCAAAACCTGCCTCTGTCAGCACCGCAGTGACGGCGGCGGCGTCGCTGACGTCGAGCCCCTTTTCCCAGATTGCGGGCGTCATGGTGTCGATGAACCTGATCTGGTCATCGTCCTGCAGCGAGACCAGCATCCGGAGCAGGTTGACCGAGTTGAAGGGAAATTTCGGGTTCATCCTGAACGCGCTGAGCCCGTGCCGGGCGATGAAGCGCTGCATTTCGAGAGCGGCATAGGCATTCTTGCCCTTCACCTCGGCATCGCGAATGAAAGGCGGGGCATTGCCGGTCAGCTTGTGCATGCCGCCAAGGAATGTCGGCGTGATCCTGATCTGCGCACCCTGTCGCGCGGCAAGCTCGTGCAGTGGCCGCCACACCAGATAGGCGTTGGGACTTACGAAGTCGAAGATCAGCTCAATCGTTCTGGTCACGTCCATTCTCCTGTCGATTCCGGGGGCAGCACGTTGTCCATCACGCATGCACGCAGCGATCCTTGCCGCGGGCTGGTCAGGTCCTGCCACCCCTGTCGAACGCAGTGCGTGCTTCGAGGCGTTTCACCCACGCGTGCAGGTGCGTTGTATCCCCAGGCATTCACTCCAACCGACGCGCCAAGACGTAGGCGCGACCGGGCGTGAAGTCCACGCCGGACAAGTCGCCGGTCATGATCGGATTGCGATCGGGCTAAGCCCTGAGAAGCGCGAGGGCTACCTCGGCAGACTCGCGCGAGTGAAAGTCAGGGGAGTGGAGGGTCGTGAGCAGGTAGCGCGGATCCCTCAGCGTGCGCGCTGGCGACAGGACAAAGGCAAGGATCGACAGGGGCGTGCGGTGTTTCGGGAAAAGCGGGCCAGATCTCGCAGGCTCGGCCAGACTGCAGGCCAGCTGAAAGGTGTTTGCTCCGGAATCGTTACTGACTTCAAGAATGGCAATCGATTCGAACGCATGCTTCGCAAACGTGTGAGATTCAGATCGCCCGAACAACTCCGTCTCGATGTGCACCTGGCCAGGCGAGAAGCTCCACCGGATGTTCGGCGCCAGCAGGCCTCCGGCCACGAACGCCGAACCGACGCCGATGCCTCCGGCCACGATGATGCCGATGAACACCGTGAGAAAGGACGGCGGCCATAGTGCGCGGCCCAGTTCCACAACGACCAGAACGCAAGCGGCCGCGCCCGCCGCGATCATCAGACCCCGGATCGCGGTCGGCATATGGGTCGAGACCTCGACCCTCTCGGTGCTGGCTCCGGACGTCAAATTCATGCGCGCGACACTGGACGGCCCTGGTAAAGGTGACGTTCAGCAACATCCCCTAGTTAAACGGATCGGCGGAGATCTCGTCAGACTGCCGCGCTGTCATGCGACTTTGAGCCGGCATGAAGTGAGACAGTCGACAGGTGAGGTGTTGCCGGGAATGATCACCAATTCGTCTCCGCGTTGGCCATAGCCGGCACAACAGACCGCGAAGCGAGGGGTCTCAACGGCCCGGAGGGTGAAGTTCGCCGGGCCGCAGTCCGCTCGAATTGCTCACGCCCGGTCCGCCTCGTCCGATCGTGCGTTCACCCGACCGTGACGCGGTTCGATCCAGGAGTGACCTGGATGCGGGCCCGGCGCGATATTGCGCCATCCGCCGCCGACACCTTGTCGAGAACGTGCACGGATGTCTCCCACCTGTCCCTGGTGACGTCGCACAGCATGAAGCCGCGCTGGCGGTTGACGAACTTCAGGGAAGCGTTGGCGCCCATCACGGCCTGGTCGTTGGGCGACAGGTCCTGGCCATCACCGCCTGAGGTGATCGACGTTGAGGTGAACTCGACGGCCAGTGGGCTTGAGCCTGGCTTGCGGCTGTCGAGATGGACTTCGCCTGCATAGTTCACATGCTCATCGCCGGTCAGCACCACGACGTTTCGAATACGCGCGTCAGCAATGTGCTGGAGGACGCGTGCACGTGGGGTCCGGTAGCCCGCCCAGCTGTCGACGTTGGCGCGATAACCTTCCCCGGGGTCGCGATCGAGATCCATCATCACCATTTGCTGCGCCAGCACGTTCCATCGCGCCCTGGAGGCCGATAGTCCTTGCTTGAGCCAGGCCTCCTGCGCATCGCCGAGGAAGTGGGGCGCAGACTCAAGGTCCGTGCATCCCTGGCTCTGGTCATTGCAGGGTTGGTTGGAGCGGTACTGCCGCGTGTCGAGAAGATTGAGTTCCAGGAGGTCGCCGATCGGCGCGCGCCGGTAGAGTTGCAGGCTGGCGCCATTCGGCAGCGAGGAGCGGCGCAGGGGCATATGTTCGTAGTAAGCCTGGAACGCTGCCTGCTTGCGGAAGCGGAACAGCTCGGGCGGCGTGCCCTTCTCATCCCATTCCGACGCCCAGTTGTTGTCGGTCTCATGATCATCCCATACCGGATACCAGGCTGCTGCAGCATGCGCGGCCTTGAGATCGGGATCGGACTTGTACTGGGCATAGCGCCGCCGATAGTCGTCGACACTGAAGATTTCGCCGGGGAGGTGGCGGCGGTTGACCAGGGCTGCGGGCGTCGTCGGCGCGGCCGGAGCACCGCCATTCTCGTAGATGTAGTCGCCATAGCAGAACACGAAATCCGGCTCGGCGGCGGCAAGATGCCGGTAGGCGGTGTAGAGGCCCGACTCGTAGTGCTGGCAGCCAGCGATGGCGAAGGTCGCGCGGGCTGTTGGCGCTCCGGGCGCGGGCGCTGTCTTCGCGCGACCAACCGGGCTTTGGACGCCGCCGGCGCGGAATCGATACCAGTAGGGCCTCGCGGGTGAGAGGCCATCCACCTCAACATGAACGCTGTGCGCCATCATCGGGTTCGCAATCGCCTTGTCCGCGCGTACGATGGTCCGGAAGCTCTCGTCAGCCGCCACCTCCCATTCGACTTCCACCGGCTGGCTCGGCATGCCGAATCCAAGCTCGAAAGGCCTCGGCGCAAGCCGCGTCCAGATGACAAACCCGTTGCCGGCCGCCTCGCCCGAAGCAACGCCGAGCTGAAAGGGGTCATCGGAGAAAGCCACCTGCGCGATGGCTTCGCGGAAAAGCAGGGGAGCTGCGACGAAGACGCCGGCGGCTGCACCGAAGCGCCTGATGAGCTGCCGACGGGTGTGCTGCGCGCGCTCATACGACGACTGGCTCATGGCAAGGCTCCCTTGAAAAACCGGACGCTAGCCGTCTGGTTTGACATACCCATGACGAACGCCGCTTCATGGCGCGTTAAGGCGGACGCGGCCCAGTCTTCGGCATCCAATGGCATGCGGACGCAACCCACACGCAACAGGCTATGGCCCCTGCGAGGGGGGGGGCTCTGGTTCCGTGCAGCAAAGCATTGTCCCGTGCATGGCGGTCTGTACAGAGAAGGTGCCATTCTGCGGCGTGTGGATCGACCAAGACCTGGGACCGCGTGACCGCAGCCTCGAGACGATTCCGGTGCTTGTCTCGAAGGGCCAGTCGGCGCTGGCGTGCCCGCCTGGCCATTCAGACGATCAAGGGGGCGGAGCAAACCGTACTGTCTGAGTTAATCTGACACCTTCTCGCGATGCTGCTGCAAGACCACGTTTTCACGCTCGAGACATCGACGCCGAATGCCGGTCGCAAGATCTCAGCGAGCTTCACCCGAAACGGGGTCGTCTATGAAAATGCGGGTGCTGTCGCCACGCCCATAACCGGCGCCTACGACGCATTCACCAGCCGCAACGTGGCTGTTGTGCTCGAGGCCGGCGTCCAGGTCCTTCGTCTCACCTTCGGCGGCGGAAACGATCAGGATCTTCGATCGTTCTCGATCGCGCCGGTCGTTGGCGGAGCAACTTCTGCTCAGTCGCTTGCAGGCGGGGACGCTGTGTTGGCTTTCTCTCTCCTGGTGTCCGGGACTGACGCTGATGTCAGCGACGACATAGCAGAACAGTTCGCATCCGATCCCTTGTCGGACCTGAATGAGTTGGTCGGATCACGCATTATCTGGAAGGGCGCTCTCAACGGAGTGCGCAGCAGCGACCCTGCCTCACGCCCCACATTCCACGAGGTGATGTTCGGCGCGTCTGACGGGTATGATCTTTCCGGCGTTGGGGGAGCCAGCGACCTGGATCTGGAGATGCGTGAATCGCTCGGCTGGATTCCGTCGGTCGCGTGGCAAGGGGCCAATGGCGACGTTGCTGACGTTCCGGCGCCGGCTCTCTTCGCGGACGATGTGGCGAACAGCCAGCTGTCACACCTCCTGGTCAACGATCCTGCCTTGCTACTTGGGATCTGAGCTGGTGCGCCGCCGCCGCCCGTCGTCCTGCATGCGGCCTCTCGAACTGAGGGCTTGGTATAAACAGGCACGGATGAATGCCCCACCCATCGTCGCGAAATCAAACTGGTCGTGCGCTGGTCGGCGTCCAGACGACACGCCGGTTCACAGGCTCAGCCATGAAGGCAGGGTTTGGCTTCGCGCGTTTAAGGAGGGGCGCGGGGTCAGTGTACGGGTGACCTGGGCTTGGGCGTTCCGCTTCCGGCAAAACGAAACCGCCCCGGAGTTCGAGAACTCCGGGGCGGCGCCGTCGCGGGTAGAACTGAGAAGCGTTAGCCAGCAAGCCGCTGGATGTAATCGAATTCGCGGGCGCGGCGTTCTCGCTTTTTCGCCGGCTGGAAGGCGACGCGGGCGTGCTCGGCGCAGTAGGGCGATCCGTCCGTGGCGCCGTGACCGCAGAAGCCGAAGGCGGCATCGGCCGGGTCGCCGATCGGCCATTTGCACATGGTGTCCTTCACCGTCAGGACTGTGACCATGTCGCCATTCGACAGGCGCTTGGGTTCGACGTTGGCTTCGGCGTTGGCGACATGCGTATGGACAGGTTCAGCCCGCACCGCGATGGCGTTGCCGCCGCGAGCAACCGGCGCGGCCGGGGCCTGACGCGGCATGGGTGTGGGCTTGGGCCTGGCAAGACGCGGCGGGCGCTTGACGGGGCGGGACGGGGTCGCCCGGCCGGAGAGTCCGAGGCGGTGCACTTTTCCGATCACCGCATTGCGGGTGACGGAGCCAAGCCGCTTGGCGATCTGGCTTGCACTGTGCCCTTCGGCCCAGAGTTTCTTCAATTCCGAGACGCGTTCTTCGGTCCAGCCCATGAATTGTCTCTCCACAGCGTGAGGGAATCATGCAAGACACAACATATGGGCTGTGCCTGCACGCCCGCTTGCCCCAATACCTAGGAATAGTAGCTGTCGTGGCTGTACCCGCAACATGCTGGGGGTCTTGTTAACAGCTATATCAATATATTGGGGTTGTTCACAGGTGGTATGAGTCATGACGCCGCGGCTGCGGTTTCTGCTGGATGTGGCGCCGGGGACTCAATGTTCAGGCGAGTTCACGTGATGGACTCTGTTTGGACTCGAAGG
>Ga0315906_10010398_pt1 | contig 10937 bp, 7 predicted proteins | sample LakEriMetagenome_4_FD_203526 | JGI IMG/M metagenome (GOLD analysis project Ga0315906, IMG submission 203526) | Freshwater fungal communities from buoy surface, Lake Erie, Ohio, United States - Buoy 2 MA122 | ecosystem: Environmental > Aquatic > Freshwater > Lake > Lake biofilm | place: USA: Lake... | reverse complement strand
TGGTCGATAAAAAAGGAAATGAGGCTGATTCAATACAGCTTGAAGTAAAAGCAGACCCGCGTATTCCTTTCTATCCGGATGTGTATGAATCCAAAAAGAAATTAACTGAGCGTCTTCAAGTAAGTGTGGATCTGCTGACAACTTCATTAGACAGAGTAGCTGATGCAGAAGAAACGATTGGAAAAATAGAAAACTCATTGAAAGGAAATAATGGGAAAGAGGTTGATAGTCTCAGAAAGGCATGTGCGACGATTAAGAAAACAATCAAATATTTAAAAGAGCCAATCTTAGGACGTAGTTCTGAAAAGCAGGGAATTACGCGCTTCCCTGATCGTACAACAATCAGCGTTATTCAGACAGCACGTATGGAAATCATGGGCAAACTATCAAAGCCAACAAATTTAACTCAGCGACTGGTTGAAGAAGCAGAGAATTCGATAAAAACAAGTATTGCTTCGATAGATGCATTTTTCAATACGGCCTGGAACAATTTTAGAAAACTTGCTGAATCAACGCCAATGGGATTGTTCAAAGAATAAGTATGCTGTTTACATTTTTTTACAGACAGGTGCGACATCAGTTTTTTTCGTTCCTTTGACAAATGCAGCAACATACTGAAAGCATTACTGATTTATTCTTTGCTACATACGGACAAAATCCTGACATGGTGTACAAACTTCCTCAAAGCGGAAGTGACAGAATTTATTATCGTGTACAAGGAGTGAAAAGTTGTATAGCAACTGTTAATCATCATGTACGGGAGAATCAGACATTTTTAAAGTTTACCCGTCATTTTAAAGAACATGGAGTACCCGTGCCGGAAATTCTTGCAGTTAGTGAAGATGAGCGTATTTATTTACAAGAGGATTTAGGCGATGTTTCTCTTTTGAATGAACTTGAAAAAAATGGGCACACCGAAGATGTTTACCGGTTGTTTCAATCTGCACTTTATCATCTTGCAAATATGCAGATAAAAGGGCATGTGCAGTTTAATTATGAGTGGTGTATCACTTCACAGGAATTTGGAAAACAGGCCATACTTGCGGATCTTCTTTATTTCAAATATTATTTTCTTGATACACTGAAGATTCCTTACGACAAGGAAAAATTGATTGATGATTTTGAAGTATTAAGCATCTATCTCGCACGTGTTGATTATAAGTTTTTTATGTTCAGGGATTTTCAGAGTCGCAATGTGATGGTGCATGACGGTGAAGTGTTTTTTATCGACTATCAGGGAGGAATGAAAGGTGCTGTTCAATATGATGTTGCTTCTCTTTTATGGCAGGCAAAGGCTGAATTGCCTGATGAATGGAAAAACAACCTGCTTGACTATTACATTGATTGCGCTGAGGAATTGTTGCAGAAAAAAATTGACAGGTCTCGTTTTACCGGGCAGTATCACGGCTATGTGCTGATACGTTTGCTTCAAGTACTTGGTGCTTATGGCTTCAGGGGTCTTTTTGAGCGAAAGGCACACTTCCTTACCAGCATACCCATGGCCTTGCGTAACATACGCTGGTTTTTACAGCATAAAATAGTAGGGATCAGTGTTCCTGAATTTGAAAGGATCCTGTCGCTTATGGTAGATGATGAAGTGATTAATCGCTTTGAACCGCCAAGAGCAACAGAAGAAACAAAACTGGTAGTTCATGTAAATAGCTTTTCTTATAAAACTACTGGCATTCCTTCCGATCCTTCAGATAACGGAGGTGGCTTTGTGTTTGATTGCAGAGGTATTTTAAATCCAGGAAGGATACAAGAATATAAACAACAAACAGGAAGAGATAAGGGAGTGAAAGATTATCTGGAGCAACAAACCAAAATGCCGCATTTCTTAAACAATGTGTATAACATAGTTGACATTGCAGTAGAAGATTATATGAATAGAGGTTTTGAAAGTTTGCAGGTGAGCTTTGGTTGCACAGGAGGTCAGCACCGCAGCGTTTACGCAGCAGATGCACTGGCTCGTCACCTCCGGAATAAATTCGGAGTGAAATTAGAACTAAAACACCTGGTACAGGATGCGAAAAACTGGGAAAACGGTGATGTAAAATGAGAGATGGGCCAATAGAACTTAAAATATACCCGTAACACATAACTCATAACCCGTAACTAATATACAACCTTCAATGAAAGCCATGATTTTTGCGGCAGGATTAGGAACAAGGTTTAAACCCTGGACCGATCATCATCCCAAGGCACTTGCGTTGGTGAATGGTAAATCCTTACTCCAAAGAAATATCGAGTATTTGCAGCAATATGGAATTTCAGATGTTGTGGTCAACGTCCATCATTTTGCAGATCAAATTGAAGAAGCGGTTCAGAAAAATAAAGGTTGGGGTTCTAGTATTGTAATTAGTGATGAACGGGATGTTGTATTGGAAACCGGAGGGGGATTGTTAAATGCCAAAGATCTTCTGATAGATAACAGCCCTTTTGTCATCATGAATGTTGATATTCTTACAAACCTTAATCTTTCCAAATTAATTTCTTTTTATCAAAGCCGAAAGCCGCTGATTGCTTTCGGAGTAACAGATCGTAAGACCTCCAGGAATTTTTTATTTGACCAAGAGATGCAATTGTGCGGTTGGAGAAACAAAGCTACCGCCGAAGAAAAAATATCAAGACAACGAGATGTTTACATCGAAAGAGCATACAGTTGTGTTGCGGTATTTGACCCTGCTGTTTTTTCTTATATCAAACAAACCGGGAAGTTTTCATTAACAGAAACCTATCTTGATCTCGCGCGTGATTATGCTGTTTTAGGCTATGACCATAGCGGTGATTACCTGGTAGATGTAGGCAAGCCGGATAGTGTGGCTGTGGCAGAAGCTATTTTTAGATGATGTTTAGGAACACCAACTTTTAAACCTTTATATATATCTTTTTACGGTCCATCCAACTTGCGATTGCCCAGAAAAAGATGATCATTGATAAAGCATAAAATAGCGATCCGTTCTCTGCTTGTCCCGGAATATTTTTAGCAACTTTTTCATAATACCAGCTGAGCGGACTTAAAAACTTAGCTGAACCATCTGTATTAAATCCATTGGGAATTCGGATGAGAGCGAGTACTCTGGGTAAAAACCCACTCAATACAAAAATGAACAACGGGTTTTTCCCGAAAGCATCAAAAAACCGAACCCAGAAACCTTTTATTTGTTTCAATTCAATCAGATAAATTAATACTGCAATTGTATAAAGAGCAAGTCCGGATGTGTAAAGTGTATAAGAACTGGTCCATATTTTTTTATTCATCGGGAAAACAAGGTCCCAGCACAAACCAGTTAAGCATAGAATTGTTGCCATCACAAAAAGACCGCTTGCCATTTCATAGTTCTTTCCTTTTTGAAGAATGTAGTTCCCGGCCAGATACCCGAATAATACTTGTGCGATGGCCCCAAAGCTACTCATCAGACCTTCCGGGTCGAATGGCAAACCCTCACCTTTGTAAAGCCTGTTCTCTCCAAGGATCAACTTGTCGATGTTTGTGCCAAACCATCCCTCTAAACTATAGGGGTCAGCAGGATCGCCGGCATTGAGGCAAAGAAGCCAATAAAAAAGGAGTATGAGCGCTGTCGACAAAAAACTACCCCTTATATCTGTGTAAAAGGCAATAACGGAGGCAAAAAAGTAGCAGATTGCAATTCGTTGAAGAACTCCCATAATACGAAGTTTTTCAAGCGATTTCAGAACCAAATAATCTCCATCCCATTTTACGAAAGGGCTCCAGTTTAACAAGTAGCCTATCAAAAAGATTAAGAATGTTCGTCTGATTACTTTAGACCAGAAACCGGATTGTTCGGCTTGCCGGAGTTTGGGCACCACAAATGCCATGGCGTTGCCGACTGCAAAGAGAAAGAAAGGGAAAACTAGGTCGGTTGGAGTACAGCCGTGCCAGGGAGCATGTTTCAGCGGACTGTAAATATATGTCCATGAGCCCGGGTTATTTACCAGGATCATAAGCGCTACGGTTGCACCTCTGAAAACGTCTAAAGATAAAAAGCGGGCTTGCAAGTTCTTTTTTGGAAAATTAATAAAAAGGATTGTGGGATAAAAAGAGTATTTAAATGATTAAAGATTCACTTCCAACGAGTAAATTGCAGCAATCGGGGGTGAAAAGCCTTAAATGCGAGGCCCGTATTTTTCCAATTGATTGAAATTCAATTATATACAGGCTAAACAACCCGAAAAAAGGAACGATTATATTAAGTTTGATATTCGTACCTTTTTAGAGGTGCTCAGCTTTTTTAAAAGAAAATGTGACTGAGGTGGCGAAGCTTTTGTCTAATAATCCTGCATTCTTTAATTGGTACGCATTATATACAAAACCCCGCTGGGAGAAAAAAGTTGCTGCTCAGCTAATTAAAAAAGGCTTTGAAGTATATTGTCCGCTAAATAAGGTTAGAAAAAAATGGAGCGATCGTTACAAGATCATTGAAGATCCATTATTTAAATCTTATGTCTTTATTTTTTTTGATATAAACGAACAAATCAGGGTAAGGCTAACAGACGGAGTTGTGAACTTTGTATATTGGCAGGGGAGTCCGGCCTTAATTAATGAGAATGAGATTTTGCTTATAAAAAGGTTTTTAAATGAGTATTCGGATGTGCAGGCAAACAATTTAACATTGAATCCCGGCTTGAAAGTAAGGGTGAAATCGGGACTGATGATGAATCATGAAGGAATGGTGGTAGATATAAAAAACAATTCGGTTTCAGTGGTGCTGGAAACACTGGGTTACCAGCTTACTGCAACATTTGATAAAAAGAATCTTGAATTAGCTGAAAGCCTGAAAACTTTTAAAAGGAATTAGGAATAAATATGCAATTATGAGGAATTACTTTGTTCTTTTTACAGGTCTTTTATTTTTGATAACTTCCTGTGTTTCTCCGGAGAAACTGCGCAAGGAAATGGTTTATTTCAATGGCGGATTAAAACCGGAAAGTATGGGAGGCTTTACGATAGACGAACCGGTCATTCAGAAAGGAGATCTACTTCAGATTAGTATTTCTTCACGTAGCGCATCTTCCAATCAGCTTTTTTTACAGAATTATGGCCCGGCAACTACAGCTTCTTCATCAGTTTCAGGCCCTACTGTAGGTGCTCCGCTTGCTGAAAACGGTTATCTGGTTGATCTTTCTACTGGAGAAATCAGACTTCCTTTATTTGGCAGCATTCAAGCGGATGGGATGACTAAAAAACAGCTGGAAAAAGAAATTATTTCAAAAGCCAGGGAATATGTGAAAGAAGATCCGATTGTAGATATCAGGTATCTCAACTTCAGGGTCACTTTTCTTGGAAGTGTTAAAGCACCCGGAACAAAGGTATTTGATTCGGAGCGTGTAACTTTTTTACAGGCTTTAGGTGAAGTGGGAGGCGTTGATATAGGAGGCGACCTAAAACACATCCTATTATTCAGGGAGCAAAACGGAAAAAGAACCATGGATACGATTGACCTTACCCGCGGAGATTTTTTCAACTCAAAAAATTACTATCTCAAACAAAACGATGTTGTGTATATACGACCAACAGAACGCCAGCTCTCTGTGATGGATCAGTCTGCACAAAGACGTTTACAGCTGGTATCCTTTGGCGTGAGTTTGGTCAATATCATTTTTATTCTTACAAATATCTTTCGTTAATTCCAGAGTAGCATGTCTTCAACTGAAATAAATACAAACGATAGCGGAGAACAGCAAGTTAAATTTTTAACTTTCAAAGAGATTATTTTTAAATACATCTCCAACCTCCCTCTGTTTTTCTTTTCCCTTGGTGCATCGATGCTGATTGCATGGTCTTACTTAAGGTGGGCAACTCCGGTCTACAGCGTTTCTGCAAGCATGATGATTAAACAGGAAGCTTCAGCCAATATCAAAGGGAATGATAAATTCAGCAACCTCTTTGAACCTGTTGATAAAATAAATATGGAGGATGAAAAAGAATTCATCAAATCCAAAAGGTTTCTCGAAAAGGTAGTTTACGCCTTACAGTTAAATAATAATTACACCGAACATGGTAAAGTACGAAGTAGTGAGGTGTATAAATTCCTTTCTGTTATTGTGCAGCCGGTTTCCATTAAAGACAGTTCTCAAGGGTATTCATTTGATTTTCAGGTAGTAGGACAAAATGGGTTTATACTCGGTAAAGAAACAAAAATACGGCCGTTTTATTCCAATATTGAAAAAGGGGGGTCAATTTTCAGGGTGATCCCTATTAATAAAGATGATCCATTTTTCAACGGACGTCGGATCACTTACAGGTGGATACCTGCTGGAAATATTGCAGGTCAGATTGCATCAGATCTTACAATGACACAGGGTGGCAGAAGTTCTAGTGTGCTTACATTAAGCCTTAAAACACTTAACACGGAAAAAGGATTGGATATTCTGAACCAGATCATGAAAGAATATGAAACCTACAACGTAAAAGACAAAAGCAGAATTTCTAATAATACTTTAAGTTTCATCAATGATCGTCTTGATAAACTTGAAGAAGAACTTGGAATTGTTGAAGGAAATCTTCAGCAATTCAAAAAACTAAATCAGTTTATTGATCTGGAAAAACAGTCAGAGGTTTATATGGACAAAATGACTGTCAACGAAGACAATTTAAATAAACAAGATATACAAATCAGTATTCTGGATTTACTTGAAGATTATGTTGGTGATAAGAAAAACGCATTTAATCTGACGCCTACCAATTTAGGAATAGATGATCCTACTTTATCTTATATGGTAAGCGAATACAATAAACTTATACTCAGAAGAGAAAGTGAGCTTCAAATCAATACACCTGGAAATCCGGTTATTGCTGAAATTGAACAAACAATTGAAAAAACTAGGCTATCAATTTTAGAAAATCTTAGAAATATCAGAAGATCATATGTTATCTCAAGAAATGAATTTGAAAGACAAGCTAATCAGGCAAAAAATTTGATGTTCGCATTGCCGGAGAAAGAAAGTGAGATCCGAGAAATTAAACGTCAACAGGCAATCAAAAATGAATTATACACCTATCTCCTTCAAAAAAGAGAGGAAGTTGGGATGCAGCTTGCTTCTACAGTATCGAACTCCAGAGTATTTGCCCAGGCAGAAGGAGGCGGATCGCCTGTTTTACCCAAAAGAGGTAATACTTATATGCTGGCAATCTTCTTCGGTATTTTATTCCCTGTCCTTATCATCTTCATCAGAGATTTGATGAATGATAAGATTACGACCAAATCAGATATTGTTCGAAATACAAGAATTCCAATTATTGGTGAACTGGGGCACAATGATAAAAAGGAAACGCTGGTTGTCGTAAAAAACAGTCGATCTGTGCTTGCGGAGCAATTCAGAATTGTGAGATCCGGTTTACAAACATTCTTAAAGCAAGACAAAACTCCGGTTATACTGATAACCTCTTCTTTCAGTGGTGAAGGGAAATCTTTTGCAGCTACAAACCTTGCTTCATCAATCGCATTAACAGGAAAGAAAACAGTTGTTGTAGAATTTGATTTGAGAAAACCAAAAATTCTAAGTGGTTTGGGTATTCAGCGGGGATTGGGAATTACCCACTTTGTTATTGGGAAAGTAGGATTTGAAGAACTCCCTATTAAAGTTCCAAATACAGAAAATCTGTATGTTATTGGTTGCGGCCCTACTCCGCCAAACCCTTCCGAACTTTTACTAGATGCAAAAATCCAGGAATTATTCAATCACCTTAGAAACAATTTTGATGTTGTTGTGATTGATACTGCTCCGATTGGTCTGGTAAGTGACTCTTTTACATTATCCCCTTTAGCAGATGCAACTCTTTTTGTAGTTCGGCAACGCTATACCTATAAAAAACAGATGCAATTACTGGAAGAGCTTTACCAACAAAAGAAATTTCCTTCTTCTTCCATTATCGTAAATGACATCAGTGTAGAGGGTTATAATAGTTATTATGGTTATGGTGGATATGGCTATGGCTATGGTTACGGTTATGGCTATGGTTACGGGTACTATGATGTTGACAGCAGAAAGAAAATCTGGTATATGCAACTCCTTCGCTTGATCGGTTTAAAATAAATATTCATGTGCCGAATCGCCGGCATTTTTCAACAAGGTTCTTCTACAATTTCTGCACAGATTCAGAGCATGCGCGATTCCATGAAGCATGGTGGTCCTGACGATGCCGGTGTATTTGTTCATCAGATTTTGCCTTTTGCATTGGGTCATAGAAGACTTTCTCTTCTAGATCTCAGTGCTGCAGGACATCAGCCTATGCATTTTCCTGAAAGCAATCTCACTATTATTTTCAATGGAGAGATCTATAATTTTCAGGAACTGAGAAGTGCGCTTATGCACCAAGGATATTATTTTCAGACACAAACAGATACTGAGGTTATCCTCAAAGCGTATGATTATTGGGGGATAGATTGCTTCGAGTTTTTTAATGGCATGTTTGCGCTTGCTATCTGGGACGAGAAAAAACAAGAACTGATTCTTGCCCGAGATCATGCAGGTATCAAGCCTCTCTATTATTATATTTCTGATGGCATAATGGTATTTGCATCTGAAATCAGGGCTTTTCACCAATCAGGAATTCGCTTTGAAGAGAACCCGAAATGGAAAACAGCTTTTCTTGCTTTCGGACATTTGCCCGAACCGGTTACAACACTGAAAAATGTACAACCTTTAGAAAAAGGAACAGCATTGGTTGTATCACTACCTTCATTAAAAACGAAAAAACATTGTTTTTTTAAATGGGAGTTTTCAAATGAACTGATGGAGGAGGAAGAGGCAATTATGCTTATTCGTGAAACTATTTCTAAAAGCGTTGAACGTCACATGATTTCCGACGCTCCGCTCGGTCTTTTTTTAAGTGGAGGAATTGATTCAAGCGTGCTCGCGGTGATTGCATCCCAATTAACAAATCATCTAAGTACTTTGTCAGTCATATTTAATGAAAAGAAATTTTCGGAGGAAAAGTATCAGCAAATCATTTTAGAAAAAATAAAATCTCATCATCAGGCTTATCTTGTTACACAAAAGGAATTTGATGAATACTTGCCAGATTCATTAAAAGCAATGGATCAACCTTCCCTTGATGGAATCAATACCTACTTTATTTCAAGATATGCAAAACAACACGGATTAAAAGCCGTATTGTCCGGATTAGGAGCAGATGAATTATTTGGGGGCTATCCGTCTTTTTTTAACCGAGGTAAGCTGAATTTACTCCGACTTGTACCTGATCGACTTCTTTTATCACTGCAATTAATGCCCGATTATAGAATCAGAAAACTTGGTTATGCAGGCATTCATAATGCTGCTGCGGAATATCTCACCATGAGAGGAATTTTTACACCGCTTGCGATTGCCGGCATACAGGATATGTATCAGGATGAAGTGATTCGTGATTTGGTTCAAATTGGCGCTCATTATCATTTCGACGATTTGCACGGAGGGAATCGAACCAGCTGGCTTGAAACAAATTTTTACATGCAGAATCAGTTGCTGAAAGATTCTGATTACATGAGTATGTGGCATGGCTTGGAAATACGAGTTCCCTTTTTGGATAAAGAATTAATGATGCTGGTATCACAGGTGAATAGTGTAGTAAAATTTAACCAAGCACTACCAAAATATCTACTTGTTAAATCATTTGAAAATGAACTTCCCAACGAAATATGGAATCGGAAGAAACAGGGATTTACTTTCCCGTTTGACGGCTGGTTAAAAGAGAATGAATATTCTAAACCTGTGAATAGTCTTGAAACTAAACTCTATGAGAAATTTAATCGGGGTAAACTTTCATGGGGAAGATACTGGTGTGGTTTGCTCATGAATCGCTTTTCTCAGGAATTTAGTCATGCCGCTTAAGTCAATTCGTTTTTGGTTGCTTTCCGCGTTCTCCTTGCAGGGAGGCATTGAACGATTTAACAGAGCACTTCTTCATGCCATGTACTTGCTTGAGCAAAAAAGAGGATGTAACGTATCAGCCATGATTTTACATGACAACGGCTTGAATGAGAATAGCTATGTCCCGTCAACTCGATTAAAAGCGTTAAAAGGAAATAAAATTTATTTTCTTTTATCCTCACTGCTTTATTTATTTAAAAGAGAAACCTGGGTAATAGGCCATATGAATCTTGCTCCGATAGGTTATCTAAGAAAATTGATTTTTCCTTCCAGGCGATTGATTATGATTTGTCATGGTATTGAAGTGTTTCAACCTTTAAAAGGAATCAAAAAAAAAATACTTCAAAAAGCCGATATGATTTTAGCAGTGAGCTCACATACTAAGTCGGAGTTGATATTGAAACAAAATGTAGCAGAAGAAAAAATAGTGCTATTCCCAAACACTTTAGATCCGTTTTTTAAACTTCCGGAAAATTTTAATAAACCGGATTATCTTAAAAAAAGATACCATATTTCAGAAGAAAAAATACTTCTTACTGTTGCCCGACTGAGTTCTAGCGAAGGTTATAAAGGATATGATCAGGTATTGAATACAATTCCTCAGCTATTGAAATCAGGCCGAGATGTTAAATACATCTTATGCGGAAAAGCAGACGCAGCAGAAGAAACTCGTATTCGTAATTTGATCCAAAAATTAGAAATTGAGTCTCATGTTGTTTTAACAGGATTTATTCCTGAAAATGAATTAGTAGATCACTATCTCCTTTCAGACGTATTTGTGATGCCCAGCAAAGGAGAAGGTTTCGGAATTGTTTATCTCGAAGCGATGGCTTGTGGAAGAGAAGTGGTGGCAGGTAATAAAGACGGCAGTACGGAAGCTTTGCAATTTGGTAAACTGGGAACCCTCGTTGATCCTGATGATCAGCAAGATTTATTGAATGGGATTTCAAGCGCTTTGTCAAATCCACGTGATCCATTATTGATACAGCAGAAAATGCTCGAACATTTCTCATTCGAGGAATTTAAAAAACGAATCGCATCAG
>Ga0315906_10010394_pt1 | contig 10937 bp, 9 predicted proteins | sample LakEriMetagenome_4_FD_203526 | JGI IMG/M metagenome (GOLD analysis project Ga0315906, IMG submission 203526) | Freshwater fungal communities from buoy surface, Lake Erie, Ohio, United States - Buoy 2 MA122 | ecosystem: Environmental > Aquatic > Freshwater > Lake > Lake biofilm | place: USA: Lake... | reverse complement strand
GTGAATGAGCGCCTCGCCCTGGTTCTTCGCGTCCACCAGCGCGCGGCGCTTCTTGTCCTCCGCCGCATGGGCTTCCGCGTCCTTCACCATCTTGTCGATGTCGGCGTCGGACAGCCCGCCGGACGCCTGGATGCGGATCTGCTGCTCCTTGTTGGTGGCCTTGTCCTTCGCGGTCACCGACACGATGCCGTTGGCGTCGATGTCGAAGGTGACCTCAACCTGCGGCACGCCGCGCGGGGCCGGAGGAATGCCCACGAGATCGAACTGGCCGAGCAGCTTGTTGTCGGCCGCCATCTCGCGCTCGCCCTGGAACACGCGGATGGTGACCGCGGTCTGGTTGTCCTCGGCGGTGGAGAAGACCTGGCTCTTCTTGGTGGGGATCGTCGTGTTGCGGTCGATGAGGCGCGTGAACACGCCGCCCAGCGTCTCGATGCCCAGCGACAGCGGCGTGACGTCGAGCAGCAGCACGTCCTTCACGTCGCCCTGCAACACGCCTGCCTGCACGGCGGCGCCGATCGCGACCACTTCGTCAGGATTGACGCCCTTGTGGGGCTCCTTGCCGAAGAATGACTTCACGATCTCCTGCACCTTGGGCATGCGCGTCATGCCGCCCACGAGCACCACTTCGTCGATCTCGCCCGCCGACAGGCCCGCGTCCTTGAGCGCCTTGCGGCACGGCTCGATCGTGCGCTGGATGAGGTCGTCCACCAGCGCCTCGAACTTCGCGCGGGTGAGCTTGAGGGCCAGATGTTTCGGGCCGGAGGCGTCAGCCGTGATGTAGGGCAGGTTGATCTCGGTCTGCGCGGAGGAGGACAGTTCGATCTTCGCCTTTTCGGCGGCCTCCTTCAGGCGCTGCAGGGCGAGCTTGTCCTTCGTGAGGTCGATGCCCTGCTCTTTCTTGAACTCCGCGGCCAGATGTTCGACGAGGCGCATGTCGAAGTCTTCGCCGCCGAGGAAAGTGTCGCCATTCGTCGACTTCACTTCGAACACGCCGTCGCCGATCTCGAGGATCGACACGTCGAACGTGCCGCCGCCGAGGTCGTAGACCGCGATCGTGCCGGAGCCCTTCTTGTCGAGACCGTAGGCGAGCGCGGCCGCCGTGGGCTCGTTGATGATGCGCAGCACTTCAAGGCCGGCGATCTTGCCGGCGTCCTTGGTGGCCTGACGCTGGGCGTCGTTGAAATAGGCGGGAACGGTGATGACGGCCTGCGTCACGGGCTGGCCGAGATAGGCCTCCGCGGTCTCCTTCATCTTCTGCAGCGTGAAGGCGGAGATCTGGGAGGGCGAATATTCCTTGCCGTCGGCGTTCACCCAGGCGTCGCCATTGCCGCCCTTGACGATCTTGTAGGGGACGAGGCCCATGTCCTTCTGGGTCATGGGATCGGTGAACTGGCGCCCGATCAGGCGCTTGATGGCGAAGAAGGTGCGCTCGGGATTGGTGACGGCCTGACGCTTGGCCGGCTGGCCCACGAGGCGCTCGCCGTCGTCCGTGAAGGCGACGATGGAGGGGGTGGTGCGCGCGCCCTCCGAATTCTCGATGACCTTGGGGTTCGAGCCCTCCATCACCGCGACGCAGCTGTTGGTGGTGCCCAAGTCGATGCCGATGACCTTAGCCATGTTCTTTCCTTTCCACGCAGAACCGCCGGACCCCGAAGCGGTCCGGTTCGTGGGCGGGCCGCCGCCTTGCGCGGCTCTCCGCCCGGTCCCCGTTGCTTCCCGAGATTGTGATCGCCGCGGCGAACCGCAAGGCTGGCGGGTATATAGGGATGGGTTTTTGGGGCCGCAAGACGGGCTCAAGCCGGCCTGCGGACATGCGATTCCCCCCGAAAACATGGGTTTTCGGCGCGCCCGCTCAACAAATTTTCACCATTTTGGGGCTTTCTTGGCGCATGCGTCCAGCGCTCCTCGCCCGTCCCGTTCTTCTGGCCTTTCTGGCCTGCGCCCCCACGGGCGCGGCCCATGCGCAGATGCAATTGCCCGGCGCCGCGGCCCCCGCCCCCGCCGCCCCGGCGCAAGAGCAGGGCGTCGCGGTGCGGGCCCCCGAGGAGGCGGGCCTGCTGGGCCGCGATCTGTTTCTGAACGGCGCGCAGGGCCGCATGCGGCTGGAGCGGCGCGGACAGGAGATCGTCATCACCCATCTCAAGCTCGCCGGCGAACGCATGTCGCGGCGGGGCGAAACCTGCGAGGTGGAGTTCACGGAGGGGCCGTTCCGGCTCAAGCCCCAGCGCCGGCATGAGGGCCTGCGGCGCTACGAGGCGGCGATCGCCGTCTGCCCGTTCACCCTCGACGTCTTGTCAGGAGCGGCGCAGGCGAGCCTCGCGGGCGCCTATGCGAGCTCGCCTCTGGCGGGCGTGTGCGAATTCAAGGCGGCCGATTGCAAGGCGGCCGTGGCGGGCGTGTGGGGGCCGCAGGGCGCGCGGATCGGAGAGGCGGAGATCGCCCAGATCGAACGCGCGCGCGGCGCGGCCGAGCGCAACGCGCAGGCCAATTACCGCGCCCTCGTCGCCGCCGCCGGCAAGGACCGGGACAAGGTGCGCGTGATCGCCGCCGAACAGGCGGGCTTCTCCTCCAAGCGCGCGGAGCGCTGCGGGGATTACGAGGGCGAGGAACGCCACGGCTTCTGCGCCTCGCGCGTCACCGAGGCCTGGGCGGTCGCCCTGCGCGCGCGCCTCAATCCGTCGGGATTCGACGCCGAGGAGCAGGCGGTCGCCGCCCGGTCGCGCCAGACCGGACAGCGCGTCCCCGCGCGCGCGCTCACGCCCTAGGGCTCAATCCGCTTCCTGCGCGGCGGCCGCACGGGCGGCCTCCCAACCCAGCATGGCGCGCTTGCGCGTGAGCCCCCAGTGATAGCCGGTGAGCGCGCCTCCCGCGCCCAGGACCCGGTGGCAGGGCACGACGAAAGAGATCGGATTGCGCCCGACGGCGGCCCCCACCGCGCGGGCCGCGCCAGGCCGGCCCAGATCGCGCGCCAGCTCGCCATAGGTGGCCGCCCCGCCCATGGGAATATGCAGCAGCCGCTCCCAGACCTGCGTCTCGAACCCGGCGCCGATGAGCACGATGCGCAGCGGCCGGTCCACCCGCCATTGGGCGGGATCGAAAGCGCGCGCGGCGTAGGGGGCCGTGACGGATGGATCTTCGCGCAACCGCGCCGCCGGCCAGCGGCGCGCCATGTCCGCCAGCGCACGGGCGCGCGCGCCCTTCCCCTCCTCCCCGTCGGGCGAGAAGCCGAGGCCCGCGAGACCGCGCGGCGCGGCCACAGCGAGCGCCTCGCCAAAGGGCGAGGGATGGAAGCCATAGACGAGTTCGAGACCCGCCCCGCCGGACTTGAACTCGCCGGGGCTCATCGCCTCATGGGTCACGAACAGATCATGCAGCCGCCCCGGCCCTGACAGGCCGACCTCATGGGCGGCGTCGAGCACGGAGGCGCGGGCGCGCAGGAGCCTGCGCGCATGATCGAGCGTGAACGCCTGCAGCAAATCCTTCGGCGTGACGCCGGCCCAGCGCAGGAACAGGCTCGTCAGCCGCGCGGGCGCAAGGCCCACATGGGCCGCGGTCTCCTCCAGCGCCGGCTGGGCGCGCCGGTTCTCGCCGATGAACTCGATGGCGCGGCGCACCACCTCGTAATCGGCGTGGGGAGCGGGGGAGCGGTCGGGGGCGTTCATGGCGCGAGCATGCGCCGCCCCGCGCGCCGAAGCCACCCGAAAACCGATCAGGAGAAGCGGGGACCCTTGCGGGCCTGCGCCAGCGCGCCGGCCAGCCTGTCGGCGAACAGGGCCTTGGCGTCAGGCCCCAGAAAGCCCGCGATCTCGAGCGCCGATCCGCGCGAGACGAGGGACAGGCGCTCGACCCCATATTCCTCGTGCGTGCGCCGCTCGAGCCGGACCCAGGCGGGATGCCAGGACCATTCGCGCCGCGCGCCCTCCTCCGAGACCTTGGCGACCGACAAGGCGAGCGGCGTCACGACCACGTCCTCATAGGCGCGCGCGGAGCGGTAATTGGCGCGGAAGGCCCAATAGAACAGCGCGACGTCGAGCCCCATGAAGCCCGCCACCGGCCAGGCGCCCAGAATGAGGAAGGGCAGGCTCGACACGAAGGCGCAGGCGCAGAACGCCATCAGCAGGACGCGGAAATGCGCCTGGCTCAGCGACCGGTGCGGCGACAGGCGCGCGCTGAAAAGCTGTGCGTTGAGTGGATCTGGCTCGGACAAGGCGCTGACGCTCCTGTGACGCGGCCATTATACTCGCGCCATGCCTGCGAAAAAGCCCTCCGCCCCTGCGCCCCTGAGTCGCGCCCCCAAGGCGCCGGCCAAGCCGATTTCCAGAAAGCCCGCCTCCAAAAAGCAGGCCGCGACCAAGACTGCGGCGCCGAAGCCGGCCGCGACGAAGCCCGAGGCCGCGAAGCCTGCGAAATCCGCCCGGCCGCTTCCCCGCGCCGTGCAGGCGGCGCGCGCGCGCAAGAGCGTCGCCCGCGCGGTCGGGCCGCAGGTCATCGAGGAGATTTTCGCGCGCTTCCAAAAGGCGGAGCCGGAGCCCAAGGGCGAGCTGGAATACGTCAATCCGTTCACGCTGCTCGTCGCCGTCGTCCTGTCTGCGCAGGCAACCGACGCGGGCGTGAACAAGGCGACGCGACCGCTGTTCAAAGTCGCCGACACGCCGCAGAAAATGCTCGCCCTCGGCGAGGAGAAAGTGCGCGACTATGTGAAGACCATCGGCCTCTTCCGCACCAAGGCGAAGAACGTGGTGGAGCTGTCGCGCCAGCTGATCGAACGGTTCGGCGGCGAGGTTCCGCAGGATCGCGACGCGCTCGTCACCCTGCCCGGCGTCGGGCGCAAGACGGCCAATGTCGTGCTCAACATGGCGTTCGGACATGAGACGATGGCGGTCGACACGCATATTTTCCGCGTGTCGAACCGATTGCGGATCGCGCCGGGCAAGACGCCCGAACAGGTGGAGGCCGGGCTCGAAAAGCGCGTGCCCAAAGCCTATCGCCTGCACGCGCACCACTGGCTGATCCTGCACGGACGATATGTGTGCAAGGCGCTGCGGCCGGAGTGCGAGCGCTGCCCCGTCGCCGACCTGTGCGCCTCCGGCGACAAGCGGATCTGAGACGCTCAGCGCGTCAGCAGAAGACCCGCGAAGCCGATCGATCCCACGGCGATGCGCCACCAGGCGAAGGGCCGAAAGCCGCGCCGCGAGACGAAGGCGAGAAAGCCGCGCACCACGACGAGGGCCGCGGCGAAGGCGGCCACAAAGCCCACGCCGATCGTCGCAAGATCGCTCGCCTCAAGGATCTTGTGGTTCTTGTAGAGGTCATAGGCGAAGGCGCCCGCCATGGTCGGCATGGCGAGCCAGAAGGAGAACTCGGCCGCCGCGCGCTTGTCCGCGCCCAGCGCCATGGCGCCCACGATGGTCGCCCCCGAACGCGACACGCCCGGCGCCATCGCCACGCATTGGATGAGGCCGATCTTGAAGCACATGGACAGGGAGAAATCCTCGACCTGCGCGTATTTCGTCTCGAACTTCATCTCATCCACCGCAAGCAGGACAAGCCCGCCCGCGACAAGCGTGGTGCACACGATCATCGGATCGAACAGGACCGACTTGATGAAGGAATGGGCGAAGGCGCCGATGAAAGCCGCGGGCAGGAAGGCGAGCAGGACGCCGGCCACGAAACGGCGCGCCGCAGGATCGCGCGGAAGGCCTGTCAGCAAAACGATGATCTTATGCGCATAGACCGAGACGATGGCGAGGATTGCGCCGAGCTGCACGAGCACCTCGAACGTCTTGCCCTTGGACTCAAATCCCAGAAAATGGCCGAGCAGGAGCAGATGTCCCGTCGACGAGACGGGCAGGAATTCGGTGAACCCCTCCACCGCTCCCAGCACAATCGCCTTGATGAGGTCCAGAATCATGCTTAATCCCTCGCGCGCCGCTTCGCCGCGCGCCTACGTCTAGGCGGTTTCGCGACGCCGGCAAACGGTCGGACGCAAGGGCGCCCGCATTTTTCGCGCGGATGGCGAAAAGGTGCGGCGCGTAAACCAAAGGTTAACGGGCGGCGGGCTTTTGTGCCGCCTGCCCTTTTCACGGATCGCGCAGCAGCATGGCGAGTTTGTTTCATTATCCCCTTTGCCCCCGCTCCCGCTTCGTGCGGGCGCTGCTGGCCGAATATGGTCTCGAGCCCGAGCTGATCGAGGAGCGCCCCTATGAGCGCCGGCGCGATTTCCTCATCGCCAATCCCGCCGGCGAATTGCCCGTTCTGGTGGAAGGCAATGACTTCATCGTGCCGGGCGCCGGCGTGATCGCCGAATATCTCGACGAGACGCGCGGCCTCGCGCTGGGCCCGCGCCGGCTGCTGCCGGAGGATCCGGCCGGGCGCGTGGAGGCGCGCCGGCTGTTCGACTGGTTCAACCTCAAGTTCTACGAGGAAGTCTCCGGCCCGCTCGTGAACGAGAAGGTCTACAAGCGCTACATGCCCAGCGAGCTTGGCGGCGGCGGCCCGCCCGACATGGCGAGCGTGCGCGCGGCGCGCAATAATGTGCGTTACCACCTGCGCTATATCGGCTACCTTGCCTCCACGCGCCGGTGGCTGGCGGGCGACAGCATGACCCACGCCGACCTCGCCGCCGCCGCGCATCTGTCCTGCGTGGATTTTCTGGGCGACGCGCCATGGGGCGAGGACGAGGCGGCCAAGGACTGGTACACGCGGATGAAGTCGCGCCCCTCGTTCCGCGCGATCCTGAACGATCGCCTGCCGGGCCTCGCGCCAGCCCCGGCCTACGCCGACCTCGACTTCTGAGCGCGGATTTCAAACAGCGCCTCGCGGCGAAAGCCCGCGAGATCGGCTTCGACGCCTGCCGCGTCGCCGCGCCCGACGCCGCCCCGGAAGCCGGCGAGCGCCTGCGCGCATGGCTCGCCGCCGGCGCGCACGGCGACATGGACTGGATGGCGCAGACCGCAGACCGGCGCGCTGACCCCCGCGCATTGTGGGGCGAGGTGCGCAGCCTCGTCATGCTCGCGATGAATTACGGCCCGCAGACGAACCCGCTGGACGAGCCCCGCGAGGCCGACCGCGCGATCCTCTCCGTCTACGCCCGCAACCGCGACTATCACGACGTGATCAAGGGGAAGCTCAAGACCCTTGCGCAATGGATCGTCAAGGAGGGCGGCGCAGCGGACGTGAAAGTGTTCGTCGACACCGCGCCGGTGATGGAGAAGCCGCTGGCGCAGGCCGCAGGCCTTGGCTGGCAGGGCAAGCACACCAATCTCGTGTCGCGCGAATTCGGCTCCTGGCTTTTCCTCGGCAGCGTCTTCACCACGCTCGACCTCGAACCCGACGCGCCGGAGACCGACCATTGCGGCGCCTGCCGCGCCTGTCTCGACGCCTGCCCGACCAACGCATTCACCGCGCCTTACGTGATCGACGCGCGCCGCTGCGTCTCCTATCTCACCATCGAAAGCAAGACGCAGATTCCGCGCGGGCTGCGCAAGGGCGTGGGCGCGCGCATCTATGGATGCGACGATTGCCTCGCCGCCTGCCCCTGGAACAAATTCGCGCAGGCCGCGCGCGAGATGAAGCTGCAGGCGCGCGAGGACCTGCGCGCGCCGCGCCTTGCCGATCTCGCCGCGCTCGACGATGCGGGGTTCCGCGCGCTGTTCGCCGGCGGGCCGATCAAGCGCATCGGCCATGCGCGTTTCATCCGCAACGTGCTCGTGGCGATCGGCGCGAGCGGGGACGCGCGCCTCGCCCCGGCCGCGCGCGCGCGGCTCGACGATCCCCACCCCTTCGTGCGCGGCATGGCCGTATGGGCGCTGGCGCAATTGCTCGACGCGCCGGACTTCGAAGCCCTGCGCGCGCAACGCCTGCCGCAGGAAAACGACCCCGACGTGCGCGCGGAATGGCTGGCGGGGCGCGACGAGGAGCACACATGACGCAGGCGCGCGAATTGTTCGTCTTCGGCCCCGGCTATTCGGCCGGTCATTACGCGCGCAGCCGCGCTCAGGCGTGGGGGCGCATTCATGCGAGCGTGCGCGGGCGCGACACGCGCGACAGCCTGCGCGCGGAAGGATTCGACGCCTATGCGCTGGAGGAGGACGGCGACGACGCGCCCCTGCGCGCCGCCCTCAGGCGATGCACCCACGCGCTCGTGAGCGCGCCGCCGGGAGAGGCGGGCGATCCCATTCTTTTGCGCTTGCGCGACGCGCTGGAGGAAGCGCCGGCGCTTTCGCGCATCGTCTATCTCTCCACCGTCGGCGTCTATGGCGATCACGCCGGCGCATGGATCGACGAAAGCGCGGAGCTGCGCGCGGGCAATCCCCGCAGCCTGTGGCGACGGGCGGCGGAGGAGGAATGGTTGGCGCTGGGGCGCAAGCGCGGCGCGCGCGTGCAGGTTCTGCGGCTCGCCGGCATCTATGGGCCCGGACAGAACGCGCTCGCCAATCTGAAAGCGGGCGCAGCGAAACGGATCATCAAGCCGGGACAGGTGTTCAACCGCATCCACATCGAGGACATCGCGCGCGCCATCGACGCCGCCTTCGCCTATGAGGGGCCATCCGCCGCGTGGAACGTGAGCGACGACGAACCCGCGCCGCCGCAGGACGTGGTGACCTTCGCCGCGCAATTGCTGGACGTGGCGCCGCCGCCGGAAATCCCTTTCGAGGAGGCCGCCCTTTCGCCGATGGCGCGCAGCTTCTACAGCGAGTGCAAGCGCGTCTCAAACCGCGCCATGAAGGAGAAGCTCGGCGTGCGCCTGGCTTATCCGACATATCGCGAGGCCCTGCGCGCCATGCTTGCTGCGGGCGAGGGCCGCTAGCTCAGGCGGCGAGCGCCGCCGGCGCGCTGAAATGCTCCAGATAGCGCGGATCGATATTGGCGATCGGCAGGACGACGAGCACATCCGTCACGCCGAACTGGCGATCGACGACCGCGCCCTCCCCAAACCATGCGCCCACGCGCAAATAGCCTTTCACCAGCGGCGGCAAAGCGGCGAGCCCGCGCCGCGCGCCCTGCGCGCCCGCCACAGATTGCGGGCTTTCTTGCAAGCCTTCTTGCAGACTTTCTTGCAAGCTCGCCGGCGGATCGACGCGACGATGCGCAAGCGGGGCGACGCGCCAGGCCGGCGGCGCAGCGGCGTGGTCGCGCAGGAATGCGAGCGCGGCCGCATGGCGCGCGACATCGGCGCCGGGCAGCGAGGCGCAGCCGATCATCACGTCGATGCGGTGATGGCGCGCATAGGCCCACAGGCCGCGCCACAACAGATCCATCACGCGCTTGCCGCGATAATCCTTCGCCACGCAGGAGCGTCCCAGCTCCAGAAAGCGCGCGCCCGCATGGCGCGCGAGCAAAGGCGCGAGGTCGAACTCCTGCGCGCTGTAGAACCCGCCGTTCGCCTGCGCGACGTCGCCGCGCAGCAGGCGATAGCATCCCACCACGCGCGACTTGCGCGCGCCGAGCCGGCTGCGCGCATCGTGATCGATCACGATGAGATGGTCGCACAGCCTGTCGAACGGGCATATGTCGCGCCTGCGCAGCCTTGCGTAAGCGTCCGCGACGGCGCCGCCTTCTTCATAGAACACGCGCCAGCGCAATTTCTGCGTCTTGCGGATTTCCTTGGCGGTGACTGCGAATTTCACTTCCAGCGCGCCCAGCCGCGCGATCATCTCCGGCAGGCCGCCAAGGTCGCGCACGCGCCGGCCCGCGCCACGCGCGAACAACCCTGCGGCCATGGCGCGCCCGTCGGCAGGCGCCGCCCCTCCTCCCGCCGCTCCGCTCTCGTCGAATCGCCGCATCGTCTGGCCCTCGTCCGTTCGGCCCGCAGGAAGCCACGCACATGCGCAGCTTTTATGACACGCGCGGCGCAGAGGCCAGCCCGGCCTCCGGCTTGACGCCCCCGCGCGCCGCGCCCAATCTGCGCGCCGCAAACAAATTCGGGGAGAACGTCCATGACCATGCGCCGCGACGCGCCGCCCTTCCGCGCCGATCATGTGGGCAGCCTGCTGCGCCCGCCCGCCCTGCTGGCCGCGCGCGAAAGGCGCCGCAAGGGCGAATTGTCGCAAGACGAGCTCACGAAGCTCGAAGACGCGGCGATCCGCGAGGCTGTCGCGATGCAGGAAAGCCTCGGGCTGAAGGTGGTGACCGACGGCGAGTTCCGCCGCACGCTCTGGCACGCGGACTTTCTGCTCTCCTTCGAAAACGTCGCCTCGGTGAAGACGGGCGCGAGCGCCACGTTTCGCACCGCGGAGGGAGACATCGAACGGCCGCTCTCGGCCTTTCACATCGTCGGCAAGCTCGCGCGGCCGCGCAAGATTTTCGTCGATCATTTCGCTTTCCTGAAATCGGTCGCGACGCAGACGGCCAAGCAGACGATCCCCTCGCCCTCCATTCTCCACTTCCGCGCGGGGCGCGGCGGCGTGGACCGCACCGCCTATCCGCGCATGGAGGATTTCTACGCGGACCTCTCGCGCGTCTACGCCGAGGAGATCGCCGATCTTGCGCGAGCCGGCTGCCGCTATCTGCAGATCGACGAGACGAACTTCGCCTATCTGTGCGATCCCGCCATGCGCGCGCAGGCGCAGGCCATCGGCGAGGATCCCGACAAACTGCCGCAAACCTACGCGCGCATCATCAATGCGGCGCTTGCGGGCGCGCCTGCCGACATGACGAAGGCCATTCACCTGTGCCGCGGCAATTTCGAGGGCGCATGGGTGGCCGAAGGCGGCTATGAGCCGGTCGCCGACACGCTGTTCAACGAGATCAACGTGGACGCCTATTTCCTCGAATACGACAGCGATCGGGCCGGCGATTTTTCGCCCCTGCGCTACGTGCCCGCCGGCAAGGTCGTGACGCTCGGCCTCGTCACCACCAAATCGGGACGGCTCGAGACGAAGGACGAGCTGAAGCGGCGCATCGAGGAGGCGGCGAAACATTGCCCGCTCGAACGA
>Ga0315906_10010392_pt1 | contig 10939 bp, 10 predicted proteins | sample LakEriMetagenome_4_FD_203526 | JGI IMG/M metagenome (GOLD analysis project Ga0315906, IMG submission 203526) | Freshwater fungal communities from buoy surface, Lake Erie, Ohio, United States - Buoy 2 MA122 | ecosystem: Environmental > Aquatic > Freshwater > Lake > Lake biofilm | place: USA... | reverse complement strand
CTAAGCCTTGTCGAGCGACGGCAGCGACAATGCCGCCGGACCGGCGTCGATCCCGGCTCCTCGAACTCGGCGGGTTCGACACGGCCTACCGCCGGGCGGGCGCCGAGGACCGCGACTTCTGCGACCGCTGGCGGATGCGGGGCTGGCCGATCGTGTGGCGACCGGAGGCCCGCGTCGAGCATCGCCACGGCCAGTCGTTCCGGCAGTTCGTCGATCTCTACATCCGCTACGGCCGCGGTGCCTACCGCTACCAGGCCATCCGCAAAGAGCGCGGCTCGGGCACCATGCGGGAGGATCTCGGCTTCCACAAGACGCTGCCGCGACGCGTATGGCGGCACCTGAAACAGCAGGGCGGCGTGGGCGCGGGGATCGCCACGATCGCCGCGCTCGGCATATGGCAGGTCGCCAACGCCGCCGGCTTTGTTCTCGAGGCCGTCATGCCGTCGCAGCCCCGATCCCGCCTGTTCGATCCCGCGGCGGCCGTGCACCGGGACCAGTCATCCCGTTGACAGGCGTCTGTCGTTCACGATTTCCACGCCGACAGGTCGCGGCCGGTCAGCGCCTCCAACTGGTTCAGATCGTCGCGGTATGCCGCGGCCATGCGGGCCCGGGTCTGCGGATCCAACGGGGGTACGGGCCTCTGGTTGAGGGCCCGAATGGGAGCCGTGATCGCATCGCGGAGGGCCAGCGGGAGCACCCGCTGCGCCCAGCACCGCACCTGGCTGTCGGCGGCCATGCGGCGCTGCAGCCAGGACCAGCGTGGCTGTCGTGCCGACACGGTGTCACGTTCCAGGATCGGCTCGCCCATCGGGTCCACCCCCAGGAACCGGCAGGTCTCGCGCAGCACCTCCGCCGGCCGGGCGCACCAATCCTCGTACCAGAGCACCAGGAGTCGCTCGCGAGGGTAGTGCTCGAGCCAGCGGGACAGGCCTGCGGCGTAGCACCCCAGCCGGCGGTAGCACGTCCCCGGCGCCCAGCCTTCGGCATGCCGTCGTTCGTCGGCGTTCCACGCACTCTCGAAATCGGGGCAGGGCTCGTTTCCATCGCGAACCAGATGCAGGTAGTTCGAATAGGCCCTGTCGACGGGATGCCGCAGGATGGCGATCAGTTTCGCATCGGGTACGGAACCCGCGGCCGCGACCGGAGCCCGCTCGCACGTGAGGTACATCACGCTGGCCTCCCCGGCGACGGCGTCCGGCGGGCAGGCGGCGAACAGGCTACGGTACGCACGCTCGTCGTGGATGTACGCGCGGGCGTACATCTCGCCACCCGGGCCGGCGAACCGCGGGGCGGCGCCTGCGAACGAGAAGAACGTCGGCTCCTTCGGCGCGGTGAGAAACAGCCGTGGATGCCTCCGGAGCGCGCGATGGAATGCCGTGGTGCCCGCTTTCGGGGCGCCGATGAGGAGAAAATCCGGAAATCGTCGCTCGCTGGCGGTCATGATCTGCGGCCGAAGATCCGCACGAACTCGAGCACCCGCCGCACCGCCCGCTCGACCACGTCGATTCGCAGCGGACCGCCGACGGTGAACGGCCGCCAGGCGACCGATCGGCACCCGGCGTAGAGGTCGAAGCTGTTCGCGGGCGCCGCCAGGACCGGGAGCAGGTCGGCGTGCTCTGCGGCGACGTAGAAGCGATTGAGCCCGTCGAAGAGCGCGAATCGATAATCGGCATCCATCACGATACCCTCCCACGCCTCGTGCGAGGGCTCGGTGGACAGCGGGCGGGTGGCCTCCACGACGATCACCCAGGGCCGTAGCGCCATGGAATCCCAGCCGCGCAGGACCTGCTCCTCCATCCCCTCGACGTCGATCTTCATCCAGTGGACATCGAGGCCCCGCCACTCGGCGGTGAACGAGGCCAGCGTCCTCACGGGCACGCGGATCCGCCGGGCGACGGTGCCGGCATGCCGTGCCACGCCGGTGCTCGTCGCCTCGAGCGGGGTCCTGAAGAAGTCGATCTCGCCGTTGCGGTCGCCCAGCGCCACCTCGTACACGGGCTCGTCGGGTCGCGCGGCCCGCAGGCGTGCGGCACATGCCGGGAGCGGCTCGAAGTGAAACCCGCGCCAGCCGCGATCGTAGAAGCCGCGGCTCACCGAGTAGCGCGTCGGCTCGGAGGCACCGATGTCGATGTAGCGGCCGCGCGGCACGTGGCCGAGCGCGCGCCAGAGGACGATGTCCTCGAGGTTTTCGGCACGGGAGACGAACGGGCGTCGAGCCATTGGGGGATGAAGACGGAAGTCGGTCAGGGCATGCAGAGCAGGTCGGTGAACGGGGGCTGCGTCGCGGCCGTGTCGGCCAGCAGGCGGTCGTAGCGTCGGCGCAGCGCGGCCTCCGGCAGCGGTCCGCCCGTCTGCCATCCCGGCGCGCCGAGGTCATAAACCGCCGTGCATCGCGCCAGGAAATCGAAGAGTCGCTCCCTGCCGCCGACCCGCTCGACGCCGTAGGGCCAGAATTCACAGACGACGAAGGGCCTCTCGGCGGCTGGCCGCGCCCGGATTCCCGTCGCCCCCGCCAGCACGTGCCCCTCGTATCCCTGGGTGTCGATCCAGACGAGAGCCGACGCGTCGAACGGGAATCCGCTCTCCGCCTCGAGGCGATCGAGCGTGATCATCCGCACCGCGTGTCGAGATCGCGTCGCCTCGCCGTACACGCCGTCGCGCGGAGGGCCTTCGGGAACGACCCGATGGTCGCCGAAGTTGACCGGAGAGCGTTCCATCACCGTGTCTCCGTCGTGGTCCCCGATCGCCACGTTGCACAGCATCGGGGCATCACCGGCGAGGTTCAATGCGACGTTGGCGCCGAGCAGACGAAAGTTGTCACGGTCCATCTCGACGGCGATTCCCGCGGGAAACAAGCCCCCGCGCAGCGCGCGGATCAGGTGCGTGCCGACATTCGCGCCGATGTCCACGAACAGGGCCGGATCGAAGCCGCGAGTCTGCCGCAGGAAGCGGACCACCTCCGGCACCGCGTCCTCCTCGAAGCGACCGCCGGTTCGCAGCGCGCGGCCGATCGCCCGATCCTGCGTGCGCACGAGCATGGGGCCGATCCAGGTCTTCGCGAGCGTGACGGGGCCGCCCGGAGGTTGCGGCCTCGCCATGAAGGCGTTCCGGGCGACGTTGCGGCTGATGGGAGGGAGCGGGATCGCGGCATCCTGGGGATCGAGGCTGGCGACGATCAGGCCGTCACCGCTGAACGATTCCTCGACGGCGTGTTCCGCGAGGATCGTGCCGCCGAGCCGGCGGATCGTGCGGAGGCAGTCCTCGTGGGTGGTGGGCGAACCGGAGATCCGTTCCTCGTGGGTGGAGACCACGAGAAACCGCAGGGGCGGTCGTCGCGCCCCTTCGGCGATCGACTCCAGGAACCCGGTCTCGGCCCCCTGTGCGTCGACGTGGAGGATGTCCACCGGAGCCCAGCCGACCGTATCGAGGAGGCTCGGCAGCGAGTGGCAGGCCACGTCGATGGATCTGCCGTCGGACTCGCGGCTGACGGTGGTCGTCTGCCGATGCGTTCGGCCGACGGCGGCTTCCAACCAGGTCGCGGTGACGCCGTTGAGCCTCAGCGTCTCGGCCCCGATGGCGGCGTGAGCCGCGTCCGGTTCGACGCAGACGGCGGTCGAGTCGGGAACCGCCCTCAGGAACCAAGTCGTGTAGTAGGCCCAGAACGCGCCCACCTCGATCATCCTCGCGCCGCGGTGGCAGTGTCGCAGGAGGTGATGAAAGAGGAGTTCTTCCTGCGGCTCATGGTGGCCGCGGAGCCGCCGGATGATCCGCGTCATCCACGCGCCGCAATAGCCGTCGGCCGGCACGAGTGTCCCCTCGTGCATGCGCTGCACGCGCCGGCCACCATGCCGGAACACGTCGCCCGCCCCCGGCACCTTGGGGATCGGGTCGGCATCGCGGCACCCCGTGGTCATGGCGACCCGCCGCCGCAGGGACAGACCGGGCGGCAGGCCGTGGGGCACCACGCACCGACGCACGAGATCGAAGGCTGTACGGACGGGATTCATGTGTTCGCCGGGAACTCGGGCGCGAGGTCGCAGGACGCCCTTCATGCTACCCGTGGGTCCGCTCCCGGATCCGTTCCGCGTAGGCCCCGCACATGCGGGCCGCGATCATGCTCCACGAGTAGCGATCCCGCAGGAAGGCGGGGGGCGGAGGCGGAGGAAAGTCGCCGCCGGCGAGCGCCGCGGCGAACTCGTGCCGCGCGGCGACGCGGACGAAGCCGGCCAGTTCGTCGTAGCCCCGGATCCCGAACGGGCTCGAGAGCACCGGCAGGCCGTGGCTGAGGTAATGCAGGAGCTTCAGGTTGGTGCCGCCGCCGGTCTCCACCGGATTCAGGCCGATCATGCCGGGCCCGGCGTAGTCGGCAAATGTCCGGCAGTCGGGGTCGGCATCGAAGAAGACGTTGGGAAGCGAGCACGACCGCTCGAAGCGGGTCGCACAGCTCCCGTGGATCACGAAACCCACGTCGCGCACGGCCGGTGCGACCTGTTCGAGCAGGAACATCACCGCGCGGCGGTTGTGTGCGGCGTTGCCCCCCGAGAAGACCGCCCGGCTGCGGAAGCGGCCGATGCCGGGGAATCGCGCGGTCGTGGCGGTGTCGTCTCGGGCCGGGGGGCGGGCGTCGTAGATCCCGTTGGGGGCCACGACGCACGACTCCGGCCGCACACCGTAGAGCGACGCCAGACGGTCGCGGTCGTCGGCCGAGACCGCGAACACCCGTTCGCTGCCCGTCACGAGATCCCGCTCCAGGCGGTGAATCCGTCGGCCCACGATGGCCTCGATGCGGCGGCCATGGCATTCCTGTCGGATGTAGTCGTACTCGACGTTGTGCGCGTCATAACCGACGATCGCCGCCTCCGGAACGCAGCCGCGAAGCCGGGCGAAGGAGACGTGCTCGAACTGCACCACGTCGTATCCTGCGAACAGGTGCGTTGCGACCAGCCGCAGGCCCGGATGGAAGCTCATGAGGTGGAAGAATGGAAAGGGCCGATCCGCAAAGAACCTCGGGGCCGGGAAGGGATAGGGCATCCGCCGCACCGTGAACGGTTCGCGGGAGGGGGGCGGGGAGCCGCGGCGGTCCTTCCAGGGCGTGAGCACGGTCACTTCGTGGCCGAGTCCCGCGAGGGAACGGGCGAGCGCGACGACCCGCACGCTGCCGCCATGCCACGCCGGGAGCACGGGATAGGGCGCGACGATGAGGAATTTCAGGGACATCGGTGCCGGACGGGCGGCTGTCGGGGGATTGACCGTCACGCACGGGCATCCACGCCCTCATCCCGCGCGGGGCCTGGCGGACATGATGACCGGCGTGTGACGCCTCGCGTCAGCGCGCGCAGGAAACGCGGCGCAGTCGGTCTTGGGCGACCAGCACCGCGAACGTGAGCGTCGCGTACGCGAAGTAGAGCCAGTGGAGCAGGAACGAGCCGGCCGCGAAGGCGAGGCCGCCCTGCCGCGTGCAGAGGGCGTAGAAGTCGTGGTTCATGAGGAGGATCGCCGCGAGGCAGGCGAGCATCGGCACGACCGCCCACGGCAGGAACGGGGCGGCGAGGGCGGCGAGGCCCGCGAGCACCGCGCAGGCGCCGCTCGCGCGGGACCGCCAGTCGAGGTTGAGCCGCTGCGTGACGTTGCCCATGGCCAGCATGTGCCGCGTCCAGGGCACCGCCCGGCGGAAGACGTCGGTAAAGATCATCGAGCCGAGCGTCCAACGCTTGTGATGCGTGCACGCGATCGCCGGGTCGAGCCGTAGCCGGCCGCCCGCGGCGACCGCCCGTGACCCCAGTTCGATGTCCTCGATCGACGGCTCCCGGTAGCGGGCGTCGAAGCCGCCGAGGTCGAGGAAGGCGCCCGTCCGCATCGCGCCGCAGCCGGACCAGAAGGTCTCGGCGGGCCCCGCGTGGCGGAGGTGGGTGTGATGGTGGAGGAGGTTCCGGAACCGGCTCACGAGGCCCGGGGCCGCGGGCTCGGCGTCGTAGGCGCCGAACACACCGCAGAGGTCAGGGTCGGCGGTGAACGCGGCCCGCACCCGTTCGAGGGCGTCGGGGGCGAGTTCCACGTCGGCGTCCACGAAGAAGAGGACGTCGCCATGGGCGGCCTCGGCGGCCAGGTTCCGCGCGGCCGCGGGGCCGACCCGGTGGCCGGTCGCCAGGAGCGTGGCCCCCGACTCGGCCAGCCACGCGGGCGGCGGAGGGGCCGCGCCATCGAACACCACGAGCAACTCGTCGCCGAGATCGGGCCGGAGGCTCCCGATCGCCTGCCGAAAGCACCGCTCGAACGGCTCCGCATAGCCCGTCGTGGGCATCGCGATGCTGATCCGCGGGGTCGCGATGTGGGCGGCACGTCGATCGGTGGCCGGTCGCCCGAGCGTGGCCGCCAGCGGCAGCCGTGTTCGCATCGCGACGGTGTCGTTGAGGGTGGATGAATCCATGTCCCCTTCCCCGGGGATAACGCACGCGGTTCCCGCTAACTGTTAGTCTACACCGCGATCGCCGGGTCATCGCATTACAATCCCGGGTAACTCAGGGCGTCACGGCCAGGTTGGCATCGCCCTCCGCGAGTCGCCGGGGTTCCCGCCACGGCTACCAAACCATGCCAGACCAGCCCGTTCACGAATCCGCCGGCGTTGTCAGCCCGCACGCGGCCACTTGGCTGCGGGCCGCCACTGCCGTGCTGGTGGTGCTGGCCGTGGGATTTCTCGCCTACGGGATCCAGCATGCATGGCTGCGCAACGGCGACATTGACGCCTCCACGCGGGAGGATGAGTACATCCTTTTCCGGCAGGGCGTCTATCCAAACGGTCATCTCGAAGAACCTCCCGCGACGAGCGGGCGCTTGTATTCCGTCTATCCGCCCTACGCCTTCCCGATGTTCGCGTTCTTCTTCGAGCCCGGCGGCCTGCTCCAAGCGAGGATTCTCATCCAACTCCTCTCGCTGGCATCCCTGGTGGTCATGGGCCTGTTTGCCTGGCGGGTCCTCGCCCCCTATGGCGAGCCGGTGGCGATGCTGGGTGCGGTGGCCGGCGCGGCGATGGCGGGGAACGGCACCGCGCTCATGGTGGGGCAGTTCTCGATCATCTGCATGGGCCTGATCGTGCTGCAGATCGTCTGCCTCCAGCGGCGTAGGCCCGTGTTGGCCGGGATCTGCTGGGCGCTGGCGATGATCAAGCCGCAGATCGCCCTCCCCTTCGGCCTCCTGTTCCTGTTCCCCGGGCAGGCGATCGGGGCCCTCGTGGGCACGGCCATCCTTGCCGCGCTCACGCTGCTGGCGTGCTTCTGGACGGAGCTTCCGCTCCAAAAGGTCGTCGGATACTGGTCGTGGGGTATGTCGCTGAAGTTCACTGAGCACAAGGGCGCGCTCAATCCGGGAGGCCTGGCCGCGGCGCTTGGCGTGGACTCCAGGGGCACGCAGCGGGTCGTGGCGGTGGCATTGACGCTGATCGCCGTGCCGCTGGTCTGGTTCATGCGGCGGCTGGGTCAGCAAGCATTGGTGCCGGTGGCGGGATTCTGCGCTGTGGCCGGGATGTTCTTCGCCTACCACCGCTACTACGACAACGTCATGCTGTTTCCGGCACTCGTGGCCCTGATCGCCTTGACGGCGGCGTCACGGCGGCCGGCGCTCGCAGTCCTGACGGCCGTCATGATCGGCCGCCTGTTGTTGCCCCAAAGGGTCGTCGACTACGTGCCGTTGCACGGTCTCCTGCAGGCGGCGATCTGGACGGCGGCGGGAATTCTGCCCCTCCGGCTGGCGTCGACCGCTGTCCCGCGTCAGGAAACCCTTTCCGGCGAGGCTGGCCAAATGGCTGCATCCACGGTCTCGAGCCAGCCCGCGAACCGGGCATAGGTGATCTGGCGGTCGAAGACGGCCGCGGCGAGGCCGCGAGAGCCGTCGCGCATGGCTGCGAGCAGCCGCCGGTCGGCCGCGAGGCGGCTGATGGCGGCCGCCAGCGACCCAGCGTCGCCTGCCGTGTAGGCCAGGCCCGCGCCGTGTCGCTCCATAAGTTGCGTCAACTCGCCCGGGAGCGAGTTGACGAGGGCCAGACCCGCCGCGGCGTAGTCGCAGGCCTTGTAAGGAACGGCCACGCACGACTCCGGCTTCACGAGCACGAGACCCACGTCGCAGGCCGCGAGCAGGCTTCGGTAGCGGTCCGCAGGGAGCAGGCCATGCACCACCAGTTGGCAGCGCCCTTGGAGGGTCGCGGCGGCCGCGCGAAGCGTGGGCTCGAGGCGCCCCGTGCCCGCGACGTGAAGCGTGACGGACTCGCCCCTCTCGGCAAGCAGCTTGGCGGCCGCGGCAAGCGTTTCGATGTCTTGCCCCGCTTCGAGAGACCCGGCATACACGCACTCGAGTGTGTCGGCGATCCGCGGCGGCGTGTCTCGGCCGGCTGCGGCCTGTGGTTCGAGGTCGGCGCCGAGGTAGCAGACGTGACGAGGGAGGTCCAGCCGCGCGGAGCCGACCGTCGCGTCGAGGTAGGTGTGGGTGGCTGCTGAGATGGCGTCGGCTGCCACCACGAGCGCCCGGCGGCGGTCGCGCATCCGGCCGAGCACGAGGCGGCCCGCCACGCGACGCAGCCACTGCGGTCCGCGGAGGAGCCGCTCGAACGTTTCCGGCCACAGATCCATCACGTCGAGAACGAACCGCGCGCCGAGGGCCCGCGCCAGCCGGGCGGCGGCCTCGGGGCCTTCGAGGGGCGGCAGGCTCGCGAGGATGACGTCGGGGCGATGGATCGCGCCCGAGCTCACAAGCCCATGGGCGCGCCGCAGAAAATTCCGGCCGAAGTCGCGGTGGCTTGCGATCCGCGCCGGCGACACGTTGCGGACGTACGGCCGTACGGGCACGAGTTCCAGGGCGAACCCCTCCGCCTCCCGCACGCCCGCGGGCGGCGTCCGCCGCTGCTTGCGCCGGTGGCTCCAATCCGCGCTCCACCAGGTCACGTCGTGCCCGCGGGCAGCGAGCGCGCGGCACAGCGACCAATAGCGCATCGGCGGCAGGTCCTCGCCCGGCACGTCGTCGAACGGGTTCACCACCCAGATCACGAGGCGGCTGTCGGTGGGGGTGTCGGGCATCAGGACGTCTCACGACGCGGTGGTGGCGGCGAGCCGGTGCAACTCCGCCGTGAAGCGATCGAATGACAGGGTTTCCGCGGCCCATGCGCGGCCGGCGGTGCCGAGGGGGGCGAGCCGCGATTCGCCGGCCGCCGCGAGCGCGGCCCATGCGCTGATCGCCTGTTCGGCCGCCGTCCTGGAATCGTCGGGCAGGAGCCAGCCGCAGGCGAGCTGGCCAGCCATATCGCGGGGCATGTCGTGGGCGAGGTCGTGGCCGGGCGAGAGGATCACGGGCACTCCGTGGGCCACCGCCTCCGCCGCCGCGTAGCCGAAGTTTTCCTGATGCGAAAGCGAGATGAAGCCGTCGCTGGCGAGGTAGGCGTCGCCCAGGTCAGCGGCTGCGAGCGGGCCGGTGACGTGGATGCGGTCCGCGTGGGATCGAGGGATCGCCCGCACGAGGTCGGCTTTGGTGAGCGAGCCTTCGATGCAAACCATCGCGAGGTGGGAGCCGTGGGTGTCGGCCGCCGAGAACCACGCGAGCGTCTCGAGCGGTCGCTTCACAGGATGCAGCCGTCCGACGAAGAGCAGGAGGGGCACGTCGGCCGGGATGCCCACCCGTTCACGAAACCGCCGCCGCGCGTCGTCGCGGCCGTCGAGCCGCGGCACGTCCACCGGCCAGTGCACCACCACGGCCTGGCCACCGCGAACCTGGCCACCACTGACCCAGGGCCGCGCCTTGTCGCGGGCCCGTTGCGTGGAAAACACCACCCGCTCTGCGCCCTCGAGAAACGCCCGGCCATGCACCGTCAGCCAGGCCTGCTTCGCGAGGCGTCGATGGCCGAGGCTCCAGGGGTCGAGGCAGCCGTGTGGCACCGACCAGTAGCGGCGCCCGCGGTCGCCGGCCCACCGCGCGGCCCAGGGCGCATGTGCCCGAAACAGCGAGTGGACGACGAGCAGATCTGCGGACGCGAGCACCCGCTCCGCCTCACGGGCCGCCGCGGCGGGCATCACGTGGCAGTCGCGGCCGAGCCAGCCGGTGCCGCAGGGGATCCGCACCGCGCCATCGACGGCCGAGAGGTCGGCCCGCTGCCGCCGGCCGTCGTCGAACGACAGGATCGGCGCGGCGAGCCCGCGGGCAAAATCGCCGATCGCCCGATACAGTCCGCCGAGCGCCGGGTCGTGCGAGAGGCAGACGTTCCAGGCCGGAGCGGTGCGGACGGCAGGCTGGGGCGCGGATGTCGGGGAGGTGGATGCCGTCATCGCGGCTTTCGCGGCTCGGGCAGCGGGGCGGCAGCCGCGTTCACGCGACCTGCAGGGCTTCGACACTGTTGATGTGGATCATGGAGCAGTAGACCGTGCGGTCCTCGTCGGGATAGCCCACGATCGCGTGGCTCTTCATCAGGAGGACGCATTCCGGGTGACGGATCTCGTGGACCTCCCCGTTCGACATCCGGATCACGAACGATTGGAACGGTTTCCGTCGCAGAAACTCCCGCACGGTCTGGGCATTCATGGCAGGCCTTTCGTTTGCGGAGATAGTGTACGTAAGTGCATTATCTGGCGAACGCTGGCGAGACTGCAGGATGGTCCATGACATCGGCACGCTTTCGAATAGTTTACGATGCCGACAAAGGCCGTGCGGCCGCCGCCGTGGCAGGCCGACGACCGATGGCCAATCGCGATGCCCACGCCACAACACTCCGTCGCGGTTCGGCTCGCCGGCGGTCTGGGCAACCAGATGTTTCAATACGCGGCCGGCCGGGTCGTGGCCCTCGCCACCGGTCGGCGGCTCCTGCTGGACCCGTCCGGCATCGCCAGCGGGCCCAGTGGGCGGCGGTATGAACTGGGGGCGTTTCGCCTCGACGCTCCGGCGGTGGGAGCGGTGCTCCGCATGCTCA
>Ga0315906_10010387_pt1 | contig 10943 bp, 9 predicted proteins | sample LakEriMetagenome_4_FD_203526 | JGI IMG/M metagenome (GOLD analysis project Ga0315906, IMG submission 203526) | Freshwater fungal communities from buoy surface, Lake Erie, Ohio, United States - Buoy 2 MA122 | ecosystem: Environmental > Aquatic > Freshwater > Lake > Lake biofilm | place: USA: Lake... | reverse complement strand
CGACGAACCGTTGCTGCGCCGGTTGATCGACAATACGCCCCCTCTCGATGAGGTTCCGCCGGGCCCCCGGTTTCGTCCCTGATTCCATCCCTGTCCGCATCTGTTCATTCCCCTGCCCTCATGCCTGCGAAACACGATTTTCTGCCCGATCTTGTGGGCTGTCTCTCGACCGGTGCCGCCGGAAACCCCACGGTCGAAATGATCGAGGCGGCCTTTCGACATCACGGACTGCACTGGCGATACATCAACACCGAGGTTTCTCCCGAGGGACTGGGGGATGCGGTCCGCGGTCTGCGGGCGATGGGTTACCGCGGGTTCAACTGCAGCCTGCCCCACAAGGTGACGGTGATCCCGCACCTCGACGGCCTCGGCCAGTCGGCCGAAGTGATGGGAGCGGTCAACTGTGTGGTGCGGCGCGGAGATCAGTTCATCGGAGAAAACACCGATGGCAAGGGGTTTCTGCGTTCGCTGCAGTCGCTGGTCGATCCGCGGGGGAAGCGCGTCGTGATGTACGGGGCGGGGGGAGCGGCCCGGGCCATTGCCGTCGAGTTGGGACTCGCGGGGGTGGGGCAACTGACGGTCGTGAATCGTTCGGCCGAACGGGGGGAGTCGCTGCTGAAAATCCTGCGGGAGCGACTGCAACTCAACGCCAGCCTGGTGCGCTGGGAGGGGGACCATGTGATCCCCTCCGACACCGATGTGGTGATCAACAGCACGTCGATCGGACTCTACGACGGCGAGGCCCGAGTGCCGCTCGCCGTCGATTCCCTGCGCCCCGGCATGGTGGTGGCCGATGTGATCTTCAGCCCACCCCAAACCCGCCTGCTGCGTGATGCCCGGGCGCGAGGCTGCCGCACCCTGGACGGACTGGGGATGATCGTCAATCAGGGAGTGATTGGTGTGCAGTACTGGACCGGCATCGAGCCTGATGCCCAAGTCATGCGGGTGGCTGTCGCCGAGGCGCTGGGAGTTCCCGTGGAGGGCTGAACGGCTTTCGTTGTGCGGGCGCGATCAGACTTCGGCGGTGGGCTGAAACAACCCGGCGTGGGCCGTGGCCGTCAGGAGGCCGGCCTCCCCCCGCAGGAACGAGGGGATGGCATCCCACACCGGGTAGACCCGACGGCAGTCCGCCTTGGCACAGACCCAGCCCCCGGTTGCGGGAGTGAAGGAGCCACCAGGGGGGACTTGAGGCGCAGCTTCCCAGACATCCGCTGGTTCCGTCGCCGGGAGACCGGGAGACAGTTTCTGGGGCAGACGGCGCCAAACCAGTGGATGGCCGCATTCCACACAGCGGAAACCATCCCCTGGGGGTCGGGAGGAGGCCTCGTTGGAACGAGGTGTTGAGGGTGGAGTGCTCACCATGCGCTCCGCTGTTCGACCACCGCGATGGACGGGACCCCCGGGTGTGCGGACTTGTTTCGCCAGACCGCCCCGATCTCAGGCCGCATGAACCGAGAGACCGGAGTCATTCCCGTTCCCTCGCGGGAGTTGAGGACCGCAGCACGTCGGCCAAAACCGTGTAGGCCTGCTCGCGGACCTCGTTGGGAAAGTCGTGTTCGCAGTCGGGATGCACGACGGTGAGCCGCTCTGGATGACCAAAGAGGGTATAGACTTCTCCCGCTGCCCGCGCGATGCGATCGACGCTGCCCGCCTGGAAGTTGTGATCGCGCGTGGGGGCGATGATCAGAACACGACGGGGGGCCAGAGCCCCGATCAATTCATGGAAATCGAACGGAATCTGGTCGAGCCGATCGTGGAAATCAGCCAGTCGGGGCATGTAAAGCGGCTGTGTCCAGCCCTGGCCTGGCTGCCACCGCCGAGGGTCTCCCCCGTAATAATCGAGAAAAGAGTCGAGCCCGCAGCTCGAGACGACCGCGGTAATCCGTTCATCGAAGACCGCGGTATAGACGGAGTTGTGCCCCCCCAGCGAATGCCCGATCGCGCCGAATCCGCGGGTGGCATCGACTTCGGGAAGCGTCGAAAGGTAATCGAGACCGCGCTGGTTGTCCCACACCGCCTTCAGCGTGCCGCTCTGCCAACCCAGCCCCGCGAGATCGGGCTGGTATTTGGCCAAACGCGGGTAGTTGGGGGCGAGGGTGATGAAACCCCGCTCGGCCAATTCCGCCGCATACTGGCGGTTGGGACGGCTCCCCAGGCCCACCACCGTGCCGTGGCCGACCACATCATCGGTCCCATGCAGACACAAGACCGCCGGTGCCCGACGCCCCTTCGTCCCCAGCACCGTTTTCGGCAGACAGAGGTAGGCGGGAACGCGACTTCCCGGTTCCGAGACGTAGGTGATCAATTGCCGCACATAGCTGCCGCAGTCATCCGCGCGCACCACTTCGACGTCGAGCGGAACCCGTTTCGACTGATCCGTGGGGAGTTCCCCCATGATCTGACGCATGCCGGCGAGAATCTCCTGGCGGCGGCGGGGCCACTCGGCGGTCGTCTGGATGGGTCGCAGGTCTCCCTCGGGGCCACGGCAAACCAACAGCTGATCTCGGGGGAGACGGGGGGCCGGCTCGAGAGACTCAGCTCCCGCCATCGCATCGGCCCACGACTGGTGTTGACCGTTCCACAACCGGAGTGCTCCAGTGGCCAGACAGGCGAGTCCCACCACGCGGATGACGAACACCGATCTCATGACACCCCACCTCCTCGGGCCGACCGAAAAACACGCTGCTTCCGGCGGCAGCCCTACAGCGATTGGCGGACCAGTTCGCAAGGCCCCTGTTCACCCGAGGCACTGGCGCACTGCCCCACGCCATTCTGGAACAGGTAGACTTCGTTGTTGTTGAGGGTGAGGGTCAGAATCTCGACCGGCCCCTGGAAGTAGGTGAAATGTCCGCACAAGACGCCATCGCGGTACGCCTGCCCCACCTGAAAGGGGCCCGTCCAGAAGATGTTCTGCAGCGTGACGCCAAATCCCCGCACACCGGAGAAGGGGGTCGAAAAGCGAATCATGTAATTGACGACACTCATGACCACCTCGCGGAAACAGAGTTGAAGCCAGGAGCCGGGACAACAGGCCGGAACCATCCAGTCTGGGGATTCCCGGACCTTACGCCCGAAGTGTAACGGCTTTTCGGGCGGGTGCCATCGAAGCCTCTCGCAACCCGGCTCCTGCCATCCGGAAGCGGATCGGGCCAGCCGGAGTCGCGGGGACGCATCACTCCGGAGATCGGTTCCCATTGCGTCTCTGCGGACTCGCATCACATCGGCGGCCAGCCTATCATGCCCGCGCGGATCGCAGGTCAGGAGCCAGAACGATGTTCGAACGGGTGGTCGACGCGTACCAGGGTGCCACGGTGGTGGTGGTGGGAGCGGGGGGTATCGGCGGCGAGATCATCGCCCGCCTGTCGGACCGGCCGGTCACGATGGTGATTGCCGATCATGATGCCCGACGACTGGCTGATCTCGACGCGGCACCGCAGGCCAGCCGCCGGTTGACCCGCCCCCTCGACGTACGTGACCCGCAGGCGGTGGCCGCATTCTTCGACTGGATTCATGCCGAAGTGGGAGTTCCCCAGTTCGTCTTCTACACCGCCGGGGTGCTGAACATCGAGTCGTTCTTCGACCTGTCTTACGAGCAGTGAGGCGGCGCGGCTGATGTGTCCCAAGCGCAGCGGCAGTCTGCTGCTGCTCAGCTCGATTTCGGGGACAAAAGCCCGCTCGGGCTCGCGGGTCAATCCGGTCTACAACACCACCAAGGCCGCGATGGTGGCGATGGTCAATGCGGTCGCCATGCAGTTGCGGCCCCAGGGGGTGCGGCTCAACTGCATCTCTCCCGGCCCCACGGCCACATCGATGATGGATCTGCAGCCGCCCCCTGTCCACGAAGCGGTCAACCAGATCATGCTCGACCACCGCATGAATCTGCCGGGGGAGATTGCCGAACTGGCTCTCTTCGTGGCGGCCCATGGCCGATTCACGGGGGAAGACATTCCCATCGGCGGCGGGGCGGGCCTGGGGGCCTGACAGCTTCCCCGCCGTAATGCGGATTCGCCTCGACGGCGGATTCAGCTCCAGGGAGTGGTCCCGCGCACTTTGCCGCCGCATTCCTGCAGTGACCGCAACGCGAACTCGACATGCAGCGCCGTCCCCAGGGGCAGGGCCGCCTCATCGACCTTGAATCGCGGATGATGCACGCTGTAGGTCGAACCGACCGATTCATTGCGAATCCCCAGCCCTACGAAGCAACCGGGAATCCGGCGGGCGTAGAAGGCGAAGTCTTCCCCTCCCATCACGGGAGCCGATTCCACCACCGCGTCATTCCCCAGCAGATCGCGACCAATGGTCTGCGCCAGATCCCAGAGGCCACCGTCGTTGACCGTGGGAGGGAAATTGCTCCCGAGGAATTCCACGGTCGCTTCGCAGCGATTTGCCGCGGCCACATGGTGGGCGATCTCGCGGATGCGCTTCTGCAGAAAGAGCAAACCCTCCATCGTCAGGGCCCGCATCGTACCGCTCAGCTCCACCTGCTGGGGAATGACATTTGTCGCATCGCCGGCATGGAAGGTGGTGACGCTGACCACACCGGAGTTCAGGGGGTCCACTTCGCGGGAGACAATGGTCTGCAACTCGCAGACCAGCTTGGCGGCGGTCACCACCGGATCGACCGCCAGGTGGGGCATCGCGGCATGTCCGCCCACCCCGCGGACCAGCAGCTTCATGAAGCCCGTCGCCGCCATGAAGGTTCCGGCCCGCGAGGTGATTTTGCCAGTCGGGGTCACCGGCCACACATGCAGGCCGAAGATCCGCTCGACGCGGGGATTCTCCAGGACCCCGGCGTCGCACAGCTTTTCGGCCCCAGCCCCTCCTTCTTCGGCAGGCTGAAAGATCAGTTTCACGGTCCCGGGGAGGCTGGATTCCCACTGTTTCAAGAGCCGGGCCGCCCCCAGCAGCATGGCCGTGTGGCAATCGTGGCCGCAGGCGTGCATCCGCCCGGGATGCTGGCTGGGGAAGTCGACGTCGGCTTCCTCTTCGATCGGCAGGGCGTCGATGTCGGCCCGCAGCGCGACACAGGGACCACTGCCGCCGGAGATGGTCGCGACGATGCCTGTTCCCGCGATGGGGCCCTGCCAGGAAACCCCCAATTCATCCAGCGTCTGCCGGATGAACACGCTGGTCTTGTGCTCTTCGTAACCGAGCTCGGGGATCTGGTGCAGGTGCCGCCGCTTCGACACGATCCAATCGCCCATCGCCCGCGCCTGCCGCAACACCAACGATTCAGACATCGATCGAGACATCCAGGTTAAGGGAAGACCAGGCCGGGCGAACCAGTGTCCACACGACCGACCGAGGCCGCAGTATACGAGATTTGTTCGCAGTCGGGAAAAGACCGGCAGGAAAAGCCGCTCCGGAAAATTGGACCGGGGGGAGAATCGGACCGGGGACCCCCGACGGAAATCCCGCGTGGGATTCCCGCCGCGCAGGCCGCCGGAGAAATCGACTGGCGACCTTTCGCAAGGCTTGGAAAGGCACGGCGCGGCAAGTTACCATCCGCGAGTCTGACCGCGGACCTGCCTTGCGGTTCCACCTTTGTCCCGCGACACGTTCTGGCGGCCTGCGGGCCGCGATGAACCGTTGTCTTCGTCCCAGCCTGAATTCCTGCTCCACGATGAAAATCATCCGCTACAGCGACGCCCAGGGCCGCATTCACCTCGGTGTCCAGCACGCCAATGGCACGACCACCCGACTCGAAGGAGACCTGTTCGGCAGCCGCCGCGACACGGGGGAAAAGGCTGAAATTGGCAAATTGCTCGCTCCGCTGGTTCCTGCCGACATCGTCTGCATCGGACTGAACTACCGCCGCCATGCCGAGGAAGGGAACCAGCCCATTCCTGAATACCCGGTGGTCTTCATGAAGACCAGCAGCACCTGCACCAATCCCGGCGACCCGATCGTTCTGCCCCGCAAACTGCGCAGTGACGCGGTCGACTACGAGTGTGAACTGGCCGTGGTGATCGGCAAGCCGTGCCACAACGTCTCGAAGGCCGACGCACTGCAGTACGTGCTGGGGTACATGTGCGCCAACGACGTCAGTGCCCGCGACTGGCAGATCAAGAAGGGGGGCAGCCAATGGTGCCGGGGGAAGACCTTCGCCACCTTCGCCCCGCTGGGCCCCTGCCTGGTGACCGCCGACGAGATTCCCAACCCGAACGCCCTGCAGATCAAGACGGTGCTCAACGGGCAGACGATGCAGGACTGGAACACGAACGACATGATCTTCGACGTGCCCACCCTCATCGAGTTCCTCTCGGGAAGCACGCTGCTCTCGCCGGGAACGGTCATTCTCACCGGTACCCCCCATGGGGTCGGCGCGGCCCGCAAGCCGCCGGTGTTCCTGCAGGGGGGAGATACCGTGACCATCGAAATCGAAAAGATCGGTGCCCTGACCAATCCCGTGGTGGAAGAGAAGGTCTAGCAACGGACGTTCTCCCGGCACCTGCGGAACCGGTTCCTCATCCTTGTTGTCTTCCCGGCTGCTCCCCTGTTCCAGCGAGGTCTGCATGTCTCTGCCGAAAGTTTTCCCCCGCGGTTCGCTGATGCGAGTCGGGCGTTCGCTGATGATCCTCTGGATCGGTTTCGCCGCTTTGGCGGGGATGGCATGGGGTGATGATGACCAGGGGCTCGGTCCGCAGGTGCCTCAGCCGCTGTTCCGGTACCTGGCCCGGCCGGAACCGAAGTTTGAATGGCGGCTGGAGAGGACTGCCGAGACCCCGCTGGGAACGGTGCACGCTCTCAAGCTGGTCTCACAGGAGTGGCAGGGAATTGTCTGGACGCACGACCTGCACGTGTATGTGCCTCCCGGAGCCACCGCGAAATCGACGATGCTGCTTTGGAATCAGGGGGGTTCAGGCAGCGAAAAGAATGCCTTGTTTGGTCTGGATATGGCCCGGCGGGTCGGCTCGCCCATTGCCTTTCTGTACGGCATTCCCAACCAGCCGCTGTTTGGCGAACGGAAGGAAGACAATCTGATTGCCGAGACCTTCGTGCGGTATCTCGACACCGGAGACGAAACCTGGCCGCTGCTGTTCCCGATGGTCAAAAGCCTGGTGAAGGCGATGGACAGTCTGCAGGAGTTTTCGCAGCAGACCCTGAAGACCGAGGTGAAGTCGTTCGTTGTCTCGGGAGCGTCGAAGCGGGGCTGGACGTCGTGGCTGACGGGAGCAGCCGACTCCCGGGTCAAGGCGATCGCCCCCCTGGTGATTGATACGCTGAACATGCAGGCCCAGGGGCCGTATCAGCTCAAGTCGTTCGGCAAGTACAGCGACCAGGTGCATGACTACACCGAGCGCAACCTGCTGCCGATGCCCGACACCCCCGCGGCGAAAGCGCTCTGGCAGATGGTCGACCCCTGGGCGTACCGGGCGCGGCTCAAGCTGCCCAAGATGATTATCAACGGGGCCAATGACCCCTACTGGACCACCGACGCTCTGAATCTCTACTGGAATGATCTGCCGGGGGAGAAATGGGTCCTGTACGTTCCCAACGCGGGTCATGGGCTGGAACAGACTCTCGCCAATGGCAGCAAGAATCGGGAACGGGCCCTGAACACGCTGGCTGGGTTCGTGCGGCACCAGATCAAGGACAACCCCATGCCCAAGGTGCAGTGGAAGCACGATGACGCCGGGACAAAGTGCCGCTTGACCATCACCAGCACTCCCGCCCCCCGCGCTGGCCGGCTCTGGGTCGCACGGGCCAAAACGCGGGATCTGCGGCTGTCGACATGGGAAGAAATTGCGATGACCGGCGAGGAGAACAGTCTCTCGGCCAGCGTCGACAAGCCGGGTGAGGGTGTTCTGGCCCTGTATGGCGAGGCCGACTTCGAAGTTGATGGCCTGCCCCACCCCCTCTCGACACAGATGCGCATTGTTGAAGCGGGGGAATAAAGGGAAGGATTTCCCCCCAGACGCCTTCGCCCGTTCATTGCTGGTCGGATCAAAGTCGTCCGCTGTCGTCCCGGCGAAAGGCCAAACCGGGGCAGTCGATGACCTCCACGGGCTTCACCGCGTTATCGCGATTCTGGAAACGTGCGCAGATACCGTCCCACAACGCCGCAAATCGCTGAACACAACGCCGCCATTCCCACCAGTTCCAACAGACGCTGGTCGACCAACTGAGCACGCCAGTCGGCGTAGACCCTCTCGCGCAGGGTGTCGGTTATGGGGAGCCGCAGGTGGCCGATGTACATCGGCGCCTCCAGCACCTTCTGATCATTCAACGCGATATCCTGGAGGTAGGTTTGGAGCACCAGTTCCAGGTCGGCTTCCTGGCGCAGCACTCCAACCGGATCGGCGATCGCTCGTCCGGTCTCGGACTCGTACTTCTGCCGCAGCCAGGTGACGGCCAGGGAGGTCAGTTCCTGACAGGCTTCCCCGGGGGAGGAGAACCGCCGGCTGCGCAACACCAGCGTGCCGTCGGCAGACGTCACTCCTGCGTCATCGCGGGCCCAGGACGGAGCCACTTTCACCTCGGCCTGAGCCCACAGCGACTCTGGTGATCGCTGTCCGGGAGTACGAAGATCGGTCCCGAGAATCACCCTCTCGCGCGACGGTTGGGGCACAGGGCCGGGGGTTACGGGGGCCAGTGCCGGAGCAGGCTCGGCTGGCGGGAGATCGGGTGGTGCAGGGGGACGCTCGGCCTCGATCGTGTCGGTTCGTTCTGCCTCCAACACCGGGCCGCTGCTGGCTTCGGGAACGATCGCTGCTGGAGCGGAAATGGCAGTGTCAGGGCTGACACCGGATGCGGCGTTGTCTGGGCGGGACTCGGCCGGCGACTGGGCCCACGTCACCTCGACGCCAATGCCCGCCAGCCCCAGTGCGAGCATCAGCCCGCCCCGGACCGCAATCTCGCGCCCGCGGCGCAGGCAGGCAGCGCTCATCCCATGGCTCCGTGAGACGAAAGTGTGGGGGTCGAATGTGCTGCTCATTTGACATCACTCCAATTGGAACCCGAGCCCGTCCGCTCGGGTTTCCTGTGGACCGCGTCTGCCAAGAGACGGGGAACCCGCGGGGACCGGCAGTACGACGGCCAAGCCCGTTTCGAGTCGCGTCAGGCGATCCGGGCCTCACCCGGGACCACCTCGCGGATTCGTGCCGGGGAGACCGGTCGATGCGGGGCCGCCAGTTGCACTACGACCGCGCTCGTGGCCGCAAGCCAGGTCCCCCAGCGCTGATCGAAGGCGAAGACCTTCGACAGTCCCACCGCCACCAGGGCAACTCCCACGACGCCCAGCCAACGGAAGGACCGCTTCCGCCGACTCTGCGCAAGGCCGCCCCACCCGGCAAACCCCAGCAGCCCGGCCAGCCAGACAGCGAATGCGGCAGGGCTGAGTGACTGATGCCCATCGACCAGCGGCAGTTCGCCAAACTCTGTCCAGAGGGGAGGGCCAAGGGGTCCCCCCTCATGCAAATTCACCAGCAACCGTTGAGACATCCACCAGATCAGCAAGCCGCCACCCACCCCGCACGCCACCTCGACCAACCGGCGTGAGAACCAACCGCGCTCGGTCGTCTCCAGCAGCCGCGCGGGGATCAACGCCGCCCAACTGGTCACCAGGGCCGCGAGCCCGAAGAACACCAGACCCGGCAGTGTGCTGGTAATCTGCCGGAGACCGGTGGTCTGCGGCAGGCCCAAACTTCCCCACCCCCAGGCCACCCCCCCCAGCAGGGCCGCATAGAAGCCAGCCGAGCCGACCGCCTCGAGCAATCCCGCGACCCGTTCGCGGGGGGAGAGGGGAAAGACGACCGGTTCCGGAGAAGGAACGGGGCGGTTCGGCTGGCGGGGGTTGGGCTCTCGCACCGCGACCCGGCGCGGGGCTACGGGAACCGCTGCCTGACCGCGGCGGGCATTCGTCCGTCCCAGGTCATCAGACCGGCTTTCCCGGGACTGACGCCAGCCGCCGTGTTGTGAGCGACGGTCGGGACTGAGTGAGCGATACACGAGGTAGCCCAAGCCCGCCCAGATCAGCCAGCCGGGAAAGAACAGAACCCGCACCGAATCCAGGGGAGAGACCCGAACCCGGACGAGGGGGAGCAGGAAGAGCAACCCCATCGCGCAGGCCAAGCCAAGTGCGAATTGCTGCACCGGGGACGCAGGCCACAGATCCCGGAGCGCGGCGATTCCGGACCAGGGGGCAGGGCTGGCTTTGGCGGCCCGCTCGTCACGCCCCCGAGTCTGCACGAACTCGGGACGCGGCCCATTCCGCTCGGGAGACCGCCCTCCTCCGACCTGCTTTTCGAGCCGCTCGACATCCACGAAGTGGGAATCGGGAATGGCTGTGACGGGAGAGGCGGCGGGCCGGTCGAGGGTGACCCCGCCCGGTTGCAGCGCCCGACGGAATCGCTCGGCGAATTCCCGAGCCGAGGTGGGGCGCCGCTCGGGATCTTTTTCGAGAGCCTGCCCAATGACCCCCTGAAGGGCCGTCGGCAACCGCTGCAGATCGGGAGCCGTCGCGAGGTGCTTCATGAGGATCTCGCCGGTTGTCTCTCCATCGAACGGGACCGACCCCGTCACCATTTCAAACGCGATCACTCCGAGGCTGTAGATGTCGAGTGCCTGGGTGTAACGCCCCCGTGAGACTTCGGGGGCCATGTAGTAGACAGTCCCGACGCTTTCCGTGTGCAGGCTGCGGCGGGTCGGGGAAATCGCCTTGCAGAGACCGACGTCCCCCAGCTTCACAATGCCGGCCTCGCGGAAGACATTGGCTGGCTTCAGATCGCGGTGCACCAGGCCCCGGTCATGCAGGTACTGCAGACCCGCCGCCATCCCCTCCAGCCACACCTGCACTTCCGGCAAAGGCAACCCCGAGGGATGCTGCTGCAGCACCTGCTGCAGGCTGGCCCCCGAGACAAACTCCATCAGCACCCAGTGATTGCCGTCGGCATCGGTCCGGATGTCGTAGATGGGCAGCAGGTTGGGATGCTTGAGATTCA
>Ga0315906_10010383_pt1 | contig 10946 bp, 10 predicted proteins | sample LakEriMetagenome_4_FD_203526 | JGI IMG/M metagenome (GOLD analysis project Ga0315906, IMG submission 203526) | Freshwater fungal communities from buoy surface, Lake Erie, Ohio, United States - Buoy 2 MA122 | ecosystem: Environmental > Aquatic > Freshwater > Lake > Lake biofilm | place: USA... | reverse complement strand
TTATGATTGCATCTATTACTTTTATCTTCGCATTCATGGCATTTCCCCCATATGTTGTAGTGTGAAAAGTATTGTCTCTGATTTCAATTACTTCAGCAATTGTAGCATGCTTGCCCATGATATGGCAATACATGTACTGACATTCTTCATATTCAACTTCAGCAAATGCAAAGTCTTCTTCCGCAAAGCATAATGATTTATTTACTAAAACAAATACTTGAGCAATGATTTCAAGTGATTCAACAAAATTCATCATTTGCATGGAAGAGGCATATAGATCTTTAATACATAGTTCTGCAATGATTTCACTTATATGTGATGATGATTCTTCGGATTCAATTACTTCTTTTACAGACTCATCAATGAGTTCTCGGTTTTCCATGAATGTTCTAAAAACATCTTGATTGATTACAATGGCATTATTTTCTATTTCGCTTTCAAGAAATGTGTCAAGCTGTAATGTTAGACAAAACATTTGTCTGAATATTCTTTTCAATGTTTCAATGTTCACTTCCTGATTTTCAGGATCGAGATTGATGAAGAGATGTGCATTGTTATTTACAACTACTAGTGCGATTGTTTCAAAGATGTTTGCATTCATGATAAATATCTCCTAATTATAGTTAGTAAAAATGATTATTAAAGTCCCATGCATAGTATTCAATACCATTCTTCGTATATGCTTCATTTCCAAAATGACCTCTCCTGGCTGTCTCTAGATATATCGGTTTCAATAATCCAAATCTATCTTGTATTGCCTTTGGAGTTAAATCTTCTAAACCATAATCCCCTAAACCATATTCTGTTTTAGTATCCTGATCAACGATTCTATATGAAACAGGGTGTTCCACTCCTATTGCATATGCCAACTGAACCAATACTCTTATACATTCTTCATTATGCAACAATGTTTGCAATGCCAAATGTCTGCCGAGATATGCCGCCGATCTATCCACCTTGCTTGAGTCTTTTCCACTAAAAGCTCCTCCACCTATTGGAGAGTCGGCTCCATATTGGTCTATGACTATTTTACGTCCTGTGAGTCCGCAATCTGTAACCGGACCACCAATATTCCATGTGCCTGCAGGATTGATTAAGTACTTAGTGTTTTCAGTAAACAATCGCTGTATATGTTCAGGATTATTGTCTTTTACTTTCTTAATAACATGACGCTGAACATATTCCGTAAGATCTTGTAGATTCATCTTCTCGCTATGACAACATGAGAGTAATACCGTATCAATTTCCTTAATGCCATGTTCATCATATCGTAAAGTAACTTGTGATTTCATGTCTGGTCTGATCATGTCCTCACCGCCATATACCGTTTGAATCCCACCATATGCTTGATTGATGATTTGCTTCGCCAAATAGATTGCCATTGGCATGAATGTCGGTGTTTCTTTTGTTGCATAACCAAAAATGATCCCTTGATCACCGGCACCGATTCTATCTTCGCCTAATTCAACACTTTGATGGATCTCACGCGATTGCTCACTTATATCAAAGACCATCTTGCATGTTTCGGCATTGAAACCATATTCTTCTCGATTATATCCAATTTCTGCAATCGTTCTCCGGATATCTTTTTCCAAATCTGATTGCGATATCGACACCGCTGAAGTGATCTCACCACAGAGATATACCGTATTTCCTTTCACCATCGTCTCCGCCGCAACTTTTGCATTCGGATCTACGCTAAGGTATGCATCCAAAATCGTATCTGATATTTGATCAGCAATCTTGTCCGGATGACCGGGTGAGACATACTCACTAGTCCATAAATAACTCATTTGATTTCCTTTAATAATACAAACATCTGATTTCATCCTTTTTCCAATCAAGGGATTTCTGTCCTGTAAATCTTCTCTGTTCTAAGTCATAAATATGACAATGATCGAATCTATCTCGAAACAGTATCCGAACTGGTTTACCGAAAATCATTGATTGATATATCTTACTGCTGAGATCATTACATAAATCATCGTAATACTTTTTGATGATTCCCAACTTTCCTCTTTCATATCCTCTTAATACTTCATCCGGTATTTGAATGAATTTGTTTTTTGGTATCGCCATTCGGATCATTCCGCGTGGTTCTTTTCCTCCTTTGAGATCCGTTTCTATCCAACCATGTGGTTTGAACTGCTTGCGAAATCTCAACTCTCTTGTCAGCTGATATTCTTGTCTGTCTATTGTTTGTTTATGTGCCACTGCCTGCAATGCTTTCTCGAACCCCGGACCCGAGAAATATGAGCATCTTCGCATGCATGCGATAAACTCCTTATCCTCGAGATTCCCCGCTAATAATGCATCTAATCTTCGTAATGCCTTCGCTGTATTCTTGTATCCAAGAAGCGCCGGAATTTGTCCCCTCTTGATATTATGCTTGTGCATTTGGGACTTCATATACTCTTGCATAATCGTGCTGATCATACCACATCCTCCTTTGAGAAGATCCACCGTTTGCCATAAGGCCGCGGTTGGCGGTGATGGATGATTCCATCACTCTTCTTGATGTAATGTTACATTGTAATTGTTTTGTTGATGCTCATTAAAAGCATCTTGTCATTTGTTGATACGAGATCGTATCAGTTGATTTTCTTGTGGTTTTGTGTGCAGACAATGAAGGGATTTCGGCATGTAACTTCATCGTTTGCAACTTTACCACCGAATTGAATCAGTTGGTGAGTTTTCATAGGGTTGCATCCCTCAAACTCTCTTGATGATAATGTATGTTTGATACTTTAAGAAATAAAGTATGCGCAATATAATGAGTAATATTGAAAATAAAGAAGTAAAAAACTTCATTCATTTGCATCGAATCAATCAATTCCGCTTTCCTGATCAGGTTATTTCGGCACAGGATACGGAGAAACTTACATCATGTATACAATGACTCCAACACCCTGTTGCCATCATATACACCCCCGATGCTTGCCCCTGCCGTACCCCTGAATTACGCCGACACGATTGTGGTTTTGATTTCATCAATCCCCGCGGATTCCCCTTCATCCATTGATGATATCTTCGAAATATGCATAGTCCCCAATTGACTTTTCTACCCCTTCGTCACCTATGCTTCCCTAAGTGTATGTTGTTTGATTGATTCTTTTCAATGTACTCTACTTTCTATTATGTAATTCTCGTGCCAAACTTTTTATGAAGTTGCATCAATACCTTGAATACCGCTCAGAGAGCCGTTATCAGGGTATGGACAATTTTTGGAGCATGAAAAATATGTACACAGTTGTCATTGACACATGTGTGATGTATTTGTCAGTATGTGTAGTCAATTACACACTTAACAGTGTAAACATTACTGGCTGAAATTCTTAGAAGTTCATCCCTACTGTGAATCGATGTATGCCCCCAAGCATCGCAAAATCTGTATATGAATAATCCATTTGCAATACATATTCATTCCCATTGATTGGAATATGTATGCCGGCTCCCCCCGAAAATTGCCCCTCTTCAAGCCCTATGATATATCCGCCTCTGATGATTGCTTTCGCGGGAAATGCTTCTGAAAATGTGAGTGCATATTCTGAACCCAAAGCATAATTCTCTGCATTGTCACTCGGATGATTTAATTGCACTGACACAGTCCACGATTGCATGCTATCAATAATCGGCTCCATCGCAAAACCAATTCGGAAATTAATTGGTGGATCAAATGATTGAAATGCATTTGCTTCACCGCCATTGAAATCCGGTGCAGTACCTTGAGTTTTCAATGTTCCCGATGGCGTCAATTTTCCGCCGAAATTACTGATCGCAACAGCGAAGCGTGATGTCCCCAAACCAGTTTTATAATATGTTCCAGCATCAAAGAGAACACCATTCAATCGCATCGTTCCTGCTTGTTCATGCAAATACCGAAGGGTCAAACCTGCTGAAAATTGCTCGGTGAATTGTCTTGCATACCCAAGTGAAAAAGCCGAAGTCCCAAAATTGATGGTTTCGCCTGTTCCAAATGGACGAAACTCCGTTGTCACTTTGATCGAGCCCGCATTCAAATTGGCAATGGAAAATCCAATCGCTGATTCATCATCCACTTTATATAATCCCGAAGCGAATCGATGTTGGAGTCCACCGAACCATTGCGTCTGCGTGAATGCCACTTGATTTCCGATGGATTGCGTCATGCCCGCAGGATTCCAATACATCGCATTGGCATCATTGATCACAGACACCACGCTCTCTCCCATTCCCGTTGCACGCGCTCCCGCACCTATTTTCAAAGCGGATCCAAGTGATATACCTGTTCTTTCCTCACCGAATGAAGGAAGAATTTGCGCATTGAGTTCAAATCCCAGTATCAGGAATAAAAAGAGGACAATACAAGTATATCTGATGCTTATCATGAATTTCATGTCGCAAAAATACCGTCTTTTCACTCAACTTAATATGCATTTGATGGTACTTTTCAACAATCACCTGACAAATGTCATTGTTTTGGCCCAATTAAGCCTCGAAATTTGAATTGTTCCATAAAGGACTTTTCCCGTATTCAGGATTTTGACCATGATACGCAATGTATTGCAAACGATAGGCGGTATCGAAGTATATCCGATTATCTCTCTGCTTTTGTTTTTCGGACTCTTCGCAACGGTATTGATTTGGTTTTTCCGCGTCGATAAATCGCATGTGAAAACGATGGCATCTATTCCACTTGAAGATGCTCAATCAGCCGAGAATGACAAACGATAAAATGTATATTCTATGTAGGATAGATTCACAATGGCAAAAGAAGAAAAAAAAGATGAACTGCTCGATCATGATGCAGATGGTATTCAAGAATTTGATAATAATCTCCCCAAATGGTGGCTTTATGGATTTTATCTCACCATAGTATTCGCCGTCGCCTATATGGCGCATTTTCATTTCTTGGGCGGTCCATCCTCAAAGCAAGAATGGGAACAGGAAATGGCTGAAGCGGCAACGCTCAAAGCGAGTATGCCGAAAGCTGCAAAGAAAGCCGCAACATTATTGACTGATGCAACGAGTCTTGCCGCCGGTAAGAAAATATTTGAAGGCGAGAATCTGTGCAATACATGTCATAAAGATGATTTAGGTGGTTTGGTCGGACCCAATCTTACAGATGAATATTGGATTCACGGTTGCAGTATCGATGAAATCATTACAAATATCACCACCGGTTTTCCCGACATGGGAATGTTGCCCTATGGTAGTAGTAAAAAATTGAGTGATGAACAGCTCTTGCAAGTTGCCAGTTATGTGATATCCAAAAAAGGTAGCAATCCTGCTGAACCAAAAGAAATTGACCCCGCACGAGAAGTGGTCTGCCCATCGGATGGCGGTACACCAACTGCATCAAAGTGAATTCAATGAAAAACCCCGCTGATGCGGGGTTTACCGTTTGATTGAACAGAGAAAGCAGTTTTCCTCAAGCTATATTTTGTACTTACATGTCGTGTTTTCATACAACCGAACCAGTTTAGAATCTTTTATTTTGTCTTTAGTTGACCTAATAAACTGTTCTTGTAATTCTGTGCTTAAATTATTCAGCTTGATACAATAATCTATCTCGCCTTCTTTACCCCATGTTGCTTTATCCAATAAAATAGATACATTATTCTTTTGTTCAAATTCTTTAATGAACCGATCATAATCTTGTCTTGTTTTTCTATCTATACCACTACCAATACTAAAAAATGAAACTCTCAAAGCATACAAACTATCTGAATTAATTTCAGAATATTGTGTATCATTTGTATTGCCTGTTTGTACTCTTGAACTTGAACAAGCAAACAACATTGAAAGGGCGAGAAGCAAATATGTATAGTTCAAAACTCATCCTTTAAAGTTGGAACAAAACCTTCTCTGTTGATTGAGAATTTACTTATTAATGAAAATCTTTTTTGTAACTGCAGAATTGTTGCCGACATCAATTTTTATAAAATATGTACCGGGCTGAAGTTCATTCATGAAGTTTAATTGGATTGTAGAATTTGAGCTCGAGGTAATTTCTTTTACAACATTTCCAAATACATTTTGAACTTTAATAGAGACATCTTTTGGTGATACTTCTGACATATGAATTGTGAACATACCATTGTTCGGATTTGGATACACATTGATCTCACTCACATTATCATTGTATTCTATGGAAAGAGGTGTCTGACAACCTTTTGAAGTTAACAAACCTGCTCGTGGACCAGTGAGAGCAGCAGTCATTCTTTGGCTTTGACCAATTGTAAACATATTCATGCATTTATCATCCACATAATCCATGTAATTCATGAACATCTCACCGTCACTGCCTGTTCCACAACTATTGGAAGGTTTATGAGGGAAGGTTGCGCATCCATAATTTGCTTCTTCCGCTTTCTCTGTATCAGATACAAAGTCATCGCCACATTTATCATCACCCCATATATGTCTCAAGTTTAACCAGTGACCAACTTCATGTGTTCCTGTTCTACCACCTGTATTATTTTCAAAATTCCCGGAACCCGCTGTTCCTTTGGTACCAAATACTTCATATCTGATTACTACACCATCTAAATTTGGGCTTGTTATAAGATCTTCAGGAAATGTTGCAAATCCTAGTGTAAGTGAATCGAGTTTTACGACATAGATATTAAGATACTGCGTTGGATCCCAATTATCTTTACCACCATTTACTGAAGATTTTATATTATCAGCATCATTCGGATCCCATCCAACGACAGATGTTTGTGTTCTTGTAATCCCGGTAGTAAGTTCTCCATTGGGATCTCTTGTGGCTAAACAAAACTCAATTTGTGCATCAACCGCTCGATTACGAAATGGATGTGTGCTATTTAATGTATCTGCATTTAAGAATCTGAAATCTTGATTCAATACATCTAACTGAGATTGTATTTGCTCATCAGAAACATTTTGAATTGAATCATTCCAAATTACATGAACAACAACAGGTATTGTTATGACCTGTGCTGTGAGTTTTAAATGAGGATTGGTTGAAATTAATTTCTGTGTTTGAATCTCGGATTTTTCCATGAGCTGTCGAAGGGAAGGATCTTGCTGCATTCTCTTTTCAAGGATATTCATTGTTGCACACTTTTTACCTTGTGCATTACCTTCAAAAGATATAATTGAGAAACCTAAGCATATCAAAAACAAGAGATTCTTTTTCATGTCTATGTGTCCTAAATATTTATGTGGAAGATGTTTTCACTAATCGTAATTATTTATTTGTGAAAAATATACTCAAATATCTAACAAGATAAAAGTGGTAATGAACAAGTATTTACATCTTCACAAATTTCACAACCGACTTTACACCACCTTTATTGATTTCGACATAGTACATTCCATTTGCTATGTTAAATGACTGAATCGCAAGTGTATGTCTGCCTTTTGAAACATATTGTGCCGGCATTTCTTGAACCACCGCACCATGTATATTGTAGATCTTCACCGATACCAATTGATCGCTTGACACTTCAAAAGAGAGCGTGCTTTCTTCAGCACTTGGGTTTGGGTATACTACGTTTTCTTGTTCATTTCCGGTATTGACATCATACACAGAACTAGAAGCAAGACCGCTAATGCGCAATTGCTCAAATCGATTTGGGGATTCTGTCATTGCATAGATTTTTCCATCGGGTGCTTGTCGTATATCACGAAAACGCGCATAACCATTCATGCTTCTTGATGAAGTCACTCTTTTATTGTCTTTCATCTTCAGCCAATGAATATGTGTGCCGGCCAATGCGCCAATCAAGATATCGGCTTCATTATTCGGTTGACCATTTCTGATAAAAGTCATGCCACTTGGTGCGATCGATGGCACCCAATAGGTGAGCGGAAGTTCCATTCCGGGAAGTGTGGTATCCGGCGTGATTTGGCTTCCATCATAATTGATACCAAAGGTCACAACAGGCCAACCATAATTGGTATTTGCTTTGATGAGATTGAGTTCATCTCCACCTCTTGGTCCATGTTCATGCGCATAAATTTCTCCCGTCTCCGGATGCATGGCCATACCCTGGATATTGCGATTTCCCCAACAGAATATTTCGGGTTTGGTATTGGGTACTCCAACCAAAGGATTACTTGCTGGCACTGTTCCATCATCATTGAATCGCAAAACTTTACCCAAATGATTATTCTTGTTTTGCGCTTCATTTTGTGAACCGCGATCACCGACCGACATATAGATCATATTGTTTTTGTCAAAAACGATGCGACTTCCAAAGTGATTTCCTGAATTGCGAATCGGTAATGCTCTGAATAATTCTGTGAAATTCTGAAGTTGATTGCCCACTAGCATACCGCGTCCCAAAGCCGTTGTTTGTCCACCCGTTGCCGCAACAGCATATGTGATATACACATATTTGTTCTGCTCAAAATTGGGATGTACTGCTATATCCAAGAGTCCGCCTTGTCCATTTTGCGATATGGCAGGTACACCCGAGATTTCACTCAGCGAATTTGTTGAAATTGTAAAGCGATACATCTTCCCTTGCTTTTCCGTAAAGAGCACTTCATCGCTATTGATAAATGTGAAACCCCATGGAGCTGCCATAGAATTGATCATTACTTTTTCCTGAGATACTTCCACAGTTTGAGAATTGGTGGTGGATCCGGAAAAAACAAATAAGATGCTTAATGCAATCAATGTCTTTCTAATAGAAGGTTGCAAGCCGGAAAAGAGGTTTGTATGTTTCATGGTATATCCAATAAGATGGTCAATATTTTTTTTTGATTTGATATATGCAATATCGTGGAAATCCGAACAACCATGAAGATGATTTTGTTCATTTGTCCCGACAGGATTACTGGATAGACAAGTTTAATAGGGTTTTGTAATAGGAGGGCTTGTATGCATTTGGTTAACATACCTTGTACTGCAAGTTGTGTCGACTTGAATATAGGCTTGCAGCGCCTTTTATTGTGCGGAGGGTTGAGAAATATGTTCCCTGTTTCTGTCAGTTTATGTATGTACATTCGGACGACCTACGCTTGCTATTAACGGTGCGATTCTAAACGCCGGCCGGGGACAAAAACCTTCGAAGCTCATTGCTAAGCACCTTGATCAAAGATGACACAAAATTAGATAGAAGTATAGATGCCCGGATGGAGCTAAGCAACTGTTAGCTGCAGCATATTCTTTATAATACCAGGCGCTTTTTGTTAATCTCTACATTGAAATTGACCTTAGCCCCCATAGCGTCAAACACTTTCATAATAGTTTCTAAACGGGCACTTTTCGCGCTGTTTTCTATCTTTGATATTTGTGCTTTTTGAACTCCTACAAGTTCACCCAATTGCTCTTGGGTTATGTTCATTTCTTGGCGTGCTTGCTTGATTGCTTGACCCAGCAAATCTAACCTCAGTTCACTTTCGAATTTGTCTCTTTTGTATGTTCCAGCCCTCCCCAAATGTTTGTCTAGCATTTGGTCCAGCGATGTGGTTTTGAATTTATTGTTTGCCATGGTCACTTCTCTTTTCACGAAATTTTAAATAAGCAATTCTTATGTTTTCAGCTTTACGAATTTCATTGGTCGGTGTTTTTTGCTTCTTTTTTATTATGCCATGTGTTGCTATAACCAAGGTCTCTGTACCGCTAGATTTATCCCAAAAGGCGAATAACCTGTATGCGCTACCATTGTGTAATGTCCGAAACTCCCAAATTGACTCATTTAGTTTTTTAAACAGTTCTTCATCACGCACAAATTGTGACTTCTTTATATTGAAATATACTTTTTCCCGCGCCTTGTGATTGAGATTATCCAAAAATTTAATGGCATGAGGCAAAAACACAATATCATAGTTTGGTTTCATGCGTGTTCAACAACAAATATATGGTTTCCTTAATGGGAAACAATAGGTTCTCAGAAAAATTATGGTGAATGTCGAGGAATGGTATAACCCCTATATTGTTTGTCGCTTAGCATTCGTCTTGGATTTCAGGGCACATAACTAACAAGCTGAACTGAACTTGATTAGAAGCACAAAGCTCCAAGTTTGCTCTGTTTTCACTTGGCGTGCAAAAATGTCACCCCACAAAGAGAAAACCTGTATTACTGGCAGGTTATTTTTTCAAAAGTCTCTTTACTATGATTGGAATAATTGGTGCAATTCCTTTCTTTCCCCACCATTGGCTATAATTTACTGCTATGGTTGTTTGTATGTTCGGAATATAGATAACTTGTGTTCCCCAAAATCCTGAATGTGTATATGCTTTTACTCCTTCAATTTCAGTCTCCCAAATTCCCATTCTATAATCAAGTGCTGGTTTTTCACTATAATTGATAGGTGTAAGCATCCTTTGCAATGTGGATTTATTGCGAAACACTTTATGTTCAAACAAATATTTATAGAACAAAGCGAGATCGTGAGTAGAAGATAGTAATCCTCCTCCTCCATACAAATCAAAAGTTGGATTTATAAAGTAGGTGTCTTCGCCATCCATATGATATTGATGAATTCTATCGACAGTAAACTCCCCTTTTCTATCTTCAACATGTATAGAATGTAAGCCTAGCTTGTGAAAATCTAGCAGCACTTCTATGGCTTCACCCAATGATTTTTGGGTGATATTTTCAATGATCTCGCCTAATAATATGTACCCCGTATCGGAATATGAAAACTGCTTGCCTATTTCTCCTACCGGTTTTGTATGATGTATTAATTCCAACAATTGTTCGGTACGAGTCCAAGTGTGATTTGTTTTTATATATTCAAATTGGAATCTCTCCGTATGCGTATGGTCTGCCATTCCACTCGAGTGGGTCAATAAGTGGAGAATGGTGATTTTGTCCGGAGCATAGCCACCTTTTATCAACATTTCAGAATGTTCTTGACTGATATATTGTATGATGGGGTCTTCAAGTTTCAGTTTCTGATCTTCCCAAAGTCGTAATATGGTAGATGCAATAAAGGTTTTTGTAACACTTGCCATTCTAAAAGTTTGATGAGGTAAGAGCTGT
>Ga0315906_10010380_pt1 | contig 10947 bp, 9 predicted proteins | sample LakEriMetagenome_4_FD_203526 | JGI IMG/M metagenome (GOLD analysis project Ga0315906, IMG submission 203526) | Freshwater fungal communities from buoy surface, Lake Erie, Ohio, United States - Buoy 2 MA122 | ecosystem: Environmental > Aquatic > Freshwater > Lake > Lake biofilm | place: USA: Lake... | reverse complement strand
GCCCGTGTAAGAAACTGGGTAGAGGAATCCATTGCTGTTCACCCAGTCCAGGCTTTATTAAGCTGTGTAAATAACTAAGTTGAAAAAGGTATTTGTCTTTTTTATTATTAATAAATCTTACACGGTTGTGTAGTGTTCGTCTATAATGACCAATCAGGCTAAAAACTCTGTGGCGTTGATATCTACCAATGGTAGAGCGTAAGCAATAGTCAATAATACTGGCACTTAGTGGATTGTTGTTCTTTTGTTTACTTACTTGACTGATTCCAAATAAATCTTCAATAGCTAAGAAAATTGGGACTACATTATAATGCTGTTCTAGTTGTAGTACTTTCTCATTTATTGAGGCGTTGCTCACTCTAGCATGCGCTTGTGCGATATCTACGAGTAATTTCAAATACTCTATTCCATCATGTAATAAATGATGAAGTAGGGTTACTCTGAAGTGCTCTGCGGGCTCTAGAAATTTTAATTGTGTACCTGCCAGCTCACTTTCTAGCATTTGGGAGGTATCTATTTTATTTAAGTTAACTGGAGCTTGGTAATTCGGATGGGTAATCATCCAGTGTAGCTCAATATGAAAATGCTCCTTTGTTGTAGCTTTATCAAAGCATAGGTCTTTATTCTCTAAATAATAATTTGCGCTTGCTTTAGTGGGATTTTCCATGCCTGCAGCAATTGAATAACCATCTTCCTCCAGTAAGGGCTTTATGGCTAATAAACTGGTTGGATCAATAGCTAAGTCAATATCACTCGACTCTCGCATTGAGATATCTCCATAAAATTGTTTGGAGAATGCTACGCCTTTGTAGGGTATGGCTAAAATGTTACCAGCTTCTAATTTCTTTACAATTCTTTCCGTCTCTTTTGCAAGCTCAAAATTTTTAAGTGTAATACTGTGTAGTTCGTTTTTAAGCAAAGTTTTAAACTGCTCTGGTGCTATTGTGTTTAGTAACACTCGATACACAACCGGTCGTATCCGGTGCAGACGACTTAGTAACTGAACTCTTTTTAGTACTTCTGCTCTTTTCTCTTCACCTTGTTTTTGAATCTTTTCATTCAAGTTCTTAATTGAATCAGTCCTGAAATGTACCCGACAGCACTGAATAAGTACTGCCATGGGTTCGCCATATATAGTCGCTATCTGATCAAGAGCCAGCATGGCTCTAAAATTAGGGTTTTGAATTATCTTTATAAGCATGACACGCTATAAACGAAACGAAGGGAACTTTTTAATCAGCCAATTAGGCCAAGAGCTGGTACTTATGGATACTAAAACCGGAGATTATCTTGGAATAAATGCCGTGGGTACGCATATTTGGAACTTGCTCGCTGGCTCCAAGTCTGTTGAGGAGTTAGTGACTGATTTGATTAGCCGTTTTGAAGTAACTGAAGCACAGTGCCAGGCTGAGGTAGAGAACTTTTTATCTGATCTTGAAAAAAGAAAAATGGTATCCCTTGCTTAGTAAGTTGTCGGCTGGCCTTCTTTTTTTAGAAGGAATCTTTGTTTCTGCTTGGATGCGATTTATGCTTAGTTTTCTATCGGGCACCTACCGGCTTCGTTGGATGGGTGAACCATTAACTAATCGACCCCCTGTTGTGGAACTTTCACCAATCCAATTGATCTTGATCTCAAGGGTTCAATTAGCAGTTGCTCGGGTGCATCGTTATGTTCCCTGGAATACCGAATGTTATACACAGGCCCTCACGGCTAAATATTTATTACAGCAAAGGGGGATCCCCTCGCTACTAACTATTGGATTTAAAAAAGATGAAATTGGTGAGGTTCAAGGCCATGCTTGGTTAACCATTAATGAATGGGTAGTGACCGGGATGCGGCATGATCTCAACAGCTATGTAGTAAACGGAAGGTTTTATTGAATCTCCTTTTCAATAATCTGGACAAGTTCCTCAATTGAGTTGCCATCTAAGGTTCTAGCAACTTCTATCAAGTTAGTTTGATTAACTACTTGGTTCAGTCTTTCAAATAGTATTACCTGACTTTGGGTATTGTTGATCATGGAAGTGCGGTAAAGCTGCGAATACAAGATTTTGAATGCTTCCAATCCATCTTTTTTTATCACTTCAATACTGGTGGTTGCTTCCACTTTTCGTAAGTAAAAGAGTTTATAAACCGGGATCATTTTTGTTGTAAAATCCTCTTGAAAACTCACTCGGTATTTATTCACGCTTTCTCGCAACTTTTGTTCTTCAGGAATTACTCCAAGTGCTAGCTTTTCAATTGTATCATCCCACAATTTTAACGTGGGGTAGGCTGCAACTCCTACAACTTTCGCTCCCGCATCCTTGAGCACTAACACATCATCTACAAAAATCTTGTATCCTTTTTGTTGTAAAGCGCTAATGGTGGTAGATTTCCCGGCACCTGAGTCCCCACAGATTACCACTAATCCTTTTTCCGTTTGTATGGCACCTGCATGAAGAGCTACTTTATTGCGTTGATGTAAAACAGCCGCCATAGCGTTTGTGAGTAGGAACAATCGCACGGAAGGAAGGTCAGCGTTCTCCCTTAATTCAATAGTTATCGAGGCGCCCTCTTTAACATAGTAAGAGCAAATCGGTAAATGAATGAGGTATTCAGTGGGGCTAATAAAAAACTTTTCCTTAGCAATCACTTCGTGGCCTGTGAGCATTGCTGGAACCTTTCCGAATTTAATTTCCAGATCAGGCATTTTGACTGCATAAGGATGCATCTCAGGGAATTCTAACTCCGATTGAATCTCTAGCCCATATGCCCAGTAAAAAAACATGCGTTAAAATTAGGGGAATTCAATGGGTGAGCTTGCGGGGTTTTACTTTTCTGAGTATACTTGTTGTATGGGCGCCAGGTTGTATATCGTTGCGGGCTGTAATGGAGCGGGGAAAACAACAGCTTCTTTCTCTCTATTGCCAGTAATTCTCGACTGCGAGGTGTTTATCAATGCTGATGAAATTGCAAGAGAGTTAAACCCTGAAAATGTAGCGCGTGTAGCGTTTGAGGCTGGCCGAATGATGCTTGAACAGATCAATGAGCGAATCCGCAACGGCGAAACCTTTGCTTTTGAAACTACGTTGGCAGCGCGCTCTTACAAAGAAACAATTTTGTTGGCTCAGGCCATGGGCTATCATGTAACACTTATCTTTTTTTGGTTATCCTCACCTGAGATGGCAATCGCGCGTGTTAAAAAGCGAGTGGAAGAAGGTGGACATCATATTGAAACTGAAGTCATAAGAAGACGGTATACACGCGGACTGTAAAATCTATTTTCAATTTATTTACCTTTAGCTAACGAAACATTAATATTTGAAAGTACAACAGTTGATGTTTTACAAATTGCATACGCTACAGATGAAAAATTAATTGAGGTTTTTAATTTTGAAAAATGGGAAAAGTTAAAGGAACAGAGCCGGTTAAAAAGTTAGTCCTCAGTGATAATGCGAAAAAAATTATTGCAGGAATGAAAAAGGTCCGCGAAGATCTAATCGCCTACAAAAAATCCAAAAACAGTCCACTTGTTGTGCTACAAGACGGGAAAATTGAATTTATCGATCCATTTACTTTGTAGCCTCGACAGGCATTTTGCCAAAGGCAAAAATCCTGTCACCTTAATCTCAATTGGTAGCCTCGACAGGAATCGAACCTGTATCTGGAGCTTCGGAAACTCTTATACTATCCATTGTACTACGAGGCCAGCTTATCGGAGAAGACCGGCAGCATTCCCTGCAAAGATCTTCACGGCGATAGCCAGTAAAATTACGCCAAAAAACTTACGTACTGCCATGAGACCGGCTTTGCCTAGCAAGCGTTCGATCCAATTGAGTGAGCGTAATACTAGAAAAATAACTAATAGGTTAACAAGGATGGCTAATAGGATCATGTATTCATTACGATCACTGCGTTCAAATGTAGCTTTAAGAGACATGATGGTAGTCAGGGTTCCACTTCCTGCAATCAAGGGGAAAGCAATGGGTACTACCGTTGAGGTGGCATCATTGCTATCGGATTTAAAAAACTCAATCCCTAAGACCATCTCTAACCCCAAGATAAAAATCACTATTGAACCGGCTACCGCAAAAGAGCGGATGTCTACGCCAAGTATGTTTAGGAGAGGTTTACCCATAAAGAAAAAAAGCACCATCAATCCCCCCGAGATGAGTGTAACCCGAAAGGGATGGATGTTGCCTAATTTCTTTTTGATGCTGATCAGCATCGGTACCGAACCTACAATATCAATAACCGCAAAAAGGGTAAAACTGAGTGTTAAGAATTCTTTGAGGTTAAAGTTCATGTATCAGGCTTTCCTACAAAAGTAGGCAATGCCTAGCGACCATACAGCAACCCAATCATTACATTGAATCCCCTGGTGGTATAGCCTCTGATTTCTTCGTATTGTGTGTTGGTTAGATTACGAACATCTAAAAACGCTCTTAATCCTTTTACTTTTTCAAATCGGTGTTCTGTGTATAAATCAAAGGTGGCATAGCCTTGCATGGTAAGGGGAGCGGCTCCATAAACAAACTCCTCTCTTGAAGAGGCAACTCTGCCTGAAAGATTGAATACCCAGTTTGTAATTTGATAACTCGCCTGCCAATTAAACGCATGTTTAGGGATGCGATAAAGGTTGAAATAGCTGGTATCTTTTCCGGTAGTAGCACCCGTTCCATCGTAAATACTTTGCGTGCTACCATTGGTGAATGCATAATTAGCACGAAAACTAACGGGTTGAAAATTCCATTGTAATTCTGTTTCAAAACCATAATTGGTCTGATTGCTGGCATTTAGATATTTTCCGGCAAAAGTTGTAAGGTCATAGGTATAGAGTATGGTTTCTTCACTTTTTCTATTAAAGGCCACTACACGTCCAGTAAACTTTTTCCCATTTGTGAAATCAATTCCTAATTCCTGGATAAATCCTTTTTCAGGTAGCAAGCTATCATTTCCTGAGTAGGGATCAAAGAGTTGGTATAGGGTGGGTGTTTTAAAGGCAGTATACAAATTACCAAAAACACGTATTGATTTATTTAATCGGTACGCTGGGTTTATGGTAAAAGTGGCATTGTTGCCATACTCATTATGATAGTTAATTCGTCCACCTAATTCTGTGGTGAAATTATTTTTCTTATAAACTGCAGATCCATAGGCGCTAAGTTGCGCCATATAAACACGTAAAGTAGGTCCGGTGTAGGGCCCCCAACTGCCAATGGAAAAATAGTTTTGTACGGTACTATGGTGTCTGAAATCAGCTCCTGCTAGTAATTCCCAATTTTTTAAAGTAGTACTTGCATAGATATCTGTAAAGTGTGAACGGCCGATATAATTACTTTTTGAGAAACGAACAAATGTGTTGCTGCTGTAAAGTGAATCGTCTAGGTAATCTCTTTCTACCTCGTTATATTGATATTGAATTGATAAGTTCGTTTTTGTACCGCGACGCTGCCAGCCTACATTGAATTGTTGATTGGTATTGGTGGATACAAAATCCTGTTCGTCCTGAAATGCTCCTGCATCTAGTTCTGTCTTATAGCGGCTGTATAAAAGTCCGGTAGTTAGTTTGGAATGTGCCCCCGTTTTGTAACCCACCTGTGCTCTTACAGTTTGTTGTTGATAATTATCCTTGTCAAAGCCCTTATCACCAATAGTGTCCGCGGCGGCAGAGAATCCACCTGCATTAATAGAGGAGAGTTGCAACAGATAATCCAGTTTTGAAGAAGCACCAGATAAACCAACTGTACTACGAATGGTATTGAAACTACCTCCGGCTAGGGATGCATTAATGCTAGGTTTTCCATTTTGTGTTTTTCTGGAAATGATATTGACCACTCCTGACACGGCATCAGAACCATAGAGGGTAGAGTGCCCGCCTTTTAAAATTTCAATACGTTCGATTTGATCAATGCTCAAAAGGTTGATGTCAAAATAATTACTAATCACAGAGGGATCGTTCACTGGGATACCATCTAAAAGGATCAATACATTTCCTGCGGAGGCTCCGCGAATGGATATAGTTTGATTACTCCCGAGGTTGTTATTAGCACCGGGTACGGTAACACCTGCTACCTGATTCAAGAGTTCACCCACAGACCGTCCTCCGCTTTGGCGAAGCATTTCGCGATTAATTACTGAAACCACTTTTGCAGTTTCTGTTTGTTTTTTGGCCACCTTGTTGGCGGTCACCACCACTTCTTGTAAAAAACTGGTGTCTTGTTGTGCGTGTAGCGCGCTGCTCATGACCAGAGCAGCCACCACTAAAAATTTTTTTTGCATGTTGCAAATTTTTGGTGTGACTGCCTCCGGAGTTAAAGTAGAAAATAAAAAGATGCCCTGACATCTTTCGATCTTCAAGCCTTTCACCCGAAAGCTGAATAAAATATGTGATGATGCGGCAGGTCTTCTGGCTCATCCTCGCTAAAGGCCTTCCCGATGTACAGTGGCTTTTTCTTCAGCGTTGCCCGAAGGCAGGATTCACAGCTACGGGGATAGCACCGGACTCGTTTACACTACACCGGATTTCCCTTTTGATTCCTCTCGGAAACCGTATCAATCGCAAATCTATAAGAAGTGAATGGGGGTGAGCGCTTAAGTTATCAACTCTTTGTGAAGAACTTATCTTCGTATCTTGTTCGTCCCTAAAATTCCAATATGAATGCCCAAAAAAAACTGAGTTTATTCGATATCAGCTTGATTGTAGTGAGTTTGGTAATCGGGATGGGAATTTTTCGGGTACCCGCTTCCGTGGCTGCTACTTCGGGTACGGAATCTATTTTTTTTGGTGTATGGATTGCTGGCGGATTTATTGCTTTATGTGGTGCATTGACCTACGCAGAAATTGGTAAACGTCTGCCTGCCATGGGAGGCTACTACAAAGTATTTGCAGAGTGTTATCATCCTGCCATTGGTTTTTCGGTGAATGCTATCATTTTAATTAGTAATGCGGCATCACTCGCTATTGTTACCTTGATTGGAGCAGATTATGTGAGTGATTTATTATATGGTAAACCCAGTGGTACTTTTTTTAATACGGGTGTAGCGATTGCTGCTGTTGGGATTTTTTATTTAGTAAATCTCTCAGGACTTAAAACTAGCAGTCGTACACAAAATATTCTCACCATCACCAAGCTCTCTATGATTGTGGTGCTGATTGCCAGCGTGATTAAAGGCGTAATTGTAGAACCACATGGGTATAATACTGGTGATCCGGTTTATACGTTAACGGATAAAAGTCCCTGGGTTTTATTTTTGATTTCATTAATACCCGTATCATTTGCATTTGGGGGTTATCAGCAAACCATAAATTTTGGAGCGGAAGCAGAAAAGCCAAGTGGCATTCCAAGAGGTATTTTAATTGGGATTGCTATTGTAACACTTCTATATTTATCAATTAACCTGGCTTATACAAAAGTGATTGGGTACGAACCCATGAAAAATGCCACGGCCATTGGAGCTTTGCTTTGTGAAGCCTGGTTTGGAAAGGCTGGCGCTAAAGTATTTGACGGGTTGATGTTTTTATCTGTGATGGCTTATGTCAATGTGATCTTGTTGAGTAATCCTCGTGTAATGTTTGCCATGAGTCAGGATAAGGTATTTCCAAAATTATTTGGATACCGTAATGAAAAAACCGGGGCCATCACAAACAGCTTAACGGTTTTTGCGCTGACTACTATATTGATTAGTTTTTTAGGAAAAGGGATTGATCCTATTCTCAACTTTAGTATGTTTTTAGATAGTATTGGGATGGCTACTTCGGCTGCGGCTATTTTTATTTTGCGCAAGAGACAGAAAACAGTTGTCGCAGGAGAGTACAGCGTAATCACTCCCTATGTGGCGGGCTTTTTTATTGTGGCTTACTTTGCCATTGCAACGGGTGTGTTTTTAAAAGACCCCACGGCTGCCTGGACGGGTACAATTTTGTTTTTAGTCTTTCTGGTAATTTACCGTTTGTTTTATCATAAAAGAAAGTAGTACAACGCATGGGGGATTCTATGGCACATTTAAAAAAAATGCGTTTAGCTGTTTGTGGGCTGGCGCGTAATTGTGCTTCAAAATTGCCGGCGAATATCAAGTTCATTGAATCCCTATCTACTTATTTTGAATCCACCACTATTGTAGTAGTGGAAAATGATAGCAAGGATAATACGCGCAATATTTTAAACAATTGGGCGGGTTCTTTTACTTCTGTACATCTTATCGATGGAGTAGTGCCAGCAACAGAAAAATCGGTTGAAACTACCGCCAATCCCTATTATTCTGTCAAAAGGGTTTCAAGACTGGCTGCACTTCGTAATCAGTATCTGGATTTTTTAAAAGTGCAGCCGGCGGCTCCTGACTTCGTATTGGTGTTGGATTTTGATGTGGATCGAATCAGTTTGGAGGGTGTACTGGATTCTTTTGTCCGCGAGGCCGACTGGGATGTGGCCACGGCCTATGGCTATTCCCTGTCTCCAACCTTACAAGAAAGGTATCATGACACGTACGCCTTGGTTCCTCTGGGTGAGGAAAATATCCCTCAGTTGGAGGCACGCCTCAAGTCTATTCAGCGGAATTGGAGGCAGGATAAGGCTTCTCGTGAGTTGGTTGGAGTTTATTCAGCCTTTGGAGGCTTAGCGATTTATAAGTATAAGCAAATCAATAATTTACGTTATGATGTATGTTCCAATAGGGACGAACGGGTAGAGGCCAGATGTGAGCATTTTTCAATCGCAAATGAGTTGCAAAAAAACGGTTATCAACGAATTGTAATCAATCCTCGGATGCATTTACGGTTCCAGACTCTCGGTGATGCGCTTTATAAAAAAGCCGCTGATCTGGTCAACCCAAAACGGGGGGTCTAGCGGCTTATTTGTATATTTGATACCCGCTTTTTTAGCGTTGATACCCATTCACATGCGATATTTTAATCATATTTTTTTCCTGCTCGTTCTAGTTTTTGCGACTGTTTTTGTGCAAGCCCAGCCTATTGGCGATCCGGGGCTACTTTCAGATCAGCAACTACTTCAACTTTTTGGTGCCGGTACCGATAAAGGCCTTTCAGTTTCAGCCCTGGAATTAAGAGCACGCGAACTGGGTTTTACACCTGCTCAATTGCCAGCTTTGAAAAAACGCCTGGAGCAATTATCCTCCCGTAAAATTACTGGGTTAAAGGAAGAGGAGAGCGATGAAAAACGACAGTATCAAAACAGAGCCCAGCGTGGAGTTTCAAAAAAAGACAGCACGGGAGTCCTTCGCATTTTTGGTGCTGATCTTTTTGAAAAAGAGCAATTAAGTTTTGAGCCGAATCTAAATATTGCTACCCCTCAGAATTACGTAATTGGGGCTGGCGACCAACTTGTAGTGGATGTGTTTGGCGTGTCAGACATCACTAAAAAATTATTGGTTTCGTCGGAAGGATTCATTCGATATCCAAATCTAGGTCCGATTGCAGTGGGTGGCTTGAGTATTGAATTAGCTACGGAAAAAATTAAAAAATCACTCGCTGCTATTTATCCGGGGATTCGTTCGGGTGCCGTACGGGTGCAAGTTTCACTAGGACAGATTAGAAGTATACGTGTTACTTTAATTGGTGAGGTGAATAGACCCGGATCAGTTACTATATCCTCTCTGTCTACCCTGATGAACGCTTTGTATTTATCAGGCGGTCCTACAGCAATTGGTTCCTTACGAAATATCGAGTTAGTACGCAATGGAAAAAAACTAGTCAACTTTGATCTGTATGACTTTTTATTTCGCGGGGACTTATCAAAAAATTTACTACTCCAGGATGGCGATGTAATCCGTGTGGGTTATTGTCAAACGCGGGTTGCACTCAAGGGTGCGTTTAATAAACCTGCTTTGTACGAAGCCATTGCCTCTGAATCTGCAAAGGATTTGATTAATTATGCAGGGGGTATTTCTCCGGTGGGGGTAAAAGATTTTGTTTCGGTGATTCGCCTTGGAAAAACCCGAAAGGAAGCTTACTCACTCACGCCTGCACAATGGAATAGTTTTAGTTTATCCAGTGGAGATACATTATACGTAGACTCTCTGCAAGCTAAATTCATCAACCGCGTACAAGTAACAGGTGCTGTGGAAAGACCGGGTATTTATGGAGCAGCGGAAACAAAAAACCTTAAAGCTTTATTAAGCATTGCGGTGCCTCGTGAGGACGCTTACTTAGCGCACGCAGTGATTCGCAGAGTGAATACACTTGGAGAATCCAGCTTGCAATCTTTTAATGTGGAGCAAGTTTTAAAGGGTAGTGTTGATTTCAATTTACAATCGGAAGACTCTGTTCATATTTATACTAAGTCAGCTATTCGCGAAGTATATACTGTTGCCATCAATGGGGAAGTAAACAAGCCGGGTAAATATAATTTTCTCGAAAAGATGAACGCCATGGATCTGGTGTTGATGGCGGGTGGATTTAGTGAAGGGGCTTCTCGTGCTCAAGTGGAGATCTCTCGTCGTTTGCGTAATGCTACACAGCAAACAGATTCGATGGTCTATGCGATCATTAAAACCATTAATCTAGATCAAGACCAAGCTACTTCTTTACTGGAGAGTACATTAGAGCCTTTTGATATTGTATCGGTTCGTCGTTCGCCCTTATATAAAACACAATTACGGGTGAACCTTGAGGGAGAAGTGCTTTACCCAGGCACTTATGTATTAGCAGGAAAACAAGAACGACTTTCTGATTTAGTCAAAAGAGCCGGTGGTTTAAGGGAGCAGGCTTATCCGCAGGGTGCAACATTATTGCGCACCACCTATACACAGAATTTTATCTCAGATACTTTATTAGTAGAGGCCAAAAATCAAGTAGAGCAGAAAAATAAAGAAGCTGCCAACGGAACTCAAGATCTGCTTACTGAAATTCCAGAAGGCAAATACGACCAGGATTCGTTGCTCACAGAAATTAAAAAGCGGTTTTTAAAACCGGTAGGAATTCAATTGGATGAAGCGCTTCGTAATCC
>Ga0315906_10010373_pt1 | contig 10951 bp, 12 predicted proteins | sample LakEriMetagenome_4_FD_203526 | JGI IMG/M metagenome (GOLD analysis project Ga0315906, IMG submission 203526) | Freshwater fungal communities from buoy surface, Lake Erie, Ohio, United States - Buoy 2 MA122 | ecosystem: Environmental > Aquatic > Freshwater > Lake > Lake biofilm | place: USA... | reverse complement strand
AGGACGAGAAAGACGTCACGATCCATAACAGCGCCCTGCATCATGCCGTGGACTACACCCCTTATGAGGGCATCCAATTAAAGGCGTGGCCGGGCTTAACACTTAGTAACGGTGAAGTGGTGTGGGATGGTAAAAATTTCCTGCCACGTTTAGGTAAAGGGAAATTCCTGACTTGCGGCAAGCCAACCCTCATGACCTCTGCTCGCTAGGACGACGTCATGCGTATCTTGCTGATCAATCCAAACATTTCCGCGAGCGTTTCGGAACTGATCGATGCGGAAGCAAAGCGATCTGCATCCGCAAATACAGCCATTCAAACCGTTACCGCTGCCTTCGGCGTTGCGTATATCGAAACCCGTTTTGAAGCACTCATTGGTGCTTACGCAGCCGCGCAACTCGCTGGCGAACACGCTGGCAACTATGACGCAGTTGTGGTTGCAGCCTTTGGAGACCCTGGTCTCCCAGGACTGAAAGAAGTGTTGCCCTGCCCAGTCGTGGGTTTGACACAAGCCGCTCTCGCAAGCGCCTGCCTTCTAGGCAATCGTATCTCCATTGTCGCAATCTCGCGCCGCATCCGCGCCTGGTATCAAGAAACCGTCGACTCGTATGGGTTGGGTAGCCGGCTTGTCAGTATCCGCAGTCTTGACGAGCCCCTGCCCAACATTGGGTCGGTTCAAGAAGATAAAGCAGCCAGTCTTCTTGCCACAGCGAACCTTTGTGTCAGTGAGGACGGTGCCGATGTCATTATCTTGGCGGGTGCCCCCTTGGCAGGTCTTGCACGCAGCTTGTCGGGAAAACTTCCGGTACCTGTCGTAGATGGAGTGTCTAGCGCTGTTCGGCATGCCGAAACACTCATTCGCCTAAATGCAGGACAAGCAACCACAGGTAGCTTTTCGCCTCCTCCACAAAAACCTAACGCAGGCCTTCCAACCTCGCTCGAAAATTTGCTCACAAACGGGCACCAACGACTTCAATCCAACCTAAAGGACGCATCATGAACAGCCAACCTACCGCCGTTACCCGTCTAGCTGCTGCCATCGGGGCGCTATTACTTTCTACCACCTGCCTACAAGCTTTCGGGCAAGACAAGCTGCAGATTGCTGGCAACTTTGCAACATCCCACCCAAGCAGTGTCGCGGTCGAAAAAATATTCAAAGCCGAAGTCGCACGTTTGACCAACAATACACTTCAAGTCGATGTGTTCCCAGCGATGCAACTAGGTGGTGCCAAGGAGAACGTCGATGGCGTGCGCGCAGGAACGTTAGGTCTGACCTGGGTCGGTGCAGCGTTCATGTCGCGCATCGCACCCGAGATCGAAGCAGTGAGCCTGCCCTTCGTATTTAAGAACCGTGAGTCTGCCTACCGCGTGATCGATGGTCCTGTCGGCAAGGCAATCGATCAAAAACTATTGGACAAAGGCTTTGTCGTACTTGGCTGGATGGAACTTGGTATGCGTCATATCACCAACAGCAAAGGCCCGATCAAGACTGTCGATGACTTGAAAGGCATGAAAATTCGCATGCAACCCAATGAGACGCACCTTGCTTCCTTTAGAGCACTAGGCGCGAACCCAGTGGCAATGGATGTGAAGGAACTCTATTCAGCCCTCGAGCAAAAAGTGGTGGACGGCCAAGAAAACCCTTATACAGTGATTAATGCTAACCGTTTTGCCGAAGTGCAAAGACACCTATCGAACTCTTCGCACTTTTTTGACTTTATTGTTGTGGTCGCTAGTAAGCGCGTGTTCGACAAAATGAGTCCAGCTAATCAAACTGCCGTGCGGCAGGCAATGGCAAAAACGGTTGCGTATCAACGTAGCCTGGCTGCAGAAGACGAGAAAAAAGCATTAGATAACCTCAAAACAAAAATGACCTACACGGAAATCCCGCCTGAAACCTTCGCAAAAATGCGTGAATTAACGGCCCCTGTTGTTGATAGCGTCAAGAAGAGAGCGGGCGCAGATCTGGTAAACCAGGTTTTAGCCGAGACATCAAAATAAGTACAGCACAAGCAGATTAGAAAATGAATACGATTTCGATGCCCTATGACACGACGACTTTACTTGGCAAGTTTTTCAAGGGCATTGACTTCGTACTCATCGCTGCAATTGTCGCAATTTTTTGCTTTATGGTTGGTATCGTCTCAGCGCAAGTCGCTTTGCGCTACGGACTCAACATGTCTATCGACTGGGCTGACGAATCTGGGCGTCTCGCATTCGTTTGGGTCGTTTTTCTGGCCATCCCAGTAGCCGCGTCTCACGGGGCGCATATTGGGATAGATTTATTTGTTGATAAATTTTCAGTCACTCACCAGGCCATCATTAGGAAACTATCCTGTGGTCTGTGTGCGGCTCTCTGCTATGCCATCGCTTGGTCCTGCATCGAACTCTGCAAAGATCAGTGGGATGAAAAAATGGCAACTCTCGATATAAGCGTTGCCTACTTCTTTGTTCCAGTCGGTTTAGGCATATTTATGACGGCTTTGCATCTAACGCGTATTGCGTTTACAGCCCCTCCGTTAAAAAAATCGGGGGAGGCTGAATGAGTACTTTCGTCGTTGTTGGCTTTATGGCCATTGCACTGCTTGGCGTTCCGATCGCTTTCGCGATGGGATTGAGTGCCGTTATCGCCATCTGGTTAGCCGGTATTGATTTATCGATTATCCCGCAACGGATGATGTACTCCGTCAACTCCTTTCCTCTGATGGCCATTCCCTTTTTCATGCTGTCAGGTGAATTGATGATTAAAGCGGGCATCATTGAGCGCTTAATCTCGTTTGCCAATGCTCTCGTGGGGAGAGTGCGTGGTGGCCTTGCACACGTCACAATGTTATCGGGCGCTGGTCTTGCCACCGTATCGGGCACTGCCGTCTCTGATGCCAGCGCGTTGTCTGCAATCCTGGTCCCCTCATTATCAAAAATCTACGATAAGGGTTTCGCCACGGCCATCGTTGCTGCCGCGGCTAACCTGGGACCAATCATCCCCCCCTCCGCTGCAATGATCGTATATGCGTTTATGGCGGGACCCTCTGTATCCGTCGGCGGGATGTTCATGGCAGGCGTCGTGCCAGGAGTGGTGATTACGATAGGATTCATGGCTTTGTGTTCCTGGATTGCGACGCGTCGAGGCTGGACCACTACGGGTGATGCCTTTAGATGGGGACGACTTTTTAGCGAACTCAAGCGCTCCGCTATTGTGTTGTTTATGCCCTTGCTTATTATCGGTGGGATCATTGGCGGCGCTTTTACTGCAACGGAGGGTTCTGCCGTCTCAGTGATATACGCCTTGATTTTAGGATTTGGTATTACACGAACCTTAAAAATTTCCGATTTACCTGGCATCATTTTGCGCGCGGCCATCACAACGGCCGTCGTATGCGCGTTAATCGCCTTCGCCTCGGTCATCACTTACTTGATGACGGTCGATCTCATGCCACAAAAGCTATCAGCACTGCTCTTCTCTATTACGAAAGACCCGATCATTTATCTACTTTTGGTGACGGTCCTGCTCTTCATTGTCGGCATGTTCCTCGAGTCTAACTCTGCCTACATCATGCTCGTTCCGCTGCTGCATCCCATTGCGATCCAGTACGGCATTGATCCCTTGCACTTCGGTTTCCTCTTTGTGCTTAACTTGGTTATTGGGATGCTTACGCCACCTGTTGGCGTTGTACTCTTTGTTGTCTGTGGCGTAACTGGCGTGCGTATGCGCGAGCTCGTCACGAATATTTGGCCTTTTGTTGCATGGATGTATGCCGTTCTTTTGCTGTGCCTGTTTTTTCCTGCGATTGTGACAACCCTGCCTCGCGCAATGGGTTACTGACAATATTCCCTTCCCTCACCGGAGTTCTTTATGTCTTTGATTAAACGATATCTCGCACCACTTGCGTTGAGCAGTATGGTCCTAGCGATGCCAACGACTTATGCTCAAAACATCACCATCAAGGTGATTGGTCAGCCTCTGGCGACCGGCAACATTCAAAAGAACCGTGAGCAACCGTTCTTTGAACAGCTGGCGGCCAAAACTGGCCTGCCCATCACCGTTGAATACAAGCCCATGGATACGCTTGGAATTAAAGATACCGAGCAGTTGCGTGTGATGAAGACCGGCTTGTTTGACTTGGTTTCGTTACGTTTCTCACAAAACTCTCGCGATGAGCCCTCCTTGATCGGGTTGGACCTCATCGGTGGAAGCCCAGACTACGCCACGAGCCGTAAAGCAGCGGACGCTTGGTCTCCTGTACTCGATGCACGCTTGCAAAAGCAATTCGGTATCAAGCTGCTCGGCCACTGGCCTTTTGGCCCCCAAATGTTGTTCTGTAAAAAACCAATCGCTCAGCTTGCCGACGTCAAAGGCCTCAAGGTTCGGGTAACAGACCAAATCATGGCCAAGTTCCTAGAATCACTGGGTGCCACACCAGTACCGATGGGCTTCAGCGAAGTGCATCAGGCACTGTCGCTAGGTGTTGTCGATTGTGCCGTCACCGGCCCAAGCTCAGCAAACTCGGCTTCATGGACTGAGATTGTGACCCATCAATTGCCACTTGGCTTTCAAATGGGTTTCAACGGCTATGCGATTTCCATGAAGACGTGGAACCGTTTGAAGCCAGACCAGCAAGCGAAACTACAGGCAGCATTTACAGAGTTGACCAATGACATTTGGAAATACTCCGAAGAGCTGTATCAAGACGCTTTGCGTTGTAATGAAGGCAAGGATCCTTGTACAACAGGTAAAAAGTTTAAAGTGATCACATCACCCGTATCCCCAGCTGATATCAAGCTTGTCGGTAGCGTTGTAGATAAGCTTTCATTCCCAGCCTGGGCACCAGTCTGCGACAAGACCAACCCAACCTGCTCAGCAGATTGGAAGAAGGCCGTTGGTCCAATCCTCGGCGTGAAATAAGGTAGCAGCATGAAAACACGGCTAGAAAGTATCTTAAGCATCTTGTTTGGCGGGATTTTTGGACTCTTGGTGATTGTTATCACCATCGAGACAATTGTCCGAAAAGTTTTTAACGTCTCACTACAAGGTGCTGATGAACTCGGAGGCTATGCGTTAGCCGTTGGCTCAACGCTCGCTTTCAGTCTAGCCGTGTTTGGTAGAAATCACATCCGTGTCGATGTTATGTACGAGCGCTATTCTCCTCGTATGAAGGCATGGATGAATTGGTTCGCGGCTACTAGCATGGCTGTATTCGCAATCTTCTTATGTTATGTCACGATCAACGTGCTCACAGATACAATCGCCTACAGCAGCACGGCGCAAACGCCTTGGGCAACGCCACTGATTTATCCACAATCAATCTGGTACGCCGGCTTAGTCATATTCGCCTGTGTCACAACCGTCTGGGCGATCCGCGCCACCCTTCTCTTAGCGAAGGGACAACTGAGCGAGCTCAATGAAGAGTTCCAGCCGAAAAGTGCCAAGGAAGAAATAAAAGAAGAGCTTGATGACCTTGCACAAAGATCCAACATTTCCGAGTTGACAAACAAATCATGAGCCCAACGATTATCATTATTGCGTTTTTGATCATGGTTTTCATGATGATCGCTGGCGTCCCCATTGCTGTCTCAATGGCCCTAGTCGGTATCGTCGGTGGCGTGGCCGTCTATGGTCTACCGTTTATGAACTCGATCGCGCCCGTTCTTTGGGGTGTTCAAAACGAGAATCTGCTGACCTCCATTCCAATGTTCATTTTGCTTGGGGAGCTTTTGCTTCGGTCCGGTATTGCAGACAGAATGTACCTAGCACTTTCTGCTTGGTTTGGTCGACTGCCTGGTGGGTTACTACACACAAACATCGGTAGTTGCGCGTTGTTTGCTGCAACCTCCGGGTCGTCGGTGGCAACGGCTGCAACGATTTCGACAGTTGCTTTGCCCTCACTGATGAAGCGCGGCTATCCGATTCGACCGTCGCTGGGCTCTATCGCGGCAGGCGGCACATTGGGAATTTTGATTCCACCAAGCGTCAACATGATTATCTACGGCTCGTTGACGAGCAACTCGATCGGCAAACTGTTCATTGCCGGCATCATTCCTGGGTTATTACTAACCGGCTCTTTCATGCTGTACATCGCGATTACTAGTCTGCTTAGCGGTAATGCCATGCGGGAGGAGAAAGTCTCGTTCGAGTACAAGTTAAAAGCATCTGTGCATCTCATTCCACCGATGATTGTTTTTGGTGTTGTGATGGGAAGTCTATATTTTGGTATTGCGACAGCGACTGAGAGTGCCGCCTTAGGTGTCACTACTGTTGTTTTGTTTGTGTTGAAGTCAGGCCGTTTAAATTGGGCACTCTTACGAGGCTGTTTTATCTCGACCGCTCGTGTGTCGGGAATGATTCTCCTGATAATTGCCGCCGCGTTTATTTTGAATCTGACTATCAGCTTGACGGGTGTCGCTGAAGTCATGACAAAGTGGGTAACCGGTCTGGGACTGTCTCCGACGGCACTGATTCTCGGATTGATCTTGTTCTATCTGCTATTGGGTATGTTCATGGATGTGCTGTCGATGATGGTGGCAACGATTCCCGTGACCTACCCGATCGCTGTTGCACTAGGCATTGATCCCATCTGGTTTGGCATCTTTGTGATTCTGATGTGCGAACTAGGCTTGATCACACCCCCAGTCGGTATGAACCTGTTTGTCGTGCATGGCATTCGACCAGACAAAGGTGGTATTGAGGACGTCATGTGGGGTGCTCTACCCTACGCAATTATCATCATCCTGTTCACGATCTTTTTGATGATTTTCCCTGAGATCGTGACCTGGTTACCTAGCCAGATGTAGCGGCGTTGCGCCTGAGAAAGTCAATAAACAACGCACTGACTTTCTCTGGCTGTTCTTGTTGCACCCAATGCCCGGCACCCTCGATCAGATGGGTGCCTTGCATTTGGGTGGTCAAGGTTTTTTGTACCGACTCAAGACCACCAGGTGTCTGATACACACCCCAGTCGCTTTTGCCGCCGATGAAAATACACGGCACATCGATTGTGCGACCAGCGAAGATTCGCAACTCTCGGTCAAGCCGCCCAATTCGATAGCCTTGCAAGCCGCCCTGAAAGCCATTGCGACCGTACTCTTCGCTGTAGACCTTCAGTTCAGCATCAGGCAGCCACTTACAGGCGGCGATCGCAGCCTCTGAGGGCATATCAGGAGCTACGGACTCAGCCATCCCCAGATTTAAATCCATTACGTAGTACCGAGGCAGCTTTTCCCATTCGCTTGCGATCAACGCCTTCAACGGGAAAGGCTTATTCTCAAGCCAATCCGCACTTTTGACGTGATAGTAGGCACGCAAAAAACTATGCAGCCCTTGCTTGGCGTGCCACATGTTTTCGTTAGCAGGTTCTGTGGCGTAGTACACCTGGTAATACTTGCGTGGCGGCGAAAGTTTGGCCAAATCCTCGTTGATCGGATTCGGCGTAGCAGGCGCGACCGGCTTATTGACCGTATCAAACGGCCAAGGATCTGGCGCACCACGAAAAGGCGAGCTCATCAGAATGACCGAGCGAAAGATATCGGGTCGGGTCAGCGCACACCACCCTGCAAGAGGCGAGCCTTGATCATGACCAAACACGCCTGCAACAGTCTTGTAACCAAGTGCCGCGACTAAGGCGAGCATATCGTTGATTTTATTGAGCGTACCGAAAGCACGCATATCGTCGCCATACCTGATCTCGGTCCCACCACTGCGGCCATAGCCTCGCACATCTGGTGCGATCACGTGATAGCCTGCTTGCGCAAGCGGCTGCATGACTTTACGCCAACTATAAGCAAGCTCTGGAAACCCGTGCAGCAACAGCACCAAAGGACGCCCGGGCGTCTCAAAGCCGGCTTCAAGCATATGAAACGTGATGCCATTGACGTTCGGTATAAAGCGCGACCGCACGCCCGAGGGTAGAACCGAAGCGCTTAAAGGCGTCATGAGGACAAGACCTTTCTAAAAGAGTTAATTTTTGTACCAGTCTTTCACAGCTTGAACATAGCGCTCAACGCCTTGGGTAACAGTGGCGGGTTGCAACGCACCGTAGGACAAACGCTGGTAGTTCGCTGCGCTCGTATCCGTCAAACCAAACGCGAAACCGGGTATGGAAACAACCTTGTGCTTTTCTGCCATCGCACGATTAAAAGCTAGCGGGTCTTGTCCCTTCGGTAAACCAGGCAGTTTCATCAATACATAAAACGCGCCTTGCGTTTGCGGAAACTGTGCCAGCTCACCGAGGCCACTTAAGAGGCCGTAGACGTCTTTACGTACGCTCGACAACGCGTCCACTTTGGGCTGCACCCAGGCGCGACCAAACTTTAAGACCTCGACTGCCAAGATTTGGGATGGAATCGGTGCGCAGATTAAGTTTGTATCCTGCACTTTATTCATTGCATCGAACAAGTCGGCAGGAAAGACAACGTAACCTAACCGCCAACTGGCCATACCGTAGTTCTTGGACATTGAAAAGAACGACAGCGTGTGCTTCTGCGCGCCAGGAAGCGATGCGGGTGAAAAATGCTTGACGCCTTCATACGTAAAGTATTCGTAGGCTTCATCGCTAAAGTGATAGATACCTTTCGCTGCACACAGTGCATTGACCGCAGTGAGCGATTCTTGCGAATAGACCGCACCGGTGGGGTTGTTAGGCGATACCGTGATAATTGCACGGGTGCGCGGTGTGATCGCCGCAGCTAACGCCTCTACGTTCAAACTCCAGTCTGCATTCGTCGGCACAGGGACCGGCACACAGCCCACCATTCGAATCGCCATTTCTTGATTGAAATAAAACGGCATCGGCAAAATAAATTCATCGCCTGGGTCGCCTACGGCCATGACACAGTTCAGGAAGGCCATGTTGCTGCCTGCCGTCGCCATCACAATGGAATCAGACCCGACAACGATGTCATTTTCTGTGGCGAGTTTCGTTTGTAGCCCCTCAATCAAACTCGGCATTCCAAAGACTGACTGGTATTTGTTGAGATTAATATCCCCCATGGCACTGGGTAGCGCAGCAATGGCCTCGGCTGGTGGGCCGTAATTCACAACGCCCTGCCCTAAAGAAATCGTTCCCGGGTTGTCGCGCACCAAGGCGGCGATTGCGGGAATGATCGGTGCGTCAACCGCATCCATGCGAGAGGAATGGCGTTTCATCATATAAATCTGGGCTACAGGGATCAAAGGTCTTAAAATTCTACACTGCGCGGATAGCTCGCGAGAGCCACTTTATTCGTAGTGAGACCACATTCGCAAAACACGCACTATCTTTTCTTTGCGAAAAACTTCATATACCAAGCGATGTTGAATATTAATTCGACGTGAATATGCACCATTCAGGTCTCCCACCAACTTTTCAAAGGGCGGAGGATTTTGTAGTGGATCAACTTCTAAAATATCTAGCAAAGCCTGCGCTTTGGCTTTAAGCCCTGCCCCAGAGAGTTTTTTTGCGTCCTTAATGGCATATTTGGAATAAACCAACTCCCAAACTACCATTTGAGCGTCCTTTTACTTTTTGCAAGAGGCTCAGCCATCGCTTCTTTAATCGACTCTCGCATCCCAGGAATGGCTAACAGATACAACGTTTCTTGGATCGCGCTCCAATCTTCCTCAGAAACTAAAACAGCATTTGTCCGCTTACCAGAAATGATGACTGGCTTATGTGACTCCGCCGTCTGATCAATCAAACGATAAAGGCCTGCTCTTGCTTCGCTTGCGGTTATTGTGTTCATAAGTTCACCTCTTTTTCATGTATAGTACGCAAAAGCGTACGCTTAGTCAAATCCGTCTCTGAACGATTTATCTCACTAAAGCCCCAAAATGAACAACCTCCCAGAAATCCACCCTCTTAACGCCCCACCGGAAATCGCTACGATCTACGCCGACATCCGACTGACCTCCGGCTTATCGCTCGTCAATCTGATCTGGCGGCACTTCGCCGCGCTTCCGGGTGTGCTTGACTGGGCCTGGGATGCTGCACGGCCGCTAGTGGCTTCCGAACAAATGGTTGCTGCCCGTCAACGCGTGATGGCAAACATTGCCTTGCCTACTCTCAATCCGCTAACAATCGATGCTTGGCGTGCAATGGGTCTGAGTGACGCCGATCTGAATGATTTTCGCGACTTGATTGCTAACTATGTGCGCGGTAACTGCACCAACCTGATCGCACTCACAGCGCTGAGACTGAAGCTGGATGGTGCTGTAGGTGCCACGCCTGTGTTTGTCCCAGCAGAACCGCCAAAGGCTGCCGCGCCCTTGCCTCCCATACCTCGCATCGACTCCCTAGATCCGGAGCGTGCACAAGCCATCAAAGCGCTCGCACTGCGGCACGACGGCGCACAAGGGGGGATTATTCCGAGCCTTTATTTAGAACTTGCACGCTGGCCCGCATTAATCGATTACTTTCCGAACGGCTTGGCGCCTTTATACACACCCTCCGCTATGCTGGCAGCAAGCACGTCGGCCTGCCGCGCAGCAGAGGCCGAGGCAATGACGATGTTACCCTCCGTGCCGGCTGCCCCAGCCAATGTGCAAGCCATGCGCCCTGCCTTGGATCACTTCACGCGTTTCATCATCCCTGATCTGACACCGGTGTGTATCGCGGTGGAAAGACTACTGCCACGCGAGTAAGCATATTTGGTACATTCTTATGCCTCTCCTGGAATATTGGTTTTATAAATTTGATTTTGAACGTTTAAAGGTATGGGCTGACTCTCTGAAGCCGGAATCATCACCTCAATGTACGAGGCCCCGTCATACGTATTAGCTTTTTTGATTGCAGCGTCTAGCTCCGCCACTGTGCTCACCCTTGCAGCAAACCAAGTATCGCAACCCATTGCAGCAGGAATCTGTGCATACTTCCACTTCGCCAATTCATCGTACGAAGGCCCAATTTCACTGAGCACGTTCTCGACGCCAAAGATATTGTTATTCAACACAAAGATAATGGGCTTAATGCCATAGCGCCCCAT
>Ga0315906_10010369_pt1 | contig 10957 bp, 7 predicted proteins | sample LakEriMetagenome_4_FD_203526 | JGI IMG/M metagenome (GOLD analysis project Ga0315906, IMG submission 203526) | Freshwater fungal communities from buoy surface, Lake Erie, Ohio, United States - Buoy 2 MA122 | ecosystem: Environmental > Aquatic > Freshwater > Lake > Lake biofilm | place: USA: Lake... | reverse complement strand
TCGCACCATAAATAACTTTTCGTTTATGGTGGACAAGAGAATCTATCTTGCGCAGAATGCCGGTTAAAAAGGAAGATTGTAAATAATTGGTATGTTTCTCACGGGGAGCCGGAAGATAGAAAAGGGCCACCGGAATAAATATCAGTGTGATGAGGTAGGTGGTCATTACGCTGATAGCGGCAACAACACCGAATTCTACCAGTAAGGAAGAGTCAGTAAAATAGAGTACACCAAAACCAATGGCGGTGGTGACATTGGCAAGGAATAATGTTCCACCTACTCCGGAAATCATTCTTGATAGCGCTTTTATCTTATTGTTATGGAGCGTGTATTCCGCATGATATTTATTGATCAGGAATACACAATTGGGTATGCCAATTACTAAAATGATAGGTGGGATCAGCCCCGATAATATGGTAATGCTGAATCCGACAAGCCCCAGTAATCCAAGCGACCATACAACTCCGATGATCACCGCGCTCATGGAAATGATGATGGCCGATGCGGATCTGAAAATGATAAAAAGCAAAATCCCCGTAATGATTACCGCCAGTAAGAGGAAGAGCGACATTTCGCCGGATACCTTTTTCATGTTCACGGTACGGATGTAAGGCATTCCTGAATAATGCATGTCGATTGCATTCTCAGCGGCAAAAGCATCCGTCATTTTTATAATGTCGTCAACAATCGTTATACGGTTTTTGGAGTTCAGATCCTTCTTGTTGAAGTTGATAGCGGCCAGAATTGCGCCGTCTTCCGAATAAACCAGTCCTTCGTAAAAAGGTAAGCCCAGTAAATCTTTTTTAAAGGCATTCGTTTCTTCCTGAGTTGCGGGAGCCCGACTCAGCAAAGGGTGGGGCTGGAGTATTCCGGCACTGTCGACCTGCAGGTTGAAAACGTGAGTCGGTGAAATAACACCACTGATTCCATGGGTTTGTTTAATCTTCTCGCAAAGCTGATAGAAGCCGGCCACTTTTTTCTGCGTGTAAAAACCGGGATCTTTAAAGCCAATCACCATCACATTGCCATCTTCCCCGAAAAGCTTTTTAAATTCTTCGTATTGCACCTGCGTACTGTCATTTTGAGGCAGCACCCGGGCGAAGGTGTAAGAAAGCTGAACCTTGGTGGCATAATAGCCCATGAGCACAGTCAGGGCTAATAGTCCGATAGTAAAGGCAATCCGGTTACGAAGTAAAATGGCGGCAAACCGGCTCAGTAATTGCATTGTGTGAATTTTTGACCTCTTAACCAATCTCACGGGAGAAGTGCATCCGCTTGTCAAGAATTGCAAATTTAATGAAGATTGCGACAGAAGTGCCCGGATATAGCTGCTTGATAAGAACAGTTTTGTCCGCTGCAGGAAGTTCTTTTAGCTACATTCATGTAAAATGAAGTTGGAATTGGCCGAAACGACCTTAACGTTGTTCCAGTTGCTGCTTCACCAAGGCGATGCCTTCCCTTAGTGCTCTTGGCTGAAAATTTAACTCCTTTGTCGCCTTTTCAATAATAAACCCAGTCTTCAGTGGTCTGGCAGCCGGTTGTCTTAAGGATGCAGTCGTAATAGGGTGGATGTACTTTTTATCTAATCCGAAATAATCAGCAACAGTTTCTGAAATTGCAATGATTGGCATAACTTCTGCGCCACTCACATGATAGATGCCCTCCGCTTTTTTAAGGGCTGCCTGAATACAGGCATCTGCAAGATCTTCCGCAAGCGTTGGTCCGCGAAACTGATCCGTTATAACGTTAATGTCTTTACCCAGTTCCAGCGATGATTTCGTCCATAATACCACATTCGATCGTTGTGTATCATCCGTTACTCCGTAAATGATCATGGTGCGCAGAATAGCCCAGGGCAATCCGCTCTCCTGAACAATTTTTTCAGCCGCAAGTTTCGATCGGCCGTATTCACTTAACGGATTCGGTATAGCTTCTTCTGAATAAGGACCAGCCTTACCATCAAACACAAAATCCGTACTGATATCGATGAAGTGTGTACCAAAAGGCTTGCAGGCATCTACCAGATACTGCACTGCATCAATGTTTTGTTTTCTGCATTCTTCCGGATTCAGTTCACAGGTATCCACATTGGTCATAGCCGCTGTATGGATGATACAATCAGGCCGAAAATTTTTCACCGTATTGTTTACGGCATTTTTATCGGTCAGATCCACACTGGCAAATGAATAACCGCTTTTGTCTTTAAGCCGATTTTCTCCCCTTGCCAACGCTAGTGTTTCTACGGAAGAGTGTCCCGACTTAAGCGCGTAAATTAATTTTTGACCAAGCAGTCCATTGGAACCGGTAACCAGAATTTTTAGCATCACTGAACGAAAATACGGAATCAACAAATCAGCGGTGGCTTTTACGGACACTTCTTGACTTTTGCCACACACTATCAATTTCCATTGCTTCAAACAAAAGCGCTTTAAGCATGTCGATGTCGATTTCACTTACATGCAGAAATCGTTTAACAAATACATTTTTCCGGTTGGCAGTTTCCAGCCAGGAGGGGTCACTAAGTTCATTGCCTCTGCAGAAACCGATTGTGACTCCTTCACTCGTTGCTTTTCCCCAGGGAATGGATCCCGGCCAGATATAACAGATTCTGGAGTGCCGGAAATAAAAGGGAGCTCCGTAGGATAATTTTTCAGTGCATCCCTGCAACGTATTCATGACAATATCGCGAACTCGAAAGGCAATGATTCTTTCTTCACCCTGCAGTGATTCGAAAACTTCATCAGGCGTTAAGTACTCCCGCTGTTTCAAAATGTAAACTTGTTAAAGATCCCACACACTTCCGCGCTTCTGTTCCATCACCATATTGCCCATCTTTTTCCAGAAGGCCATCACCAGATACAGGATCACCGGTGAACCGATGGTCAGGAAAGAAGTGTAGATGAAAAAGAGACGGATGTTCGACGACTGAATGCCCAGCAATTCTCCCCACCAGTCGCAAACTCCAAATGCCTGCCTTTCAAACCAGGATTTTATTGCTTCTGTTGCGCGTTTCATTTTGAGTTTAACAGGTATTGACCAATGCCGCAATTTACACATTTTTTATGCTCGCAGTATTCTCTTTTTAGAAAGAGCAATGCCTGCGATTCCAGCGCATTACCGGCATGGATGCCAATCGAATTCCATTTGCGGAGGATGGCATTGTCTTCCGGCAGGCAACGCTCCAGCCATGACAATGCTTTTTCTGAAATTCCGGACAGTCCGTGATACCTGCCATAGTAAAAAACAAAGGGTATTACGGAATTGATAATCAGGTTCTCGATGCTGTTTGGGCCGATTGCTGCCGTGGATTGGGGTACTTCTTCGTCAAATTGATAATGCCGCTTCCAGTAGCCATCGGGTTCTGATTTTAACAGGTCTTTTAAGCGATTAATTTCTTCGCAATGGACCAGTGTGCTGAATAGTGAGGGCGTTTTTTGGAGCAAGGCTGCCAGCTGCGCGATGCGGCGTGTTGGGAAGTTGGCCGGACGAAGTCTTCCGTATTTCCAAAGGTGTGGTGCTAACGGATTTAGTCCGTAAAGTTTTTTTAGATGTTGATAATGCCCGAAAAGATTTCGTCCATAGTAATCGCGCATATCCGGTTGAAGCATCCCTGCTTGTCCGAAAAGTAGTGCCTCACAGTAGTCCGGTTGTTCGGCCTGTTTCCTTATCAGCGAAAGGGGCAGGGAGGCCGCCAACATAGTCATAGGGTCTTTATTTACCCGAAAGCCGAATCCTGCAGCCAGTTTACGATAAAAGGCTTCTTCCCAGTTATTGCCAGTTTGATGTAGCAATTCTTCCAGTTCGAGACAGCGTTGCTGTAGACGGGTTGTCATGACCCGCGCCAGCCAGTTGTGCCAGTGCAGGGTCGGTACATCCTGTAGTAGTCGCTCACAGGGTATCCAGTGGGCCGCTCCCTGAACCAGATCCAGGTATTGATTCAGAAGGTCTGGCTGATAACGGTTTCGCAGAGAGAGTTCAGGAACTCTGCTTCCGTCTTTCCGATAGATGATTGCATCTGGCTCATGTACCACATGAAGTATTACATTTTCGTACATGGCATCGTAATGATGTTTGTGCCGCAGCCAGTCGCTGGCCTTCACATGTAATTCAACATTGCCAATCCAAACCATGCCGTCGATTTTCATGCGCGCGTTGAAATAATCCGGACCGCTGTCGGAATTCCGGATGCCGGGATTCAGTATTTCCAGTGTTTCCCCGGTTTCACAGGTGAGTTCCTGTTGCTCAAAAAGCCGGTTGCGCCAGATCCAGTCGATAAAGTCTTCCTGCATAGTAGCCCGCAAAATTGCATCCCCACTGCAGCTTTATCCGGTAACAAGCGACTATAAACGATTGAATACAATTGCTCTATGACGGCAGTCGGTTCGAAACCGGGAAAAAGTCAGGGTTAATTTCCGGCTTTTGAACTACTTTTGCCAAAACCGGAGCCCACCAATGCCTGCAAGTGCATCACCCGTTCGTTACATTTTTGTTACCGGCGGCGTTACCTCTTCCTTAGGTAAAGGAATTATTTCTGCCTCTCTCGCAAAACTTCTTCAGTCAAGGGGTTATCGTGTAACCATCCAAAAGCTGGATCCTTACATTAACGTGGATCCCGGAACACTCAATCCCTATGAACACGGTGAATGTTTCGTGACCAACGACGGAGCCGAAACCGATCTTGACCTGGGTCACTATGAGCGTTTTTTGGATACGCCAACTTCTCAGGCGAATAATATTACTACCGGCCGGATTTACCAAACCGTCATCAATCGCGAGCGGGAAGGTGCTTACCTCGGTAAAACTGTACAGGTCATCCCACACATTACGGATGAGATCAAGCGTCGTGTAAAGCTCCTGGGCGAAACCGGAGAATTCGATATTGTGATTACGGAGATTGGCGGTACGGTAGGAGATATTGAATCACTGCCTTACATTGAGTCAGTTCGTCAGATGATCTGGGAACTCGGTCATAACAATGCCTGTGTGATTCATCTCACTTTATTGCCGTATCTCAGCACCACCGGTGAGTTGAAAACAAAGCCTACACAGCACTCAGTAAAAATGCTGCTCGAATATGGTGTTCAGCCTGATGTTCTGGTTTGCCGTACCGAACATCACATGAATCCGGATATCCGCCGCAAGGTGGCTCTCTTTTGTAATGTGAATATCAATGCGGTAATTGAGTCGATTGACGCCAGTACAATTTATGAAGTGCCAATTCTGATGTTGCGCGAGCAGCTGGATAAAGTAGTTTTGAATAAACTCAAACTTCCGCTGAAGCATGAACCGGATATGGTCGCCTGGAAGGATTTCCTTGGCAAACTCAAGAATCCGGTTAATGAAGTCACCATTGGCCTTATTGGTAAGTATATTGAATTGCGCGATGCCTATAAATCGATCGCAGAAGCTTTTATACATGCAGGCGTTGCCAATGAAACAAGGGTTAAGATCGAGTGGATTCACTCTGAAAAAATTGACCCGCGTGATCCGTCGGCTCAGTTGAAGGATTTAAATGCTATCCTGGTGGCGCCCGGATTTGGCGAACGTGGTATCGAGGGAAAAATCAGCGCTATTCGCTATGCCCGGGAGAATAAGATTCCCTTCCTGGGTATTTGTCTGGGAATGCAGTGTGCGGTGGTCGAATTTGCCCGCAATGTGATTGGCCTGCAAGCTGCCCACTCTACTGAAATGAATGCAGATACCGAGTTTCCTGTGATTAGCATGATGGAGGAACAGAAGAAGGTGACCAATAAAGGTGGTACGATGCGACTGGGTGAATATCCTTGTTCCATTTCCAAGGGTTCACGTGCCTATTCGGCCTACGGGAAATCCCGGATCACTGAAAGGCATCGACACCGTTATGAGTTCAATAATGATTTTCTGACCCGTTTCGAAGAAGCTGGAATGATCGCTACCGGTATCAATCCGGATACCCAGCTGGTGGAAATTGTTGAAATAAAGAACCACCCCTGGTTTGTGGGAGTGCAGTTTCACCCTGAATATAAAAGTACGGTTCTTATGCCCCATCCCCTCTTTGTGCGGTTTGTGAAGGCGGCCCTCGAACAGCGAAATGCGCACGGCGTGCAGGAAGGAACATCAACTTCTGCAGCGGCTATGGCAGGTTCCTGATAGTTTGGGCCTTTGCTCCGGCGTTATTTTCTATTTTTGCGCCTCCAAATTTCACTGAATGGATCGTAATTCCGTTGTCGGGCTCGTGCTCATAGGCCTGATTCTTATAGGTTTCAGTATTTTAAATGCACCTTCTGAAGAGGAGCTTGCAGCAATGAAGCGGGAGCAGGACAGCATTGCTCTTGTCCAAAAGCAGGAAATGGTAAAAGTGGCCGGTCAGAAGGCGAAATCTTCTGCTATTGCCGCTGCACCTCTATTTGCCGATACTGTAAATCTCAATGATTCAGCCCGTACTGCTCTGTTGAGCGATCGACTCGGAGCTTTTGCCGATGCCGGTACCGGCACCGAATCGCTCGTGACTATCGAGAACGACCTCATGAAAGTGGTGCTTACATCACTGGGTGGACGTGTGAAGTCGGTTGAGCTGAAAAAATATAAAACATGGGATGGTAAACCCGTGCATCTTTTTGAGAGTGATTCCACCAAGTTCGGCTTCAATTTTTTTGCGCAGAACAGAAGCATCAGTACCAACGATCTTTATTTTACGCCTGCAGGATCAGCCTTTAAGGTTACCGGAAGTGATAGCAACAGTATTGCCTTTCGGGCTTCTGCGGGTAGCCCTAACCGTTATATCGAGTATGTGTATACGCTGCACGGGGATAAGTATCTGGTTGGCTATAAAGTAAATCTGGTTGGCCTCAATGAGGTAATTGCTGCCAATACCGGTTATCTTGAACTCAACTGGCAGCAGCAAATTCAGAGTCAGGAGAAGGATATTGCTGCCGAGCGGATGAATTCTACCGTGTATTACATGTTCAGTGATGATGAGGTGGATTACCTCTCAGAGACCGAAGACACGCAGGAAGATCTGAAAACCAACGTGAAGTGGATTGCCATGAAGCAGCATTTCTTCACACAGGTGCTCATTGCTGATAAAACATTTGATAAGCCTACCCGACTGGTTTCTCAGAATGGTATAGAGGATCAGCCATTCGTTAAAAATATTACCGCTTCATTTACGGTGCCATATCAGCACTCGGCAAATGAGAGCTTTGGGATGAAGTTCTATTTTGGCCCCAATCATTATCAGACATTAAAGAAGACCGGGTTTAATCTCGAAAAACAAATTCCGCTTGGATGGGGCATCTTTGGCTGGGTGAACCGCTTCCTGGTAATTCCTGTCTTTAATTTCCTGAGTAGTTTTCAATGGAATTATGGTTTGATCATTTTGATTCTGACCATCGTAATTAAACTGGTTCTCACTCCTTTCACATATAAATCCTATCTCTCACAGGCCAAAATGAAGGTGCTGAAGCCGGAGGTGGAGGAGATTCAGGGCAAGTTCAAGGAAGAGCCAATGAAAATGCAACAAGAGATGATGGCGCTCTATCGAAAAGCGGGCGTGAGTCCCCTTGGTGGTTGTTTGCCCATGCTGCTGCAGTTGCCAATCCTGATTGCAATGTTTCGTTTCTTCCCGCAATCCATAGAGCTCCGTCAGGAAAGTTTTCTTTGGGCGCATGATCTGAGTACTTATGATTCCATCCTTGATCTTCCATTCACCATTCCTTTCTATGGTGCTCACGTGAGTTTATGGACCTTGCTCATGACCATTTCCACGATCCTGATTACGGTAGTGAATAGTCAGAGTACCGCTGCTAATCCGCAGATGAAGATGATGCTGTATCTTATGCCGATTTTTACACTGGGTATCTTTAACTCTTACTCTGCCGGCCTGAGTTATTATTACTTCCTCGCTAACGTTATCAGCATCGGTCAGCAGTATTTGTTCCGCGCCTTTGTGGATGACGATGCTATTCATAAGCAGATCCAGGAAAACAAAAAGAAACCTTCCTCGCAGAAAAAGTCGAAGTTTCAGCAGCGTCTGGAAGCCATGGCTAAGCAGAAGGGCTACAAGTTGCCGAAATAATCCGGCAGCTTCGGCGTTTTATAATAAACAGTGCACTGATGAAAAACGGCCTCGCTTTTATGACGGTATTCACCCTTGCCGTAATAATGTTGTCGTGCAAACCTTCCCTTGAAGTTGGAGCCAATAAGGCGGGTGCCGACTCCATCCTGACGGGGATTGAGCGCGGCCCCTGTTATGGCAAATGCCCTGAGTATAGAGCGGTGATTTATACTACCGGTTTTGCGGAGTATTATGGTCGCAGGAATAATCCTCGTCTGGGCTATTTCCAATGCCGCCTGAGCCCCGAAAAACTGGCTGAAGTGAAGTCTTTGATGAATCAATATGCCCTAGCGGATGCGGATTCTGAATATGTGAATAAGTATCTCGCCGATTTTCCCGCCTACTGGCTGATGGTGCGAGATGATAAAGGCTCCCGCAGAGTGCATGTCAATCATGAGGATCCTCCCGACAATATCAGGGATTATAGTTCTGAAATTGACAAACTGGTCGAAGGTCTTCCTTGGAAGGAAATTACCAGGGCTGGCGACCAATAATTCTTCTGGCACTTGCACTACTGCTGCTATTGCTTAAATTTGTTGCTACCTTAATACTTACGAAGATGTCTACTGATTTCCTGCCGTTAAACGGTACCGACCATATTGAATTTTATGTGGGGAATGCCAAACAGGCTGCCTATTATTATCAGCATGCCTGGGGTTTTAACCTGGTAGCTTACGCTGGTCCTGAAACGGGTGTCCGTGATCGCACTTCCTATGTGCTTCAGCAGGGTAGAATTCGTTTTGTACTGAGCACAGCCCTGTATCCTGATCATGAAATTACACGTCATGTCGCACAGCATGGTGATGGGGTGAAGGTGCTTGCCTTATGGGTGGATGACGCTGAAAAATCATTTTACGAAACCATGTCGCGCGGTGCAAAAGCGCACACTCAGCCATACACGCTCTCCGATGAAAACGGGGAAGTAAAAATAGCAGCGATTCATACCTACGGTGACACCATTCATCGCTTCGTGGAGCGTAAGAATTATTCCGGTCCCTTTCTGCCGGGTTTCCGTGAAGCAAAATCTACCATTCCTGTAAAATCTGTCGGATTGCAGGTGGTTGATCATTGCGTGGGTAATGTGGAACTCGGTAAAATGAATGATTGGGTAAAGTTCTATGAAGATGTGATGGGGTTCAAGATGATTATTACCTTCGATGATAAGGACATTAGTACTGAGTATTCTGCCTTAATGAGTAAGGTGGTTTCTAACGGGAACGGCTATGTGAAATTTCCAATCAATGAACCTGCCGAAGGAAAGAAGAAGTCGCAAATCGATGAGTATCTGGAATTTTATCATGGAGCCGGGGTGCAGCACATGGCCTTGCTTACGGATGATGTGATTGCAACTGTTTCTGAATTGAAGGAACGCGGCATTGATTTTCTGACAGTCCCCACGACTTATTATGATGAGTTACAGACTCGCGTTGGTAAAATTGATGAGAATGTGGAGGATTTAAAAAGACTTGGAATCCTGGTGGATCGTGATGACGAAGGCTACCTGCTTCAGATTTTCACAAAGCCCGTGGAAGATCGTCCAACCGTTTTCTATGAAATTATACAGCGTAAGGGCGCTAAATCCTTTGGCAAAGGCAACTTCAAGGCCCTTTTTGAAGCCATTGAGCGCGAGCAGGCGATGCGGGGTAATCTGTAAGCCTTTCAAAAATCATTTGCAACCGGTGCCCTTCAAGGCAACCGGTTTTTTTATGCAACTTAATTCGAGATTGATAGTATAAATGCGGAGTTAAAAAGATAAACCGCATGAGCCGGAAAAGTTTACAACAGAAGAATAAAGTAAAAACTACTTTGCGTCAGACAATGGTGGCCACTGCTGCCGCCGTTTCAGGATTAGTGGTCATCTTATTGGTCATTTTTAATCTCTTCGACGAAGAAGAAGGTCGTGCAGCAGAAAATAACATGATTTACAAATCTGCTACGGTTATCCAGGATACCACGAATGTACTCCGTGGTGCCCGTAATCAGATGGTGATTGGCGTCAGAATCGACTTCTCAGGAAACCGCAACCCGGCCAAGGTAGGGGCAATGGTTTTTAGTGCAGTAGGAACAGCAGTGCCCATTAGTAAAAACATTTCCAATGCAAGACTTTGGTATACAGCTGAAAGTTCTGATTTTCAGGCAGTAAATCAGGTGGGAAGCACGGTAAAACTGGTCGATTCAAAAGATTTTACCATTCTGGTGAACCGGGAGGTAAAACCGGGGGCCAACTATTTCTGGCTCACATTTGATATTGATGCTCAGGCAACTACGAGTCCGGGAGCAATTGATGCAGCCTGCCGTGAAATCCGTATCGGTGCCATTAGCTATCGTCCGGATATCCCATCTCCTGCCGGTAAACGATTTGTGGAGGCCAATATCCCTTATTATTCCATGGGCAATTTTGCCATCAACAAGCTGAATTCCTGGAATTCGAAGCGTGATGGATCCGGCATTGCACCAAGACAGTTGAATGAAACCCGTAACAGCTATTTTATTCAGTCAGGACACGTGATGATTAGCAGCAATGGCGGTAATCTTCAAACCCTTGTGGTAGAGAATGGGGGCGAACTCAAGATAACTTCTCCGCTGCGACTCAATACCGTTTATGTGGCTTGTGGCGGAAAGATGGAGCAGGAGGCAGAGGTTAGCGATTACTATTGCTTTAACAATTTCATTCTTGAAGGGGGTGCTCAATATATTCATAATAATACGGGCCTTTTTCCCGGATTAAATTGCAGGTTTAGCCCTGCATCCACTGTTCAGTTTATCCGAATAGGAGAAAAAACATTGATGCGCGAAAGTCTGATTAACTGGGGATGTGTAACAATTACTCCTGAAGAAATGAAGGAAGTATCACTCGATCCC
>Ga0315906_10010368_pt1 | contig 10957 bp, 7 predicted proteins | sample LakEriMetagenome_4_FD_203526 | JGI IMG/M metagenome (GOLD analysis project Ga0315906, IMG submission 203526) | Freshwater fungal communities from buoy surface, Lake Erie, Ohio, United States - Buoy 2 MA122 | ecosystem: Environmental > Aquatic > Freshwater > Lake > Lake biofilm | place: USA: Lake... | reverse complement strand
GTGATGCCGAAGCTGTGACCTTCGTTGAGCCAGAAATTACGCAATTCCCAGGCCGGGCCGACGATCGGGCTGCCATCCGGCGTATAGGCGATGGCGCCGTTGTAGACCTTCTTGATCCCGACCTCGCCGAAGGCGGGCACGCGCGCGATCGCGGTCTCGATATGCGGCGCGATGCGGTCGAGATCTTCTTGGAAGAGTTCGTATTCGCTGTCCGTACCCGGACCGTCGACATAGCAGGCCGGAGCGCCGGTCTCGTAGGGTCCGAGGATCAGGCCGCCATTTTCTTCGCGCATGTACCAGGAGGAATCGGATTCCCGGAGCACGCCCATCTCCGGGAGGCCGCGGCGCTGGCGTTCGAGGATCGCGGGGTGCGGCTCCGTGACGATGTACTGGTGCTCGACCGGCATGACGGGCACGTCGAGCCCGACCATCGCGGCGGTACGGCGGGCGAAGCTGCCCGTCGCCGCGACGACATGTTCGCAGACGATGTCGCCGCGATCGGTCCGCACGATCCAGTCGCCGTCGTGCCGCCGTTCGATCGCGATCACGGTGGTGTTGCGGTTGATCTCGGCGCCGCGCGCCCGCGCGCCCTTGGCGAGGGCCTGGGTCAGGTCGGCCGGCTGGATATAGCCATCCTCGGGGTGGCGGATCGCGCCCAGGATGCCGTCAGTCTCGCAGAGCGGCCAGAGTTCCTTGACCTGCGACGGCGTGAGGATCTCGACCTTGATCCCGATCGTCTCCGCGACGCCGGCGTAGAACATGTACTCGTCCCACCGGTCGCGCGTTCGCGCGAGCCGGATGTTGGAGACCTGGCGCAGCCCGACATTCTGTCCGGTCTCCGCTTCCAGCGTCTTGTAGAGGGCGACCGAGTATTTGTGGATCTGGCCGACCGAGTAGCTGAGATTGAACAGTGGCAGTAATCCGGCCGCATGCCATGTCGATCCGGAGGTGAGTTCGCGACGCTCCAGCAGCACGCTGTCGGTCCAGCCCTTCTTCGCCAGATGGTAGAGCGTCGACACGCCGACCGCGCCGCCGCCGATCACCACCGCCCGCGCCTGGCTTCTCATGCTCGCTCTCCGTCGTCCGATATCAATGCGTGGCGTCGGGCATCGCCGCCTTGCGGCGCGCGATGAAGTCGTTCAGCGCCTCGTCGATCGCCGGGTCGAGGGGCGGCGCCTCGTAGGTATCGAGCATGCGCTTCCACAGGCGGTTGGCGCGCTGCGGCGCGTCGAGGCGTCCCTCGGCCTCCCATTGCTCGACCGAATTGTTGTCGGCGATCTCCGAGCGGAAGAACGCGGTCTCGAAATTCGCCTGGGTATGGGCGCAGCCCAGGAAATGTCCGCCCGGCTCGACCTCGTGGAAGGCCTCGAAGGCCTGGGCGTTCTCCGACAGATCGACGCCGCGCGCCAGCACGTGCATCATCCCCAGCTGGTCGAGATCCATGACGAATTTCTCGTAGGACGAAGCGAGGCCGCCTTCCATCCAGCCGGCGGCGTGGAGGACGAAATTGGTTCCCGCGAACAGCGTCGGCAGCAGGGTCTGCGCGCTTTCATAGGCGGCCTGGGCGTCCGGTATCTTGGACGCGCAGAGCGATCCGCCGGTGCGGAACGGCAGACCGAGACGGCGGGCCAGCTGGCCCGCGCCGTAGATCGCGAGCGCGGCCTCCGGCGTACCGAAAGTGGGCGCCCCGGACTGCATCGACAGGGTCGAGACGAAGGTGCCGAAGATGACCGGCGCGCCTGGGCGCACCAGCTGCGTGAAGGCGACGCCGGCGAGGATCTCGGCCAGCGCCTGGGTCAGCGTGCCCGCGACGGTCACCGGGCTCATCGCGCCGGACAGGATGAAAGGCGTGATGATCGTCGCCTGGTTTGCGGCGGCGTAGACCTCGGCGGCGCCGAGCATCGTGCCGTCCCAGACCATCGGCGAGTTGGCGTTGATGAGGCTGGTGCAGACGGTGTTCGTCTCGAGGAACTCCGTGCCGAAGAGGATCCGGCACATCTCCACGGTGTCGCGCGCCCGGTCGGGATGAGTGACCGAGCCCATGAACGGTTTGTCCGACCAGCGCATATGCGCATAGACCATGTCGAGGTGCCGCTTGTTGATCGGCAGGTCGACGGGCTCGCAGACCGTGCCGCCGGAATGGTGCATGTGCGGGCTCGCATAGGCGAGCTTCACGAAATTGCGGAAATCCTCGATCGTTCCGTAGCGCCGCCCGCGCTCGATGTCATGGACGAAGGGCGAGCCGTAGACCGGCGCGAAGACCAGGCTGTCGCCGCCGATATGGACGCTGCGCGCGCGGTTTCGGGCGACCTGCACGAAGTCCCGCGGTGCGGTCGCGGCAAGGCTGCGCGCGAGGCCGCGTGGAAAACGAACCCGGGTTCCCTTGACGTCGCATCCTGCGCCGGCGAGCAGCGACAGGGCGTGCGGATGGTCACGGAACTCGATGCCGACCTCTTCCAGGAGGCGGTCGGCATTCGCCTCGATCAGCGCGAGCCCCTCGTTCGAGATCATCTCGGTCGTCGGGATGCTGCGCCGGATGTAGGGAACCGATGCCGCGCGCGCCTGTAGACGCTGCGTGCGGCGAGCCTCGCGCCCGCGCCGCGATTCGCGCCCGGTGCTACGCGGTTCGTTGTCGTCCATGCGGTCCTCTCATGATTTGACGCGCGTTGTTGTCATCTTACTGCAACAATGCCTCTTGCCGCAGCCTCGCGCCATTGGCTAGGGGAGAGTGATGGTCGCCAAGAGCAGAACCGCCGAGGAAGTCGACTACATCGTCGTGGGCTCCGGTTCCGCGGGGTCGGTGCTCGCCAATCGTCTCAGCGAGGATGGCCGGCACCGGGTCCTGGTCCTCGAGCATGGCGGCAGCGACCGGTCGGTCTTCATCCAGATGCCGAGTGCGTTGGCGATCCCGATGAACTCGCCGCGCTACGATTGGGGCTACCATACCGAGCCCGAGCCGCATCTGGGCGGCCGCAGCCTGCATTGTCCGCGCGGCAAGGTGATCGGCGGATCGTCGTCGATCAACGGCATGGTCTATGTGCGCGGCCATGCGCTCGACTTCGAGCGCTGGGCGGACGAGGGGGCGCGCGGATGGTCCTATCGCGATGTCCTGCCCTATTTCCGCCGCGCCGAAACGCGCGCGGAGGGCGGCGACCCGTATCGTGGCGAGTCCGGACCGCTCAACACAAGCTACGGTCGGCTCGCGAACCCCCTCTACCGATGCTTCATCGATGCCGGACGCCAGGCCGGCTATGCCGAGAGCGAGGATCTCAACGGGTTCCGGCAGGAGGGTTTCGGCCGGTTCGACATGACCGTGCATCGCGGCCGGAGATGGTCGGCCGCGAACGCCTATCTGCGGCCGGCGCTGCGCCGGGCGAATCTCGAATTGCGGTCGCAGTGTCTCGTCACGCGCATCCTGCTCGAGAAGGGCCGCGCGACCGGTGTCGCCTATCTGCGCGGCGGTCGGGAGACGATCGTCCACGCCCGGCGCGAGGTCATCCTGGCGGGCGGCCCGATCAACTCGCCGCAACTGCTCGAATTGTCCGGCATCGGCCGGCCGGATGAACTCGGCCGTCATGGGGTCCCGGTCAGGCATGCGCTGAACGGCGTCGGCGAGAACCTCCAGGACCATCTCGAATTCTACTTCCAGATGGCATGCACGAAGCCGATCACGCTCTATTCCGCGCTCGGTCCGATGGCGAAGCTGCGTATCGGGCTGCGCTGGCTCCTGGCCAAGGACGGGCTCGGCGCGACCAACCATTTCGAGGTCGGTGGCTTCATTCGCAGCCGCGCCGGTATCCGCCATCCCGACATCCAGTTCCATTTCCTGTCCCTCGCGATCAGCTATGACGGCACGCGCCAGGTCCGGCGCCACGGCTTCCAGGCTCATGTCGGGTCGATGCGATCGAAGTCGCGCGGCTGGGTCAGGCTGCGCTCGGCGGACCCCCACGACCGGCCGGCAATCCTGTTCAACTACATGAGCCACCCTGACGATTGGGCGGAGATGCGGGCCTGCGTACGCCTTACGCGCGAGATCTTCGCCCAGGACGCCTTCGCGCCCTATCGCGGCGAGGAACTGTCCCCTGGGGCCGATGTCGTGGACGACGCGCAGATCGACGCGTTCGTGCGGCGCAGTGTCGAGAGCGCCTACCATCCCTGCGGCACCTGTCGGATGGGTGATCCCGCCGATCCGATGACCGTGGTCGATCCGCAGGCCAGGGTCGTCGGGCTGGACGGCCTGCGTGTCGTCGATTCGTCGATCATGCCGTCGATCACGACCGGAAATCTCAACGCGCCGACGATCATGCTGGCGGAGAAATGCGCCGATGCGATACTGGGGCGGCCGCCCCTGGCGCCCATCGACGCGCCGTTCCATGTCGCTCCCGATTGGGAGACGAGCCAACGCTGACTGCCCCCGGCGGTCGGTCAGCTCGCCAAGGAGACCGCTTCGTGACCGATCTGTCCTGGAACCGAATCCTGATCACCGGGGCTGCCGGAAAGATCGGCACGACGTTGCGCGCCGGACTTGCCGGTCGCCACGGCACCCTGCGTCTGCTCGACCGGCGGCCGGTGGAGGGACTGCGCCCAGGCGAGGAGGAGATCGTCGCCGATCTGCGTGACCGCGCCGCGCTGACCCGCGCGGTCGACGGCGTCGACGCGGTGATCCATCTCGCCGGCGCGCCGGAGCCGCGCGATTTCGAAGAGATGTTCCGCGCCAATGTCCGCGGCCTCTACGACCTGTTCGAGGCGGCGCGCGCGGCGTCCGTGAAGCGCATCGTCTTCGCCTCGACCAACCACACCTACGGCATGTACCCGGTCTCGCACGGCATGTCCGAGACCGATCCCGTTCGTCCCGACAGTTTCTACGGGGTGGCCAAGGTCTTCGGCGAGAACATGCTCCGCTACTACTACGACAAGCACGGCATCGAATCGGTGAGTCTGCGCATCGGCAGCTTCGAGGAACGTCCGAGCCAGCAGCGGCATCTCTCGACGTGGTTCAGCCCGCGCGACGCCGTCGAGATGTTCGATCGCGCGCTCAAACAACCGGACGTGGGCGCCGCCATCGTGTTCGGGATGTCGGGAAACACGCGGATCCGGATCGCCCATCCGAACTGGGAGGCGATCGGCTTCACGCCTGCCGACAACGCCGAGACATGGCGCGACCGCCTCGCCGCCGAGGGTGTCGACGTCGATGGCGACCTCGAATGGAAGCGACACGGCGGCATCTACGAAGGCAAGGCGTATTGATCGCGACCGAAGCCGCCCTGTCGCCGTCCGGCATCGAATTGTCACGGAGCTGAGACCGTCGCGTCACCGCCATCCCGGATTCCTTGCGTCACCGCGCGTGGCGCGGGCGACAACGGAGCGACGGCATGACGGACATATTCGATCGGCGACGCCTGATGCGGCGCGGTGCGGCGCTTGCTGCGGGCGGCTTCATCGCCCAGGGGCCTTGGCTGGCGGAACAGATCGCGCGGGCACAGACGCCTCGCGGCCGGGCGTTGCGTATCGCCCTGGGTGGCCTCGATACGTCCGATCCGCATCGTCATACCGGTTCGATCTCGGTCCAGCAGGTCTATGTCGAGGGTCTGACGAGCATCGCCGACGACGGCAAGGCGATCCCCTATCTCGCCGAATCCTGGACCGTGAGCCCCGATGGCAGGCGCTATACGTTCCGGATCCGTCAGGGCGTGCGCTTCCACAACGGTCGCGCGATGACCGCAATGGATGTCAAGGCGAACGCCGAGCGCGTGCGTGACAAGGTGCGCCGCGGTTGGCTGGCGGCGCCCATGCAACTGGTCAAGACGCTCGAGGCGCCCGATCCCACGCAGTTCGTGATGGAGATGTCGGAGCCCTACGGCCCGTTGCTCAACATCCTGTCGGAACTTTGGATCCTCGCGCCAGAGAGCCCGGGATGGGATGCAACGATCCAGACGCCGATCGGAACGGGACCCTATCGTTTCGGCCGCTGGATCCCGAACGAGAGGCTCGACGCGCCGGCGTTCGAGTCCTACTGGCAGCCCGGTCTGCCGCGCAACGCGGGCGTCGAGTTCAATCTTCGCGATACGGTCGATTACACGCTCGCCCTGCGCGCCGGTGACCTGCACGTGGCGCGTGCCCCGGCCAACCAGATGGCGGTGCTCAAGGCCGATCCGAACATCGAATTGCAGGCGATGAAGGATACGAGTTGGATCTTCTGGTCCTTCAACAACCGCAAGCCTCGTGCGCCCTTCGACAACGTGCGGGTGCGCGAGGCGGTCTGCCACGCGATGGACAAGTCTGCGCTCCTCCGGATCTGGGCGGGCGAGGGCGGCGTCGCGACCAACCAGATGGCGGCCCCAGGCAACTTCTATTGGGACGAGGCGTTGCACCGCGCCGATCATCACGCCCGGCCGGATCGTGCGCGGGCGCTCGCGATGCTGCGGGCGGAGGGCGTCGACCCTGCCCGGACGCCATTGCGGATCGTGTCCTGGGAGAACGACTATTCCCAGGCCTGCGCGCAGACGATGCGCGAACTCGGCTTCCAGGTGGAGCATCTGGCGCTCGACGATCTCGGCGCCCAGCGCCGCCTCGGCCAATACGACTGGGACCTGGCGCCGTTCGGAAGCGGGCCACGCGCCGATATCTTCCTGCGCTACATCCGATTGCTGTCCGACGGGCCCAATACGGGGCTCTGGGGTAGCCCGCAGGATCCGGCTTTCGATGCGATCGTGCGCAAGGCTGTCGCCGCTGTCGATCTCGACACGCGCCGGCAGTTCTACCTCGATGCCTGGCGCCATGCGATGGAGCGCTATTGGACGGTCGTGATCGGTCATTCCGCCGAGACGATCGCCAACCGGCGCGATGTCGTCGGCTGGTCGCCGGGCTTCACCTGGGCCGCCGCCCGGGTCGATGGAGGCGCCGCCTATGCGGATCTCTCCCGTCTGCGCTGACGAAGGCGGGGCCGGTTCGGTGAGATCGCGGGGCGCGGCGATCGCGGTGGTCATCCTGGGGGGCGCGGTTCTCCTCGCCCTGGCAGGACCGGCGCTCTCGGGCCTCGACCCGCTCGCGCAGAACATCGGCGGCGCCAATACGCCGCCGAGCGCGGCGCATTGGCTTGGCCAGGATCACCTGGGACGCGACATTTTCACCCGGCTTGCCGTGGGAACCCGGCTGACGCTGTTCGTCGCCCTGGCCGCGACGCTGGCGGCGGTCCTGATCGGCGCGGTGCTGGGCCTTGTCGCGATCGCGTCGGGACGGATTGCCGAGACCTTGGTGTTCGGTGGCTACGATCTCGTGCGCGCGATGCCGTCGATCCTGCTCGCGATGACGCTGCTGGTGGCGCTCGGGCCGGGGATTCTGCCGCTCACGCTCGCAATCGGCATCGCATATGCCCCTATCTTCGCCCATGTCGCGCGTGCCGTATGGCGGCGCGAGAGCAGCGCCGGATACGTCGCCGCCGCGCGCGTGATGGCCGCTCCGCCCCTGTCCATCCTCTCCCGGCATGTCGCACCGAACCTGTTCGGCGCGATCGTCACCCAGGCGGCGATCGTCGTCCCGCGGGCCATCACGACGGAGTCGGTGCTCAGTTTCTTCGGGATCGGCGTCACGCCGGGGACCCCGACCTGGGGCCGCATGATCGCCGATGCGGTCCGGCATGCCGAGACCGCGCCGCTCGCCCTCGCGATGCCGGTAGCCGCTTTGTCGGCGATCACGCTTGCCTTCGCGCTGCTGGGCGATCGTCTGCGCCTCGGCTCCGATCCGCTGCGGCGGGGTATGGCCGCATGACCCGTGGTTTCGCCGGATCCGGGGCCGCGCTGCTGCGCCATGGCGCGGTGGTATGCGCGATCGCGGTCGTGATGTTCTTTCTGATCCGCGTCATTCCTGGCGACGTCGTCGACGTGCTCGCGGCCGAGGGCGACCTCAGCGATTCCGAGATCGCCGCGCTGCGTGCCGAGTTGGGGCTGGATCGCGGGGTCGCCGCGCAGTTCGTCGCCTGGCTGGCGGCGGCGGCGCGGGGGGATCTTGGCCTGTCCATCCGCTTCGAACGGCCTGTCGCCGAGATGATCTGGTTCGCCGTGCCGGGAACGCTCGCGCTCGCCGCCAAGGCATTGGCGATCGGCCTGACCCTTGGCATCGGTCTTGCGGCTGCCGCCGTCATCTGGCCGCGCCGCGTCTTCGTCTGGCTCGTCAACGCGGTCAATCTCTGGTCGATCGCCTTGCCGACCTTCTGCGTCGGTCTGGCCGCGATCCTGATCTTCTCCATCTGGCTCGGATGGCTGCCGGTCCTTGGACAGGCGACGCTGCCCGCGATTGTGATCGGCATCGATATCGCCGGTCAGCTCGCCAAGCCTCTGCACGAGGAATTGAAGGAGATTGCGGCGGCGCCGTTCGTTCGCGCCGCGCGCGCACGCGGTCAATCGCGCGCGACCATCGTGTTCCGACACCTCCTGCCCAACGCGGCGCCCGTGGCGATCGCGCTGTCCGGGCTCATTCTCGCGGGCTTGATCGGCGGCACCTTGACCATGGAGGTCCTGTTCGGGCTGCCGGGCCTGGGGACGGTGGCGCTTCAGGCGATCCTCGGTCGCGATTATCCCGTCGTCCAGGCCGTCATCCTCGTCTTCGCGTTGGCGATCGTCCTGGTCAACGCGCTGACCGATCTCTGCCAGCGCGCCCTCGATCCGCGGTTGAGACATGACTAGGCCGGCACGCCTGCTCTCCGTGGATTCTCTCAGCGTGAAGATCGGCGCGCGCCGGGTCGTGGACCGGGTCGCGCTGGAGATCGCGACGGGCGAGACCCTCGGGCTTGTCGGTGAGTCCGGATCGGGCAAGTCGATGACCGCCTTCGCCCTGGGGGGGCTGCTTCCGCCCGTCGCGCGGGCCGAAGGCATCATCCATCTCGCCGGCGACGCCTTGCCTGCGGACCGGCCGGAGGCATGGGATCCGATCCGCGGACGGCGGGTCGGCGTCGTGTTCCAGGACCCCTATGCCAGCTTCGATCCCTTGCGCACGGTCGGAGCGCAGATCGCCATGGCGTGTCATCTGCCCCGCGAAGCGGCGCGCGCGCGTACGCTGGCGTTGCTGGAGGAATGTGGGCTGCCTGAACCCGGGGCGATGGCTGGCGCCTATCCGCATCAGGTGTCGGGAGGGCAGTTGCAGCGCGCGGGGCTCGCCGCCGCGCTCGCCCAGGCGCCAGCGCTTCTGATCGCCGACGAGCCGACGACGGCGCTCGATGCCACGGTCCAGGCCCAGATCGTCGAGCTCCTGCGGCGCCTGCAGGCGCGCCACGGGATGGCGATCCTGTTCATCAGCCATGACCTCGCGGTCGTCGCGCGCGTCGCGGACCGCGTGGCTGTGATGAAGGATGGTCGGATCGTCGAGACCGGGACCGCCGCCCGTGTCCTGTCGGCACCGTCGCACGCCTACACGCAGGTGCTCGTCGCGTCTCGGCCAGCTGGACGGATCGGCGCGCCGGTCCGTCCCGGCGACACGATCGCGCTCGAGTCCAGCTCCGTCGGGTTCGCCTATGCGCCGCGGCGGATGGGAGCGGTGCGCGAAGCCGCGCTCGCAGATGTCTCGCTGCGGATACCGGCGGGTGTCTGTCTTGGACTGGTCGGCGAATCGGGATCGGGAAAATCGACCTTCGGTCGGCTTGCGGTCGGATCGGCTCGCCCGAGCTCGGGATCGCTGCGCGTCTTCGGCCTCGAGCCGTCCGATCCAGCCAGCGCGCGGGCGCGCGCGCGTCTGGTGCAGATGGTCTTCCAGGACGCGGCCGGCAGTCTCAATCCGCGGCGCATGGTCGTCGCGAGTCTCATGGAACCCCTCGCGCTCCACGGTATCGGCACGCGCGGCGAGCGCCAGGATCGCGCAGCGGCGCTGCTCGACGAGGTGGGGCTCGGGACCGAACATCTGCGGCGCTACCCGCATGAGTTGTCGGGCGGTCAGCGCCAACGCGTCGCGATCGCGCGGTCGCTGGCGCTCGATCCTGCACTCCTCGTCTGCGACGAACCGGTCACGGCGCTCGACATGACGATCCAGGCGCAGATCCTGAAGCTTCTGGCCGACATACGGGCAAGACGCGCTATGGCGATGCTGTTCATCAGCCACGACATCGCCGCCGTGGAAGCGATGGCCGACGACGTCGCCGTGCTGCATCGCGGCCGCGTCGTCGAATACGGCGCGGCGAGCCGTATCCTTCATGCGCCCGTGGACGGCTACACGCGCGCCCTGCTTGGCGCGGTCGCCCGGCTACCCGTTCGCTCCGCATCCGCCGTCGCGCGGTGATGCGCGCGTCACCCCAGGGTCAGCGCGCGCCCGTCGAGGTCCGGGGCATCGACACCGAGGTGACGCAGGGCCGTCGGCGCGATGTCGAGGATCGAACTCGGCATGTCGGTGACGCTGCCCGGCGCGACGGCCGCGCCATCGACGACGAGGAACGGGTTCTGCTCCCAGGCGCCGAGACCGCCATGCGAGCCGAACCCGGTCTTTACGCGGCCATCGGCGGCGAGGGCGACGAGGTCACTGCGACCCGGAACGCCATACCCGTTGCACGCAGCGCTGGCGCGCAGCGTGAACGCGATCGCCAATCCATGCGCCGGTGCGAGCCCGACCTGTCCCAGGTCCTCGGCCGGGAACACGGTGCCGATCCAGGATTGCTGCTGCAGATACGCGGCGATCGCCGGTGCGCGCGCCGCTGCATCGGGGGCGAGTGAAACGAGACCGCTGAACCCCTGCGGCGCGATGGCGACGTCTGTCGAGCCGAGAGAGGCCTTGAGCCCCGCAGCCACAAGATCGGCGTCCAGCCGGATCGTCTCGCCGACGGTCTCCTGGCCGTGATCAGAGCCGACGAGCAGGAGGATGTCGTCGCCCGCGGCGCGCAGCGCGTCGACGCAGGCCGCGACCTCGCCGACGCAGCGATCCGCCGCGGCGATGGCGGCGAGATGCGCCGGAGATCCGAGTTCGCTCGCATGCATCGTGT
>Ga0315906_10010367_pt1 | contig 10958 bp, 6 predicted proteins | sample LakEriMetagenome_4_FD_203526 | JGI IMG/M metagenome (GOLD analysis project Ga0315906, IMG submission 203526) | Freshwater fungal communities from buoy surface, Lake Erie, Ohio, United States - Buoy 2 MA122 | ecosystem: Environmental > Aquatic > Freshwater > Lake > Lake biofilm | place: USA: Lake... | reverse complement strand
GGCATATTTGATGCAGCGGTAAGAGCCGTTGAAACTGTGGATAGTTGTCTTGGAAAAGTAGTGGATGCCGGTGTAAGCGAAGGATACGAACTGATTATTATTGCGGATCATGGCAATGCAGACAAAATGAAAAACGAAGATGGTACGCCCAATACAGCTCACACTACCAATCCGGTTCCCTGCATCCTGGTAACACAAAGAAAAAATATTGAACTGCAACCTGGTCGTCTTGCCGATGTAGCACCCACTTTGCTGGAGCTGATGGAACTAAAAGCACCGGTTGAAATGAATGGCAAAAGTCTGTTAAAGAAATGATGCATCGTCATTTTACAAAAATATTACTGGTTACGGTAATGCTGTCATGCAGTTTGCAAATCAAGGCGCAATCACGACTGGGTATTTACGCTGGAGGAGGCATCAGCTGGTATTACGGAGATATGAATGACCGCGTAATCACTGATCCTGAACTATTCACCGGACACTTTAATGGCGGACTGCTTTATCGACTTGGTTATCGCTGGAATATCGTAGCCAATATCCATATGGGAAGTCTGGAAGGTGCCGACTCATTAGCCATCAGCGAGTATAAATTAGAACGTGATTTACATTACAGAACGGATATTACGGAAGGATCATTGCTCTTCAACTATTATCCGTTCAACAGTAAAAAAATCAGACCGTATCTTATTGCAGGTGTAGGATACTTCCGCTTCAATCCGATTGCAGACACTCCCGATGGAAAAGAAGTAGAACTACAGCCTTTGGGAACAGAAGGTCAGTACATAAATAGTAACAACAGTAATTATCCGGAGCCCTATGAGTTATCACAAATTTCTGTTCCATTCGGAATTGGATTTGAGTATGGACTCTCCCGCGCTTTTACCTTAAGGCTCGAAATTGTGAATCACCTTACTACTACCGATTACCTGGATGATTTAAGTGGCAAATATGCAGACTCCACGCAGCTGGCCAGTACACCCAACGGTTTACTTGCTATAGAAATGGCCAATAACATGAGTACTGGTTATCCTGAAAAAACGAAAAACCGGGGCGACTCCAATCAAAACGATCTGTTTACCACTGTGGGCATATCCTTGCTGTACACACCTGTATTCAGCAAAAGTGGTTATGGCGCCAAAGGCATTACCGGCTCGGGACTGAAAGCCAGGAAAAAGAAGAAAAGGAATTGCGCTGCATACGACTAACAATCTTTGCAAATCAGGGTTCAGCACTGCGGTTAATCCGTAATTTTGCTGCTGGAAAGCAGTAGCGTGGAAATTCAGGACATCTTAAAAATTTATGGCGAAAGTGGGCAACATCGTGAGCTCGCGCGCCTGCTTGTTCCCGGAAATGCACGACACATTCATTTGCTGGGTCATAATGGCTCTTCTGCTGCTGTGTCGCTTGCCGCACTTTACCGGCTGCAACCGATGCCCATTCTGGTAATTGCCGGTGATCGTGAGGAAGCTGCTTATTTTCAGAATGACCTGGAGAATCTGCTGGGCGATTTAAAGGCGCACCTCTACCCTGCCTCTTACAGAAAGCCTTACCATCTCGACCAGCCCGACAACAACATGATTCTGCAGCGAGCAGAAATCCTGAGTCGTATCAACAAACATCAGGACGCATTTTTAGTAGTTACTTATCCGGAAGCTGTTCATGAACGAGTGGTAACCAGAAAATCCCTCGAACGCAATACGCTGGAGATTCGGGCCGGTGAAAATCCCGGTATCGACTTTCTGACTGAATTTCTGCAGGAAAACAATTTCGAGCGCAACGACTTTGTTTATGAGCCCGGTCAATTCGCTATCCGGGGTGGCATTGCCGACGTGTATTCCTTTGCCCATGAACTGCCTTTCCGAATTGAATTTTTTAAGGACAAGATTGAATCCATCCGCACCTTTGACCCCTCTACCCAATTATCCGAGGTGCATATGGGGCACATTACCATTATCCCCAATATTCAATCCGGCACCGTTTACGAAGAACACGAATCCTTCTTCGATTTTCTTCCCTCCAACACCATTGTGTTTGCGCAAGACTTGACCTACACCGATGAAGCCATTACTGCGAGCCTTAAACAGGTTGATGAAAAATACGGCGAAACCGTAAGCGTAGAAAATGACCAGTCGCTAAGAAAAGTTGCAGAACTCTTCGACAGTGCTAAAACATTTGATGCGGCCATCAGTAATCATGTTACGGTAGAATTTGGAACTAAGCCCAAATACAAGGCAGATGCGGTAATAAAGTATTCTATCCGGCCACAGCCGCACTTCAATAAAAACTTCAATCTCCTGCTCGAAGATTTATTTTTAAACCAGCGAAAAGGATTCACCAACATTCTCTTTTCTGAATCACCAAGGCAATCCGAAAGATTGTTTGCCATTTTTGAAGATCTGCCAAGACCGGAAGCGTTTAAAGGGCAGGAATTAAAATTTAATTCTCTGCTTACCGGGCTGCATCAGGGATTCATTGATGATGAATTGAAGCTCGTTTGCTATACAGATCATCAGGTATTTGATCGCTATCACCGTTTCAGGCTGAAGAAAAATTATAGTAAAAGCGAAGCGATCACCCTCAAGGAATTATACAGTTTAAAGCCTGGCGACTTTATTACACACATAGATCACGGCGTTGGCCGCTTTGCTGGCCTTGAAACACTGGAAGTAAACGGAAAACCACAGGAAGCAATTAGGCTGGTGTATAAGGATAATGACATTCTTTACATCAGTATTCATTCGCTACACCGTATTGCACGCTATACCAGTAAAGATGGTGCCGCTCCAACTCTGAATAAACTCGGATCAACGGCATGGAGCACACTGAAGCAGAAGACTAAAAAGAAAGTCAAGGATATTGCGAAAGACCTGATTGCTCTGTACGCAAAAAGAAGAGCGCAAAAGGGATTTGCATTTACCAGGGATACCTATTTACAGACCGAGCTTGAAGTCTCCTTTATGTATGAAGATACACCGGATCAGGTGAAAGCAACGCGCGATGTGAAGAAGGATATGGAAAAAGATTTTCCGATGGACCGGCTCATCTGCGGTGATGTGGGCTTCGGGAAAACGGAAATTGCCATTCGCGCAGCCTTTAAGTCGGTAACCGATGGGAAACAGGTTGCCATACTTGTTCCTACCACCATTCTGGCACTTCAGCACTATCGCACCTTCAGTGAACGTCTGAAAGATTTTCCCTGCAATATTGATTACATTAACCGTTTCAAATCAACGGCGCAGCAAAACGATACCCTGCAGCGACTGGAAGCCGGAAAAATTGACATCATCATCGGCACACACCGGATTCTGAGTAAAGACGTAAAATTCAAAGATCTGGGTTTAATGATCATTGATGAAGAACAGAAGTTCGGAGTCAGCAGCAAAGAAAAATTGAAATCGTTGCGCGTAAATGTTGACACGCTGACACTCACGGCAACGCCTATACCCAGAACGCTGCAGTTCTCGCTGATGGGAGCCCGCGATTTATCCGTGATCAACACACCTCCACCCAACCGTCACCCGGTTACCACCGAAGTGCACGTTTTCAATGAGAATCTCATTCGGGATGCTATCAACTATGAAGTTAGTCGCGGCGGACAAGCCTTTTTTGTGCATAATCGCGTTCAGGACATTCATGATATTGCCGGACTGATCAAACGTTTATGTCCGGAAGTAAGTGTGGGCGTTGGACATGGACAAATGGACGGAGATCAGCTCGAAGATGTACTGATGAAATTCATTGAAGGAGAGACTGATGTGCTGGTAGCAACTACGATCATTGAATCGGGGCTGGACATCAGCAATGCCAATACGATGATCATTAATAATGCGCATTACTTTGGACTGAGTGATTTGCACCAGATGCGTGGGCGTGTGGGACGTTCCAATAAGAAAGCTTTTTGCTATCTGATGGCGCCTCCGCTAACGGTACTCACACCGGAAGCGCGGCAGCGTTTAAAAGCTTTAGAAGAGCATGCAGAGCTGGGCAGCGGCTTTATGGTTGCCATGCGCGACCTCGACATTCGCGGAGCGGGAAATCTGTTAGGTGGAGAACAAAGCGGATTCATCAGTGAAATCGGCTTTGAGATGTACCATAAAATTCTCGATGAAGCCATTCATGAATTGAAAGAATCCGACTTTAAGGATCTGTTCCCTGCTGAAGAAGAAAGTGATTTTGTGCGCGACTGCCAGATCGATACGGATCTTGAAATGCGTATCCCTGATACTTATGTAAGTAATACTGCGGAGCGATTGAGTCTTTACAAGGAACTGGATGAGATTGCGTCTGAAGAAAAACTGCAAGCTTTCGGAGAGCAGTTACGCGACCGATTCGGGCCGGTTCCTCCACAGGTCAGTGAATTGATGCACACCATCCGTTTGCGCTGGAAAGCAAAGAAGCTGGGCTTTGAGAAAATCATTCTGAAAAACAGAACTTTAAAAACTTACTTTCTACAGAATCAGAATTCACCCTATTTCAAATCAGGTATTTTTAATTCCATACTGATGTTTGTGCAAACCAATCCCCGCCTTTGTAAACTAAAGGAAGAAAAAGGAAAGCTGAGCTTAACGCTGATGCAGATGGATACTGTTCAGGAAGCGAACCGGATTTTAGAAAGGATTCTGGAAAAGGAAACGGTTTAGGTCAGGACCGCAGGATCGCAGGGCCGCAGGGTTGCAGGACCCAAAAGTTTGCAGGGTTGCCGGGCCGAAGGGCCAAAGTTCTTTTTACTTATTGCGCCATGATGAATTCATCGTCGAAAAGCAAAACAAAATAACAACCACACGACACTGATAAGAGTCACGCCTCATAAACCACGAAATATTTTTTATCCAACCCGAAGGGTTGATAGAACGTGCAGCCCGGAATAAAATTCCGGGAAGAGAATTTATAAAAATTCGACCCCGGAGGGGTTGCAGAAAACAGCCAGGGATTACATCACTTCTGGCCGAAGGGCCCTTTCAGAGTCCGTTTTAACTTGAACACATTGCCCGAAATTACATCCTGCGGAACACCTCAAAGAACCCGTCCCGGGTTCGAAGTCAATCAGGATTGTAGCATTAGGGAGTCACCTTCTATTGAACAAAATCTAAGGATCACCTATTAAGCAACAAATTAAAACCCTGAAGAGACCAAAGTTCCTCACTACCCGAAAAATTGATCGTCGAAAATCAAAAAAATAACAACCACACGACTCGGAGAGGATTCAAATAAACAGATTGCCTAATTAAATTTAAAGCTTAATTATTTTCCACGAACCTTTTCTATCACCGCTGTTTGCTGAAATCAAATAAGTGCCGGAAAGTAAGCCGGAAAGATCGATTCGATTCTGACCTTTCTCTAACTTATGCTGTGACATCAACTGACCGGAAACGGAGTAAATAGAGGCCATCAATTCATGACCCGTATTTTCAATGGTAATCCCGGTTGTAAAAACTGTTGGATAAACTTTAACTGAATTTGTTAATGAGACCGAATTAATTCCCTGCGTTGACAACAGAGTATCGACGTTGACGGTATACAGGGAACGCCCGAAAGTTCCGGCCATTAAGCGGCGCTGAACCGGCTCGAGTTCAAGATCATATACTGGAACGTAAGGCATGTTATTTCCTGTTCGCAGCCAGTTAAGACCACCATTCACTGTGCCGTATACTCCGCCGTCAGTAGCCACAAAAATCACATTATCATTACCGGGTAGAATCAGCACATCATTAATTGCCAGTGAAGGAAGATCGCCACTGATATTCACCCATGCAGTTCCGTTATTGTCGGATCGGAAAATGTGGGGTTGATTTATGCCGTCTTTGTATCCCGAAACCGAAACAAATACACGGTTAGCCGTATTGGGTGAAAAATGTACAGAAGTAATATAACGGTCAGGCAGCCCCGCATTTATTGAGGTCCATGCACCGCCCTTGTTCGACGAAAACCAGACATTCCCGTCGCTGGTTCCTGCTAACAACTGATTACTGTTCAATGGTGACCAGTCGACTGCGCTCACAACGTGAAATCGGGGAGCAAAAATAACCCCATCGGTAAGATCCTGCCCTCCGGGTTGCCAGAACACATTCGTACCCGTTGAATTAATATACGACTGAAAAGTTCCTGTTAACATTTCATTCGGGTTCTGCGGATTAAAGACATAAGGCATGTCCCAGTTTCTGCGATCGCTGAAATCAATTCCTATGGTTGCATCAAAAAATGAAAAACCTCCATCGTCGGAATAATTGATTTGACCATTCTGATATTCTACAAATAAAATATTGGGGTTAGTAGGATGATAACGGATTGTAAAGCCATCGCCGCCAAAAATTCTATTCCAGGCATTGAAAGAAACTGCATTGCCGGATACGGTACCATTATCCTGAAGTCCGCCAGCGTACAAACCGGTAACATGCGGATTATAGGTAATACGATAAAACTGATTGTTCGGAATATTATCCGCATCGGTCCAGGTGATACCATCATCATTGGTCCGGTAGATGCCACCGTCGGTTGCGAGTAACCAGTTTTGTCCACCTAAATGAATAACGTCATGTTTATCGGCATGCGGATCGGAAGTAAACCAGGCGCCGCTCCATGAACTGCCATTATTATCAGTTTTCCAAAGATCTACTGCGCAGAGAAAAATTTCATTGTCGTCAGAAGGGTTCACAATTAATTTTCCGAAATACCATCCGAAGCCGCCCATGGCACCGGGATCAACTCCTGACGAATTAATAGGGCTCCATGCTGCGCCATAATTATCAGATCGGTATATGCCTGCAAACTCAAGTGTGGGATCAACATAAACAGCAAAGACACGTCCGGGTGTTGTACCGGAAACTGCCAGACCGATTCGCGACATATCACCAACGGGAAGTCCGGAACCTGCAGGATTCCATGTTGCACCGCCATTGGTAGAGATCCAGATGATGGCATCGGGACCAAACACAATCGAAGAAGAATTAGTCCGCAATCTGTTCCAGGATGCAGCATACAGTATATCCGGATTAAAAGGATCCATTACAAGATCAATAACGCCGGCAGAAGAATCAACAAATAAAACTTGATTCCAGCTAAGTCCACCGTCGGTACTTTTATAAACACCACGATTTGCATCGGGTTGAAACGGATAACCCATTGCTGCTGCATAAATGACAGAAGTATCGGTGGGATGCAAAACAATTTCGGTAACTATTCCGGTATTGGAAAGTCCGATGTTTGTCCAGGTAGCTCCGGCGTCATTGCTTTTATAGATACCATCGCCAACAAAAACATAGCCGCTAATATTTTCGTCGCCGCTTGCTGCATATACGACATCGCTATTGCTGGGGTGCATTTTAATATCTGAAATAGCCAGAAAACTCAAATCGTCGGAAACAGGAAACCAATTTTGACAATCGTCGGTAGTTTTCCAGACGCCACCGCTTGCACTACCGGCATAGAAAGTAGTCGGGACTACAGGATCCTGAAAAAGGCAGTTAATTCTTCCACCGATATTGCCGGGGCCCTCGAGTTGCCACTGGGTATTGAAAGAAGAGGAAGAGCGCAGCAGAGCATTATCCTGAACAACGTTTTTCAAGGTTTGCAGGTAAGCATGTACTGAAGGGGTGGTTTCGGGATAATTACGTACGATACCGGCCCAGTCATGAGGCTCAAAAAAATCCTTTTTAACAGGAGCATTATCTGTATGGAAATAAGCCATCAGGGATGCTATACAAAGAGAAAAAATAAGAATCAGAGACGGCTTGAGGAGCTTCATTTGGAAATGATTTATTCAAAATTAAGCAAACTATCCCCTGTCACAAGCCGGCTTTCACCTATTCTGACACATTGCTTACCAAGTTAAGGACCTCCCCGCACAGGCTATGTCGGATAATTGATAAGTACCAATATAAAATCGTATGCTGATCATCTCTATCGTAATTATTGCATCAGGAATCGGATGTGTTTGCTGGCAGCAATGGGCGGAAGTCCGTAAAGCCAATTATTAAGCAAACTTGGCTGCACCGCTTAGAATTCTATCTTTGCGGCCGCAATGCTCTATCTCAAAAAAAGTAAACTCCCCAAGGCGGGAAAAGGCCTGTTCGCTGATCAGAAGTTCACCCGTGGCGACATCGTGTGCGAATACGAAGGTGAAATTGTTCCCTGGTCAGTATGCCTTGACCGTGCTGAAAAAGGATTTGAAGGTTACGTATTTTTCATCAGCAGGAACCACTGTATTGATGCCTACTTCACTCCGGAAGCGCTGGGCCGCTATGCCAATGATGCCCGCGGAGTTAGCCGTGTAGATGGACTGCGCAACAATGCCCAGTATGAAATCAAGACCAGAAATGGTGAAAAGCGTGTATTTATTGTAGCCACGCGCACGATTCACCCGGGCGATGAAGTGCTTGTAGATTATGGCAATGACTACTGGAAAAATCTGGAGAAGCTGAAGCCGCTTTATGAGAAAATGCTGAAAGAACAGCGAGAAAAGCGACTGCTTCGCAAAGCTGAAAAAGAAAAAGAAGCGCAGCGGCAAAAGCGTAAATCCACCACCGTTACCAAAAAGAAAAAGCGTACAATTAAGCGTTAACATTAATTTGTTGATAGCTTATTGATTTTTTCAGTGACAGAATGTTGCAGAGAGTGATCTTTGCAGTATTACTTCTACGTCATGTACCTTTCTATTCTGATCATTTCCATTGCAAGTGCCCTCGTACTTTACAGCCAGTTTACAGAAATGCGTTCCCGCAGGGGCAACGATTCCGGTCCGGTAAGGATGAATTAATGACGATTCCATTACATTTTTTTGCAAAAGTGGCATAACACTTGGGCTAGTAATTATCCGTAAAATAATGTACGGCATGATTATGAAAACTTTACGTAATTATCTTGTAATTAGTATTTTGTTCCTGAACGGCACTTTATATGCTGATCACAACCCAAACAGCTCCCTGTTGCTGCATCATGAGGACTATGTTCCTTTGATCATCGAACTCAACTATATGCGTCATCACGCAGCGCAGACGGAGTTCACCTTCCACAACCTCTCCCCGGGCCGTCATTACCTGCGGGTATTTGGAATAAACGGTGAATACAGCATGCACGGTGAGCCGGTATTCTTCAAAGGGTTCGTAGACATTCCTGAAGCGAGTATAGTAAACGTAGTATTGCGTCGTAACAGAAGCCTGGTTTATGCCAGCATAGTTCCCCTTCAGGTTTATACTCCGGCTATTATCTGTATTCCTGATTCTTCCTATCCTGCACCTACGTATAACTGCCCCCCCGGCATGGATGCCCGTCGCTATGAGTCTATTCGGGCATCTATAGCCGCAAAAAGCTTTGACAAAACGCGTATTGACCTTGCCAAGCAGGCTATCCGGAACAATTCTATGAGCAGCGATCAGATTGCCGGGCTGGCAAAACTACTGACATACGACTCAAGCCGCCTTGCACTGGCAAAATTCGGCTACCATTATGTTGCTGACCCCGGGAATTACTTTGTATTAAACGACCTTTTTGCGTTCGACAGTAGTGTCAAGCAGCTGAGCGACTACATATCACGGTACTGATAAAGTGCTGTAGCTTCTGGCTTAAAGGGAGCCTCTTCCGGGTAAAAACCGGGAGGGGCTTCTGATTTTAGGATAGGGTGTTTAAAACGTACTAAAACCCGTACTTTTGTACATCTTAAACGCTGCTAATCCCATCCTTCTGCTATGGAACGTAACAACCAGGTTTTAGACCGGGTCATCATAAAATTTGCCGGCGACAGTGGTGACGGAATGCAATTAACCGGAACCCAATTCACCAATACCGCTGCCTTATGGGGAAATGACCTCAGCACTTTTCCGGATTTCCCTGCTGAAATCCGTGCTCCACAGGGGACTATCCCAGGTGTTTCCGGGTATCAGTTACACTTCGGCAGTACGAGCATCTTTACACCCGGTGATAGTTGTGATGTATTGGTAGCCATGAATGCAGCTGCCTTAAAGGCCAACCTCCGTCATCTTAAGAAAGGAGGTGTCATCATTGCCAATACGGATGGATTTGATCCGAAGAATCTGCGCCTCGCCAATTATGCAGAAGTTAATCCGCTGCAGGACGGTTCGCTTGAAAACTACAAAGTGATCACCATCGATGTCACCAAGATGACCCGGGCGGCACTTACAGATTCAGGACTCGGGACAAAAGAAATTGACAGAGCTAAAAACATGTTTGTACTCGGTTTTTTATACTGGATGTACAACCGTGAAATGAAACACACTGAAAAGTTTCTGGAAGATAAATTCAGGAAGAAGCCGGAAATCCTTGCTGCCAATCTGAAAATTCTGCATGCCGGCTATCACTTCGGCGATACGAGCGAAACATTTACAACGCGTTACACCGTTAATCCTGCGCCCATGCCGGCAGGTGTGTATCGCAATATCATGGGAAATCAGGCTACGGCCATCGGACTCATTGCGGCTGCCAGCAAATGCGGATTGGATATGTTTTACGGAACCTATCCGATAACACCGGCCTCCGACATTCTGCATGAACTAGCCAAATACAAAAATTTTGGTGTTCGCACCTTTCAGGCAGAAGATGAAATTGCTGCCATTTGCGCAACCATTGGTGCCTCTTTCGGTGGCAAGCTGGGCGTCACCTCTTCCTCGGGTCCGGGCATTGCATTAAAGGGGGAAGCGATCGGATTAGCCATCATGCTTGAAGTACCTTTAGTCATTATCAATGTTCAGCGTGGCGGACCATCCACAGGGCTTCCAACAAAAACGGAGCAAAGTGATTTAATGCAGGCGATGTATGGAAGAAATGGCGAAGCACCGCTGCCCGTGATTGCCAGTAATTCTCCAGCCGATTGTTTTGAAACAATTTATGAAGCTACACGACTAGCGCTGGAATTCATGACACCGGTAATTTACCTGAGCGACGGATACATTGCAAACGGATCTGAGCCCTGGTGTTTTCCAAGTTCTGATCAACTCTATTCAATCCAC
>Ga0315906_10010366_pt1 | contig 10958 bp, 9 predicted proteins | sample LakEriMetagenome_4_FD_203526 | JGI IMG/M metagenome (GOLD analysis project Ga0315906, IMG submission 203526) | Freshwater fungal communities from buoy surface, Lake Erie, Ohio, United States - Buoy 2 MA122 | ecosystem: Environmental > Aquatic > Freshwater > Lake > Lake biofilm | place: USA: Lake... | reverse complement strand
ATTGTCAGGTATCAATGACAATCTCAACTTTTCTTGAACAATTCATCAAATTTTTCAATATCTTTACCTGTAGTATTAGGTAAATAAAATATAGGAATCAAGCCATAGAATAAGCTACAAATAGCACAGGTTAGAAACACCCAACCCATTCCATATCTAGTGCTTATCTGTATGAATGATGAGGAGATGAAAAACCCAGCAACCGCATTGAAAAACCCAGCAATGGCAATTCCTTGGCTACGAACTGGCAGGGGTAAATATTCAGAGAACACTAACCAGATTATAATCCCAGGACCAATGGCAAAGGCAATTATAAATAACATTAAGCCACTAAGTAGTATAATTGGCGAGTTGTAACCACTAAAAAAATTAATCGCAACTATAAAGTGTGCTAAGGAAATGCTTATGCCGCAGTAGCCAAAGAGTAAATTACGTGGAAATCTTTCGACAATATTTATGCCTATTATTGTTCCTAGCACATTTATTGCGGTGATTCCCACACTTCCAAGTAATGCGGCATGTTTTGCCAGCCCAGCTTGGGTAATAAGAGTAGTACTTGTTTGTAGAATTGCATTGATACCAGTAAATTGATTTAAGAGAGTAATAAGAATTATTAGCAAAAGTACTTTTAGGTATTTGGCTTGAAATATATTGGCACTAAAGTTCAGGGAATTAGTATCATTCCAAGATGTGGTTATTGTTTTGCTTTCTTCTTCACTATGATCAATTAGTAAGGCTTTATAAGCTAATTGATGCTCTCCTTGACGAAATAACCAGCGTGGAGAGCAGGGCAGGTAATAAATAACTGAGATAAAAATCAAGGTTAAAATAAATAACAAAATAAAAGATATTTTCCAATTAATATCAAAGATAAACATTCCAACTAGATTGGCTAAGAGTAAGCCTATAGTAAAGCTTAGTTGATAAAGCGCAGTTAATTTACCTCGATGCTTATCATTTGCCATTTCAATTATATATAAAGAAATCGTAAACATAAGTAAACCACCACCAATACCTTGGAGTAATCTCCCTATAATAATATAATTAATTGAATTGGCAATAATAATACTTAAAGTCCCACTACAAAATATAGTGCCAGCAATGATTAGGGTTTTTCTTCTACCAAATGTATCATTAAGGATCGACATAGAGAGTTTAGAAATTGCAGTACCTGCAAATACTAATCCAGCAATTAAGGAGATAATAGAGTTAGGGGCAGAAAACTGAGTTTTTATTTTAGGTAGAGTACTTGATATGGCACTAATATTATATCCGCAGGCGATTCCCCCAATAACAATAAACAATATAAATAAATAATAAGATTTTTTCATACTACCCCTTATGCTTTTTATTGACTAGACTGCCAAGCATTAACTGAAGTTAAGTCTCGCAGTGACTGGCTTATTTTCATTGCGAACAATCCACACTTTATCATTGCGAGTACTTGAATCTAAGCTTTAATTATTCTAAACTAACTGGGCTAATACTCTCCCACTCATAGCAAGCTGGACATTGCCAGAAGAATGTTTGAGCTTTAAAATTACATCTACCACAGCTAAATCTGGCTAGTCGTGCATTATAGCTAAGAAGTAAATGTCTTACGATTTCTGCATCTGGCTTGGTATATGGCGATACATCAGGAGTAATATTATTGATGTGTAGTTCAATAATTCTAGATGCGGCTTTAGAATTAGGGTGGTTTTTTATGGTAGTACGTAAATATTCAAGAATTGTTGCTGTTGATTCATAAGCGATTAGTTTTTGATATAATATATCACAGAGATTAAGTTGAGGATATAATGTTATATATCCTTTTACTAGGGTTAAACCTTCTTTTATTTTATTTAATTGAATATAACAATCAAAAACTCGTTCAATTACCATAGGTAAATATAAGTGGTTTTGCTTTTCGACTAATTGCCAAGTTTTAAGTGCATCGTCAAATTTTTCTTGATTATAGAATAATTCTCCTAGGAGAATGTTTGCACGTACACATTTACGGTTTATTTCTAGTGCAAAGTTAATATATTCTAAAGCTTTTTGATTATCTGATTTAATTAATGCTTCTTGGGCTAGTTCACAATTAAATTGAGCTACTTCGGTATGAAAGCTATAATCTGAGGTGGCTAATTTTTTAGCCGTATCAATAGCATCTTTCCAATTTTTATCTTGTTGGTATATATCTAGTAGTAACTCTTGGGCTTTATGTGAATATAATTCACTTTCTAATAGCTTAAGTAATAGGTTTTCTGCTCGGTCAATTAAGCCTGCATTCTGAAAATCACGAGCGAGCTCTAAACGTACTTTATCTTTTTCTGTTTGAGAGATTAAAAACTGAGAGTTAAGTAATTTAGTATGTGATTTTATAGCAATATCGTTTTCACCGCGATTACGATAGAGTTTTCCAAGGCTTAGGTGTAGTTCAGTGAGTTGTGGTTCTTGTTCCACTATATCACGGATATTATCACTGGCAATGCCAGTACGATTATCAATAAGGGCTTCTATTCCATCGTATAGTCTTTGTGGTAGTTGCTTAGCTTGACGAATAACCGTTTTCATATCAATGCGTCCAGCAAGCCAACCAAAAGCAAAAAATAGTGGGGTAACAAAGAGCCATAGTATATTTAAGTTCACAATTAATCCTTTATTTTGTTTTTGTTTAGTAGTAGATCACCACGCTACAACCTGCAATCCTTCGAATACTACCGTCATTCCTGCGAAGGCAGGAGTCCATGCTCTTTAGTATTTGTTGATAGTTTTAGTTCTTTTTCTAGCATTCTAATTTTAGCTTTTAGTTCTAAATTTCGCATCATACCCATAATCAAACCAATAAGTATTCCAACCCCTAAAAACACAATAGTTAAAATAATTAACGGCATTGTTGGGTGATAAATCCCAAATAGATTAAAGGTGATAGATTGCATATTATCAAAAATAAGCAATAAAAGCAAAATAAATAAAATAATACGAATTATCCAACGTGCTAAATTAACAATTTTCATATATCAATCACCTTATAATAATAAATTCATACAAGTCATTGCGAAGCATTACAAAACACAATGGGGTGGAAACTCTGAGCTTTATTACGAGACTAACTCGCCTTAACTAGAGTTAAGTGTGGCAGTGACAATTGCTCCTCATTGCGAGGGCTTGAAAAGCCCGTGGCAATCTATCGATTAATCATAATTTGCACATTAGGGATTATATCATAAAATTATTAATGTTTTAGCGTTCAGCAATATTATTTTATATAAAGAGGATGGTATTAAGATTAAATAAATTACTTTATCTTATATTGGCGTGTCAACTTTATTTTTAAAATTGACTAAAACTATAAATGCATAACATGATTATTTTCATTGCTAAATAATAAGTTCATTTAATAAAGATTTTATCTAATAAGTTGAGATTTTATGCGTGATTTAGCCAAATTAGGCTTGCTATACGCCCTGTTATCCCATCTCTTCGATAAGAATAAAATTTATCGAAATCACAAAATGTACAGTCAGCATGTTGATATATATTGTTGCTATTTAAACCACACTGCAACAGTTGTAGCCTAATAATCCCAACCAAATCACACAGGAACCGGTCATTATGCCGAATAAAATAAGAAGCAGTATTTTTATCTAATTGTATAAATTGCTCATAGCAATCATTACCTACCTCAAAATGTTCTTGGCAGATGCTTGGACCAATATAAGCAATTATATCTGATGTATTAGTATTTAGTTTCCAGATTGTTTTACTTGTAATATTATTAAGCACTCCTCTCCATCCCGCATGAATTGCGGCAACAAAGCTGCCTTGTTTATTAGTAAGTAATATAGGCGCACAATCCGCAGTCATAACAACACCTACCTGATTTTTATTATTGATAATTATTGCATCATAATCATGCTTGGTATTTAATTGTTTATTTTGATATTGTGTATCTCTATAATATGTTTTATCTTGGCACTCTATGTCTTGAGATCTTATGTCCAAAATGTTTGTGCTATGGGTTTGATTAAGCCATAGCGGGGTGCTCGGTAATATATTTTGGAGTAATTGGCGATTTTGTTCTACAGTTTGTAGATCATCATCTACATGAGTAGCTAGATTAAAGCTTGCATATTTACCTGTGGAGTATCCACCGTATCGAGTGGTGATTACAGATTTTACGTTACTTGGGGCATTCCATAGTGGATAAATATATTGTGGATTATTCATGGTAATTAACCTTATATGTTATGAGGGTCTAAGTATTGATTGGTGTGCATTTCATAGAGCCTACTTATACAGCGGGTAAACTCATCCGTAAAGTCATGTTTAGGATAGATATCTTCAATCTCACAACTACTAGATAAGGCAAGTTTTTTTTTGTTATCATAAAGTATGTCAATTAACATAGTGAAACGGGTTACTACATTTTTATTATTCTTTTTTAAAGGATGGATATTCTCAATAATAAACCACTCAAATTTACTTGATAGCTCCAAATAATCTAGCTGGCTACGCATATCACCACAAATTATATCAAAATCAAACCATATAATATTCATGCTTTTTTTTATAAAAGGAATCTCTCGGTTTTGAATTTCAATAAAGCTATTTTCTATGGTTTCATTTTTCTGCGCAGGGGGGAGAGATGCTATATGATTAAATACCTCTAATAGCTCAGTTTTGTATTTAGGGTGTTTAATAAAGAATAATTGATTAGGAGGGCTATTATTTAGCCTATAATCCTTATGGGTATTTAATTCTACGATGTTTAGTTTGTTTTTAATTAAAGCAATTGCTGGCAAGAACCTCTCTCGCATTAGCCCATCAGGATATAGGCTATCAGGAGCATAATTTGAGGAAGTTATTAAATATATTTGTTGGGCAAATAAACTTCTAAATAAATTATTTAATATCATAGCAGTTGCTATATCATTTACATGCATTTCATCTAAGAAAATAAGACTATAAGATTGTTTTAATTCTAAAGCTATTTGTGCTAAAGGGTTATCGTGTTTAATTTGGGTAAGCTTTTGTTGTATGGTATGCATAAATTGATGAAAATGCATACGAATTTTTTTTTGAGTAGGGACTTGATTAAATAACTCTTGCATTAGCATAGATTTGCCACAGCCAACTGAGCCATAAACATAGATCCCTAGTTTTTGTGGTTTTTTATGAAATATAGTTAAAAACCCACCACTATTAAAGGTATTTAAAAAACTATCAAAGCTTTGTGCTATATTAAGCTGAGCGGCCTCAAAGATTAATTTATTTGCGGTGGTTTGTTTAAGATACCAATCTTCTATAGGTTTTTTCATATTAGCTGTTATTGCTAGACTTCCAAAGGAAGTAGTAGCAATCTATATTATTTTTTAATTGTATCATATAAATCTATCCATGCTGAATTGGTTGAATTAATAAGGATAAGCTTTTTATTTCTTGTTCCTGCTTTAATTTGTTTTTCTCTACTAATAGCATTATAAGAGTCTTCATAAACCTCAAAATAAACTAATTTATTTATATTATATTTAGTTGTAAATGAGGATTTAACTAATTTATTTAATTCTTTTTTTGCGATATTCTTTTATTTATATACTCATTAAATGGTGAGTAGGATTTTACTTTTTTATCTATAGTATTTTGTTTAAATGTTACATTATCACTGGGTACTATACTATATTTTGCTAATTTTACGATACTAATTGTGGCACTTATTAGGATTATAAACAGTATAGCGCGAGTATAATTATATTGTAGTAGCCAATATCCAGCAAAAATAATTACTAAGGTTGTAAAGTAAAGCATGTAAATGATATTAACTCTGCAAAATGGGCTAAGAATAAACCAAAATAAAAAAATTGCTATGATTAATGTTAAAATTAAATCCAGCATTAATTTTTGAGTATAGGGGATTTGTTTGATTTTATTGGCTAATTGTTTTTTAGTAAATAAATAAATTAAAATTACCCAGTATGCAACTAATGAGCCAATCACACCATTGCCAATATAGTACCAAACTTTCATTATTCCATGTATATCATTGGCTTTACTTACCTTGGCTTGATTACCCCAAACATGATATTTTAGTTGAAACAAAAAAGATGCCCAATTATGCTCATAATTCCAAATAATTACAGGCATAAATATTATTATGCAAATTAGAATTGATAAATAAAAGTGATAGCTCTTAAAAATAGGGCGCAATTCGCGTTTAAAAATAAAATAACCAATTAGTGCAGATAAGCTAATAATGCCTGAATATTTAGATAAAAGCAAGCATCCAGCTGCAATACCAATACAGTAGATATACTTTATTTGTCTAAATTTTATGTATTTTAAGGCAAATAATAATACCAGTAAATTAAATAGAGTTTCTAAAGCATCATATGTTACATTTAAGAAGAGATATCGAGTTATAAAAGGATAGGTTATCCATAATAGGGCGACGGCTAATCCCATTTTGCTATTGTCAGTAAGAGTTTTTATTATTTGCGTTATTACTAGTGCAGATAGTAGAGCGACAAACACACCAGTTAGGTTTATTGCAAGAGTGCTATTACCAAAAAAAGTAGTAAATAATCTAATTGCATAAGCAATCATAGGTGGACCATCAAAATAAGATAGTTGTAAGTTCTGGCTCCAGCTTAAATAAGAATAACTATCATTATTGGGGATTAATAAAAAACTAAATGTAATTAGTAATAAAATATAAATTAAAAAAATGTTTTTAAGTCGTCCTTGGAAGTCGTTCATTTTTATCCTATTCTAAATCTAACCTATTTTAATTTTTTGCTTTTAGCGATGGTAGGGTTAATGTGGCCATATATTATACTACAAAATCATATACAGATAAATTTTTTAAAAATAGTTAAAAACCTCAAAGCCTCAGTTTGCGTTATAATTATGCCTATAAAAATAAGGAACCAACATAATGCAACAAATCCAAGATCCGCGGAAATATAGTAAATTTTACCCAGAATCAAATATTATTATTAGTCAAGCATTGATGGTGCAAAACAACAAAGCATCTGTTTCGATGCTTGTTGATACTCTTAGAAATTTATTAAGAGACCAAAATGACGCTTTAATAAATATCGCTCTTAATTTAGCTCCAAGTGTTGAAGTCAGTCAAATTATTTGGACAGCTTTAAGTGCAGCAGTGAACGATGCAAGCAGTATAAATGAGTTAGATGGTGCATGTATTTTTGCTATTCCAATTGTATTAGTAGCAGGAAATAAAAATAATAATAAACAATCAGCCAAATTGCCTAAAAAACTTGACACCGAAGTGTTAAATCAGTTTTTTAGCAAAAATAATTTAATTAATGCTTGCCATGATAGCTTCATTTCTGGTAAACTAGTATCACCACAAAATCTTGCAAAAATAAAACCTTCCCAAATTTATTATTGGGTTCGCAATTTAAAGAATGCAAAATTATGGATCCCTTTAGATATAGACGGTAGCGAGGTTGAGGTATTAGACGAAGGTGTTTTTTTGAGGTTTTTAATTGGTGTGGCAGTTAAAGGTGGGGCTACTTCTTTAAATGGAGCAGTTAGTTTCGCTAATTACAGACAAATGGCAATGCCATTTATGCAGTTAATTGTTGATGAATTAAAAACTGATAATATTACAATGTTTCCTATTCCTTTTGCTCCAGTTAATTTGTTATCTGGTTTTTCTTGTGGGGATAGTTATCGTAAAGAAATTGCTATACAAGTTGCTTTAAGCAATGTTGTGCGTAAAATTCGTGAGCAAGCTTTAGTTCCAGTAGTTCAGATTATTGGTGTAGAAAATGCAATAGAATTAAAAACTAGCTATCAAGAGGTTACTACTAGGGAAATCCCTTCGGAGATAATCAATACATTGAAAGAAACATCATTATGGCATTTAACTGCCTATGATGATTTTGCCGCAATATTAAATAAAATTACTGATTTATTACAGGAAATGAATGTTGAGTACACATATCATAGATCAAATTGATGAGCTATTACCCCAAACACAATGCACTCGCTGTGGTTACCCATCATGTAGAGACTATGCAGCTGCAATTGCAAATGATGAAGCAAAAATTAATCAATGTCCACCAGGTGGGAACGTAGGGATAAAGAAGTTAGCTCAGTTATTAAACAAACCAGTTATTGAATTAAACCCAGAAAATGGTTTCATAAAACCAAAAACATTAGTTATAATCGATGAAGATGCCTGTATTGGTTGCACTTTATGTATTAAAGCTTGTCCAGTGGATGCAATTCTTGGTAGTAATAAAATGACACACACTATCCTACCTTTTGAGTGTACGGGTTGCGATTTATGCATTCCAGCTTGTCCTGTTGATTGTATGCATATAATAGATGATCCAGATGATAATTGGAGTCATAATAGAATTAACTTAGCAAAAATGCGTTATGATACACATAATTTAAGAATTAAACAGGATCGATTAGATAAAGAAGCTAGGTTAAAAAATCTTACAATTCTATAGTAATTGCTAGTAATACGTTACTACACATGCGTCATTACGAGAAATCGCAGGATTTCGTGGTAATCTCCTTATTTTTGAGAATTGTTATAATATAACATATTGCATGGCACTATTATGGTTTAAAAGGATAGTAAAAATGATGCGGTTTTTAAGTGAAAAATCACTAACAAATAAACAAATCAGATTTTTTATTTTTATTAGTGTTTTAGTAAATGCTATTGGGTTATTTTCTATTGTTAATGGAAGCAATGATTCTAATTTTTATGCTGTTGTGGCTAAACATATTGAGGAGTCTGGTAATTGGGTCAATCTAACATTTAATAACCAAGATTGGCTGGATAAACCACATTTGCCGTTTTGGATTATTGCCTTATCCTACAAAATATTTGGGGTAAGTACTTTTGCTTACATCTTACCAGGATTTTTGTTTAATTTATTGGGAGCTTTTTATACCTTTTTATTAGCTAAGCATATATTTGGTAGTAAAGAAGTCGGATTACTTTCTGCACTATTTTATATTACTGCATTACATTTAATGCTTTCAAGTATAGATGTACGTCAAGAGGCATACTTATTAGGGGAAATAATGCCTGCTATATTTTATTGGTATTTATACAATGAAAGTGAATTGATTAATAAAAGATATTTAGTTTTAGGGGCAGTTTTTACAGCATGTGCCATAATGACTAAAGGGATTTTTATTCTTTTAACAGTTTTTAGTGGAGTGATTTCGCTTTGGATATTTACTCGCAACTGGCATAATTTTTTTAGTAAAAAATGGCTATTAGCACTTGGGTTGTCGTTAATTTTTATTTTACCAGAGTTAGTCACCTTATATATTCAATTTGATATGCATCCCGAAAAAACTGTATTTGGGCATAATGGGGTTTCTGGAATAGCTTGGTTTTTTTGGGGTAGTCAATTTGGTAGATTTTTTAATATGGGTCCAATAACTGCAAATCAATCAGATGTATTTTTGCATTATTTTTATTTTATCCATACTTTTTTATGGGCTTTTTTACCGTGGAGTTTGATTGTTCCAGTTGCTAGTTGGAATATGCTTAAATCTATCCGCACCTCAAAAGATATTCCAGAAAATTCACAAAATAAACAAATTCGCTTAAATTATATTTATATCCTAGGGTCTTTTGTTCCTACTTTCATATTATTTAGTTTAACTAAATTTCAGCTAGATCATTATACAAATATTTTGATTCCCTTTGCCGCAATTTTATGTGCAGATTGGGTATTTAATAAAGCTACTCGATTAACTCACCATCCTTTATTTTCTATTCAAACTGGGATATCTTTTATTCTATGTGCGCTTGTATTAGTAATATCTACAATTATTCTTAACGGTAAATTTTTTATTATAATGATGAGTGCATCAGCAATTACCACAATTTTATATTTAATTTTAATAAACAATTATCCATTAACTAAGGCACTAGTTTTTCCAGCAATAGCTATATGGTTAGTATTTGTATTTGCTGTTGGTGTTAATAATGTATTGTACTCAAAATACGATGTAGGATATCAAGTGACACGCTATTTAGAAGATAATTCACTACAAATCCCAATAGTTGATTATAATGTTAATTCTTTAAGTCTAGAACTGTTAACTAAATATCCTTATAAAAGAATTAGTACTAAAGATGAATTAATAGCTCAAAAAAAACCATATTATTTGGTTGTAAGTTTTGCAGACTGGGCGTTATTATCAAATAGAGTCAATCTTGATAGCAATATGATGCTATTAAATTATTTTTCTTATATTCCTCAGCAGAAGTTTATCCCAAGCTTATTTAGCACCCAGAAGAAACTTGCAGCTACTAGTAGTATCCTTCTCATTCTCATTAACTAATACTACGGCGTTTGCATCAATTCTAGCGTTGTTGAATAACTCCTTATGTACAACAAATACACTGCGGAGTTTTTCTCCTAGCTATAGTTGCGCATACTTGTAGTGTTTTTGCTACTAAGCAGAGGGTATTACATTTTTCCCCGACATCTGTCATTCCCAACATAAATATTTTGCTCTAAAGGTTTGAATTGGGAATCTAAAATGTTTCAAAGTGCATGAATTGCGTGTCACACGCAATTGTGATGCACGCAATGATACACTAAGTAGTAACATATTTTTAATACGCATATAAAATTAACTTCATCACAAAAGTAAAAATAGTTTAAAATATATACTTTTAGAATTCTTCAAGTATTTTCGAGTTTTTTAAGGTACTTACATGACTGCAAAAACATCAGGCAATTATGCTGGTGGAATAAAAGACTTAACTTTTGTTGCATTATTTTCTTTAATATTTGGTTCAATGATGGGTAGCGGAGTTTTTGATATTCCACAAAACGTAGCACATAAAGCATCAGTCATTGCAGTTATAATTAGCTGGGTAATTACAGCTATTGGGATGCTATCTCTAGGCTTTGCATTATCTTATATTACTAAAAAACGTCCAGATATTTGTAGTG